>JADEYI010000253.1_pt1 | contig 92953 bp, 116 predicted proteins | sample 8542331 | NCBI WGS metagenome assembly JADEYI01 (sample SAMN16510988, study PRJNA670497) | mine drainage metagenome | isolation source: biofilm near Copperflume 1 | place: Germany: Marsberg coppermine Kilianstollen | collected 2018-02
GCATTTGCTACCTCCCCGCCCTGCAGGGCCACACAACCCTCCAAAGCACATTCCCGACATTTGGGCTGCCGGAAGATCAGAAATGCAATTCTTGCAGCACCCTGCACAAAACCCCCTGCTGCTGCCGCAATTAAATGAGCCCCTACTCTGCCGCTGCTGCCCCTTCTACCTGTAGCCTAACTGCTTGAATCCTCCACCCATGCTACCCTCTGCAGACAGAAGCCTTCGGCGGCGCGTCTCCCACGTGCGCGCATCACCGGAGTCCTGCCAGATCTGCACATCCACGATGTAGATGCCATCGCAGTCCATGTTGGAGTGCGGATGGACTATGAAGTCCACCAAGTCCCCAGCATGCAGCGCCAGCTTCATCTCCACCTGCACAGGCACAAGCAAACTCCACTGCTTGGAACCCGTACCTGACAGCCAAGTCAGGCCCTTTTAGAATTGCCACTGTGCTACGTTCAAGGCTGCTTACAGTGCAACTCTAGGGCTGGCATGATGGTGCATTGCCCAAAGCCTGGTTGAGCAACAGGAGGTGTGTCTGCCATCCAGGCCAGTGAATTCACTGCCTTCTCTGAGGATTTGTGCATGATAATAACATATTTTAGAGCGATCAGGGCAATATATTGATGACTGGTATCACAGCACAGCAAAAGCACTGTCATACAGTGGTTGAGCAGGAATCTCACCTTTTGGCGCTGCGGCTTGTCCTTCGCGTTAGTGGTGATTTCGCGCCACATCAGCTGCGTGGACTGGCCGCCTCCGCTGGGTGTCTGCCGAATCTCCAGATCCAGGCCATCCCCACAAATCGGCCACACCTGGCACACATTGTCGTCCCCTCAGCCGTGATACCCAGTGCTGGCTTCTTAAAGTCATGTACTGCCAGGGTGCTTCCGTTGCAATACATCTTATGTGGGAAGTGCCATTCACAGCTGCAAGAGCTCCTGTACGCAATGCCTCATGTGCCTGTGAATCTGCGTGACCGGTGTCGCTGTGCAGCATGCATGAGCAAGCTGGGAAGGTGATGTGAGACAGAAACTGACCAGGCCATCTCACGCCCTCTCTTAAGCGTTTAGGAGGACAGAGGTAATGAGGCTGTTACAAGTCGGTCATGATGACTGGTTTTGATCCCAAAAGGATCATCTGATGACCGATCTGTACTAGTCTGATCTATGTAGTCACTTATATGTAACAGAGAGGTCCCACCTCGTAAGCCATGAGCAGCATGCCCTGGGGAGCGGTGACGAAGGACTGGAAGCGCAGGTTGAAGGCGGCGTAGGGCAGGCCACAGCAGGTGGGGCCCGAGGTGGATGCGCAGGGGTGGATGAGCGAGTGGAGCATGGTCGGGTAGGGATTTGACGCGTCCGGGCAACCCCAGGAGCCGTCCGCTTGCTTCGCATCCCTCTCCTGGCTCGGCCGCCATACCAGGGGCCGGAACTCGCTCGAGTTTGCCGCCCTGTACCCCACCTGCCGCAGCCGCCACAACGGATTTCAGATCCCTTTTTTCTGCTTTTAAACCTCCAGAAACACAGCGTAGCCGGGGTTGATCGAACACTGACATGCTTTGCAGTTGTCTGATGCATTTGATGGTCTCAGATCTCCTCATACAAACAAGTCAGCAAGCCTCAGGGAGTGGCCACTGTGCATACTATCTTTCTCACTGCCGGAAAGTGCTGCATGCAATGCTTTGCTGCTCATGGCATGCCGCTCAACAAATTAAGCCCAGCAGGTGCGCTACGCTTGTTATCAGAGCAGCAGAATCAGATGTGCTGGTGTGCGCATGACAACGCACATGCCAGCCCTTGTGCCCCTGCTCCAAAGGGTAGTCGGCCACCAGCGAAGACACCGGCCGCGGGAACGGCGCCAGGTGCAGATTCATCATCACCTGCACCGCGCCAGCAACCCCTCACACACTCCCATGCACCTCTTCTTACAGCCCACCATCCATTGTAATATAAAAAATTGGTATTGCATTGACTGCATGAGATCTGCCCATGAATTCGTGCATGGCGCAGTATCAACACAGCCATGAGAACTGGACTCACTTGACTGCCCACTCGTCAAGCATTATTTTTACTCATAAGAAAGGCCACAAATACAAACGCAGAAACAAAGTGGGTTGGGGTGAATTAGAAATGAGGTTCCCACCTCTTCGGGGTCTCCCAGGGTGTTGGAGGCGGAGCCGAAGGAGATGTGGCGCTCTGCTGGCGCCTTGTCCGGGTTACAGCTGGCGCCGCCCGCCGTCAGATTGCTCGCGCGGAATAACGCCCGCGGGAATGTGTGCATGCGCAGCCCCGCCTAATATTCCCACACCAAATTTGTCATCAGTCTGAGCGCAAAGAAGCCCAGATTGGCAATGGATCTGTGAACACCAATGCTAGGTGGCTTACTGGCAGGAAGCATAAGAATTGAGGAGTGAGGAGTCCACGAACGAGGAGTCCATGAATGTAACCCGCTGGAAGTGCCAAAAGGAATTGTTTGGCGCTGTGAGTCACGTGGTGTTCCTGAGTGGGTGTCTGAGAGTATGGAAGGCACATGAGACCAGGCAACATATAGTGGACCAGAGCAGACATGCTTGCGCTTACCCGGCGCAGCATCTTGGCGGGGACCCAGGCCACATATTCTCTACCCCTTGGGGCCCACAGCAAAGATATTCTCAAGTAACCAGGTAACCTCTATTGAGGACACCGTATCACAGCATCCACAGCAGGGATTAAGATGCACGTGGCTTACCCGGCGGAGCATCAGGGAGAGGACCCAGGAATGGTAGGTGCGGAACACGCGCGCCTGCGCGGCAAAGGCTGAGCAGAAGGTGCCCTTGCGCAGCAGCACGGGCACGCTCTCCATGCAGTGCGAGTCATCGCCGCTGTACAGCAGCCACGTTGGCCCCGACGGCCACGTCACCCGCCCACCCGCCAGTTCCACCCCGAATGTCAACGCCCCCACCCCATTGTCCATCGCCGCCCCGACCTGCGCCAGCCAACACCCTGTTACACATGCTGTCCCACTTCTAGCACACTGGTGTGTTGCATTTACTCGAAATCAGCAAATCCCACTGGCTGCGTGTACAGATGGCCTTCCACTGGTGCTCATTTGCCTCCATGGTCAGCAGATCTACACCCTTCTAAACAATGTGGACATGGTAAAGTCTGGTGTTATGTGTCCATCCTGGCTCGGGCACTTCCGAGTTAGCATATTTCCATGAAGCATGGCATGCAACACTTGGCATGCAACACGCGGTGCAGAACTCTAAAGAAACTTACAAAAGAGGGAAGTCAAAGATTACCAGCAGCAGCTCGGCGAGGAGCGCAGGAGTCTGCTGCTCGTCGATAATGGCGTAGCCGGGCGGCAGCAGCAGCAGCGGAAGATTGGCGTCATCGGCGGCCGGCCGTGCTGGGGCGTCCCCGTCGCCGCACACCGCCTGCTGCAGCTCCAGCGACGACTGCGCCGCCTTCAGCCGGACCACCTGCACTGTGCGCCCGTTCGCGCGCGCCACCGCAACCACCATTGCCAGGTCCTCCTGCAAAAAACAAAAAAAAATACATTCGAACCCCTGATGTAGCCCGTGGCGTGATCAAGGACTCATGCTTCCCCTGGGGTCCGCCGTAGCGTCGACTGGCTAGATCGCGGGCAGCTACCGTCCCAAGCATGTAAATGGGAATCTGGATGTCCTCCTGCCAGATCAGCAGGTTGCCACATAATCACAAGCTTCTGATGCTGGCATCGTATGCTTGAATGGTGGTCCTGGCCCCACCCGAAGCCAGACTTTATGAAGAGTATGCAATGAGGTCGATCGTGCTCCTGGACCAGAGACGTCTTGCATGTTGCATGTATGGCATATAAACTGCGAGGCAGCCCTTTCTCCCTTCATGGCGCTCGCACTGCCTTGAATATCTTGCAGTCAGTATTAGCTTCAGCAATCTGCGGCGGCGGTGTGCTGCACTACTACCATTTTCTTTGCAACAAGGCACGCTCTGTTTATTGCAAATTACGTGATTTAAGCTGCACTGCTTCCAGAAGGAGCATGCATGACTAGATGTAAAGGAGAAAGTGACATATGTCTTACCTGCTCCAGCTGTGGGGAGAGTATGTTGGAGTAGCGCTCATGCCACTTCAGCCACTGGTCCCGCCCAGTCATCATGTGCTTGCTCAGCTGCACCGTCCTGATCTTGCCCCTCTTCAGTGTATCTGTGCCCACATCACAAATTTGCTGCTATTTTCCTGGAAGAGACACTTGAAGGGCCTGCAGGAAGACTGAAGACATGGCAAGCATTGAACCGTCCACGTGAAATGTATGAGCACACTTCCAACGTGATAAATCACATGTCATGGACTGACAAAAGGCTTAGGGAACACAGACCTGTGAGCTTTGCAGCCAAGCCAATTATGGTGGGATCCAGCACGACGGCATCCGGGTTTGACACAAAGTCCATCATCTCATAGATGCCTCCCACATCAAATACCACTAGCGGTATTTGCTTCACCTGCATGAGTCACCCCACAGCAAATGCTTCTTCCAATCTGCACTTGAACTTCTGGCTGCACGCATGCATGCATCCCTGCAGCGATGCATGGACGGCATGTGCATGGCAAGGAGGAGAGATCAAATAGAATTATATTGTCAATATATTCGAGTCCTGTTGGGAGAGACCTGAGGCTCATTGGTCTTGTGGGCAGTCTTCCACTGCCCGTCTTCACATCACAAATTCCTGATGTGTTTGCATTCCGTCAAATATTTGGCAATTCCAATACTGTTCTGGCCCAAAAATGCACAAATGTTCTTCAACAAAGAGGCTTACCGCAGCTTCGGCAAGGACGTAGGGCATGTTGTCCACAAGTGAGCAGAGCACCAGGAGCAGCCCCTCCTGATTCAGCACCTTTAGCGCCTCCGACCGCGGCACATTTGCCATTATGTGCACCGGCGCCCTGCCACAATCAGCCCCACATTTCAGAGAAGCTCCGAGAAACTGAGAAGCTCAGAGAAACCCATAATAGCACTGCGCACAACCTCCTGCACATGCAGCTCGACATTGCACAGAGAATCATCAATGCATCACCAGCATGGCTATGCTAAGATTGTTCCCTGGGTGCATGTTGCTTGACTTTCCTGCGCGCAGGTCAGCGTGCGACAAGTATTGCTCAAGCCAGGACTGTCTTCAAGCATCCCTGCTTTGCATGTCGCTCAGAATACTCAAAAAATCTCCTCCAAATAGAGGATATTTGAGGCATTGAGGTCCACAGAATTGCAAATTTTGATGAGGAGGGGAAGGAGCCTCACTTCCAGGAGGCGGTCACTGCGCGCAGCCACTGGCTGCTGGGCTGCATGTCGATGCGCGCGTCAGAGCCGATGAAAAAGACCTCAAACCGCGCGTCCGCCAGAAGCGCCGCCTCCTGCAGAGCCTCCACTGCAGTGACGAATAGCTTCAGCCCTTTGCGCTCCTCCAGTCGGCTGAAGAACGCCAGCCGCCACACCGGCTTCTCCACGGGTCCCTGTTGCAAAATAGAGATCATTTGAGGGTGAGCATGACCGTAGGACAACCTCCATCAGTTGTAATGGACTGCTACTGTCAGCTTACTTCACCGGTTGCAGATGAGCACAGGGAAGGCATGCAAAGGGAAGGCATGACCCTGTGTAGCAATTTTGGTGTAATGTCTTTCTGCCCTTTTCCTACAGACTTCATTTTCAGACACTGATGAAGTGACAAGGTTCCGATGCATAGCACAGACACACATGGTGCACTGTTGGCTTGCGCCAAGTTGGCTTCTGAAGGCACCACACGTTGAGAGGGGCTTGGTCTATCAATGAGTTGCTTGGGACCGCACACCCTCCAGCTGCCATAAACCGTGATGTTCAGGTCCACAAGATGACCATTTTTCTTTGAAACACTTTGAAAACAGTGTTTGCCAGATCTGAGGAGGGTAGCTGTTGCAACCCTCTTTTATAACCTGCAATGGCCGTAGACAGTGCTCAGATCTAAGGAGGGTGCGTGCCTGCGGCGCGGCGTTGGCGTCGGCCTCTGCAGCGGGCACGACGTTGGGTATGACTAAGGAGGTCTTGGGCAGGCGCCAGGCGCGCTGCTTGAGGAAGGCGGTCATGTAGGCGGTGGGTGAGATGAGCGCGTCGGCCAGCTGCAGGCTCATGCGCTCGGCCTGGTCGATGCGCAGGCTGGTGATGTCCAGCGGGCGCTGCACCGACCCCTGCGTGCTCCAGAAGTGGCCCCCGTGCGTCTCCACAACCACCCGCAGCCCTGCACATGCCACGCCGTATGCATGTGTAAGCATGTGTAATCACACAGGTGAAAGTGCCCACTCAGCCCATCCACAGGCGTCTTGCTACCCCACTGATTGAGGTATCACGGCAGTGTCCTGCAGATCCTTGGTATACACCCAGCACATGCATGCTTCCCGCCAGGACTGAAATGGTAGAACATGCAGATCTCTCTGGGTGCTCGACTGGCACAACCTGTGCTTCCCAGGCAACCAGATGCCCAGTCTTTGCTTGCCATGAGCCTTTTTCAAAGCATGCTTGGAGAAATCTCTTGTTCACAGTGACTGCAAACACTTTGCAGTTTGCATGGTGAGAACTGAGAATGTCGGCTCAGGAAGGGGCAATAGGCAAAGCATGCGCACCCGGCTTGAGCTGCCTGTAAGCGGCAGCAGTGATGACGTCCACAAACACGCCGCCCCACTCATGCACATGCACAAGATCGCAGCGGTCCAAGTTCTTTTCCAGCCACGCCAGCACTCCGTGGCTCAGCGCCTCGTAGGGATGCGTCTCCACTATCTGCATGCAGTCACCCCAATGTTTCAGCCCACGCAGACGGTGCCGCCTGAGAGCTCCTGTCCTCTGTGCATTGGATCCAAGTCTGCCGTTGAGGATGTTCCAGGGACTACCCCTGCCGAGTAACGGTGGTGAATTTCAAGATACTGAGAGTTGGGCAGAGGCAGATATAATGCGGTAATGCGCGAGACTCACTCAATGTCCCCAATTACCAGCTCAACACTGGGCCGTCATGCAGGTCTGGGATCTGCTCAGCTGAATTGCCTACTTCTCACTACCAGCTTACTTGGAAGCCATAAGGCCCCTCACTGACATGGGAAGATTGCAAAACATGGGCCAAGAGCTACACCTCCGGGGGTGACAGGTGCTGAGGATCCAGGCAGCGGTAGTCCACGCGCGACTGGGAGTCTATCTGCGCCCTCATCCCCTCCTGGCACACCTGCAGGTGCCTCGTGACCGCCAGAAACGTCACCTGGAGCCCCGGCGACGTCGACAGAGCCTGCACCATGCGCATGCATGCATTACCATCTTATGATTGGTGAAGGATCCTTGGACCCAGCACCTCTCTGGTACACACGCGGTGGTAGGAGCCTGTGCCAGATCGGTGCTGGGTCTATGTGCCTACTCATACCTTACCTCAAGATTCCAAATTCTATTGTCTAACCCTTGTCATCCTGGCTCCACCTGATGCGTGCTGGAGGCCCATAAGACTTTGCAGGCAAGGCCACCAGCAGACTGTTGCGCTCCAGCAGTGAATACTTCAGCAAATCTGCTGCAGAAAGTTTTGGCTCTGCAGAGATCTGAGATTAATCTGCAAAAGCACTGCTGTACAAATCTTTGCAAGGCAATGATGAGGACACCAAGATGGCTTTTCCACTGCGTCAAGCAGAATGCATGGTGAGGCAGAGGGGGGAGGGGGGACCTGCGCAAGGAGGTGGTAGGCGGTGGCGGTCCCCCCGGCGGTCTTCAGGCCCCAGAAGTCGGCCGTCATGATGCAGACCCCCAGCGGCGCCCCCCGCGGCCGCAGCGACATCCCCCGGTCCTTCAGCCACCTCGATGCCTCCTCCCGCATCGGCCGCGGCACCAATTGCGCCCCAAACGGGCCCCTACATGCCCCATATCAGTCAATCAACAGGGGCCCTGCGTTCACTGCTCTCAGCATTCTCCTCCTGCCACATTCAAAATCACCCACGTGCTCGCACTCGACTTGAAGCATGCCAGGCATGCCGCGTATGTTAGTCATGCACCGCAGAGCGCTATGTGCTTCTTCTGGTGATTTCTAGGTAGTATCTTCAAGGAATATCTCTCATGCTTACAGCAATTCACTCGAGAAGACACAGGCGCTGCGAAAAAATCGTCGGTGTAATGGTGCTAGCGTTGACTTGGGGATAATGACTGAGAGGCCCCAACAATGAAGAAAGCCCAACGGCTGCAGAGGGGGGAATATGCAAGGCTGCACCTGCCGGATAGGATGACCGGCGAGAATGTAAATGAGCTTTTGCCCTTTGGTGACCGGACAAGGTTGAGCATGCCAGTGCCCAGCAGAAGCAGGAGCAACAGGCACAGCAGAAGGGCTGGCCAGTGCCGCACAGGCCACGACCTGAGCACCTTCAAGCGCTGCGCTGCACTCAGACTCTCCTTGTGCCCCTCCTTTACCTGCCGGCCCATTCACCCCTCAGCCATGTAAATCGAGGAACTGTGCTGGGACACAAATGCCCCTGACAGCTACAGTGCCCTGCCATCAGGCAGGCGATCACAGCCTTCCCTTTGTGCACGGTCCCCTATCATCTAAAGCTGCCTTCTCTGGGCAATTCTCCTCTGCCGCATGTAGGCGTACCTTTGGTGTTGGAGGGGGTGATTGGCATAGGTCGTCCACAGAGCAGCTGTTGGTTGTGCGAAGGCTGTTGCTCGAGTACAGGGGCAGAGTGCCCAACCGCCCATAAGTCAGAGATGATGCTGTCTCGAAACCCGACCTTGGCGGCCGTGGCCCAGATCTGGAGGTTGAACAAACCACGTGATGCAAGTCAGAGGAATCAAGCTAGAAGGGCTGGTACGAGCAAGCTCCTAAGTTTTTCAGAATGCAGTAAACGACAAGAGAACACCTTTGGAATGACTTACCGTAAATTTATATGAAGATCTCGCGATGACCGCTTGCTGGACACTTGTGAAGGCGAGTCCAAACTATTGACAGTGCTGAAGCTGCTCTGGGATTCCAAACTCCGAGCAGCGTCAAAGGACAGAGCTCGCTCATGACGCTTTCCCATTATTGTTCCAACCCGAAAAGCTTACGGACGTCCTGATTCATTCCTTCAGATGTGCATCGTGTCAGTCAGAATATGAATGCCATTGCTAGCCATCGGAACGGAAACTCCGTCGACGTTGAGGTTGCGGACTGCCAGCAATCTTTTTTAAGTCGTCAACTTGAAGCTGAAAATTTCCTCATAAAACAAATTTCTAGGGAAGGGCTGCTTTTGGTCGTTCCTGTGCACGCTTGCGAGACTCAAACCCAACCAGAACACCCCGGGCACGCACCCTCGATCATACTAGTCACGTTCCACAATAGCTTGAATGCAAGCGCACAATGTGGAAACACCCAATAAAGGGTGCAACACACGCAATCGCAGCCAAAGTACGCGCTCCGAAACATTTTATGAAGTTTGCAGCGAAGTAAGCCTGTTTTGGTGCCGAAGCTTCCGGTAGGGCATTTTCACATTTGACCCCCATCTTTCAGGGGCATGATGAGGGTTTGTAGGCATTTACTCAAGGCAGCTTCATTAAAATTCCACGAGCCCGTGCTGGTCCTACCAGAAGGACTACGCACGAGCCATGTTTCAGGAGATGGATCCGGAGCTTGTCTGAAGCAGAGGAAGTGAGAACCTTGGCTGAGGGTCTCGTTGCAGGTTACCTGCAAAGATGGACAGGTTCAGCTACTCCTCCGCACCTCTGCGGCGAGTGAAGGGTATCCAATTTGGGATCCTTGATCCTGATTACCTGGTGCGATACATCTTGCTTCCTGCGCCACTCCCATCATCATGCGCCTTGCTAATACTGGTTGGCACTTCCAGTCCTCAGATCGCTCTCGCCTGATTGCTTTGAAGTGGCCTTGACGAGAAATTAATTATTGTACAGCTTTTCATGATCACTTCTACTAGCTTCACCATCCTTTGTGGCTATTCCAGCGGCAGTCATAGTTTTGGTTTTCTGTGTTTTTCTTTAGGAGCTGCGTCTTGTGCGTGGACATCAATTTCTTCTTATGCGGTGCAGAGACGTTACTCAGTGGCCAAGATCGATGTGCCTCAAGCATATGAGCAGGGCAGGCCGAAGCTTAATGGCCTATCAGATCCCAGGCTGGGCACGATGGACAGGGCCATCAAGTGCACAACAGACGGCGCAAACCAGCAGGACTCGCCTGGATACTTTGGCCACATCGAGCTGGCCAAGCCAGTGTTCCACATCGGTTGGACGAAAGAGCTGATGAGGGTCCTGCGCTGCGTCAGCTACCACTCCTCCAAGCTTTTGGTGGACAAGGTGCGCGGCAAGGCACCTTCTAGGCTGCATAATGTGCTTGACGGTTCTTTGATGCACGTTCTCTTGATGGGCGCTGTTGAGGCTTTGATATTGACTGCGACAACCGGACACTCAACTCAACAATATTGCCATCTGCTGCAATAACAGAATATTGTGTTGTGGATTCCAGGATGATCCCAAGTTTAAGCAGGTCATGCGCATCAAAAATGGAGAGGCGCGCAGCCGAGCCCTGGTGGCAGTGTGCGGCAGCAAGCGCTTCGACGAGGAGACGGGGGCGCCGCAGCCGGCCTACAAGTTCGAGGGCCTGCTGCGCATCATGGCGGAGTTCCCTAGGCCTAAGGCACGCTCCTTGACACCGCACATCCCCAGACTGAGCATTGCTGACGGCCACATCTCTTGCAGGCGCATATTCTCCTCAGATGTACTGTGTACTTCCTGCGCTCTTATTTCTAACTAGTGCGGCAGGTGCTGAAGGCATTGTCGGATATGTATCAGGAGGACGACGAGGACATTGACATGGGGGCAGAGGTGGAGCGGCGGCAGGAGATAACGGCAGAGAAGGCGCATGAGATCCTCAAGCGCATCTCCGACGAGGACTGCATCGCGCTGGGCTACAACCCCAAATACGCGCGGCCGGACTGGCTCGTCATGACCGTATTCCCAGTGCCCCCGCCCCCTGTCCGGCCCAGCGTCATGATGGACTCCTCTGCCAGGCACGTCCCCGTCCCTCGCGTTCCAGAAAGTCTGGATTCACTAGCAAGTGGCAGAGATCTCTGGCACACCCATGCGAGAAAATGATCATACAGCTCCACCGCCTCAATGTTGAAGCGCCATCAGTCTGAGGCATGGTCATGCAGGACACAAAGTCCATGCCTCTCGAGAGAAGACTGCAGGGTATTCTTGCTGCTAGAGAAAAGGCAGAAGGCCTAATTGCGATGGATGTCATTGTCTTGTGCAGATGTGAGGATGACTTGACCCACAAGCTGGCGGAGATCATCAGGCACAACAACACGCTGAGGAAGGCGGAGGAGAATGGGGCGCCGCAGCACATCATCCGGCAGTACGTGGAGGTCCTGCAGCATGATGTTGCCACCTACATCGACAACACCAAGCCCGGCATCCCGGTGTCCCAGCAGCGCAGCGGCCGCGCCATCAAATCCATTAGCCAGCGGCTCAAGGTGGGCTGTTTTTCATCTTATACATGACTTGCTTTGCCTGTCTTTCTGACAAACAAGAATTGGGAGAATAATTGCAACTCCAGAAGTCACAACGTAGTCACCTGAGTGCCGTTGACATCCTCCTATAGAGGATAAGTGCAGAAAAGTATTTGTGCAGCCGGAAATGTGTTCCAAGAGAGCGTCATTGTGTGCAGGGCAAGGAGGGGAGAGTGCGCGGGAATCTCATGGGCAAACGTGTGGACTTCTCAGCGCGCACAGTCATCTCAGGAGACCCCAACATCTCCATTGATGAGCTGGGCGTCCCCTGGTCCATCGCCCTCAACCTCACCTATCCCGAAACGGTCACTCCCCACAACTACAAGTGGTGCGCCCCACGCTTCAATACCTTTCATATTTCCACTGTGGCATGGCAAAATGCTCTGCTGCACGTGGGTCTTGCAGGCATTCTTTGCGGACTCACATCACTCCTACTGGGGGTGCTGATGTGAGTCTGTGAGAGTATTTGTAAGGCTCACGTATGGAGGCTTGATGTACATCAGCAATTTGCAGGAGTGGTGTGACCGAGATGCGGAAACCCATTGTAAGGCTTGCGTCGAGACCTAAATGCCAGATCTATCAAGCTGCATAGAGGCTTTGCTCATAGGAGGAGCATTGTGAAACTAAGTCTCCATTCGAAAGTTGCGCAAAGGCTGTGCTTAAAACGAGCTGGATTGCATGTGTAGGCTGCAGCAGCTGGTGGAGAACGGGCCGCACCCGCCAGCGGGGCAGACAGGCGCCAAGTACATCATCCGGGAGGACGGCCAGCGGCTGGACCTGCGCTTCCTGCGCAAGGACTCTGACCGCCACCTGGAGTTTGGCTACAAGGTGGAGCGCCACCTGGTCAACGGCGACTACGTGCTCTTTAACCGCCAGCCCAGCCTGCACAAGATGTCCATGATGGTGCGCACCTTGCTGTACACCACCAACTTAGTGGTCCCCAGACCTGCTTATTACTTATACAGAGACCTGACTTGCTGTGATCTTGTGGCATCCTGCAGTGAGCTTGTTGTCAATCGCAGAAATGTGTTTGCCGCCTCATCTTCCCGTCCTGCACTGAGCAAGAGGTCAGGAAGTGTTGCATGTGAAGGATGACTCATCTGCACACTTGTGAGGGTAAGGCGACGTTCTGATGGCTGCTGTGTGCTGTTCATCATGCAGGGGCACAAAGTCAGGATCCTGCCGTACTCCACGTTCCGCCTGAATCTGTCAGTGACGTCGCCCTACAACGCCGACTTTGACGGGGACGAGATGAACATGCACGTGCCCCAGACCCCCGAGACGCGCACTGAGACCCGCGAGATCATGATGGTGCCGCGCAACATCGTGTCCCCTCAGGTGTGCCCCCATCTTTCCTGCTGTCTTTCAAGCCTTCCACTAATTCAAAGACGCCAGCATGCGCGGAAGGAACCCAACGCGTGCAATTAGGGGCCTCTCATGCTTGCTCTGCTGATGCGAAAATGCCATGATTTGCTCTATGAGGCAGCTATGCTTGCGCATGCATTATTCCTTTCCTTCCACATTGAAGTGAAATGCATGGCTCCGGTGGGCATGTTCTGGCCCTCTATGCATGGCGCCTGACTGGTGTGTGGCGTTGCAGGCGAACAAGCCGGTCATTGGCATCGTGCAAGACACGCTGCTGGGATGCCGGCTGATGACTAAGCGCGACACCTTCATCGAAAAGGACCTCTTCATGAACATCCTGATGTGGCTGGAGGATTGGGACGGCAAGATCCCCATGCCAGCCATCCTCAAGCCCAAGCCCCTCTGGACCGGCAAGCAGGTAATCTCCTGCTCCACACTTTCACCGGGCTCTCTTGCAATTGGAGAATTTGAAGCGCATGGGTTAAGGGCAATGCTAGGTGTTCACTGTTGCTTTTGCGGTTGAAGATTGATTTATGAGCGGTGGTCCGGCTTAATCTGCAGGTGTACAACCTGTTCATGCCGCGGGTGAACATCCGCCGCCAATCAGCCTGGTACAAGGACAACGAGCCCCTCGACTTTTCTCCCTCAGACTCCCAGGTAAGCTCCTGCTCTCACCCGCATCTCTCAGCCTCCACCATCTTTAATCGCCGACCATTTGCGCATCGGCCAACTAAGTCTCTGCAGCTCGTACGTTGCTTGGACAACACGATACATAGATTCTTTTGGTTGGCTGATTCACTAAACTGCTCCATTGAGCTTAATATGTTATGGCGGGAGGTGCTGAAACGATATGTAGATTCTTCTGGTGGACTGATGCAACGAGCCAATTCAACGAGCTGAGTCATTGAGCTTAATACGTTGTGGCGGCAGGTCCTGATTCAGAACGGGGAGCTGCTGACGGGGACACTGTGCAAGAAGACACTGGGAGCGAGCGCTGGATCGCTGATCCATGTCATCTGGATGGAGGAGGGCCCCGAGGCCGCGCGTGCGTTCCTGTCGCAGAGCCAGTACACCACCAACCACTGGCTGCTGCAGCACGGCTTCTCCATCGGCATCGGCGACACCGTGGCCGACGCCAAGACCATGAACATCATCAGCGAGACCATCGCTGAGGTGGGGTGCTCCCCTTCTCGCCACTGCCCTCCTCTGCTCTTGCAAGCACCATCATCCTTGCAATGCACCTGTTCTTACCGAGAGCGGTGCTAAAGTTGTGGGCGTGCAATAAATGGCATCTTGCCCTCTTTTGCTCATGCAGCCTTGCATGCAGCACATCTGATTGGTTGGAGAGCGTCTGACGGATGATCCTGTGAATGGCTTCATGCAAGTCTTAATCTGGTCAGAGGTTACCTAGGTTTGCTTTGCTGCGTCTGCTCTTCTGGTTGGTTATTGTGTAATGTTGTGTAACAATTGTCTAATTTCTATTATTTCACTTGCAGGCAAAGGAGAAGGTGAAGCTGTTGACGGAGAAGCTGCAGAACCGGGACCTGGAGGCGCGGCCGGGCATGACCATGATGGAGTCCTTTGAGCAGCAGGTGAACCAGGTGCTCAACACTGCGCGTGACGACGCCGGGAAGCTCGCGCAGAGCTCCCTGGACGACACCAACAACGTTGTGCGCATGGTGACCGCTGGCTCCAAGGGCTCCTTCATCAACATCTCCCAGGTGGGCCCCTCCCCTTGGCATGTGCTTGAATGGACCTGTCAGCTTTGAATGGCCATGCCCCATCTGCATGATGAGCATGTGATACATATTGCCAGAGTAAACTTGTACAAGGTGAAGGTTTGCTATGCGGTCGCCGGTGAAGTCAGTGAGCTCTCCCTACATTTGTACACTGTGGTGCGCCAAGATCGTCTGACAATCCTGGCAAGGAATATACCATTGTTTGGCACTAGGCCCTTCCTTGCTGCTGTGAGTAACTTCTACTATTCTGTTCCATTGCCTCGCGTAGCCAGCGAGAGATGTAAGCATGGATGTTCTGTTTGAGGTGCTGACAGTGCGTGTGCTGTGCAGATGATTGCCTGCGTGGGGCAGCAGAACGTGGAGGGCAAACGGATACCCTTCGGCTTCCAGAGGCGCACGCTGCCGCACTTCACAAAGGACGACCTGGGCCCTGAGTCGCGCGGCTTTGTGGAGAACTCCTACCTGCGCGGCCTGACCCCGCAGGAGCTGTTCTTCCATGCCATGGGCGGCCGCGAGGGGCTGATTGACACGGCTGTCAAGACCTCCTCAACTGGCTACATCCAGCGCCGCCTGGTCAAGGCCATGGAGGACCTCATGATCAAGTGAGCCCCGCTCACCACCTCGTACAAACCTTTGATCCTCCATTGTGCCATCCAACACTCCATGGAACAGGCACAAATGGGCCGTCAAAAGTAGGTCTGCTACTAGAAAGTGGAACAATCTTGCTGTCCGTTGTAAGTTAGCAGGTCTGGAAAGGGAACCAATGCAACGGGGTTCTGCTTAAGATGGGAAGTGCTAATATAAGAATCTGCTGATGCGTGCAGGTATGATGGCACGGTGCGCACAGCGAATGGGAGCGTGGTGCAGTTCCTGTACGGCGAGGACGGCATGGACGGCACTGCCATCGAAAGCCAGAAGCTGGAACACCTGCGCATGACTGAGGAGAAGTTCAGGGTGAGACACAATCCCTGCTCAGTTGGAGCCTGGCTTGAAGGCATGGGACACCCAGCGCACACATGCTCCTGAGATTTGCACACATGTATGCATTGCCTTGCAACTGTAATTGCCCCCTTGTGCTGGAAAGGGTGTCACTGGCTCTTTTGTCAGAGGTAGTGCTTGAAGATATGTTCTGTGGCAACACGTGGGGCTCCAAATTGACGTTTTGTGTGGGCGTGTAGAACAAGTTCTACCTGGACGTGTCTCCTGGCAGGGGCACGCCCAACTGGCTGGACCCTGAGACGGCTGAGCAGCTGCGCCACAGCGTGGAGGCCAGGCAGCTTCTGGACGCAGAGTATGAGCAGGTGTGCTCCAGATCTCTTCAATCAAGCTTGCTTACTCAAAACACTGGGACTTGGTGGCTTTGCGAGGCATGCGGGCTTTTCTCCGGACGTGTGCAAGGCTGTGGATGCAAAGAAAGTATCGGCAGCTCAGCACTGATTTATGATTGTATACCTACGCATTTATGTGTGTGTGTGTCTTTGTGCAGCTGGAAACAGATCTGAAGACGCTGCGCACAGAGGTCATGCGCACAGGGGATGCCGGCGTGCAGCTGCCCGTCAACTTCAAGCGCCTGATCTGGAACGCGCAGCAGATGTTCCACTGCCACCCGCACCGCCCAGGATCCTCAGGTCAGAGCAACTCCACACTCTCGCAATGTCTCTGCTGATTCACTTGCTCGCTTCAGAAGGACTCTGGGTACCACTTGGCGGATTTGATGCCTGGGCATTGGGAGTTTTGCACTTTGCATCAATTCGTGCACGACCAGACAGGACAATGCACCCTTGGCGTACTATCCACAGTGCCTCTGTACCTTTTGGGTCTGTGCTGATGTCTTCAATTCCATAGAGAAGTACAGAGGCGTCACATTGTGTTCTTTCTCTAATTGGCATTCAGGCATACGCGCTCTTTTAGAAAGCTGCTGGCTTGGTCCCGTACGTATCTCAAACCCTCAAATGAATTGTTGTAGCCCCCAGCTGACGCAGCGCTGACCTTGGCGCAGGCCTGAACCCGGTGGAGGTGGTCATGCGCATTCGGGAGCTGCAGCAGAAGCTGATAGTGGTGGACGGCCCGGACGAGTTGTCGCAGGAGGCGCAGCGCAACGCCACTCTGCTGTTCCTCTCCTTCCTGCGCGCCACCTTCGCCTCCAAGCGCGTCATCCGCGATTACAAGTTCAATCGCGAGGCCTTTGACTGGATCCTGGGCGAGATCGAGACCCGCTTCCATGCAGTGAGCAATTAACGCCAGTCACCCCTGCCTTTGGACGAATGATAACAGCGGCTTTCTTTTGCCGGTTACAAGGATGTCAAGACTGCAGACAATTTTTTTTCCTGCCACGCGCTGGATGCCAGCGCTAATGGAGCCCTGAGGCTTTGCGCCACCGCTGGAGGGACGCCTCAATATTTAGTCTTTGTGAGGGTACTGCCCTCATTATATCATTGGGGAGGTTGCGATGCAGCTGTCATCAAGATGCTGGGGCGTCTTATCCAGTGGCCGAGCCTGCATTGGCTGTGCAGGCGCTTGCGTACCCGGGGGAGATGATCGGCACGGTGGCGGCGCAGTCCATCGGCGAGCCCACGACGCAGATGACGCTCAACACGTTCCACTTTGCCGGTGTGTCCGCCAAGAACGTCACGCTGGGCGTGCCGCGGCTGACCGAGATCATCAACATCGCCAAGAACATCAAGACGCCCTCGCTCACCGTGTTCCTGCTCGGGGAGGCCTCGCGCGACCGTGAGGTTGGTGCCTGCCCATGCATGCAGCCGTCCTATGAGCATCACACATGGCTTGCTCTTTTCTGTGAGTTGTGGATGCTCTAATCTGTTTCACCTGTTTGTTTCATTGCTCCTGGCGTGTGTCTGAGAGCTGCCGATGCTGCTGCTCTGTTTCATTGCTGCTGGATAGGGGCTGTGGGAATTGGCGATGCTGAGCTGTTGTGTCTCCGATGCCATGCAGGCTGCCAAGCAGGTGCAGTGCAGCCTGGAGTACACCACGCTCCGCAAGGTCACTGGTGCAACAGAGATCTACTATGATCCTGATCCTACGGTACGTGCGGCTGTGTGCCATCTTACCACTTTGCTCCTGTATCTTGTAACGCATACCAGCAGTTCAGCCTTTTTCTGGCAAAGTGCAGTCCTGCATCACCCGTGCCGTAACGCGACTTCTCCTCGACGAGGACCGTTCTGCCGGCAATTTTCAGTGTATCAAAGAACAAGTGTGCTCTATGGCGCATGTGCCTCGTCTGTGAGCAAGGCGCCGTGCATGCATGCGATGTGTGCCTGAGCCGAGGGGCGTGGTGTGCGCAGACGACGGTGATCGACGAGGACCGGGAGTTTGTGGAGAACTACTTTGAGATGCCGGATGAGGACATGGACGTGAACCGCATGTCTCCCTGGCTGCTGCGCATCGAGCTCAACCGCGACATGATGGTTGACAAGAAGCTGTCCATGTCTGACATCGCCGAGCGCATCAACTCCGAGTTCGAAGACGAGCTCACCTGCATCTTCAACGACGACAATGCCCCCAAGCTCATCCTGCGGGTGCGCAGTTGCTCTCTTGATCGTCCACTTCATGGCAGTCACGCAGTCTATGTCCATGCACGTCCCCATGTCTTGGGTGTTTGGGTTGTGGCCTGCCCAATTGCAGGATCAAGTGTGTCATTGTAAACAGCTGATCAGTCTTGGACAGGGGTTTTCAGCATTGTGTTTGGGTTGATGCAGATCCGTGTGCTGAACGATGAGGGCGGCAAGGAGGCAGAGGCGCAGTCGGAGACGGACGATGTGTTCCTGAGGAAGATTGAGGCCACGATGCTGTCCCAGGTGCGCCTGCTACAGCTCCTCATCTAGGCACATCCTGAGACACACCTCCCTGGCAACTGCTCCACTCTGCAAATCTTGGCCATGATGTTTCCTGTGGCTGCAAAGTCAAAGTTCGCAAATTCAAGATAAGTTTGATCTCTGTTTTGAATGTCATGATGGTGCGCACCATGCAGGTTGCGTTGCAAGGCATACCGGACATCCACAAGGTGTCTCTGCGCGAGTCCAAGCGCATCGTGCCGAGCTCCGATGCCCCAGACGGCTACACCAACGACAGCGAGTGGGTGCTCGACACGGAGGGCGTCAACCTGTCAGAGGTGAGCCATCCACTCCACTCTGCTGTCCTATGCTCTCCAGCTATCCATAAACTCTGATGTAAAGATGCTTCACCCACATGGGCTGCATGAGCCGGAAAAGCGGTTTTGGAGCATTGCTGGCAGCCTGAACAGACTTCAAGTCAGTCGCACTTTTCTCTGAAATGTTAATGGTGGGCTAATGTACCAAGCCAGGCTGGTGGTAGCCCTCCTGTCTTTCATGTCAAGTACAATATTTCCAGGTCCAGCTGCGTTCGTGGATCCACAGAACTCAGTCGTGCTGAGAGCTGTGGTGCTGCTGCGCGTTCGCAGGTGATGTGCCACCCGGACGTGGACTACCGGCGCACAATCAGCAACCACCTGGTGGAGATCATAGAGGTGCTGGGCATTGAGGCCGCGCGCAACGCGCTGCTCAAGGAGATGCGCGGCGTCATCGAGTTTGACGGCTCCTACGTCAACTACCGCCACCTGGCAGCGCTCGTGGACTCCATGACCAGTCGCGGCCACTTCATGGCCATCACCCGCCACGGCATCAACCGACAGGAGAACGGGCCCCTCGCGCAGTGCTCCTTCGAGGAGACCGTCGACATCCTGTTCAGGCACGGCGCCACTCTCAAATCCTCCACCTCTGTGCATGCATGCATGCATGCACGTAGTAGTGGAGCATACAAAATTCAGCAGTTTCATCCCATGTTGTGGTGCCATGCTTCACCGCATCTGGCATGGGCCGGCATTGTTGGCCGACGGTGTGGTGCCATTCCTCACTCTTTGCGTGCATGTGCATCAGGGCATGAAGCCTGCAGGTTGGCCCATCATTTGGTGAATTCACCTGTGTTCTTCAGGAGTTTAGTCATGTGGGGGTGACCCTTACAACGAGGAACGTTCAGGCTGGTGAAGTTCACTATGGCAGGAGTCTGGAGGTTTGATATAGTTGGGTGTACACACAGGGCGGCGGCCTTCTCTGAGAAGGACCACATGACGGGGGTGAGCGAGAACATCATGCTGGGCCAGCTGGCGCCGCTGGGCACGGGCAGCTTTGGCCTCATGCTGGACGAGTCCAAGCTGGCAGACGCCATCGAGGTGAGCCCATCAGCCGCACTTCACTGTGCTGCTGCCCCTTACAACCTTCCTTTTGTATTCCTCTGGTCATTAGTGACCCGATGACCTCTAGATGGCACCCTATCACAGCATGCATAGCAGGGATTCGTGAAAGACAGGCCTGGCTCGGTTCAAAGGGGCACTTCCTTTCACCCCCTGAGTAGTCTGCCTGATCACGAAAAGATTGCCACCATCCAAGCTTCAGGGCTGATCATCCTAGCAGAACACATCGTGACTTGCATTGTGGACGCCAGCTTGGCAGGGCTCTTACACAGCTCTGACACTGTTACTTCGAATCCGTTTGCAGGTCCAGTATGCGCCGGAGCTGGAGTTTGACGCGCTGGGGCGCACGCCCGGCATGATGACACCTGGCAGGATGACCCCCAGTCGCATGTCGCCATCCAGTGCGTCTCTTTCATCCTTCTCCCCTTGCATGCATTCTGCTCAGAGCACATTTACAGTTCCCTAATCTGCTCCCTTTTTTTTGCGGGGGTACTGAACAATCTGTGCCTGCTTGTAGGCTTCATGTCGCCCAATGCAATGTCCCCAATGGCAGGCGCGGCGCTGTTTTCGCCCATGGGCAATAACATGTTCTCCCCGGGCCCCAGTGCGTCGCCTGGCTACTCGCCCACCAGCCCGGGATATTCGCCCACGTCCCCGGGCTATTCGCCCACCTCCCCTGCTTACTCGCCGACCTCCCCTGGCTACAGCCCCACCAGCCCCGCCTACTCGCCAACCTCCCCAGGTGTGTATGCTGCTGATAACTTGTGACACAATGCTCCTCTTGCACTGGTGACTGCTGTAGATGGTAGTGTTATTAGTTGGTGTTGTGGGGCGTTTTCTCTGAGAATATGCATGTGTGTGCCACAGGCTATTCGCCCACATCGCCGGCATACAGCCCAACGTCTCCGGCCTACTCGCCAACAAGCCCGGCCTACTCGCCCACTTCGCCGGCTTACTCTCCCACGAGCCCGGCATATTCACCCACAAGCCCCGCCTATTCCCCGACGAGCCCGGCCTACTCTCCGACGAGCCCGGCATACTCACCGACGAGCCCGGCCTACTCGCCCACGAGTCCGGCCTACTCGCCAACCTCGCCGGCATACAGCCCGACCAGCCCCTCCTATAGCCCCACGTCTCCCAAGTACTCGCCCACCAGCCCGGCCTACAGCCCAACCTCGCCCAAATACTCGCCCACCAGCCCAAGTAAGCCACCTCCCCGATCACCCTGTGCTGTCCCTGCTCTTGTCTCCGTTGTGCCTTGCCCTCCACAGCATGCGTTTTTGGCAGCTAATCGAAGAGTCAGGAGGCAGCGTGGCTTTGAGCAGTTAGGTCTATTCATTATGGAGCGCGGAAGGTCACTCATGTTGCTGATGTGAGTTATTGATTTTATGGGTGGTGTTGTTTTGTCAACAGGTTACTCCCCAACCTCGCCGGCATACAGCCCCACATCGCCGCAGTACTCGCCAACCTCTCCGCAGTACTCGCCCACGTCTCCCCAGTACTCGCCCACATCGCCGCAGTACAGCCCCACGTCGCCACAATACTCCCCGACGTCCCCCCAGTATTCGCCGACGTCCCCGCAGTACTCACCTACGTCTCCCCAGTACAGCCCGAGCTCGCCGAAGTACTCGCCAACATCGCCGCAGTACAGCCCAACTTCCCCGCAGTACAGCCCCACTTCGCCGCAGTACTCGCCGACGAATGCAGCCCAGTCCAGCCCCGATGATGCGGCCGGCAGCGCACCAGGCAAGCCTAAGTGAGGGCCGCGGTGGAAATGCGAGCAAGTGGAAGTGAGGAATGCTGTGGCAGGAGGTGGCAGTGGGAGGGTGTCGGACGGGCGTAGCGGACAGCTTGGATGGCTGTGATGGGGCTGTACACCTGTTGGCCTAATGCACAGGGATAGGAGAAGGAGTTGGCTGATGCAGGCGGCATTGCAAAAGTGCACGCAGGCCATCAGGCCCTTGCTGCAGAAGGCTGAGGAAAGTGTTACTTGCGGGCATGTTGGACAGGGGTTCTTTGGACATCATGTACGGGGACGGTGTCATGCCCTGAGCTTGGTTGACGCAGCATTATCTGTAGCAGGAAATAGAAGGAACTCTAATGTGACAATTGTTTCCCAAACAGGGCGGACCGGTAAAAGTGTGTTTAAAAAGCTTGCTGCCGTCCTTGCAAACCCCTGTGTTTTTAGATCCCATCAGTTTTATTTTGTGCACGCAAAAGAGAGTGTGCGCAGGCATCAATGGCTTCGAGTTGTCAATTGGTAGCAGGATCCTGACGAACCTTGCTGGAAGCTTCTTGTAGTTTCACTATTGATATTATATTATAACCTGCGAGCAGCTGCCAGCTTTTCATAGATTTTCTAGAGCCAGACTGGCAAAGTGCAGTGGTGTATACATGTACATGCAGTGGCACTTGGCAGTACTGGTGACCAGCGTAATCTTGTGCATTAGGTCCCAGAGGCTCTTGATACGCGAACACAAAATTGTGGCTGAGGCCGTTGTAAGGAATTGCGAGGCCTTGGTGGGTTGGTCCCATGTTTGACATTGCGCAACTTGCAATACACATTGAATGCATCAGTTGGTTGTGCACATGTGCATGTAGTGACCTATCAGATGCATGCTTGTAAGCCTCTGCCAGCGGTGCTTAGTGTGCACCGTGCAGCGCCGCAGTCATGACCTCAACAATGATCTCAGGCAATTTCAACGTTACCTTGATTAAGGTCTTGCCCACATCTGGACTTGGAAAACATGGAACATGGCCAGATAAGCCGTTTTCACGGACATCCCGGACAGGGGGATCAGATTCATTTCGGGAATTTGGGCCACTCGAGCGTGGCCAGTGGAATCACATGGACCCTGACCTTTAGATATTTCGCCTCGGCAAGAAAGGCCTTCTGTGGCCCCAAGAAGCTGCAACGAATGCGTCCGCTTTCTCATATATCTTGATTTTCGATCTGGGCTGCTACCACTTTACTTTCACAGTCCCAGCCTAGTCCTTTTCCTGCATTGCACCATGACTGCTCTCGGACGGAGCGGTCTGTTGCAGAGCGGGCCGTCTGACCGTGTCCAGAAGCAATGCTCGGTCCAGGCGCGCCCTGCGCGCGCGAGTCGCCTGGCCGCCAGGGGTCCTGTCCAGGCTCTGGCTGCCCCTTCCAGACACAGACACATGTCACCGGAACGACAAGGCCTGGAGCACTCCATGGCACCGTCGCACTTTGTTCAGGGCGCAAGTACCAGCGCTGATGCTGTTCGGGCAAAACCTGACGGCCACAGAGGAATCTCCTTGCATGCTGCTACAGATGCGGTGCGTTCACGTCCACACTTGACATAGCACGTGCAGCGCCGAGGCCTGCACTGTGTTGCCGCGGTGTCCTATGGGTTGTTAGCCCGTTTTGGGTCAGGCGCATATACCCTCGATGCACTGTTTAAATGTCAGCAACATGTAACAGTGTCATCTACCTGTTATTTGCCAGTGTTGCTATGCCCTTCTTGTCATGAAATGCTAATGTTGTCCAGTGCAGCCGTTGAAGTGGCCATGCTGATGCAGGTTGGGGAGGTCTGGAGGAACTACTCCCGCAAAGTTGAGACAGACCCCGTTCCCACCAAGGCCTTGACCAGCCTGTTTGGGTTCATGCTCGGTGATTTCCTGGCGCAGAGGATGGAGGGCAGGCCCTTTAACCCTCTCAGGTGTGTGACTGCCTTTCAACTTCCTACACGCTGTAAAGACATGCTGTCTGCCCTAACATGCGCCCTGAAGTCATGTCATATACCTTATGTGCTGAAAAATAGTGATATTTTGTACATATTGAGCCCTGGAGCTCTTTCAGAGTTTTTGAGCAAACATCTGTGCCTCAGGTGTTTGCGTCTTGGGAGTTACGGACTGACTGTCGACGGGCCGATCGGCCACATGTGGTACAAGCTGCTGGACAAATATGTGTACCCCAACGACCCTCAGTGTAATGCAGCAGTGCTGCTGAAGACAGCGGCCGACCAGCTGCTGTGGGCGCCCGTCATGACTTGCGTCTACTTTGCTTTCCTGCGCACTGTCGAGGGCCATCCAGAGCTCATCACATCCACCATCCAGGTATGCTGCAAAGACATAATATCTATGACTTTGCCCACAGTGACGATTTGTCTTGCGTGGCATTGAACGTATACCATGCTTCTGTGACCAATGTGTGCTGTGATTTACAGGCAAAGCTGGTCCAGACTGTGGTGGCCAACTACGTGCTGTGGCCTGCCGCACACTACATCAACTTCAAATTTGTGCCAACACAGGTGTGTGTGCTGCTCCCTTTCCCCCTCTCTATCCTTTTTTTTACCCCTCTCTATCCATGCCATTCTTGGCTTCATGACCTGCGTGCTTGAAGCACTCGAAGTGGTCTGTAATGAGTCACGGTGGCCCCAGAAGTTTGAAGTGCACTGTCTAACATATGCTCTCTCTGCTGTGCAGCACCGCATCCTGTACAACAACGTGGTGAGCATCTTCTGGAATGCGTTTCTGTCTACGCTGTCGCACGCGCCGACCATCGAGCCCACCTCGTTCATGGACTCGTTCCAGCAGTACGCTGACAATCTGCCGCAGCCGCTGCACGAGCGCGCGGCCGAGTTTGTAGACAGCATCTACAAGACGAGCCTGCCACTGCACGAGCGGGCTGCAGAGTTTGCCGACTCCCTGAAGCTGCCCATGGTGAGCAGATCAGTCACCCTTGGCTGGACACTTTTTCATTTTTATTATTACCATACGCTTTTCCTGCCAAAAGGCAATGTATGTCCTGCAGACAAGACGCAGTTCAAGGCTGCCACAGTAAAGGCTGGACATAAGTTTTGTCTATTTCTGCTGCCTAGCTCTACCCATTGCATTGCTCGCGCGAGCTCTCTTCTGAGCAGGAGTGTTTGTTGTGCAGGGGACTGACCTGTCGAAGCTGAAGCTGCCCAGTAGCATAAAGGTGTCACCGACCCGAGTGTTCCCTGAGTCTTTGTGGATGGACAACTGGGACTGAGGAGGAGAATGAGGACACACAGGATTCATATCTGAAGTACCGTTTCCGTTCTATCTTCCGTGGGCTCAGACACCGCCCCCATGTTGGGTCGAGCGGCAATGCTGTCTTGCTGGCGTCTTCGTCTTGTGAGACAGTGGGCATCGCATGTGCCTGGATTGTTTCTTGAGCAAGCTGACGCTCCTGCTGGGTGCAATATTGGGTTGTTGGACTCCTCTTGTTGGCAAGGAGCCTCTCGCCCGAGCCAGTGATTGCTGCCGCGAGATGAGCGTTGCTTGAGGTCTGGGCATCATTCCTGATACGAAGTAGAGGCTCGCGCCTTCAGTGGGAGCAATTGAGGGTTGCAAGAATGGCCGAGTCGGGCCACGGTAGACAGGACCTTCTGATGCAGACAGATTTGCACTCTTAAGGCAGGCTTGCTCTGTGTGTAGCACCACGCAGTCTAGGATCCTGTTGGAGTGAAGTGCTCTGTATAGCTTAGCACCTTGCTTCTATGGGTTTCAGTACTGTTCTAGTGGGGTGAAGCAGGCACGCTGCCATTCTTGACCAACATTGGTCACATGTTCGCAAGAGAGTGGAAGGATGGATGCAGATTGAAATTTGACATGGCGGTGCCATGGGATATCCAGAGTGATGCAGCAATAAGATGTACCGTAGTTGTTGCATTGAATCTTACAAGATTCATGATTTGGACCTAAGATGAGAAGACAAAGCTGGCAGGAACAGCATGAAGCGCTGGTGGGTAATTTTAGACCCTATTAGGGACAGTCTGTAGATTGTACCTTGAAAGCGTCAGTGTACCTGTTCCTATTTGGGCTACTGTGGGCATATATTAGTGCTCACCCCTTGTACATTCAGACCGGGTCTCCTTTGTAGATGTTGCCTTATTTACCGTGTAGGTCTGAAGGCTATCAGCTATAGAGAGATACCTATAGGTATCTCTAGCTATGTCTTGCGTTCCTGTCTCGATTCTTTAATTGGGTCTCTGATCAGCGTGGGCTAATCCTTCTACAGAGAAAGCTCTGATTGAGGGATTTGCAGCAGGCACTGTGTGATGCTGTTGTAATGGATGTGCAAACTTACATCTTGCAAGCATTCTATCTGCCCCGCTCTGCCATACCTGCATTACAAGCAGCATCCGACTTTTCCATTCAAAATACTGGCACTTCACAGGCTTCATATGATTGGCTGCAAATGCCTTTTTCACCAGGCAAGACACGCTGAATGCTTTCATTGGACCAGTCTCAAGCAAGACCCTATTGTACAAGATATCTACATTGCTCAAGACCCTCTGTGCAGTTAGAATTCTCTGAGAGTTCTGTTCGCAGTCCTTCTCACACATGACTTCTTGCATGCTTTTCCGGCATGCTCAAGCAATACGCAAGCTTGCAACTCTGGCAGACAATTCAGAGAGCTGAGCAGCACTTCACACTCCTGCACTTCCAACAGCATGGAGAAGGAATGCCTTCGCAGTGTCCACTATGCTGTATGACTTTGCTTTCCGCCAAGATTACAATGCCCTCACCATCACCAGTCCCGCACCGCTGCAATCTCTCAAGAATTTGCCACTCCAGTCCACTTGACAGGGTCTTCTTTTGCTGCAAAGCTTCTCCTGAAGGACCAGCCATCTCAGGGGCCCTGCTGTTCGGCGCTTGCAAAGGGCGACTCCTGCGGATCCTCCTGGGTCTCATCCCCCTCCACAATGCGCTGAGAGTGCACGCCGTCGGATGCCTGCGCCGTGCGCGGCTGCGGCTGACGAGAGCTGCCGCGCAGCTGCCAGGTGCGGCCACCACCAAACGTCGGCGTCGCATCGGAGTCGGAGCTCTGCGCCTCCAGCAGCGGCGGCGGGTGCATGGATATGGGCCCCTGCAGCAGGCGGTTGAAGGTGAAGGAGTTGTCGGTCTCCTCTGAGCGCTCGCTGGGACCCGGTGTTGACTCCCTGAAGTCCTTCCCATCCAGCGAGCTGCGCCAGTGGCCGTCCCCTGAGTGACTGCCCACCTGCATCGCCCACGTCCTCACTTCAGGTATTGCTGTGCAATCACAGCTTTATTTGGCAGGCAGAACAATTCCACAACCCCTTTCCCTCCAGAGATGCCCGGAAAAAGCCACCAATCAAAGAACCCTTTTGATGCGCATGCCCGCAGGAGCTGATACATCATGCCTCAGCCCTGAGCAAGGTATCCACAGTGATGGGGGAGGGGCAATATCCGCACTGCTGTGCGGGCATTCCAGGGGAGGGGCATCACAGAGGAAAATGAAGGCAGGAGCGAGCCGCATACCTCGAGGTCGAGCGAGCCGGAGACAAAGTGCAGCATGGAGCCGGCGTGGTCGCCGTCGCCGGCGCGCGGGGAGTCGGCGCTGCCGATGTCTTTGCCGGCCAGGACCTCCAGGTTGCTGACCAGGGACCCGCCCATGCTGTGCGCACGCTGCCGCCACGCCGCAGCATCCACCATCGGCACCTGCCCGGCATAAATCCAAATTAGCAGAAAGATCTTGTGCTGAGAATGTTGACGTGCATCAAGGTGTCAATGCTCGATGCACGGCAGGGATGCAGCAAGGATGAGGAGGCGTGCCTGAGCCAGCAGGTCCTGGGTGGAGGGCCGGTGTGAGATCCTGCCCTCTTCCACACCTGCAAGACATTGCAAAATCTCAATTGATGTACACATCACAAGGCAGGCAACACCAATCAGCTGCCCCACATGCCTGATCACACTACAGCATCATGTCTCAGGAATGCCTCCTTGCCACTGCGAACTAGGCTCCCACTTTTCACTGCCACAAACCAGGTCCTTGTCACTCAGAGCCAGACGACATCGTGCTTGCTCCCATGGCTCCAGGAAATTTGCTGCAGGGTCATGAGGGGCGGCCGGGCCGCGCGCGCGCGCACCGGTGTTGCCGAAGATGAAGTCGAGGACGTTGAGGTACTTGGAGCGGAAGACGTCGCGGTGTCGGCCGCGGCCGTCGCTGTAGCAGTGCATGATGGCGGCGGCCGCGGCGGAGAACATCAGCACGTCGATGCGCTTGGGCACGTCGCGCCGGCGCACCAGGCCCCACTCCACTAGGCACAGCGCGAACGACTCCAGCGCTCGCGACGCGCAGTAGATCGCCAGTTCCATGCGCCGCGACTTCTTCTCCACCAGTGTCGCCAGCCCGCCTGCGCATGGGAACGTCGCTATCTTGATGCATGGTATTTTTCATTTCCAAAATCATGGCACATTTACAGGCAGGCAACTAAGACAAGTGATCACCGGACAGGAAGATGGATGGGCTTGGATCCTTGCATGCTGGCAACCTGTGCTGATGCCGTTGTGTGCATGCTCAGTAGAGTTGCAGTATATTGCCACTTGCACCCAATTTCTGGGTAAAAAGAGTCTTTTGCACTCCTAGACACAGTGCATCGTGGATATTGACACATGGAATTATTGCTGTCAGCAAAATTCAGCAGGTAGAGAGCCACCTGTCCAGCAGGAGGCGGCGATGACAGGAGGGGAGGCGGATTGGGTGGCCTGGAAGCCCACGCAGGCGCCGCGCCAGCACAGCGTGCAGTACAGGCCCAGGAAGGCGCTGCTGCGCAGAGCGCCCTTGAACACCTTGGCCCATATTGCCAGCCCATCCTTCTCAAACAGCGCTTTCCTGTCAAGCAACCCCACATCATTCAAGCATGCTCATCTAAAGCTTTTGATATAACTTCATCTTAGTCTGCTAATTTGCATGGGCACATGTTACACGAGAGTGGCAATGGGGAGATCTGAGCAGCACCTGTGCACAAGGATGGCTGGCAGAACGTAGACCGGCAGGTAGACTGGCAGGGCTCGCAGATACGCTCCAGGAAAGAATTTGGCGGCGGAGTATGAGCAGGTCTCGCCCTCATGGGCCCACTCACAAGGATGAGTGGCGACTGTGCCTTCATGCTCTGCGTAAAGAACCTAGTGTTTGCACGGGTGACTGCAAACAAGTGACAGGCAGATACTGATGGGACAAGTAGCGGGGATGTTTTCAGAATTTGCACCCAAGTGCCCACCTGTGCCTTTCAGTGATTCTAGTGGGCCAGGCGGGATGCCTCGCCAGTTGCGCTCCGACAATTCCTGAGCAGGCGCACACCGGTCAATTTCCTGCTAATGCTCCCAAACATAATTGACTGGGCTGTAATGAGGTCACATCATGCATGTTGCTGCTAGTAAATTGCTGTTAGTGGCAGCGCACCCTTGCAGCTTTGTAGAACCAGAGCTCCTTGCCGCCATGGTGATTGAGGAAGTGCACAAAGGTGGCAGGCAGCGTCTGGGGCTTGCAGATCCAGGAGTAGCCGATCTGGCTCGTGCATGCGCACATGAGCGCTGTGTCTCCGTGGCGCCACCGGGTTGGGGTGAGCAGCCGCTGCACAGGCTTCGGTGCGTCCGGCTTGTTGCCGCAGCGCACCAGCAGTGTTACGCCCCGCAGCAGGATGTAGATGGCCAGGCTGTTGTGCCGCGTCTTGGGCCTGCATGCAGCATCAGTTCAGTGACAGCAAACATGATCTGTATGGCCAATGGGAAGGAATAATGAGGCACATTTAAAGCATGCAGTCTTGTCAGTTTTTTCCCAAGCTGAAAGGTGCCAAAATGGACTCCTTGAGATCGGGGAGAGGCTATTGTTGCCATCTTGCATGCATGGAAGTTTACCCTGTCAACAGAAGTGACGGTCCTGCCAGAGCTCCGGCGAGAAATGCTCTCCATCGTGCAGTTCTACAGCACATTGCAGCGAGTTACAAGATCCAGCAAGTGTGAACGTCCTCAGAGGATGGAGTCCTGTGCTAGGGCTTCTAATTACTCATATAGATACATCGACAGCCATAGACACATCCACGCACCGCTCCTTCCCGAACAAAGCGGCTATGCCTTCGTCCACAGACACGAAGATGCCTGCAAATGCTCCCAAGAAGCCAGTGTAGCGCAGAGTGTCTGCGATCATGTCCGACACTGGCTGTGTCCTGGCATTCTTCTTCCGACTCAATATGATGGAGAAAATGAATTTGAGGAGATGCAATCCACCGCGAAGGCAGAAACCGGTGGCAGCACCCCGAAAGATAGCATTGCAGTACCTCGCCCACGCCCTTTCATGGTCAAAGTCCCTCAAGGAAACAAGGTGCAAGGCTCTGATGGTGGACAAAGCAGACTTCTTTGGCTCTGTTTTGGATACCAGGAGCCCATTCTCTGCATCAGGCTCGGCGTCCATCGTCAAGCATCAGTGGTGCGATGTCCAACGGTGAAACCGAAGCACTGACACTGAGCCGTGACACCTGCACCTGATGCAGGCTGCACTAAGAATTCTCTTGCAAATTGATTTTACGTCGAGACCAGATTTGAGGCGTCATTGCTTTGCATGCAAGGTTGAACAGATCGAGACCTCTTGGAGCTTCCCTGCCACGTCAGGAAGCTTCTCCCGCAGGCTTCTTCTCGGAATAGAGCAAGGAAGGCGAGAGGTGCTCAGACAAACACGTCCTGGCTAATAGACATAATCACTGCTTGACTACGGTGTTCTTTTGCCGCACCTGGACATAAGTCCTTGTTTGGCACAGTTGCAAGCATCACCGTCGCTTTAAGCTGAAGTGCAGCCTCTGCTATGATTACAGCCTACTATTTTGTTCATCAAGCAATTCCTAATGCGCTTCCGTTTGTGTATCAGAGCATGTGATGATGAGCAATACTCCGGCATGCCGAACGCAAAATGAGGAGGTCATACACACCTGAACCTGAGGCTGCTGGGGAGACCAGCGATGATGAAAACGACACCCAGAACACATTGTATACGCAACTGCTGCTGTACGCCCTGGGCGTGTGTCTCGCAAATGGACTCTCAGCTACACTGGTTTGCGCTTGGGGAGTCCTCAGTGGCTTCAGGGATGCTGGGCTCTGGGCCCTTCTCTGCAGTGTGGCGCTGAGGGACTTGAAGGGTTGGCTTGTGCAGTTCTGGCAAGAGCGGCTGGTGCAAGAGAGGTGCCCTTCATCCACCTTGCCTCTCACAACCTTTACCTTCCCTTATTAAGGGGAGGGCAAACTTCAAACATGCCTACCAAATCTGTCATCACAATCGGAGAAGGTGCTAGTCAAAGTATCTTTATCCCGCTCAGAATGTCCTAATTGATCACAGGACGCTGCTGACTCTCAGCGTCGGATTGCTGCTCCTACCCTTGCGCGTGATTACTGATACAGCCGCAGACATTGTGGACATCCTAAAGAGGTGGAAGCAATATGCCTTGGAGTTTGAGGCAGACTCCCGCCGAGAGAAGGTGCCATGCTTTACACATGCATGTCGCCAACTGTGCTAAGTAGCCCAGCAGGTCTTGCCCTGACAGGACCTTTCCGTGCAGGCTGAAAGCTCGCGAGCTGCAAGGCAAGCAGCCAAGGATTCCGATGAGCCCCCTGCGTCTCCCACCGTGGACACAAAGACCGCATCAGGTCTTCAGGCCGGCGAGCAGCCGCGGCTGCACAGGAGGAGCGCATTTGGGGGCCTCAGCCCAGACCCGCGGCGAGCCTCAACCAAGCGCGGCCGCAGCCGGCGCAAGCTTGCGTCCCAGACATCCAGCTCAGCCCAGGCACGACCTTCAGCTCGCCCTCCAGTACCACCCAAAACTGACCTAGCACACTGGCGCTTACCTCATTGAGAACGAAGCTCATGGAACAGCTCAAGCTGTCTGTTGGCAGCACAGCAATGTTTCACTGTCCCTTGGAATCACCGCTTGCAAGGTGCTCAATGCTGTGCTCTTGATATACAGCCTATGCTTCTAGTGCCTTCAACAGCGTGTTTCTCCCTAGATGTGCTCGTATTTGGCAATGTAACATCGTCTGTCTGCAGGCGTTGGGGGCGCTGTCAGCCATCGCCAGGTTGGGATTCAAGGCGCTCAGGAGCACAGAGCGGCGGGGTTCGCGGCGTGTTCAGCCTTTGCCGGCCACGCGCCAGCGGGACAGGGCGCACCAGCGAGCTCAGGCCCTCTTCCGGTGGCTTCTGCGCGCCTGCCTGCTCTATGAGCTGTCCAGCTGGTGTGGTCCATTCCCTCCCCATGTGCAGGCCACTGCCTCCATGCTGCCTGGATAAGAACGCATGCAGGATGTATGTGAACGATAGAGGAATTGAAAAGAAAAAGCTACTGTGGTAGTGAACAACAATATTCCGGTTCACTATGTGCACTCCTCTTGCAGATATAGATGCACGGAAAGTGCCTCGCTGGCAAATGCGGACAGCTGAGCCTGGCGCGATCCGCTGAGAAACAATGTAGTAGTCTATGGATCGAGATATGGGAGCATGTCTCATGTGGAGTGTGTGCCTTGGGACAGGTTTGTGCGGTCCTGGATGGCGGCGCTTCAGGTGGTGCTGGTGTGTGGCACACTGCTGGTGGCACTGGGGCTGGTGCCTTTCCTGTACTTTGTCGCCCACTGGTACCTGATGCAGGGCTCGCCCCTGGAGACATGGGACTCCCCTCCCAGGAGCCTCATCAGGCGCCTGAGCTCCAGAGGCGAGCGGGGAAAGCCCTTGGCCAGTGACGGCAACAGAGGGGTGCAGTCCCCAACTCAGCAGCCTGAGAAGTCTTCCAAGGAAAGCCTGTCGGATGAGCCAAAACCTGACGGGAAGCAAGGAAGATCCATTTCCTTTCAGGAGTTGGACAGCGTGCAGGAGGCGAGTGAAAGCAGAAAGCAGGTGGATGTGACCAGAGGGGCAGATGAAGAGATCAGCTTACATCCAGATAGGAGACGCAGCAGCTTGAGCAACACTCTGAAGCAGAGTTGCTCCTCTTCAAAGGTAATGAACCCCCCTGGCTTTGCCCTTGCACACTTGCCCTTTGATGCATCCTTCTGTGCAGACAGCAGTTGCAAGGGTGCTTGTGCCTGCATTATTCTCGAAGGTTTTAGCAGCTGACATTTTATTTTTTGCACAGACTCTGCTGTTGACTGGCTGGGACTCGTTGGAAAGGATGTACTATGCTGTGGATGCTGCTGTGAGGCGCAGCCTTCACGATAGCATGCACACCTTGGTCACGGTAAAGACCTTTAACCTCCCATGCATGCTAAAATGTGCCACCAAAATAGTGGAATTTCTCTCATGTAGGACATGGTAGCGGTGACGCCCTTGTGGCCAGTGTGCTCTGATATAGACGGCATAAACACACAATGTCTCCCATTAATTTGATAATGAGGCCTGCAACAAATGAACATGCAGATTCAAATATCCAGTGGCTCAAATGCTGCTGGTGTATGGGCAGGTGGGGCTCATTGTGGGCCTGCTTGTTGGGACGGTTGGAGCTGGCACGTTTGTGGGCCTGCAGATTGCGCAGGAGGGCAGGACAGCCGTGCTGGCTGTTACTGAGGCGCTGCCCACATGGTCCTTGAAATCCAGCAGCAGTGAGCAGCACACGGCGCTGGCACGACAGGTAGCAGCACTGTGCAACCTCTGTCTGTGTTCGACGCTGTGCAGCAATGCAGGCAATGAATGTTTGTTGTGAGAGTGCAGTAGTTTGTGGGCCTGCGAGAGTGACAAATGGTGGGTCTCAGGGGCACGGGCACTGGCAAGTGTGGCTGCGAGAATGGCAAGGGACTCTCATGACAGCGACAGAACGCAACGTGCCATCTGTCTACTCCTGGCTTGAGGCCCAAGTGGATGAGATTGTGCGAGCAAACAACCTCACTCAGGTGAGTACCTTTTTGGTAATGAACACTCAATACTCATTCCGTGATTCCAGCTTGCTGCAAAGCTGGTGCATAATGCATGCTCTTCTGGGCTGTAGCAGGGATGTGTGCTGTGGTACAGGTGATGCAGGACTTGAAGGTGGTTTCTGCAACACTCCGGTCGCCAAAGCCCTGCAGCGCAGGAGAGAGGCGAGCTCTGGTGGTGGCCAGGGTGAAGGCCAAGCTGCATGCACGCAGCACAGATGCCCGCTTGCAGTACCTGTCAGAGGAGGTAATACACATATTTTCCCTGCTTTACATCGCCTCTCCCGAAAGGTAGTTTTACTAGGCCATGAACCAGGGATGCTGACAAAAGATTGGCGCTTTGGTGCTTGCAGGTGAGAAGGAAGAAAGAGAGCTTAGCAGCAGCTTTGCAGGTGTATGAGCAACCAATGAGCAGACCACCCAGCAACTCATCTGCTGAAGCCATCACACCTAAGGGCAAGGAGGCAGGCAGTGAAAGGAACATGGAAATAGAGGAAGCAGTCGCTGCAGCTGATGCAGAACAGCAGATGGCAAAGGCAGCCCTTGCAGATGCTGTCAGGTGCGCGACACCCGCCCCAACCAACCATCCTGCTCTAAGCAAAGCATCTCAGTCCATGATTGCTTGAGGCTGGCCCACTGCAGAACAGGTACCTATACCCGTATTCTATTGCTTCATTGCCTGGTGCTTTTCTCCAATGAGTGTCAGTATTACCGGCATTAGTCATGGCACAGGGAGGATGAGGTGGCCCAGCAGGAGCTGGAGACAGCAGAGCGGCTGCTGAGCCGCTGCTCTGGGGGTGATAGCTCGGGAGCGGCGCAGGTGCAGAGCGGAGCTGCGCGCCAGCTGATGCAGCGGCTTCAGGCAGCCTACGCCGACATGTGGCAGCTGCAGCTGAGGGAGGGCCTCCACGAGCTCCTGGTCAGTGCTGCTCCTTCAGGTTCCTCTATTTTGCAAAATTTGAGATACAGCCATTGCAGAGACCAGTGATTTTGACAGATCATTTGGAATTTGTGATTTGACGGCACAAGGGAATCTGGCAGGCGGATCACATGCAGGCATTGGATATTAGGGAGAGCCAGTGGAGAGGCAGCTGTTCAGATTCTGTACTGTTCTCGTGACTGGGCTACAATTGTGCTCGTCGCAGCACCTCTCACAAGACATTGCTGAGATTGACTGGGCGATGCACCAGGGGGTGGCGAGGGATGCGATATTACTGGCAAGGGAGGTGATGTCAGGGAAGGGGCAGGCGTCGTCGGGGGAGCTGAACGCGCTGCAGCGCATCGCGGCGGCCGCCTCGGAGCCGCTGCTGGCGCTCGGCCGCTCCGCCGGAGCAGTGATCTTCAGCGGCCTCGGCAGCACCACTGCTGTCGCTTTCACGAGCGGCCTCGGCATTCTCCGCCTGGGCGTTGGTGCGCCCTCACATTTGCTCTGTGAGCCATGGAATTTTGGTTGATGTCAGAAGGATTTCACCGACATCTGGTGGGTGTTGCCCCTTGTGGTGCTCATCAGGCAAGTGTCTCCTTCAACACGCTTGTCTCCTTCACAAGTCCCCTGTGAGTGTTTATCAGGCTCATCCTATTGATGAATCATGATGGGTCAGCTCTGTCTGAAGAGAGGGCTACCTTGACTCCTAGAAGAAGCATATATGTTGCATGTGACCCGAAAGGGCATGAATTGCATTGTCTCTTGTTGCTGGGTAGCTGTGGCAGGGGCCGCCTTCAGTGACTGCAGGGAAATGTGTTGTGCAGGGGTGGTGCAAGCGGGCGTGCAATTTACGCTGTTTTTTGCGCTGCTGTACTACCTGCTCGCGGCCGAGGCGGACCCGCTGCTGTACGCGGTGCGGCTGCTGCCGCTGTCGGACAACGGGCGCCAGCAGGCTGCTACAGCGCTCTCTGATGCCCTACGCGGCGTTTTTCTTTGCGCGCTGAAGGTGCCCTTCTGCCACTCTATCTTTAGATGCTTCACAAAATTATATTGGAGAGATTGTGGCCCTTCTCTCAAAGCCTCCTGCCACTTTATCACTTGGAGCTCCACACAATCATATGGTTGAATTTGTGGCCTTTTTCTCAGTTTATAAATTTGCATGATCCTGCTGCAAATTTGCCCAAATTGCCAATTCAGGTGACAAGGGTCAAGGTTTTATCTGAACATATGAAAGCTTGAGCGCTGACTGCTTGCTTGATTTGTGCAGCTGGCGCTCTTTCATGCCGGCTTCACCTGGCTGACATTGCGCATGTTCCGCGTGCACTTCGTGTATGCCACGACAGTGGCGGCAGCGGCGACTGCAATGCTCCCTCTGATCCCATCCTGGCTCGTGGCAGTGCCTGCTGCTCTGCAGCTCGTCATCCAGGTGCTCATCTCTTCACATGCAATGCATGACACTCCTGTCGGCCCAATCTCGAGACGTTCATGCTCAGAGACATTGAAATGAGCTTGTCTCATTGAGAGGAAGGGATGTGTCGCTTTGTGCAGGATCGTGTGTTGGCTGCTATCCTGCTGCTTGGTGCCCACTTTGGGGCGTGGTTCCTGGCCGATGAAATCATCCTTTCGGAGATCCCAGGTAACTATCTTTAAAGAAATTATTACATAAAGTGTTAAGACAGTGTTGCGCTTGTGAGCAGAAGCTGTCTGACGGGATCCTGACTAGTTGGATTTGATTTCTGCATCAAAAATATTTGATCTGGACTTATTTTGCAGGTTCCCACCCGTACCTGACGGGCTTGGGCATCATTGGGGGCATGTACACGTTTGACAACCCGCTGCAGGGGGCCATTGTGGGCCCCATGCTGCTGTCCCTGCTCAGCGTCTTCTACAACCTGCACTCCCAATTCATGGGCAGCAGCAAGCTTATGCCCATCAGCAGCTTCCCTGGCAGCCAAAGGGCCTCCATCAGCCGCAGCTCATCCTTCGACTCCAATTTTTCACGCTTCAGGGTGCCTCCGACTGTTAGCTAAATTTATTGGAGATGTGATCCATGTTGGTCTAGGTGCTGATGCTGGCCCAAAGGTTTGGGTTTGCCTACTGTCAGGTCCAAGACAACATTGTGAAGCTTTAATTTGGACTTTTAGAACAAGCAGAATTGCTTCTGTAAATAGGCCGTTTCATTATGTCTATTTCAGTGTGCCCAGAATGGTGGCAACAATCACAACTTACTGTTTGCTGCTTGCAATCGCGCGCAAAGAATGTAACAGCGCATTATATTCTGGAAATATCAGTATTTAAAGATGCCAACGAGCCAGCGTCTAGCCCAGCACAGCAATGCTCCATGACTTGTACTCGCTCATGAACTTTGCAACAAACGCCTCCAAGTGATAGATGGCCTTCTGGCCCTCCTGCAATCATTAACGGGCGATGCAGCAGTCAGAAAATACTGTTCCTCATCCTCATCTCTCCAACACCTTGATAACTATACCAGCTGGTGTCCAAGCACTCTGCATGCAGTGGCAGACATCCCGGGCCAACTCATGCATGCACAGGAGAACACCTCAGAAAGGGGGGTTATAAGAGCAAATTTTTACCTGCAAGCGATGCTCATAGAAGGCGGCGAGCTCGATGGTTTTGTGGCGCAGTTCGTCGTCAAGCTTGCGAGAGAGCTGCATAGCTAAAGTGCGCAAGATGAGCTCAGCCGGGAGGCAGTTCACCAGCAGCTCATACAGCTTCCCCCTGACCTCGTACAGCCTCTTGGGCGACTGCTCCTGCAGAATGAATGCCGCTATCTCCTGCACAGAGCACCCACAATCTGCTTCATCACTCAATCATTCATGCGAACGATGAAAATGCCTTGCATGCAGTAGTGATATAGTGGGCATTGTCTGATGCAACACCACATGGGAGAACATAAAGGGATGTGTAGTACTGGACAGCAGGGTCAGGCCCAGGAGTGCAGACCTGGATGTACATTTCCCAGTCCGGCAGCTGCACAGGCTGGGCCTCAGTGAAGGGGTACTGAGTCACACGGCAAGTCTCAAGAGTCAGCAACGCCCTCCTGAGGTTGCGGTCAGACATCTGCAATGCACACAGGCTGAATCAAGACTGTGCTCTTGAGCATGCACAGCCGAACAGAAGTCACAATTAACGAGCGCATGCATGTCAGCAAGGGACATGCCCCCAGCACATCCTCTGCCAGAGTCCGGGATTCCCACCTGGACAATGCGTTGACAGAGTGCATCTGGCAGCTGCACGTTCTCCTTCTGCGCTACATGCTGCAGGACGTGCTGTATCTCCGAGCCTGTCGGGCCTGGCACTCTCACACACAAGCATCTGCTGCGCAGGGGGTCGATCACCTGCAGCAGGACCAGATCGATTTACTGGGAATTCAAAATAAGTCCATGCATGTGACGTGCACATCATGCGCCAAATGACCTCTGCAGGAGGACAAGGTCAGGGCCAGGCATGAAGTGACAATGTGTGGAGATTACACCCTTGAGACATGCATGAGGTCACACCTTGGACACATTGGAGCAGGAGAAGATGAGCCTGCAGGTGGCAGAGTACTTCTCCATGGTGCGCCTGAGGCTGTGCTGGGCCTCACGCGACAACCTGTCCACCTCATTCAGCAGGAGCACCTTGTAGCCGCGCTGCCCCTTAAGCTCCAACGGCCGGTTCTTGCACATGTCCTGCGCATGCAACCCTCACACTTGCTGGGTATGCACATGACCAAATATTCAATTGTGCAGAGTACAATATCCCCTAGGTATATGCTACTTATGGCACGCAGCAAGACAAAAGGAACAAGGGCATCAGCGTGACAATCAGTCATTGGTATCATGAAAAGGAAGATGGGCAGTGGAGCCCTACTTTGATGACTTCCTGCACCACATAGCGGTCCTGGTTGCCGACATCACTGGGGTTCAGCTCCACATGGTGGTTGCTTTGCACCGTGGTCAGCTCTATCTCTAGCTTACGGCTGGGCAGCTCAATCTTCCATGGTTTCGTCTCGACTTTGATCTGCACCATTGGCATGGCAAACACATCAGACTTGCATGTGACTGCAAGGTGGTAGTTGGGAAGAATCCGGTCGCTGTATTGGTTGGGCACTGCCTAACCACACATTTGGTTCCGGGCCTCTCTACCTTCTCGACAGCTGTTCCATATATCTCTCGCAAAAGGCCAAGAATCAGAGTCTTCTTGCCAGCCCCAGGTGGTCCATAAAAAAGGAGATGGGGACAATCGCCTGTAGTGACCTGCATCCACAAGGCAGAAGATGGTTTGACACTCAAATTTCGGCCACAATGAGCCACAAGATGAGGACAGTGAAGCATCGTCAGCAGCTTCCATCATTGTGCAAGGCAGAATAGGAGGAGAGGATACCAGCTTTCTGAGACTTTCGCCAATATCCTGGTGGATGATCAAGTCATCTAGCGTCCGAGGGCGATACTGTGCGCATGCAAACAACTGTCGAGAACTGTGACAGATGATGAACGACATGCATTCATAACAAGACAATTAAAAGCACGGCAAGGAACAAGTTCTAAATTTGATATGTCTTTATGAGTAGTTCGGCTCGTGGAATGACCTTATCAACCCACAGCATTGCACTTCTACACAATCACGACTGTGACTACGCAAAGACGCACTCCTTTCCCGAAACCAGCAAATATTGTGGCCAGGACAGAGATCGATGATTTTGAAATATCATTCAAGCACACATTTGTAAGAAATAGGTCAACATTCAATCAATTGCCTGCACAGAGAGTACTCAGCTCTTTGATGACTTCTCAGTGTGCTTTGCATGCTGCCACGTGCTGTGGAGATGACGTCACAGGGAGTGCCAGTTGTGCACAACTGCATCATGGAAGAGCATGAATTGTATGTAACGAACGCAGTCTTACAACTCTTCTATGTAAGGCGGCGCACGTCTCACTGTGCCTGCCTGGTCATCCTCATGATCTTCCTCTGCACGATTCTGACTCCCAGCCAAGCGTGTGTCCCTCAACCTTTCCATGATAGAAGGTTGCACAGCATTTGAAGCTACTGCCAACTTCCCACCCTCTCCAACAGTACTCGCTTGGCTCAATTCAGGCCTACTGCTGCTACTGGCCACTTCGGCAGTGCTGGGTTCAGCGCCTAGCTCCTCCACCAGCTGGCGTACTTTTCCAGCTTGCTGTGGCGGCTGCCTTGAAGCACCTGCCTGGACACCGGCACCTCCCAGGACACCAGCAGGTCCGGCAGTGCTCTGCTGCATCCCGTCCCTGTCCAAAACAGGAACTCAGTCGATCCATGCACTTCAAGAGCCTGCATGAATTGTGAACTGGCATTTGACAGACGACCAAGGTATGAAATAGGTGCAGCAAACTAATAACAGCCACACCTGTGCGCGGTGCCCTCGCTGGCAACTGCAGTGAGGATGATCTGCAGCTCCGGCGCCCGCTGCTCATTGGCCCAGGACTGAAAGTAGGCCAGCTTTCGCTCGGCCGCCTGCAGCCGCCGTCTTAGTGCGCTGCTGCCCTTACTTCCCCTCCCTACCCCATGCGCACCCCCTTCCACTCTCACTCCCGGCAGCTCTGCTGCCCCCGAGGAAGCTGCACCTGTGGCCACCTCTGTCGCCGAGCGACTGCCGCCGGTCACAGCTCCTTCTGGCGTCCGACTGTTCATCAAGCTTTCACGGCTGCCGGACGGCCGTTCCGCCGTCTGCCGTGCAGCCGTCTTTGCAGCGCCGGCCTCAGCTACAGCGGCCGCGAAGGCGCGCCGGAGATCCGTGAGCGCGCAGACGACGGCCGGCCGGCCGCAATGCAGCAGCGCCTGCACTTCGTCCAGAACCGATACCGCGAAGCCGCGGCCGGAGGGGCCACACAGGGACGGGTGGCAGGCGCGGCCGAGGCAGTCCAACACCGCCTCCGCCGCCGAGGCCAGCGGCAGCGCGGGCGAATCGCGCTGGCCCCCAAGCACTGCTGAGGCCGCCATTGCTGTCATTGCCGCACCCTGGGCCAGATGCAAAGAGCTGCTTGTGATCTTGTCTTGACACATATACAACCCAGCATGTCCCAGGCTAGCAGCTTGCTTGTTCGGTCCTCTGCATCCGTACATGACGCCAATGACAGTGTACTAGAAGGGCCAGAAGAAGAGCAAAGGAGGACTGACCTGAGGGTCGGGCGCCCACTCGCCGTTATAGATGTGCAAGGTGAGGCAGTAGGAGTAGAGGATCTCTACCAGCTGCCAGCGCAGGTATGGCGACGGCTGGGCCTTGCTGAGAGATGCGAGGGGCGGCAGAGGCGCCTCTGGAGGAGCCGGGATACCTCCAACATTGCCTACTTCTCCAGAATCTTCCCCTGATCAGCAAAACACCTCTGGTCTCCGCTCTTGATCGAGTTATCTCCTGCAAGACTATAATGTTTTCCCAGAGGGACAAGGTACATGAAAAGCAGGCTGCTCGAGTGGGGTGCCCATCAGGATTCCAGCACCTGAAATACGGGGGTCGCGTATTATTCGGGTGCCAGCAGCGCTGAGGCTCAAGTGGGCTGCCTCCTGGCTGCGCCACCAGGGCTCCCAGTGTGTGACTAGGCGTGCCAGGCTGCCGTTTGCAATTGCGCGCTTAAAAGCAGCCCGCTCCGCTGGACTCAGGTCTGACTCCTGGATGTCCAGGTCCTTGCCCTCTTCGATCTGTGCAGCAAGCGCATGCGAGATGTGAGAGTGACAGTACCCTTGCCTTTTGCTGGTGCTGACAAATAGGAGTGCTCTCTCGATGACTCTTAGCTGCTACTGTGCAGCAATGTCGCTGATGCAGAATCTCGTGGGGAATGAAAAGAATCACCTGGGCCAGGATCTTGGAAAGGGTCTCTTGAGAGAGGCCTTCCTCTGCACCTTCCTCCAAATCACTCTCTTCTGCATCCTTGATCAGGTCAGAGGGGGCTGCGCCACCTGCCTCGGTCCCTGAGAGTGATGCACCGCTGTCGTGGAACCTCTGCAGGATTTCCATCATCTCGCGCTTTCCCTCATCTCCCGCATTTGTCTGTCTCAGCTCCTCTGCCACATTCTCACTGCACCCACGTCCAACAGCACCGCCACAGATCATTTCAAGATGTACAGTAACAGAGTGACATGTTGAGGTGATTACAGCTACAACATGCATACTTCTCACTTCTAACAGGTCCAGCTTCTCTGCTAATTAGTGCAAAAGGTCGAACCTGTAGAATCCCTCAGTGCAGCGATCGCCGTGATTTTTGTAGCATTCCAACGAGCAGTATTGCACATTGCAACGAGGACATGTGTATTTCGCAAATTGCTTCAAACACCTGTAGACATGCCGGACAGATGTCAGCAATGTTGAAGAGAAGGGGTGAAGTCCTGCACCAGTGAACCAATCGAGATGACTTACACTTTGCAGATGGTCTGCACCATCTCATCAACGTTTTCTTCTACGTGTTATGCTTCACTCTGCTCGCAGATCCCATCAGCAAAGGCCTGTTGATCCTCAATCGGCACACGTAGCTAGTATTCCTCAAAGAAATCAATGACCACTCTTAGAAAGTCTCGCATGCTGAAGGAGTCTTACTATTGAAATTGTTATTTCTGGGAGCTGGACATCCTGCTCTTCCTGCCATTGTGTTGCTGAGTCATCACTCCCAGAAACCACCCTGGAAACCCAAGGAGAAAAATGGCTTCCTTTTCCTATGCTATCCCTGTTCTGATCGGTTAATCTCGTAATTCATAAAGAAGATACTGCCTTGACACATGATGTCCACCCAAGGAGTGCAGAGAGCGGCTGCTGGGAGTTGCGCATGCGGCCCGGGGCCATCATGATCAATATTGCAGTCCTGCATGAAAATGTCCTGCATGAAGATGACAAGCTCAACTCGCATGCATGCAGAAAGGTAGCAACAGCACATGATTTGGCGTGGCCATTGGCCAAGCAAACGACTCCAGCACCAATGCATGCACAGACTGGGAGGAATAATAAGCATGCGTGTGCAATGCACTTGCTGCGGCTGTGCAGGCATGCCTTGCAATTGTGATGGTTTCGCAGTGATTTGTCCAGATGGGTTCTACTACAATTTACTTGGCTAAACATAGATTTCAGACTTTGTTTCAACTGTGCAAACTCCATTGCATTTACATTGATCTTGGCCTTCCCTTGCAACAATTGTGGGAATCACCCTGTGGTAAATGCTGAATCTGTACAGACATTGATTACGGCAATGCGAACAACAGACGGGAACTGTGACATCTAGCCAGCCCACACAGAAAAGTTACTAGGCTCTTTCAAAGATTAGCATGCACACCTGTTGGAGATGTCTCTGATTTCAAAGAAATCAAGCCTACGGTACATTGAATAGAAGATAGCTATACAGATAATCTCAGATTTACTCCTACAATCAGTCATGACCACAACAAGTCCATACAAACAACCACAAGGGAGAGCTGCTGACTGTATAGTAGTGCATTGCCATGGCCATATAGGATACCCCTGAATTTGGGTGAGCTCAAATCATGCTGCTGCAATTCTGCAAAGAATATTCCGCAGGTTCTGTAACGCATTGTCAGACCGACAGCGTCAAGACCCACGTTCGCTGGGACACAGCAAATTCAAACTGAAACACCGGCAATGAGAAGACAAGACCCTGACAATGCTGACCCACATTTCAAATGGCCAGCATGTCAGACATGTATTGGGAACGTTTGCTAGTCTTTCGCAAGATCACACAGGCTGCCACAGGTCTGGACTTTGAAGTATGAGCACTCTGGAAACCCCTTAAAGTCACAAAGAATGATTGCTGCATGCCTCCAGGCAACTTGCCTGCACTGATCTTGATCAGTCTGTTGGTAAATATCTGGAAGCAAAAAATACTGGCTATTGGGGAAGCACAGCTGTGCTTCATTGCTGAAGAATAGGTCTCCTAAGGTTGTCCTTTTCCTCATCTGACCATGGTGCAGGAGGAGCATATCGCTTCCAATACCTGCATTCCCAAAAATGCGGCTGACTTCGTTGAGCTGCAGAAATCATTTTGCTATTCCGGAAACCAGAACTTAATTAGGTGCAAACGAGGGCACGTACGGACTCTCATTTATTTCTCTAGTTGGGCATTGGCTTCACATAGACCTGCTGGCATGCACTGACAGGGGCTCACTCTGCAAATTCAGCATAGGCTTCACACACACCTAATGCCGAGGGGCCAGATGGCATACCAGTGGTCTGCAAAGACGTGCGGCGTCTCCTCGATGGGCAACCCTTTGGTCTCCGGGTAGAAGGCAGCCACCACCACTGTCATGATGAGGACCATGCCCGCGAAGAACATGAAGATGCCCCACTTGAAGACGCACAGCATGGACAGATACGTCTGCACACACAAAAAACACTTTCCACCCCAGCACCTGTTGATGTACAATCTAATGCAGTATTATTCATGCTTCTGGACATGGACATTAATGACACATCCCAGAAAAAGATTTGTCTTCAATAAGGTGTTGCAAGGAAAAGAAATGCACATCCAAGATTGCCTCCAACACACGGTGTTGCTCAGGGGTCAAAAAGGGATAAGCAATGCAAACATCCCACAGAGAAGGTTTGCGCAGGAAAGAAAAAGTTTGTCACCTGGCCGATGACAAAGGAGAACAGCAGGTTGATGAGGGTGGCTATGCTCTGTCCGGCAGACCGGGTCTCCAGAAACTGCACTTCTGCAGCGTAGAGCCAGGGCAGCGGCCCCCACGACCACGCGTACGCGCAGATGTAGAAGCACATGAAGAACAGTGCTATCCACGCCGCCATTGGCTGCGCCCCTGCCAGCACCAGCGTCGCCCCAATGCCCACCTGGCAACGAAACCAAACTTAACACTCATGGGTGGCATACCAAAGCACAATTGCATACCACAAAACAACTGCGGCCGTGTATATCCACAATCAACCTCTCATTTGATACCACAATTGCATATCTCAGCCATTGGGTGGGGTCTCTGTGCTCACTGTGCCATCTGACCCAAGGACCCAGCTCTAAAGTGATTGAAGATGTAATCACTTTAAAGCCCCATCCATGAGGGGGTAGTGCATAAATTATGGGCCTGCAAAGATTTGAACAAGGGGATTGTTCACCAGAGCCAGCAGCATCTGGACGCCTCCCTCCAGGAAGAGGATCCTTCTCCCAAAGCTGTCCGCAGCCCACAGCGAAACATATGTGGCAAAATGATTCACCACGCCGGTCACAATTGTGGCCAGCAGAGCTGCTCTGCGCCCGGTTCCCAGCGAAATGAAGAGCTGTGGCGCATAGAAGATGACTGTGTTGATGCCAGTCCACTGCATCACACCATGCATGTCAGGTTGCAGCAGCAGCAGATTGACAATGGATATGCAATGCCGTTTGGGAATACTATGCCCACCACTGATTTCTTAGAAAAGTGGCCAAAGCAAATATAGTGAGCAACCCAGCATTAATTTTAGATGCAGAAGAAGGGAGTGGGGGTCATGCCTGCTGAAAGAAGGTGGCTGTCAGGGCAACAAACAGCTGCGGCCGTGATTTCCGCTTCAGGATCTCGCGCCAGGGATTGGTGACTGCATTGGCCTGGACGCATGCTGCCTTGATGTCAGCAAACTCATCATCCACATCCTGTACGCCTCTGATGCGCTGCAGCACCTGCACAAATAAGACACCCGTGTCGACCCTTCGTTGAGCTCTTTGCATGCAGCTGCACGCCCCCCTCACCCCAAGGAAATCTGCTACTCATCTTGAAAGTTAATTCAAGCGTCACACACCCTGAACTGATCTTCATGAGGGCTCACACCAGCCTTGTCATGCATGCATGGGCCGAGCGGTGAAGGATGAGTGCTGTAGACAAATAAAGAGCAACAAAAATCGATGGAGGGCCTGACCTTCCGCCCCTCCTCTTCAAACCCTCGCTCTATGAGGCTGTTGGGCGTGTCCGGCAGGAATATGCCGCCCAGTGTCAGCACAATGGCTGGTACCCCAGCAAGCCCCAGTGACACCCTCCAACCCCACGGCTGAAACCTCCCCGTCCAGATGTTGATGATTTGCGCCAACACCACTCCCAGTGTCAGAATCACCTGCAAGGCCAACAGTCCCCTCATGTCTGAGAACACGTTTTCCCCTTTTGTACAAGTGATGGCATGCAGCACTTCAGTTGAGAACGCCAAGCTGGAGCTATCAGCAGCTCAGAAGAACTCACATGGCATGTAGACGTTAGTGTCAGCCGAGGCGAGGAATAGGAGGGAGAGATACAGACCTGGAAGATTTGGTTGAGGCGGCCTCTGAGGTGCGCCGGTGCCATCTCACTGTTGTACAGTGTGACAGAGACCGAAGCAAAGGCAACTGCGATGCCCAGTAGCACTCTCCCACACAACAGCATTGTGATGTTCATTGCCCCCGCAGTCAGCACCACCCCCACATCAAAGAGCACCCCTGCCAGCAGCATTGTCTTCTTCCTGCCCCAGTGCCTGCAGGAAAACATGCATCACTGTCAATATACTGTGAGAAATTGGTGAGAGCAACATTAGCAAAATTACACGGAAAAGCACAGTGAAGGAATGGCAACAGGAGCACCTTGTTGCATATCCGGCAGGAAGTGCAGCAAAGACACCCGCAATGAACAGCGAGGATGTAAACCACTCCAGGACTGAACTGTCATACTTGCAGTAAGGATCCTGATTGCCCCCTGCATGAGCACCGTGTCATGGCAGACCTCAGTGCAGCTTCTTGTCAAGGTATTCTTGAGGCACACAGATTAGCATCTTGGACATGACTAGGTGACTTGGTGTAACAACTCACAAATCAATCCTGGTCACCTGACCTACCTTGGCTACTTGAAGGATCTAAAAGCTCTGGAAAAAATTGCTCCAGAAAGCCCGGCTGCAGAGCACGGCAAATCACCCTCAGGTTGCTATGTTGGAAGGGTGGCAACCTGGACAATAGTGTATGTGGACCAAGCAGTCGCCTACTACTGGTGTAACCAGAAATGCAGAGTGCGCACCATGGAAATGACGCCACCTGTGATCCCATTGTCATACCTGCAATCCCAGCGTGTTCAGACTTGATGTAGGTGCTCCAAGTTTAGCTGATGTTGCAAGGTTTCTGAGCACGTTAAAAATGACCTGACAGGGACGCTCGATATGAAGACAAGTACAGAGCGTGATAATGCGCACCCAAACAATGCCCCTCCAGATGCAGCAATTATGCACGCTATAATCACATATGAAGTGACCTCTCCTTCGTAAGTCTTCCCATCTGAGGGTGCGACGATGCCGCCACCTGTAGGTCAAAGCACTTGTTACTAACTTTAAAAGCAAGTGATCAGAGTGTTAGAAAGTCTTTGATGTTCCTAAACAGCAAGGGTGCCATCAGGATCTCAGACAAATGCCTAAAGCGCGAAAAGTGTACTTCTTGTACTGGCACAGGCTTGAGCATACCGGCCATACAATCTGTTGCCGGGACTGCTTCAACTGTCTTGCTTGCTTCTTATTTATGTGAAATGCTATTATGCAACCAGCTGGGTGTATATCTGACTTCAGGAACACAATCTGCCGAACATTGCAAAATTTCCGCGAGACGCTGCAGGCCAGTATCTTACGCTGCAGTCCCGTGAATGAATACAGAATGGAGATCAATGAATACTACCGTTACATTTGAAGTCACGCTGTGTCACATCGCGAGTGCTTGTGCTGGCGAGGGTCGTGCTGCGGTCACGAGTACCGGACAGCGCTAAGCCTGTATTGGCTCCCACAGGCTAGTCAGACTGTCGGTTTCCCACATTCACAGCAACAGTGAGAGAGCAAAGTGCGGGCTGATTGCATCTTGGAGGAACACTTGTTCGTACTGACGTGCTCTGTCAAAGCAAATACGACTGCGGCCTGAGTGACTCTTCATGGACATCAACTTTGTGTTTGGGTTGAGCTCCTTGTAAGTACAGGTCAGATGTCCACATGAAAGCGGTCATAAGTGTCGGATTGTCTGGATGACAAAGAAAGGGGGAGACCAGTCTTTTCGGGTCACCACGGCTTTGTAGATTGCAAGATGCCACCAAAGGCAGGGAAAGACAAGGCAGAGAGCTTAAATGCTGCTGATCAACATGTCTTGGCAGAATCAAAGCGGCTACAAGAAATCGCTTATGAAGGGGTGGGGGGCAGCTTTGTCTTATGCCTGGATTGTGCATCTGTCTTGTCCACTGATTGGTCAGGCCTTAGTAGTGCCATTGCATACCGCAGATGCTCTCGAAGACGCGACGTATGTGCACTGACGAGATCATGCCAAGCAAAGGTGCGTCTTCTGGAGCACTGAGGCCCACGTGTTCTCCTCATCTCCTCTGAAATGATACTGCTGTGACGTGCTGTTGTAATTGCAGTGCTCACAAAGGCGGACGGGAAGGACATCACAAAAAGGAGCAGTGTCAGGAAGGGCAGGTGAGGCATGTGCTTTGTGCTCCTTCAACTGACCAGCTATGATGCATAGAGAGGAGCTAAACATCTTCACCACCCAGGTACCTCTTGAACATCAATGCAAAGATAGCAGCAGCTGCAGCAGGGCGCATGGTATGCATCCGGACTCCTTCTGCCTGCAATAATAGCTTGCTGTTTGATGGCCGCTCCAAAGCATGAGTTGACCCCTGTTGCATGCATGATAGGGCGCCCTGGCACAGCTGGACTCCAAGAACCCTGTCCTGTACATCGACTTTCCAGAAGGCCGCATGAAGTTCTTTGGCACTCTGATGTTTCCAAGCAACAAGTACATGGTTCTGAAGTTCACAAACAAGGACGTCATCTGTGAAGACATTCTGGAGAGCATGGTGGGGCTTCTTAAAGATCGGTTCATTCTCATGCTCACCCTTAAAATTGCATCGAGTAGGCATGAGAAATTCCAGGACCGCATGCACTCATGCTGGCCATGCAATGCCCATGCAGGTCGTCTTTTCTGAGGCTTGGTGGGTTGGAAAGAAAGAGGACAACCCAGAGGAGTTCCGCCTGCCCTTGCCACACAGTGTGATCGAAGCCGGAAAAAAAGCTCAAGGTGTTGCTCCTTAATGTATCAGTCATGACTTCAACATAATGCGGATCCTGCGCATGACAGGGCATGACGTGAGATGCTGGATTGCAGATTCCGGTCAAGCGTCTCCTGGCGCTGACCCTGGTGAAGCGAAAGGAACTCAGACTAATGCAAATGGCCGATCCCCTGCGGTGGGTCAAGAATTTCCCCCTTGCCAGAACTGAAGCACGTGTCCTTTGTTGAAACGGGTTGCGGCATTCCATGTGCAGTTCTTGTCATCTGTGCAAAGATGGCTTTGCAATACCAGGGCAAGGGAGTGGGCAAGCGGGCTCTGGCAGACTCCGATGAGAGTGATGACAGCGATGGTGCATCCAGCCAGGGGGATGAGGACATCCCTCTCACGGTAAAAATATTCTTCTGTACATGGAAAAAATTATGATGCCCTTGCATGTCCAGGTGCTTGGATTAATGACGGGGATCTCCCTTGCTTCTTGTACTCACATCAGTTTGTCTTGCTCCCAACAGCAGGGCCGCCGCATGTCTCAGCGCAGCACAAAGCGGCCGAAATACAACGTGGATGCAGACAGCGGGGAGGAAGATGAGAACGGCAACGATGAGAGTGATGGCGATGATGAGGGGGGATTCCAGAGGCTGAAGAGGCGCCCTCAAGCCAGGACGCCTTCACAAGCTCCAGAGCAGAATGCAGCGCAGCCTGATGCAGGGCCTTCACAGCCTGGACCGTCCAGGTGGGCAAACCCATCTTCTCTGAAAGATACGCGCTTCTACTTTCATTCATGCCAAGAATGGAATTTGTTCATGGGGTCTGTCAGACACTGCTGAGGGACCATTGAATTGCGTCGCAGGGGTCAGCAACCTGCAGCAGATGCGGATGCTTGGAAGGATCTAGCCAGGAAGCTGCCTGCTGCAAAGGCAAAGCCAGCGGGGACCTTGAAGCAGGCAACATTGCCGTTCTGCAGAACTGCACAGGTGAGGTTGGCAGCAGAGGGAGGCCTCTGTACTACCACATTCGATAGGATTTGCACTGAGGCATGCATGACCGCATCATGCATGTTCGTTGGGCTATGGTGCAGAGCTTGCAAAGTGAAGCCTCTCAGTTGATCACAGGTCAAATCTCCTCAGAAAGCAAAGGACAGCAGGCCACCCAGGCAGAAGGAAGCAGAGGAGGATGACAGCGACGTCGTCGACTTGTCATCGCCAATGGTAGGTTACATGTGTCCCCACGCAGGCAAGAAGAGATGTCTGCACACAAGCTCTGCAAGTTGGCCTGTTGACAGCAATCTACTGATGGCTCTGCATTATGCTCCTCGCTTGATCACTCATTCCTTCTTGCCAAACTAAAAGAGGCGCCGGTGGTGTACAGCCTTCACAGCGGAGCAGGCCAACCCGGACCACATCTGCCAGGAAAACTAGTCTGAAGGAGGCATCCTCGGCGTCCGATGAGGCTGACAACGAGGAAGAAGAGGAAATCGAGGATGATGACGATGATGAGTTCACCATCTGATGCTATATGGCCGTATCGGCCATCATCACATATCATGGCAATCTTGTATTTCTGCTATCTCAGATCTCATCATTCTAGATTCCCTGGTTGGCCTGCTGAATATCTCAGGCTGGATCCAGCTAAGGTATCCAGCTAATTTTCAAGCAGTACCTGCAATCTCAAACTGCCAGAGATCAGTCGGACAGATCTATCTGGCTTTTAACAAGACACAGGCTTCTGCAGGCTTTTTAAGGGTTGCAACAATTAATTTTGGAAAGAAAGCTGAGCTAGCTCGCCAGGGCTCAGCAATAAGAGTGCCCACTACCCTGATTATTATGCACTGCACAAAAATCAAATACATATACATGCAACTAACTTATTGGCTTCATGCAAAATATGCCTGCATTGCCGCAATGCGGCAAATCACTTACGCCATCAGAGTGTTGGCAGCGCACGCCGTGCACGTGTGGCACCGCTAGCTAGCTATAGATACAGCAGCCGGCTTGGGGCGCCCCTTGAGCTCCAGAGATGCGCATCAGTACTGATTGATCTAACACCCATGAGTGGGGCGCACAGACCAGCTGGACAGGCCTAGGACAGCCAACACCGTATGTGGGTCTGTACAGGTATTAAGGTTTCATCTGCATCTCCGAGAGTCTTTTAGAAGCTCTTGGCCATATATGGCACGCGTACACCGTGCCAGGCACGGTATTAATGATCTAATTATTTTTATTATTACTACATGGCCATAGGGCATACAGGCAGGGCGTCTGCAGCCACGTCTGCGGGACCTACAAATGTCCTGGTGTTGTATCACATGTGTTGTACAACTCATCAAATCTCAAGTACCAAACCCTCATGCACTCCCTGTACCGGATATATACTATACAGTATATGTACATGCATGCATGCTCTGGTCATGTGCTTGACACCTGCTGGAAATTATGCCCTGCCATCTGCTCTCACAACTCATCTTCGCCTGCAGCTGCAGCCTGCTCTCCATTCCCATTAAGGGGATGCTGCAAAACACTTCCTGCTTCCTGGCTCGGGAGTTCTTAAGAGCTTGCAAGCTTGCATCCCCGTGCGCGGGAGAAGTTGTGTCTCTCACCTGATGATCTCACTTCTCACCATCTTCATGCAGGTATTGGGTTTGTCACTGTCTGCTTGGCCTCTGTCCTGCACTGACTCCTATGTGAGTTTCCTCTTGATTGACCGAGCCAGCTTGTTGCATTGCTGTCACATAGGTTGTAGCGTGATGCGATTGTAGTGTGATGGTGCTGTGCGTTTGTGTCCTGTGATTATAAAAGGGTTGCACCATTTTCTCCCTCTAGGAGGTCCTTTAAATATATATGCAAGTGGTCCAGGCTGTATTCCACTGGACCCCAAGGTGCAGTCTGAAAGCTGACTGGACAGTCCATGGACGTCTGACTGGACCACGGTCACATGGCTCCAGCATGGAATTCAATGCGAAGTTGAGAAGCGGCGAAGCCCACGAAGATTGACCCTTCTGCTCTCGCTTGTGGCTCAATCCTAGGGAGGGAAGGGGTAAGAGGGGAAGATCGCCAAAGGACATAGCTAGTGAGAGGTCGAGCTCACCCCTACAGTCCCACTCAAACGTCGTAAACGGCTCATCGACAGTTTCGTGTGCGCCGTTTCATGCACGAGGATGATCCAAGCAGTGCCGAAGTATTTACAGGACAACAGACGATCACTCTCAGCTGCCAATCGTGCTACCTCCGTGTGTTGACGTGAGGAGCCCAAGTCCTCCTTGACTGTTCGACCTTGCATGTTGACATCTGCAATTTGACATTTAACAACATACAGCGTTTGCTCGGCAGTTGTTCTGCATCTCCACTGTGCACATTATCCGTGTGTAGATGTAGGTGCTAGCATGTGCGTTATCAGGTTGTGAAAAGGGATTTGGTAGCCTTCTACGTGCTGACAAGTGTTGCGGTCTCTCACCGTTGATTGCTCAGTTCAATCTATCTCGCTGCTACTTGCAGATTTCCCGAAACAATTCTGTGCCTGTCCAGCTCCTTCGGGGGAGGAAGCCCGACCCCATCCCTCGTCAAAGCTGCCATCCTGCAGAGCTTACGCCAGGTCTTCGGCATTATTGGTGGAGCAGTGCCTTTCGAGGTCCTGGAGGTGAAGGAAGGTACCAATCATTCATTCTTGAAGGTGGACAAGAGGCGCGCACCAGCTGCTCTTTGCTTCCAGACTCACAATCTTGTTTCATAATTCTCACAGAAGAACCTCAAGAAGACAGGCAACGCTGTTCAAAGCAGTTATTTCAGTTGGAAAAGACTAGGATTCGAGTAGATAATCTGTGCCATAATCATCGTTCCTTGTGCGCAGGGATTACGAAAAGCTCAGAGCAGCCGTCGCCCTCTTAACCACATATGATGGCAGGGTCTGCAATTTCCAGGTTTGCGCAGCACGCAGGCCTCCTAGGGCACAAGCAAGTCTATGAAGACTGTACATTTGTTGCGAAGGTTGTGCAGTCCTTCAACATAATTGCTCTTCTTGCCACATACAGGAAACTGATACTAACTGTCTTCTCTCAGGTAGAAGCAGCCAGCCCATTCCTGGCCTCCTTGGCTGTAGACAGCAGGGCGTTTGTGTCGAAGCTGCCATTCCCCACGTGAATTGAAGGCTTCGGTAGCATTTGGCGTGCAGCATGAGCTTTCTGACGCTGCTGCCTACATTCTTTGGAGGCCACAATCATGCATCACACCCCAGCGAGACACCATCAAAGGGCGCTGACCTCGCAGAGAGTGTGCCATTGAAGCTGAGGTAGGATGCAAGGTGCCACATACTTTCTGATGTGATACACATTGGTTTCTGAACATCTGCGCGTGCCTGGCAGCATGACTCTCATGCAGGTCAATGCACTGGCATGCATGAGGATTGCCGGACATGGCCGAGCACTTGACAGAGTACAAGCACTTGATTTGACAGCATGTGCATAGCAGGCATCCAATGAGAGGCTCATGCATGTTGGACATGCATGCCATTGCAGGTCACGAAGCAATGATGTGGTGGACTTGGAGGCACAGGCAGGGCCAGCACCGCTGGCGTCACCACGCATCAAGGCACACCACGGCGAGAGTACAGCACGGCAGCAGTTTCAGCACCAGCCAACCAGCCTCTTCATGACTCTCCTGGTGGTTGCTGTCTGGTGCGTCTGCTGGTTCCAATGCAAATGCAGCATTGGTGTATTGCATGACCCCATGCATGGCATGCTTTCTTTCTTAGTTGCTGTGGAGTCCTGCAGTGTTGTATCATGAGCAAACAGATGCCCTGCAGCCCAGTCATATCGTATGTGCTTCCATGCAGGTTTGCTTCCAACATTGGCATTGTGCTTATGAATAAGCACATGCTGGGAGGATATGGGTTTCGCTACCCAGTGTTCCTCACCTTCTGTCACATGCTGGCATGCGTCATCCTGTCTCAGGCAAGCCACGCTTCCTTTCTTGTGCTCGTCTCCAGCCATTAGGAGCACCTGTCAATATGTTGCTACGACAACATCATCAAGAAAGCAGGCTTTCCTTGCCCTGAAGACTTGCTGTGGCTCTCATAGAATTGTGTGAGAGAGGGAGGTAGCCTGACATGACCATAAGGATGGACGAGACATTTTGCATGCACAATGGGACAAACTAAACGCATGTACAAGCAGCCAAGCATGCAGAGTGACACATTTGTGTGGTGATACAGGCAGCGAACGCCTCTGGGTTTGTGCGCGTCCAGCCTCTGCAGTCGCGCGTGCAGTTCTACAAGGTATCTACTCTGGCCACGACCTTCCTGCTGTCCGTGGTCCTGGGCAACGTGGCCTTGCGCTACATTCCAGTCTCCTTCAGCCAGGTCCAGCCCTTCCTTCTCTTTGACACCAGCTGTAACCCTCCACCCGAGCCTCAAATAAAATACCCTCCTCAGACATTTTCTACCATCTTGTAAAAGCGCCATTCTCCTCATCAGCACTGCTCATTCTCTTCAAGGTGATTGGCCCCAGAATATAATCAATGCATGAGGTCAGCATGCCTTCTGATGGCTGATGCAGGCAATGGGCGCTGTGACACCAGCGATGACAGCGCTGGCAGCGTTCATGCTGCTGGGGACCATGGAGCAGCCGCTGACCTACGCGACGCTCATCCCTGTCATGGTCGGCATTGTTCTGGCGGCCGGGTTTGAGCCCGCCCTCAACGGCATCGGCTTCCTGGCCTGCTTTGGCGCCAGCGGCGCACGCGCTCTCAAAGCCGTCCTGCAGGTGACTGCCAGCCACATCTCCCTGTGCAGGGATGCTCTCTTAGGGGTTGTCTTGCCCCATGCTGCTCGTCCTTGACTTCCCATGCTGCTCACACGTCAGGCTGCCTGCATGTCAGCTCCCTTACAGATCAATAATTCCTCATTCCTTGCCGATTAAAGGGCTGATCCAACTTTGAAACAAGTGACCTTCAAGGAGAAGGCGGTCTTCTACGGTGTCACGAATACCTCCCCATTGAAATTGTCATTACAGGGCAGGAGGCCAAGCAAACAACAAAACCTGAGGATGTGGGTTGGCTGCCGCTGTGCAGGGCATCCTGCTCTCAGACCAGAGCGAGAAGCTGGACAGCATGAACCTTCTGCGCCTCATGTCCCCTGTGGCCCTCGTGCTCCTGCTGCCAGCCATTGCTCTGCTGGAGCCTGGAGCACCCTCCGTGGCCCTGCACCTGCTCACCAGCCAGCCGGGCTTCCTGCTGCTCATCGTGGGCAACTCCTCGCTCGCCTACATCGTCAACTTCACCAACTTCCAGATCACCAAGTACACCTCGGCCCTCACGCTGCAGGTGAGCAAGCTTTCTGACATCCACTGGGCGTCCATGCCGAATGCACATGCATCACTTGCAGCCTCAAACTGAGAACTTTGACTTTACTGCGGCTATAGGAGTGCTCTTTTGACATGACATCCAGTGGCTATGTGGGCCTTCACATGCATGCGTGAGCCATATGCTTCCTAATTGGCTCTTGCCCTGTCTTGCTTGTTGTGGTGCTCGCACAGTTTTGTATGTCATGCATCCTCGTTCTACTTGGTACTGGTTGATCCTTGTGCTCAAGGGTGTCTGGTGCATGCAGGTCCTGGGGTGCGCCAAGGGCGTCGTGGCGACAGTGGTGTCCGTGCTGCTCTTCAGGAACCAAGTCACTGCCCTGGGCGCTCTGGGCTATTTCCTGACAGTGGTGGGAGTCTTTGCTTACAGCTGGACCAAAAAGAGCGCAGCCAAGCAGTGAAGCATGCACACAGCCATGCGCGCAGCTGTGCTGCGCTGTAAAAGAGTGTGCCAGGCATGTAGGGGCACGTAGCTGAATGGAGAGGTAGCCAATCTGACCGATTGGAAGATGATTCTCCCCTTGTTATGGGAGGATGATGGGTGTGGGGCATGTGCAGCCTCCTGATTAGCCTTCACTGGCAGTGTCATATTTGAGGGAAGGGTAGGCCGGAAGTCTCAAGATCAACCAGTCTGGAAGGAAGCTTACAGCGGGGAAAGTCTCAGTTTGTCGCGCCAGTCATTGTAGCATGCCAGCAGATAGGCTCAAGAGGAAGTCTAGTGTTTCCCTGTGATACATTTCTGCTGGCCATTGCTCAGATTGAGGAATGATTACCTGGGGAGGGCATCGAAAGGGAGGGAACATGGATATTCTGAGAGGCATGTTCGGATCCCACCAAGAAGCTTCATGATAAGTATTTGCATGCTCTAGATTTGTCCTTACAGCTCACAAGTCTGAAGAGAATTTCACTTCAGTTTTGCCTCTGTGCTGGATGCTCCAGAGCAATGCACCTTGTCTTCAATTTTGAACAATTTGCTGACTTGCTTCGCGCCAGATGCAATGTCAAAGACAGCTTATTTCAATCAAGTAATGTGCCAGCGTGGTTGAAGTAAGGGAAAGGGTGGTCCCCACACCCCTGATATGTCTGGCATGGGTGGCCTGCATGATCTGTACATATACAGGCCTGAATTCTTGGATGTCTTAGCCTGAACAGCTGAGAATTCTGTTCGAACGACTAGGAAAGTAGAGCTGCTCTCTGGTGGTGCCAGTGTCAGGAATTATTAGGATATCCTGTAAGGAACAGGCTGGCAAGAATTTGAAGCTGTGTTTCACTTCTAAGACGCGCGTATCAGATAATTCAAATGTGTCAGCAATGTATTGCTGTGTGTCTGCTTTGTGATTGGAATTGTATGCAGTGATACATCGTCCTTGTACCAGCTGATGTCAAGCATGGTGTACACATGGATCGGCAACTGTTGACAGAAGTCCCTTTACAACCCCTGCTACGTAGAGAGTCTTGCATGTTGATGAAACAAGAGCCTTTTGCACAACACCCATGTCCTGTTCCCCTTCTACCAGCAGCTTTTTCAACAGCAAAATACCACGATCGTGCCCAAACCCACATGCAGATCACTTTAGGCAAGCCTACTGATCGTCAAGTAATTTTGCGGATCTGGCTTATAAGATTGTCAAACCCATGGTCCTCATCAGATACAAACAGCCAGAACCCCGGATTGCAGGCAGGCCTGCACCGGTGCTGCAGAATCTGCATCTGCATTTGTACAAGTGCTGCGGCGCAGTCGCTGTGATATGTAGCACTGGCTTCAGGATTATCTAATGGTGTTCATGGCAGCTCTAGTTTGACTTGCAGTCTACATTCAGTTGGGTCCGTTTGCAGTAGGCCATACCTTATTCCAAGGGCAGGTCGGACAAGATACTACAGTACAAAACTGCTACACCAAGCATAAAGTAGAGGCTGCTCCCAACAATTTCAGTGCTGCATTGCTCAATCCTGCTACTTCAGCATACTGGGATTAGTCTCGAGCTAGTGCTGGAGCGGACCGGAATAAATCAATTCCTCAACACAGCCTCCCAAGTTTGGCGGCTTAGTATCTCAATGTACATGTCGCTAGTTGAAGACTTCTAGTAAAAGCAGCATGCATTGGTGGAGCTTTCCTCGCGTCCTGCCTATATAGGGTCAGGCTTGGCTCCTACAGCCTCCTTTTCGTAGCCAATGATGCCCCCATTCTGGGCAGACTGCTGTGCCTCCTGCTGCACGAAATGCTGTTCCCTGTCAAAGCACACATGTCCTCGACTCCTGTTGACCAGCCATGCCTTATCCCTTGGTTTGATTCTGTTGAACGTTAGCACAGTAACTGCCACGGGAAGGCTGGAAGTTCGCACCACTTGTCTTTGTCGCGTGACAAGGCAAGCCGCTGCCCAGCATCCTCCTCTTCCAACTCTGCAGCACACCCACGCAAAGGCATTCAGACCTCAATCTGCTTGACCAAGCCACACCATCCCTCTTGGGCACATGCATACTCCAAACAACTCATGTATTGAAGATCTTGCTCCATTCAAACTTCATGAAGCCCACTTGCAACACAATCCTGGCAAGCACCACTGAACCTGAGACATGGAGTGGAGTACTTTTATTATGCTGAAATGAAATATTGCACTTGATGAGACTCTTTCCCACCACCTGGGAACAATCCCATCCATAGTTCGCAATGGTGGTACCCTGTGCAAGGGTCAATTCAGGCTCTCTTGCCCTTTTAGACGGAATGCAGACACATGAGAAGTGTGCATTGTATTGCTGTAACATGACGTGCACTTGCGAGGCAGCCCTTTCTCCTATCTCCTGGCGCTCGCTCTGCCTTGATGTCTGCATACCTCTTTCTCTAAATTTGTGAAATGAAGATGGGCAGCGACCGACTGCCTACAAGACCAATGAGCCTCAAATGAGTCCCAAAGGGTCCCTAAACTGTAATAATAATTATACTTATCTCCCCGTCGGGCCTCACCGGCTGCGGCGGCTTCGGCGTCTGGAGGCGAGCGCAGGTCGAGCTGCGGCGCGCAGCCGGCAGCGGCGGCCGCGGCGTAGGCTGACTTGTCATCAAAGCGGTCGCGCGACATGTGCGTCGGCACGAGCGTCTGCCCGATGGCAATCTTGCGCACGGAATCGAGCGCCTCCTTGGAAGCGCTGGCCACCAGCGACGACGCGTCCCTCACCCCCTGCGTCTCGAATGTGATCCTGCCAGGCACCCACATGGCGTTCCTTCAGCGCTTGATAATAATGCATGACATGGCTGCGCTGTGCGCAGACTGCCATGTGTGCCGATGTCACTTGCTCAAGCATGAATGCAAATGCAATCTGTCTTTTATCCTGAAGGCGGCATGTTCAAGAAAGCAAAGAGCGGCTCGATTGCTGGACTGCCTGGAAAGTACCTGAAATGATTCACCCTGTCCACACGCGTCTCCACCTTGCCAGTCTGCAGGTCCACACGCACCTGCGCAGCATCAACATAGTATTTCTACTTCCTTATTCATAATTTCCAAATCTTGGAGACCTGTCGGTGGCCAGTTCATGAGCGCTGCAGCGCCCGCCACAGAGGCCAACAGGGTGTCTGATCTAGGTGCAGGCCCGCACCGCCATATTCTGCTTGCGGCACAACTTTTCTGCCGTTAAGATTTGAAGGCAAAGGATATATCCTCACCGGCACGATCTGCTCGTCGACGACGTGGGCAACGGAGAAGCCGCGGTCTGTGAGGACGTCTATGAACATGTCGGCTGCGACGGTGTGCTCCGCGAAGATGGGGTTGCGCGTCTTGAGCTCCGCGTGGCCCGCCAGGCTGCAGCGCTTCAGCAGCGGCACCGCCTCCGTGTCAATCACACGCACCACCTGCGTGACAATTGCCAATCCTCCTCAGACCATATAATGGCAATGAATTCATGCACTCCCGGATTGACACCTGCCACAAGCGCACACCCAGGAAAAGTGGAAGTGGTGCATGTAATGTGCACCTTCTACATGCAAACGACACGCTGCCCTCTAAGTGAGCGTTCGTCACCACTGCAAGTAGTTCAAAGGCATCAGACCATGGCATGCGTCAACACCATGCACAACTACAACCTGATCTGGCATTGTCAGTGCAGCACGTAGTCTGTGCTGGGACACCTGCTGGGCTCGCAGCCGGCTGGTGGTCTATACAAATGCGTGGGGTCACGAGCGCACGATTGCAAATTGCTGCACCTAGCTGTCTGAAGAATCCGTGCATGGATTCCTGTATGTAGAGAGACAGGGAAGGTGAACAGTTGGGTAATGGCGTGGGCCACCTTTTCAAATAGGGGCCGGTTCCTCTTGGCGTAGCCGTCCAGGTGGGCGACCAGCTGCTGCCTCGAGGAGCGCACCAGGTCCTTCGCCAGCGGCAGGTGCCTGACCCAGCAGGACACAAGGTACTAAGGGAGATGCGCAAATGGTTATCCCATGGGACCAAAACAGTCTTAAGCTGTCCTAGCAGCAGGCCGGCGCTTCCCCACTATTGACTCAGCTCCAGCATGCTGCACCACCGCATGTGTGATGCATGCCCTTGTGCCTGTGCATCATTTGGCAGGGCAGCTGTGTGCAAGTGCCACGGTGCCAGGGGGTACAAGGGGACCTGCTACCATCAATGTCACAGTTCCTAGGCCATGGAAGAGAATCGTGTCAGTAAGGGAGGCCTGCGAGGAGGATGGCTCACCTGATGGTGGCGTAGGTGGCCTCATCGAGGTCGAGGGAGGACTGGTAGCGCAGTTCACGCGCAATCTGGGCCTTGCACTCCTCCAGGCTGCCCATGGCGTCGATGAGCGAGAAGGGGAAGTACTGTTTCAGGCGCAGCAGAGTGCTGTAGTGCGCCTGCAAGCAAACGAAACCACTAATGTCTTTGCTGCGGTTTCTGAGCCGTTTTCTTCCCAAGCCGTTTTTCATACTTGCATCCTGGCCATCTACAGTACAATTTTTGGTGACGCGACGCATCATCCCCTCATGCCATGCAGTTCTTCACTCGCACGGAGATTAAAAAGAGGGCGCCAATTTGATGGCTGCAAGCATAATGGCACGGGAGAACTGCCGAGCAAGAGCAGAGATGGGAATGCAAAGATCCTCACAAGGAGGTCATGGGAGGGGGAGTGAGCGGCGTGCCTTGAAGACGTCATATCTGCGGCGGCATTTGGCGGAGTCGACGTCGGTGGCGCGCAGCTCCCAGAGCTGCCCCGCGCCCGCGTCGAGGACGCGCGTGTTGTGCTTGGCCACCATCGTCGCGCGCATCATCTGTCGCCGCACACTCTCCTCCTGCTCCACGTACAGCACCACCACCTGCCGCGTGCAAACACGTGACAGCTCAACTTACACATTTCTTACATAAATATATATAGGCAGCTGGATGTATGACATGCATTGTGCTGGAATTTCAGACCCACCCATGCCTCCCTGCCCTATCACAGCTGGTTTCAAGCCTCACATGATATCTCTCAAGAAAAGAAGTGCCCACCACAGAACATGAAGGGCACCTGACATGCCTTGAAGGATCACTCCTGCTCGTCAGTCAGGTTGCCACAATGCCCAGCAGAAACGGAGGGCATGTCACAAGTGGGGTCAGCAGGTGAAAGAGAGGTTGGAGGGGAAGAGTGTGGGTGGGCCTGGGGTCACCTTGAAGCTGGGCAGTGGGTACCTCCACTCCTCTGGTCCATCGGCGTGCGCCATGTGCAGCTCTGTCATCTTGTCGTACAGCATCTTCAGGAAGTCAGCCTGCAGGCACATGCGTGCGGCCCCTCTCCTCAGACTGACTTGAATCAAAAATCAACGTGTCAGCTTACTATTGAGTAGCAAGCTGGCCAAAGAATGCATGGGACCGCGCACCTGCAGGGCCGTCCTGGGGAAGCCATCAATGACCAAGCCCGAACCATCTGCCACGTCTGGGTCAAAAATGACATCTAGCAGCGCATCACCAACCTGCATTGCATGGACACCTAGCTTCACCCAGGTGGTCATGGCCAGTATCAGCAATAAGCCCGTCACCAGCTGCCTCTGCTTAAACAGCATTTCAAGGGTTCATGCTGAGTGTTACGAGGGCACAAAAGGGTACAGTGATAATAGATGATGGACCGCCCACCATGGTGTCTGGCACCAGCTCCCCCTGAGCCATCAGATGTCTGATCTCTGAGTGGCGCTCCAGCAGAGAGGACATGGTCTCTGCTCGAGTCAAACCCCTGCTCTCCAGAATAAAGGGGGTGTTTGCGCCCTTGCCCTGCACATCCAACTGGTCTTACAACCTCATCAAAGGCAGCTCAGCAGCAAAACTAATTCTTTGCAGTGCTCACTGCAAATTTCTAAATGTTATACTCACTGCTCCAGGGGCGCCGTTCAGCCACACAATCTCCCTGGGGCATTGTATTTTCTGCACAGAAAAGCGAAGTTCAGTTACGAAATGAAGACCCAAAGAACACTCTTGCGTGGACCAGGAAAAGATTGATTTGAACACGGGCAGGCCCATGCTGACTTTTCTTGAGAAATTGGAGGGCCAGGATACATACGTCCTTGTATTTCTCCTCCAATTTTCTCCAACAGGCGTCAAATACTACCTGCTCAAGCACAATTTCCACTTTACAAGAGCCTTATGCGATCACAGGAGGCATGAAAGCACAAATACCATATCTGTGTTCGCTGGAAGGATTCAAAGTAGCACACCCGAGCTTTAAAGTTGACTTTGTCAGTGGCGTCATGGAACAGCTTTACAGCCTCAGAGCGACCAGATATTGAGCTCTCCAGAGCCTGTCCCAGCGAACAGCGTCCCATCACTTCAGGGCAAAGATATTTCCTAGTACAATTAGGACTCAGGAAGAACTCTTTCTCCTTGAGCGCTCATCAGTCTGATTGGATTCGCTGTCCAAGAACATGCAGTGCAGTGTACAGCTGCATAAACGGCTGACCCTGCGCACCTGCTGTGCCATAGCCCTGATGGACATCCCACCCAGAGCAGGCCATCCTCGGGCTGTCAGCCTGGATGTATGGCCCAATCGGTACGGTGATGAATCAGGTGCGGTAGGGTCCGAAGTAGACGCTGCACTAGTGGAGGCTCGCCTATCAGAGTGCTGGGCTGCCCTATTCACATCTTCCAAGAGAAGAATTCCAGCTGCTGCTTGGCATTTTGTAGGATATAACCCTTGTTGCAATAGCAATCCTAAGGCGCGTTTTCTAGCAGTCATCGTTTCCAAGAGTTGCTTCACTGCAACTACCCTGTCTGGAGTATTAAACCCAGAACACTAGGAAAAGGGCCTTGAGCATGAAAACAGCCCCCAACAGCGGCCCCCTTATTGTGCACAAAGCTATTAAAAACCACAGAGCAATCTCTGTGTTGACTTAGATATCTGACTCCGACTTCTGACTCTGAACCTACTGCAATTTTGAGGAAGAGCAATTTTGTCGGTCAGAGAAGGATTCCTGTATGGGACACTGTACTGCCAGTCACATAGGCACAAGTAAGTCTTTGACGGTGACAACCTGCCGTAGGCGTAGTGTCGATTTTCATGACGCGTCTTGACGTTCGGGTCTGGTTCCTGGGTCCTCCCGGTTCGCCACGGCGCCCTAAATAGAAGCTGGGCTGAACCTTGGAAATTCATGGAGGTGCATGCTCTTGCCCATTGCTCCGCCTTTTCACCCAGATGATAAAATGCAATTACTGCAAGCATTTCTTACTGCTTACTGCTGCTTACTGCTTACTGTTACTGCTGCTTACTGCTTACTGCTGCCTACTGCTTACTGCTTACTAGTTGTTTACTGCAGCCATGGCCAACGGGTGCGGGTGCTACAAAATAGCTGCCAGTGACTAGTCAAAGGTGTCGAGAAATTATCTCCAGAGGCAGCACAGGCACGCCAGCAATGCATCCTGGCCCCAGGCCCACATCATCTTGATCACAACTGCGCATCAACATGTCTGTACAGAATATTGGCAGCTGGTCACACGGTCTGTTCAAACATGCACTCATGTCCACCCTAGATCCAAACGTTTGTTGTGGAATCGTTTTTCCTTGAAACCTGCCAAAAACCCCATTGCATCATTCAAGTGCTCATCATCGCGACATCTGGAGGCCTGTGCGTTGCTGCGCCACGGCCATACAGGCCCTGCTGAACAGCTCTGTCCACCTGCGGAGCAGCCGCCCGCAGAGCGTCCCTCTGCTGCGACGCCCCATTTGCCAGCTCCGCCCCTGTTGCTTCACGCACAGTCTTCGCCAGGGCCTGCATGCCACCCTTTCTGCTTCTGTCTCTGCCATACCTTTGCTGTCGAAGAAAGATGGTCATGCCTCATGTATGTTGCATTTTTTTGGTCCTTATGCTTTAAACAACTCAGTAATACTACACAGAGAGTGCAGCAGATCTCCGAGCAGCTAAGAGGAAGTACCTGCACGATAGCAAAGCGCCACTCTTGCGCAGTAGTCTCGCTCCGCGGATCCCCCAGCCGCTCCATCAGTTGTGCATTGCGACAGACCTCTGCGGCGCCCCATGTCCTCTGTGCGAGCGCCCTCAGGAGCCTGCTCGCCCCCATCACATTGACTTCACTCTATATTTAGTAGAATTCTATGCATGCCAATGAGTCCACGGAGGGAGTCAATCTGAAAAAGAGCCACAGAAGGGGCACAGCATCCGAAGCAAAGTCTGTGGGTTTGAGTGCGAAAGAGCGCACCTGTATGCTCCGGTGCGCAGGTCTGCAAAGGGCTGCCGCAGGAAGCCCAGCAGGAGCTCGGCAGGTGCCTGGAAGCCGGAGGGCCCCGCGGCTGCAGTGAAGGTGACCTGGCGGAAGGTGTCCTCTGCCGGCGCTGACATGGCATGATCTGCGCGGTGCGCCCCGGCCACAATCCCTAGCGCATGCAGCGCTGCAGTGCGGATCTGTGTGCCGCCTATACAAAGCACAGGTCGAAGTCGTCAGCATCACCGCAGTGGAGGAAGCTTCCAGGACCAGCCATTGCTGGATTGACTGGCTCCAACTGCAGCGACTTGGGTTCTAGCAGCGCTGACCCATGTACTTATGTACAAGCTTGCTCAGAATAGGTTTTTCAAATCATAAAAATGTACTACCGTCATGTTTTCGGCAGGTTGCTTCAGTCACCTGCTCTGCCAAGGGCCAGGGTGGCGACATGGGCCGGCAGCCCATGGGCGTCAGCGAAGAACAGCTCTGCACCGCTGGGGCTTGCGCCCAGTCGGCTGACGGCATCGAGAGCCGCCTCAACCAGATCAGCGCTCGGCTCTGCGAACGAGTCAGGGTCCAGCAGCTCTGCCAGAGACTGCAGCAGCGGCGGCGGCCCTGCATCGGCGCCGGCATGGCCGTTGGCGACAGCGCCCGTCGGCTGCTGCGCGGACGAGGCCAAAAGCGTTGCCGAGACCTGCTCGCGCCCAGAAGCCAATTCTTTATTATCTTGTTGTGTGCCAGTGTTTGTGGAAGCCCAGTCGATTGAGGCTTAGGTTTGATGACTGGTCTTCTGCATGCAGGTGCAAGTGGAAGCTGTGATGTCAGGAGTACAGTGTATCACCTGGCATTTTTAGTGGCAACCTCGCGGCAATGCGGCACATCACAAGCTTTATCAAGCCAAAGTTACAAGAGAGGGTAATCAAAGGATTGCCTTGAGGGCCTGGCTGCGCAGGAAGGGGTCGGAGTTGTGCTGCAGGGCGCTGAGCTGTGGCTCCAGAAGGGCCATGAGAGCAGAAGAGGCGCTGCTGCTGGCTTCGCTCAGTTCCCCCACTAGCGCCAGAGCGGCGCTGCAGGTCAGTATGTCCGTGGTGTTGGACAGTTCTGCCTGCAGCGGTTGAAGCAGGCCTGCACAGTAATTTGGAAGTCAACATGTGTCACTTGTCAAGTCATCTCTCTTGGTTGGAGCGGTCACTCCTAAGCTTCCCTGTAGTTATACAAGCAGGAAAGGCTCGACATAAATTGTAAAGCACAAATACATCTTCAGGTATTGGGCACCTGAGTCATGCAGTGCGCGAATGTTGTCCTGCGCCACCGACGCAAGCGAGGCCAGCAAGGAGAGGCCTCGCATGCGGATGGAGGGATCTGAAGAGCCCAGCACCCGCTGCAGCTCCTGCCGGCCACCTTCCCCCACCAGCAGCTCGTACCCTGCGCCACCAAATGTGCCATGAGTTGGTGTGCTATATGCCCATCAGAAAGCATCTGCCAGCACAGCAGCTCTCGTGTGGGGCCACAAGCTGTCAGCTTGCAGAGCCCCTGACATGCCATCAGAGGGTACTAAACAATAATAGAGTGTAAAGACTACTGGAGGTTAGTCTTTAGGACCCCTTGATGCCATGTTAGTGACAGGGCTCACCATTGGGTTGTGCCGCAGAGCGCTTTAAGGTGGAGGTTGCTTCAGCTGCAACCCCAGTGTCTGGATCTGTAAGTGCAGATATCAGCGTCCCTGCAATCTGCCGCGGCTGAACACTGCCGCCGAGCTGTCCGCTCAAGGCACCCTGGATATGTCACAACATACACCTCAAAGGTGGCAATCTTCATGCTCCACTAATTGGAGGTATAAAGCGGTGGTGTATTTTGTTGATGCAGTGGGCCTCTTTAGCATAATTTACCTGCAATGCGCGACCCAGTTGCCTCACACTGAGGCGTCTTAGAGCAGGAGCTGGCGACTTGAGCGCTTCAATTGCAACAGGGACCACTGCTGGCAGGACGCCCGTGCCTGCAGGAACACTGGCAGTAAGTTGCAAGAGTAGCGAATTGTTGCGAACGATTGCTTTCCCATGCACCATTGCAACTTACCGTAAGTTGTTGCGAATATCCTGTTGAGAACATCGGTGAGATCTTCGATACCTCCTTTGTCTGAAGGGACATTTCTGCATGCATAAGAAAATTTACAAACCAGTGCAACAGAACAAGGTGCCCTTGCAAGAACAACAGTGGGCATGCAAGAATCCAGAAATAATAAAAAGATGGGTTCCCCACTCGTATATCGTCTGCAGGGGGTATTTCTCCAGAAATTCTTGAGCATCGGCATCGCTGATCGGGCTTCCGTACAGCCTTCTAATTTCTCCCGCGAGCTCAGACATGGCGCTGCACCTGCCAGTCTTGTGAATGACCTTATGTCGAAGCTTAGGTGTTCCCTCGGATCCCTTCAAATCTTAGTTAACTAGCTTCTTCTTAAAGGGAAGCTGCAGCTGCAGGGAACGCCTCTGAGAAAGATGGTATGGTGAGCACTGCCGAAGGAACCAATCCGAAATTCATGTGTTTGTGAAAGCGATCATTGATCGGCTGCCGTCTTTGGATAAGTACTTGACCTCAGGGAAGCTATGCAGGGACTCTTCGGGAGATCGGGCCGAAAAGTCTGTTTGTCCTTGTACGAGGTCTCCAGTCTGTGGTTATCAACTTCAATTGTACAGCTTAATTGCTTTACCTTTATTTTTGCAAGATCATTTTCCGTGCTATCGGCATCGATGTAAGAGTGGCTAGAGGATAACTTTAGGCAATCATGGAGTGGAGGCCGGGTCCTCAGGCGGCGAAAACATTGAGGCAGCGCGTTATTCTCCTGGCAGGCCTCCCTGGATCTGGCAAAACAACAGTAGCAGGGCAGCTACAGAGTCTGGGCTGGGTGTGGGTCAACCAGGTGCGCCTATGGTCGTCTTCCCTGTGCAGGTGCTTTTACACAGGAGGAATTACTCTATTTTGGGCTAAGCGAGGAGCAGTCGCACTGTTAAGCTCTTGACGTGAAAATCATGGCTCTTGGTGTGTCTGGCAGGACACCCTGGGGAGCAGACGGGCATGCGAGGATGCTTTGGTTGCAGCGCTCGCTGCTGGCCTGGAGGTAGTGGTTGACCGCTGCAACTTCGACATCACTCAGCGCAGCACCTTTTTGCAGCTTGCACGCAGGTTTGGGGCAGTGGTGATTGCCCTGCAACTCACCACCCCTGTCGATGAGTGCATTTGCAGGGCGAAAGCCCGCCCAATTCATCCCACGCTCCCAAGGGAAAACACTGCCACAGTCATAGAAAGGTATAGAGTTCAGCTCTGAATGCTGTCCTCCTCTTGCTTTGCCCATTGCTGGTTACCTAATGGTTCTGTACAATGTGGCAAGGCATATTACAAATGCCATCAGGATGACGGAAGTTGAAATATGCTGGCGCAATGATGGCATCTAAGGAGTAGGTGGGTCGATGTGCATGCAGATTTGCGCGCGATTTTGTGGGTATTAATCCGAGCGAGGGAATCGGGGAGGTGTACACGGCAGCGAACCAGGAGGAGGTCAGCCGATTTGTTTCATATGTGGGCCCAGCACAGCAGAAAGCCCCCGGCCACCCAGGCCCACCCTCTCGGCCCCCTCCAATATCGATGCCCTTTCCAGTCCAGCAGCGGTTTCCAGGCCAGCAGCAGCCGAGACATGCGCCTCACTTCGACCAGCAGCTCATCCCCAACTTTCCAGGGGCCTTCATGCATGGCCCCCCGGGGCTGCCAGGCTATGCGGCGCCCTCCTTTCAGAATGGGATGCAGTCCAAGGGGGGTCAGGGGGAGCCCAGGAATGGCCACAGCCAGGCACAGTGGCAGCAACCTCAGCCCAGCAATAATGCCCAGTTGCCACCCCAGCCGCAGGGACAGCCAGGCTCCTTTGCTGCCCCTCCTTGGTTGCAGCAGCAACAGTGTCAGCAGCAGCAGCAACAGCAGCGACTGCAACCTCATCAGACAGGGCAATACGGCAGGGGCTTTAATGCAAATTCACCGCAACCTGGTAAGGATGTCTGCCACAATCAGCACATCTCCAAAAGCATGCATAGCTATGCATGTTTGCAGACTGGATCTAGCGCTGTATGTCACATTATGTCTTACAAGTTGGGCTGTGTTACCCATGCAGGCCCTGGAATGTCATCTATCGTGCCCTTTCCTGGCAATGACAGCAGGTGGCGGCCAGGGAATGCGCCTTCCAAAGCAGTGGCACGGCCGCGCTTCCTGGACTTGGAGGTTCCTAGGGCGCCTAATGACACTCGGCCAATCGCGCTGTTTGACCTCAACGGCACGCTCACCTCCCACACCGCCAAGAGGCGGAGTGCCGGTGTCAATAAAATGCGGCCAGGAATCCACCACCTCATGCGCCTGCACGTGGGTCGCTTGGCTGCTCTTTTTCCTCACTGTCATGCTATTCATAACACGGCAGAATGTTGCCTGGCCTTGAGAACACGCTAGTCCCCTCACTGTGCTCCACTGTGCTGTCATGCTGTGAGCAATGCATGGAGACAGTGCGCATTGGTGCACCTGATGCTGCCTCTGAGAGAGATGACTGAAGCGAGTCGTCTGCATGCGTTGACTGACATGAGGATGCTACTGCATGCAGGATACTTTCAGGATAGGCATCTTCACATCAGCGAGCAGCAGGACGTGTGAGACAGTGGTGCCCATGCTCGAGAGAGCGGCTGGCAGCAGTGGGAGGCCGCTGCTGGCAGAGAAGGACTTCATCCTGACTCGGAGCCACACAGTTGGAGCGCCCCATTCCCACGTCAAGGGAGGAGGCAACACGTGGGACACCGTGAAGCCCCTGAACCAGTGGTTCAAAGACCTCAGCAGAGTTTTCCTGGTGGATGACGACGCATACAAGGTATGCATCTTTGAGCCTTTCAAACCCCTTCTTTTACGGCTTGAACCTGCTGCCGATCTTCACGGCATGGTAATTCCAATTAAGCCTTGCCTCACCCTTGAGTTCTCATCAGAAAATACCGTAGTGGATTCTGTCTTTTTCTGATTGTCCCTTTTGCATGTTATGCAGGCGGTTCCAGGTGAGGAGAACAACATGATTGTGGTGCCCTGCTGGGAGAACAATGATGGCGACGCAGTGCTGGCAGCCCTGACAGACGCGCTGCTTGACATAATGGGCAACCTCTCTCCGGACACCGATGTGCGGCGCTACACCAAAGCTGTGCAGGAATCTGTGGCGCTCACAGTGGGGCGGCCTGTCGGCGGCGCTGCAAGGGGCACAAACCCAGAGGAGATTGACCTGGAGGATGCAGATGACAGCATGGAGGAGGAGAGCCAGGAGCACGCCATTCCTGCAGCGACTAATGGCGCTGCCCAGCAGTCCCACCTTGTCATGGTCTGAAGTCCAGACCTTGTCTGTACAAAAGAACTCATGGAACTGCTCGTGTCCCAAGCATACGTTCCGACATTTGCTGAATAATGTTGACGTCAGCTCCTGACCTCGTGGTATTCTTATAATTGCTGACTTTATAATGGTCACATGTTGCAGATGTGAGACCATCCAACTGTTGCAGGATTGACGATATTGGTGCTGAGTTAAGTGTCAGATGATGTGCTGGACTTTTGAGTATGTACCTCTCGTACTCTATCAATATAAGTTGGTACAGCTAGCTTTTTATTGTCGCACCAGTCCTGTCATGACCACAGGCCAACCAGTACAGCGCTGCCATAGCTGCACACCAGGATGCATGACCTTTGCAACTAGGTTCAGGGGTTGGCCAGACTCATACAGCATGCATGATGCATGCCAGCAGCTGCGCGTGTCTTAATATGTACCTAGGCACAGTGCTGCCGGCAGCTGGCGCCAGGGCTTGGCAGCCAACTGGCATGACACATTCTATTCCAAGAAAGCATGTGTGATTCGCGTCCTCCAATTTTCATTCCATCGAAATTATGATCACGCTGTTGAGTCTTCAAAAGTGGTAGGGCATGCCACGCTGGCATCATGAAATGCGTGCTGCGCATGGGATGCTGCGGGGCTGCGAGCCTGTCTAGTACTTTGCTCGGACAATTTGCTTCGCCATTCGTGGAATTTGCTTCCGAATTCCATTCCGAAGTCTAAAGTGGAGTTCATTGATGCCGATCCGACCCTTCTACAGGGGCTGTAAATTTAGCATCCATCACCTTCTGTGTATTAATCCAGCATTAATGTCTCAACTTGCATGACCGAGACGTTAGGGATGAACAGTATAAACGATGCGGATAAGCTCAGGGCTCAGCTTCAGCAATTGTTCGCCTTGCTTCCAGACATGCAAAACACATCCACAACACTGTGAGTTTGTTCGACTACCTATCATATTGATCTCGCATCTTTGTCTCCTTCATGGCTTTCAAAATATCTTGCAAGCCTTACGGGAGAACCTGCCAATTAAAGAGGGTCGAACCTGGTCAAGAGCTTACACCATGTCCTGCAGCTTTGAGCGGCTTCAAGTGTTGGAGACGGAGCGTTGCAAATGGAAGGAGGAGCGACGAATCTTGCTGGAGAAACACGAAAAGGTACGCGTTTGATTCAATAGCATGCTACTAGAGATTTTCAGCCATAAACTTTTTAGTAACGAGTCCACAGCAAACCTGAGAAAATGCATGTGTCACAACTCCAGGCTCTCAGGTCCCATATGGCGTCCAATGTAGAGCAGAAAAGATTACTGCAGTCAGAGATTGCGCAGAAGGCTGAGGGTGTCTTACTTCTCAAGCAGCAGCTGGAGACAGCCATCAGAGAGAAGGCTGACCTTGGCGAACATGTAGCCTTCCAAGCCCGATCTTTTGCTGAGGTTTGACGTCCTTGCCTCTCTTTACTCCTATCAATGTATCCCCATCTGATTCTATACAGCCACCTGAAACCAATCCGGGGCCTGTTTTTCTGCAGGAGCGCATCCAGATACACGAGGCTGCAGTGAAGGAAGCAGAGCGGCAAGCATCAGAGTCCTTGCACCTTGCATCCAAGGAGCACAACACAAAACTGCAAGAACAAGCAGCCAATCTGGCGTGCCTGCAGAAGCAAGCAGCCAAGCATCAGCTGAAGCTTACAGCCAAGGATGCCCAGCTTGCAGACGTGCAGAGTCGGCTGGATGCAATCACAGCACAGCTGGAGGCGATGCAGCATGCAGCAAAGTCATCAGCAGAACCGCAGCAGGCGCTTGCTGCAAAAGATGCTCAGATTGCAGAGCTGGACAGCAAGGTGGAAGCTGCGATGAGCTACCGGAAGAAGTGTGTGTCACTGACAGAAGAGTGCAAGCAGTTGCGTGATCAGCTTCAGAGCCTGGGCGGCAGGCCTCTCAGCCTGAGCAAGCTCGAGACAGGCCCTTCACCTACCGCCAGTCCCATTGTGTCAGGTGATATTATGGCATCACGCCCTGTGCTCCTAGTGGTGTGATATAGAACAAAGTTTGGTGCCCCATTATGTCTTGCCAAGCTCTGAGAGCTTCAATTGACTGACTGTATGATTCCAGGCAGTGCAGAGGAGCACCAGAGTGCAGCCAACGAGCGACTTTGGGCAGCAGAGGCGAGGGCAAAGGCGGCAGAGGTAGACAGGGATGACTTGAAGATATGGGTGGAGAACATGAAGAGATATGTGGAGAAGAAGAAAAGGAAGCACCTAGAGGTACAGGCTACCCTTGAAGAATGCAGACAGCGAATGCTTGCAAATGGGCTCGAGGTCCCTGGACTTATTCGCCCGGATGAGGTATGGTTCTTTTGAACCGATTGGATCCCTGCATATCTCTATGATATGCTCCGCTTGTCATGCTCCTGCACCATATTATATCAGCGCTTCTTCTCACGGAGTCTGGGCCTATATAATGTTCCATTTGATCTTCAAGATCTTGCTTCAGATGCTTACATGCTAAATCAATGACCTTCACCATTTGCAGGAGGAGCATAATTCTGATTGGGAACCAAATGTCAGCCCAGAGGCTGCACCCACTTTGCAGCTGCATGCTGAGGGGAGAGTGCAGGATGACAAGGCTGTGCAGCCGGACAGCAGTGGCCAAAGAACAGCCTTTGTTGCTCCCGATGATGTTGCAGCCGCGTCAGAGTTGCCGTCCACGGTACTAGCGCTGTACACCTCACTGATTCTCGCTAAGTGTGCGCTCAAAGATAGATTTACTTCTTTAGTACGGTTGTGCCGTCCTTCTATCGGGCAGCAAGCACGGGATCCTGTTGACGCGCAGGGAGACGAAGCTTCACCAGACGATGTCAAATGCTGCACGGTGGTGTACAGATCTGCTGGCCCGGCTGCACAGACCAACAGTGACCCTGCACAGCCATGCAGCACCTCTGGCCCTGCACCAGAGGCAGGACAAGGGTTGGTCACTGCAGAACACAACACGCCAACACCAGCTGGGCCCAGCTCTCCTGAAAGGGACCCGCAGCAGCCGGCTGCACAGCCCAGCGAGCCGAGCGATAGCCAGCAGAAATCCAAACGGGGTGCATCGATGTGTGCAGCGGTGGCAGACAGCGGCGGTGCAGGCGGGGGATTGCCCAAGCGGCAGAGGACGGACGGCGTGCTGCAGGACGCTGACATGAACACCCTGGTCCCCAGCCAGAACTCGACAGAAGCCCAGCAGACAGTGCGCGCCTGCCATCCAGACGCTGACGAGGCTGCAGAGGCGTACCTCAGCGTCACCCAGCTCACCGTGGACACAAGGCAGAGGCAGCAAGCTGACAGGGACAGCCAGGACAACAGCGAGAACATCGACTGCACGCCTCAGTCCAGGAGGTCCCAACAGTGCGCCCCTGCACCTGCGCAGAGAGCTTCAGAGCCTGCAGATGCGATGGAGCCGGCAGAAGCAGTGCAGGTGCACTTTCCAACTCCACCAATGTACAGTACCGCAAATAGCTGTGGCTTCTAGTCGTGCTTGAATTGGCACTTTTTGGGACTTGGAATTTCCGCCTGTGAAAATATTTACCATTTGTTCATGTGGTGCAGGCGGACGAATGCGCAGCGTCGGGCTCGCCAGCCTGGCAGCATAAGAGCAGGGATCAGCAGGCCAGCGCCAAAGAGCAGCGCAGCGCGGCGACTGGGCAGAGGGAGATGTCGCTGCATCTGAGCCAGCCGCAGCCGCCGGCGCCGCGCGAAGCCGCAGCGGCGCCTCCGGAGCCGGCAGGCCGGCCCAACCCGTTCAGCCGCGCGGCGCAGCATGCGCGCGCGGCTGGTGCCCTGCCGCCGCCAAAGTGGAACCAGAAGCAGCGCGGCCCTGCATTGCCTGGTACCCCCTCCTTCCCCTGCGTGCCGCGTACCTAAACACTGACACAGTCAGGCTGCCTTTGCAAAGTCAGCACAGTGGGATCGGAATAATGATGTTAGAAAAGCAATACACTGAAGAAAGATGTGAGCCATCTATCTCTGACATCTAAGGTATTGTATCTCCCGTGATGGCGTGTGCTGTCTTGCCAGACGCGCTGGCGTTTCTGGATGTGAGGCAGACGCAGCAGGCGGCCGCACGGGCGCCCCAACAACTGCCGACTATTGTTGAGAGACACGCCGAGGCCGCGACCGCTGCAGCAGAGCCGTTGCCCCACAGGCCAAAGCCCAGCAACCAGCCGCAGGACCGATTGGGGGAGCGAGGTGGCTTCTCTTATGCGATCAAGTATTCCTACAATGTCGTGCATGGTCCCCCATTGTCTCATGCAGAGTGCTCAGAATGGACTATATGGCAGCATGCTGCATGTTTGATGGTGGTGCCAAGTCTGATGCGTTCTTCCACGTCATGTGCAGGGTACAAGTACAAGGAGACAGTGAGGAAGAAGGCTGAGCGGGAGGAGCTGACTGGGGTGGAGTGCGTGGACTGCAAGAAGTTTTATGCAGCCATTGAGACCTGGGGCGCAGTCGGCAACCTGCCTGCCTGTGGGCACGCTGTCCGAGGTGACCCTTCTAGCTGAGATTGCCCACCTCTTGTAGCCAGGCAATACTCTTCATCACACGCACTGCGCATTACAATTTCTGCAAACACGGCCACACACAGGATATGGGCGTGTCACACAAAAAATCTCACAATGATGGGTAATGGCATGCCAATGACAAGCATGCACATGCAGGCACCTTCTGGTTTCTCCCGTGTTCCTAGGGCGCAGCTGCACATTAGCCGCAGCATTGAATTTTTAAAAGGATTATAGGGAGATTTTGTTAGTCCGCCCAATCTAGAGGAGCACCTGAGGAAGTGGACCAAATGATGTTGTGGCCGGCCCAAATGTTAATTGAGCTGCAAAATCAGAGGCTGGGGAGCTCAACACAACAGCAAATTCACAGATAGATGAAGATTTGAAATTACAGAATCTTCAAGCAAGTGCCCATGTGCAGACCACTCTTGTTTCTGTCTGGCACCTGTAGGAGGGGCACAGCTCGGTGGCGGAGCGGATGGACGCGGCAACGGAGCGGGCGGCCCGGCCCGTGAGCAGCTGCGGCAGGACGCGTCGCGACACCGCTACCGATATGAGCCGCCCGCCACTCCAGCCGGGTTCTGGGACCTTGGCTTCATGGACTCCTTGGTCAGTGTCTTTTCAGTCCTGATGACTGCTGCATGCAAAGAGAAGACGCTCCTGCACTCCATTTGGAAGGCATGCATCACTGCTGTGCCCTTGCAACAAGTAGATTAACAAGTCGTGGCATGCAGAGAGGACATTCCACCTGCAGGAGCGTGTGTCATTACTGCGCCCTGGCAAGAAACAGAGGATATTCTGCTTCCCTTTCACATTCCTTGCGTTCAAAGGGGCACCTATCACCGCTGCGGGTTACCTCTTGGCATCTTATCCCCTGGCTGTGATGTGCAGGACTCCAGGGTGCAGCCGCAGAACTATGGGAGAAAGGAGGACGAGGCCCGCAGCTAACGATTCTTGACTGCTGGAACTCCCAAGAATTCGCACAGGAGAGTATTGCAGCAATTTGTATTTGAAGGCAGCAGATCAGCTTCGCATCAAATGAGAGAGGCATAGAAGTCGAGCTTCCTTTTGTGTAGCAAATTTACACGTTTTGTGTACAGAGATAGCGTGGAAGTTTCGACAATTATGGACCAAAATCGTATGAATCTTCGCCTTTGATAGTGGTCTTTGAGTGTGGCTGTGCTGCGTGCTGTGAGAGCTGCGTCAGCTGCTGCTGCCAGGCTGCCGCCTCATGTGCCTAAGCTGATCTTTCAGCAGGTGGGAATGGTTTGATGGTGTGCCTGAGACTACCATCGAGCGTTGCATCCTGATTGATTCCTATGGATCATGATGCTCTGGCAGCATCAAGCAGAACTCCCAGCAGAAAGACTGATGCGCTATTGACTGCAGCTGAGGCATACGATACTTGCACAAGGCCCATGTGGAGTTCTGCCAAGTGAACGTTTCTCAAACCATATAAGGCATCTTGCATGCAATGCAAATGAGAGATGAGAGATGAACTTCTGGCTACGTTTGAAGCGAGCTGTGCTCATGGAATTGGTAATGACTTGAATCTGCTTTACCAACAAGGTCAAACTATCAACTCCTATCTCATCTACAGCAGTGCCGTGCTGCGCATGCAAGATTCTGGGTACCATGTCCACATTTCAATCATTACTGCAGGCCTGCCAGACAGTGTCCCTTTTCAAATACCACTTGCTCGATGGCTTGGCAGGAAATTCATTCTTGTACATGTATGGCAGTATATCGCTCGAGTGCTTAGAAGACTGGACTCAATGTGCTTTCTGCTTTTATAGTCACTATGCTTTACTGTGCTGCCTGCTCGGAGCTCGCCCTTGTCGTGTGTAGCCTTGACAATTTATTGCCAAAGGCCGATCTGTCTGCCGGATGCAGCTGCCCGTGTAATGCCAGATCTGCCTTTACGAGATTTTCTGTTTCATTCTCATGATCAGCAAAAGCTGCCAAGGGCACGCAGTCTATCAGTCCCTCGCCGCCAATGCTGCCTCACTAAAGATTCCTTAAGGACCGCACTGTTTGAGAACTCCTGGCTAGTCCTTACTTCTTATCTCCTCCAGCATGGCGTTGGGCCTGGCAACCTCCTCCTTGAAGGTGGCCACATGCGCCAGCACACCCATTGCTGCACCCGCAGCAGCACCACCCAGAAGAACTCGTGGATTTCTGGTGTCCAGGAGACCTGCTGTCGCTGCTGCGCCTACCAGCCCACTCACCTGCAATGGAATGAAATACAAGGTCATCCACGTCTTTTTCTGCACATCTCAGGTTGTTACAAACTGCAGAAGAACCAATTATGCTTGGACAGTGGAAGGCAGATGGAATAGAAGCTGGCAGGCACAGCTAGCAAAAATATTCTTGGACCTGCCAAGCCTTGGAATTTACCGCTGCAAATTTGTCGGTGCGATTTTGCCCAGCGTTGTAGTGCAACCGGTACACTCTGTCCTCTATCCCTTCCTCACTGACGTCCGTTCCATACACTTTCGCGGCACCTGCTGCCCCTGCCCAACATTTCCTACCTGATGAGTAAGGTTCCTTTTGAATCACCAAATATTTGCCGTGAAATCAATTTAAAACTATTTCTCCACAATCGGCTTCGGCATACACAGATCGGGTGCAGATGTGCTCCGATGCAAGTGTACCTGCAAGAGCTGTCCCAGTGAGAGCACTCACTACCATGCCATTGGCGAGCCTGGTGAGAAGGTTGGGGTCTCTGAGACCGAGTCTGTACGCGACGATCGGGCAAACGATGATGCCACCGATGATACTGCCGGCCTGAAAACCCTTCTCAAGGATATGGAGAGCCAGCAGGTGCCCCTTGCCTTTCGGATCGAACTCTTCAGATCCCATCGTTTAATGCAAGGCATGTGCATCTCTTATACATGCTTTCCATTCTGCCTTGTGGGGCGTTGAGAACTTGATTTCGAACCCGATATTACACAAAGATTCCGTAAGCATTGACGATGAGTCATCAAACACTCAAATTTTGACTCAAATGTTGCCATGCATCACCAAAAGGACATCTTAACAGCCTGTTCTGAACAGGTGAAAATCACTGAACCTCAGCAGTACTAAAGAGGTACAGCGGCCGCCTCCGGCGCAGGAACATCCGCTGCAGGCAGTTTGAAGCCCATGCCACGGATGACCGGGGCACAGCGCTCACACAGCTGGGAGTGATCATGGTCGCACCCAACCTGCGTGCTGTATTTCCAACACCTGCATGGAGATCACATGCAGCTCAGTGCTCAGCCTCACCCCCCCAATCAACACCCTGATCTTATCCTGACCCCTGACACAGATGCCCAGAATGACCGCAATCCAAAAGCGCCGGGATGTGCGCATCACAGCTAGTATACGTCAAAGTCAATGCAATCTGCGGCTGCCGCATTTCCCATCAAGCACTCACCACGGCATGCATGATAAATTACAGATGTGCGTGAGGAAACAGTGTCCGGGGGCAGGCGCTTGCCTGGAGCATTTCTGGCCGTCGGCGCGGCTGACGCCCACGGCGATGCTGCCGACTCCCTCCAGAACAGTGGCCTTGCTGTAGCTGGTGGATGCCACCTGGCCCTCGTCCTCTGCCAACTCAGCCTGGCTCACAATGAATGCGTAGCGCAGCGGATCTGCTGCGTTGCCCGCCTGCACCCGCACCGAAAGACTGTCTTTTTTTTTCTGTCACCCATTGAGAAAGCCGAGTTGACGGAGCGGTGCAGAATTATCTGGGCTTCTGATATGGGTCGCTCTCGGGCAAAAGGATGCTGGCAGTGTCATAGATTGGGGTTATGGCACTATCGGATGAGGGAACGCAGGTGCAGCTCGCAGCAAGGGGTTCCTCGCCGGATGCAGCAAGCCGCATGCATTGCTCCCAGCATACGCTGCCATGGCTGTTCTTCACACTTCTCAGCACAGTTGATGTTCCAAATATGACCAAATACCACTTAGCACGCACTGTGCACTAAGCAGAGAACTGGAAATTTAAAGGGTACACCACGTCAGGAAGCACGGCAGCGAGCGCACCCCTTGCAGGGAGCGCAGGCTGGCGGCGAGGTCTGGGTCGGCCACGTGCAGCAGCACCTTGGCCTCCAGGCTGGCGCCCAGAAAGCCGTCCTGCCGCGCCCTCTCCAGCACCATGTTCACCTCCTCCCTGCAGATACGATCTTCAGCTGTCACACTCGCCTCAACCCCTCCCTTCATCTCCTAAACTCCATGGACTTCACAGTGCGTCCTGCTTGCGGTCCTCTTCCTTGTGACATTTCACCTCGACCAAAATCATATTCAACATGCTCGCTATGGTCAACGTGAAGAAGCGTAACCATTGGCAGCCATACAAGTGCACGGTCTACACAGAAAAGGCAAAAAATAATACAGGGACAAATGACTATATCTGCAGAAGCCCAAACAACAGAGTGAGGACACGCGCCTGATCTGCAGCAGGGCCTTGAAGGCGCGCTGCTGGTCGGCCGGGATGGCGGCCCACTGCTGCGGGGGGGCGAGCCAGCCGGCCTGGAACACCGACACACTGGGGGCTTCCCAGGGCAGCGCCTGCCACGCGTCCTCCGCCAGATGCGGCACTATCGGCGCCAGCGCTGGCAGCAGCCCCTGCGCACCAGCACTGGGCCTCAGCTGCCGCGCACAGCTCAGCAGAGGATTTTATCAAGCTTGCCCTAAATAATTGGTGCAGATTATGGACGCAGGATTGCCTGAACACTTTTCTTGAGTCCCTGAAAATCCTATCTCGCTCTAGCTGAACCCCCGATCTTTCGTGATGATGCAATATCTGCACATTGCCTCATGTGTGCGGATGTGCCTGCCCCACTTTCCGCAATGATGCCAAACATCCAAATGTAGGCTCACAAGTACATGCGGCCCCTAAATTTGCTTGTGTTGGGGCACTGAAGCACGGAAGGCAACACCCAGTCAGGGTGAGTGCAGGGGACTCTGAAGCAATAGCAATTTCAGGGGGAGCCACTTTTGTATTTGTGTATCCCCTGAGCCCAGCTGGAATAATAAAGAGTTATGGGCATTGGTGGGCGCGCCTGCAGGAGGGAGTGCAGCACGGTCTGGGCCGCGCGGCGGTCGAAGGAGTCGTCGGCGGACACGTAGAGGCGGTCCTTGATCACATCCAGGTACCAGTTGGACAGGTCCGCCACCACAAACCGCTGCACCGCCTGCACCATTGAAACCCACAAATCCTTCAATCACAACGGAACGTTGATGTAAAGAATGCACAAGAGGGGCAGCAAAGGACACATTCCTTCTTAATTATTGCTCAGCTGTTGGACAGACCCATGCACATTCAATCGCCACCCAGACATTCTCAAAGTCCAAGCTAGGCTGATACACAGCGCCATTGAGTAGAGGCCTTGCGCCATTTCCTCAAATATTATCGAGAGGCAAATCAATAGGCAGGAGAAGGGCAGCTCGCCTGGTACACCCTGAAGAACTGGTAGGTCTCGTAGGAGGCGGACAGGCCGGAGAGCAGCGTGGCAAAGCTGGACAGGATGAAGCGGTCGGTGGCAGGGAGGGCATCGTAGGGAACGGCGTCTGACGCCGGCGCGAAGTCGTGCAGGTTCCCTAATATGAATCGCAGCGTGAAGCGCAGCTTACGGTACACATCCGCTACCTGGCTCATGACTGATGGGCCCATCACCATGTCCCCTGTCACAGGACACGCGGGGGTGAAAATCTGAGATCATTGCTCCAGCGAGACTTGGAGAGCTCTCTGAATGTGGCCAGAAGGCTGCTGCCATTGCTGGCTCCCATGCAATTGTTTGGACTCTAAATATTGCTGAAATGAAGCGCTGCCGCTGAGGGATGCACAAGGGTAGGGTGTGACCTCAAAACCAGCCACGACAGCTGAACATTGTCGTCTCTCCCAGGTATGACGAGCGATGCACTTTGATCAGCCATACAGCCAGAGCATGGCACGCTTGAAATGAGCTGAATTTATATTCTGGTGCAGAAACACGATTGACACTGTTCATGACAACGGGTGCGTTGGGGCGTGCCAGTATGATTTTGAGGTGGTTTAAGGTGCAGCATGGCAGAGAAAGTATGGAAGGGGCAGAAGCGCACCGGTGTAATCGACGGAGGCCACCCAGAGGCGCAGCACGTCCGCTCCCAGAGCCGGCTCCTTGTTCTTGTCCTTGCCGCCCTCAATGATGGATCGCGGGTCCACCACATTCCCCAGCGACTTGCTCATCTTGTACCCCTGCCACACCACACTATCTTGTCATATTACATGCGTCCCTGTACATGTGGTGCAGCAAAACTCGGAACCCAAAATAGACACTGCAACTTTCCTAGCGAATACAGCTCTTGCTGCTGTGTGTACCATGCCTGATGAAGGCTCAGCAGTCAAGAGGAGTTTTGTTGATGCTGGCAGGCGGGAGTGAGCACGAAGATCAGGGTCAGTACCTTTTCATCGAGGGTGAACCCGTGCGTCAGCACAGCCTTGTACGGCGCTGAGCCGCGCGCGGCTGCTGCGGTCAGAAGGGAGCTCTGGAACCAGCCACGGTGTTGGTCACTCCCCTGCACACAAGAGTTCTAAACCTTAGCTGTTGTCCTTGCACCTTGATCTCGAGTACAGACTTTCCAGTTCAAATGGCAGCCCATGACCAGAGCATGGTCATCACACAGGCAGCTGCACACACTTTCATACATTGAAAGCAGCAATTGATCATGGCAGGACAATCCCCACAAAATTTACACCTAAACGGGCAGAACCCATCAAGCCTGGCATTGCATGCATGCACAGCGGTATTAAACAATGCCTTCTAAAAATCAGGAGAGATGAGTCAGATTAAGGAGGGACAGTAAATATGGCAACAGGCAATGCATGCATGCGCGGCGCATCTTATTCACCTCCAGGTAGAGGTCTGCAGGGAAGGCCAGCCCGGCGGTGCTTTCCACGCAGCCGGCCCAGCTGGTGCCACTGTCAAACCAGACGTCCATGGTCTCCAGCTGTTTCCTCAGCTTGGGCGCCTCCGCGCGCAGACGCTCTGGCAGCAGGTCCTCTACGGGAAGCTGCCAGAAGGCGTCCGTGCCCTTCACCTCCACCACCGCCGCCATGTGCTCTATCGTCTCCTCCGTCATCAGCGGCTCGCCTGCAGCATGTGGCCAGCTTGAGCACTTGATCCCCAGAGCGGTGAGGCAAGCCAAGGCATGCAAATCACCAAGTGCGTACAGGTTGACGCCTGCATCTTGCAGCAGCTCCCGCATGCAGCGAGTGATGTCAGGATGCAATTGATGGCTGAGCAGCTGTGGTCAGAAGAGGCATGCATATTTCTTTCAAGGGAAAGGGCCACCTGCGCTTTTGCAATTTGCTATTTTGGTGCCGGTCAGTGACCATGGCATCTGTTAAGAGAAATGACGTGCAACATTACATGGTAAAACCTTAAAAGTTGGCGCACCGGAGTCGGTGTAGTAGAGGACTGGGATGGGAACGCCCCAGGAGCGCTGGCGGCTGATGCACCAGTCGGAGCGGCCCTCCACCATGCTCGTGATGCGCTTCTCGCCCGACGCCGGGATCCATTGCACAGAGCGCACCGCGTCCATCGCCGCCGCCTGGAACCCCTCCACCGACACAAACCACTGCGCGCGCACCACAGACACACCTCCTCAGCTTCACTTTGCAGCTCCTGCAGATGGTCAGGGAAACACATCCATTGCATCACTGTATTATACTGCAATTTCACGATTTTGGGTCTTGATGTGTTACTTTGTGCACGGCAGTGGACATGCCGGTGCAGTGCCCACCCCAACACATGCCCAAGTGTACATGCGAGTCTGCCTGTCATTTGCACTGCACATCAGGACGAGAAGAAGAGTAATCTTGTCAAGCACATGTGGTAGAAAGGAGCAGTGCGGGCACCTGGTCTGTGGCGCGGAAGATGGTAGGCAGCTTGGTCCTCCAGTCGTAGGGGTACTTGTGCATGTAGCGCTCCTCCTTCAGCAGGCACCCCTTCTGCTGCAGCGCCTCAATCACCGCCGCTGTGCCCTCCTTCAGAACCGGCAGCCCTGGCGGACCCCACAGCAAGAGTTAAGTGTTAATAATATCAGACGGACATGCATAAGATGTTGACTGTCTCAGACTGACATGCATGAGAGCTGCAAAGCAATGAAAGTCAAGAGGCAGTGGGGGGGTTGATAGTTTGTTGAAGACTTACCCTTGAAGGGGCCTGCTTCCTCTGTGAAGACGCCATCATCGTCGACTGGAGATGAAATGGGCAGCCCGTTTTTCAAGCCCACCTGCCCGCAACCCCACCAAGATCAGTCCAACTTTAGCGTCACGACTGCACCTCATGGGAGCTTTTCCTTACTGGAGTAGAAATCATGTGACTAAGATGCTTGGCAAATCTCCCATGTTGGTGGCTGGGAGATCGGTCATCCACCTGGTAATCTTCCTGGCCATGACCCGGGGCGGTGTGCACGAGGCCAGTGCCTGACTCGGTGGTGATGTAATCGCCGCCAATGAGTACAGGGCTGGTGCGTTCGAACAGTGGGTGCCTGTACTGGCAACCCGCCAGCTGGCCGCCAGTCAGACTGCCCAGCCGCTGCAGCTGCACGCCAAACTTGGCCCCCAGGCTGTCCACCAATTCCTCCGCCACAACCAGGCGCCTGTGAGCCCATGACTCTGCGCCCTCCCCCTGTCAGACCACGCAGACCTCTGATTTGGTCATTTTCAGCATTGGATGACTGCAGAATGTAGTGGCAATTCTGGATGTTGACTGCCTGCATGAATGCTCCGCAGGGCACCGGACATCTTAGATAAGTAAGGATCTGTGTATCTGGCGGGCCTGCTCGGAGTCGTGAAGCTTGCAGGCTGCAGTGTCTGGAGCTCAAGGGCTGTGGCAAAGTCAGACATCTGTAAGTGAGTTGTCATTATAAAACGGCGTAGATACGTGCCTGCGCTTCCACTAGGACATAATTCATGCGTTCGTTGACGGCCACAGCCTCGTTTGCTGGAATGGTCCAGCCAGTGGTTGTCCAGATCGCCACCGCAGCCCCCGACAGCTTCTCTTTCAGGTCCTCTGGTATTGCATCACCTGAGCATACAGCAAGGGTTCATAAGAAGGGAAACCATATCTAACCCACAACTTCTGTGCCCAGGAGGCGCTTCCTTCTGCCCACAATGTCACAGCAGATCACAGGCATTCAGCGTATGTCCAACTGCTGCGCAACAACCCCAAAAATCTGGCAGCAGCGGTACATCAGCATGGAAAGCAAAGCAGGACAAGCCTCCTCTTGCATCAGCATGCAAAAACCAAAATGCTCTTACTCGCGGCATATTTGTGGGTACACAAGGTCATTGGGACGCCCACCTAGGCTGGTGAGGGGCATGGCGACATAGATACTGCGGGAGGTGTGGCCCTCGGGATATTCCAGTTCTGCCTCGGCCAGGGCGGTGGCGGAGGAGGGAGACCAGTGCACAGGCTTGCGGCCGCGGTAGATGTGCCCTGCCGCCACCAGCTTGCCGAACACGCGCAGCTGCGCCGCCTCGTACTTGGGCTCCAGCGTCAGGTAGGGGGCGTCCCAGTCGCCCCATATGCCGTACCTGCATGCGTTGCAGGCCGTTAGTGTGCTGCCAACATGCTCTCTTACTAAGAATTAAAGAGCATTTGCCGACATCCTCCCTCATTACAGGCCTGGCAGTATGTCTCTTTGCATGGAGATGATCGTCAAGTGAAGTAGACCCAGTCATGCTGCAGGTGAACCCTGGTTTGTTGCACATAACCATTACGAGTATCACATGTGCATCCAGATGACACCCACGGGGACAAAAGACAAAGATTTGCATTTCGCTGCACCATTGCAAGGGCTCATACTTCACCACTGTAAAAACAACCGAGGAATGGTGAGCGCCCAACTCTGGTATAGACTGTAAATAGGAAGGACCTGTGGCAAGATTGTGACTGCTCACCGCTTGAACTGCTCGCGCTGCGCTTTGACGGTCTTCAGGGCAAAGTCTCGGGCTTTGCGTCGTAGCTTGATGGGGTCGAGCTCGCGCCGCTGCTCGTCAGACATGCTCTGCAGTACCTTGAGCTCAATGGGCAGGCCATGGCAGTCCCAGCCAGGCACATATCTGGCCTTCTTGCCTCCCAGCAGCTGGTAGTTGACAATGATGGATTTTAAGATCTTGTTCAGCGCATGCCCCAAGTGTGTGTCCCTGCCGTCAGCACCACACGGCTTTTAATTGGGGCTTAAGCAGTGATTGACAATCATGAAGGACTCTGGATCACAGACGTCATCCCAAAGTTGAAAACAAGCTTAAGGAGCATTCATGACTTGACGACGTACCCATTTGCATAGGGAGGCCCATCGTGTAAGGTGAATACTTCCTGTGCATAAGCACAACGTTGTCAGGTTCCCAAAGTAAAGGAGATCAAGCAGCATCAATGAAGCAGGAATGTGCTCATGTACAGGGAATGTAAGCAGAATGACAAAGGCATAAAAGATGGAGAGATTCCTACCCCTGGATTGCTTTTTAGCAGCTGCTCATAGATGTTGTTCTTCTCCCAGAACTTCTGTAGCTCCGGCTCCCGCTGAGTGGAGTTTGCTCGCATATTGAACTTTGTGATAGGGAGGTTCACTGTGTCCTTATATGGGCCTGCGGAATGAAAGATCCATGAGGAGCCTGAGATCAACTTCTCAAGCATGGAAGAAATCCTGCATTTCACCCCATTCAACCTGGAGCGGAGACTCACTGACATCTTTCTGCTTCCCCTTTCCCTTTGCCTGCATTGTGGTGAAGAGGCGCAGCCTCTGCAAAGGCATGCTGTTGCTGTGTCTGGGGAGCCAGCGGTTGCATGGCTCTGTCATGTATGATCTCCTCGTTGCTGCAAATTGTCCTCGTCCATGGATCTGTGGAGAGTTCAGACATCTGATCAACACAATCAAGGGAGCACAATGCATCAAATGACCAGGTTGTCCAGACATGCAGATATGTGGCCTTTGTGGTGGGGCTAAGCCAATGTGATCGAGCGTTCTGCCGCTAGAGAAAACTGCAGAGTTCGGTTCCTCTGAATTTTTGAAGGGATTACCGAGCGTAATGGCAGGCAACTGTGGCAGCACGGTAGTGACAACCTCCCCTGCATGGGCCAGAAGTCGAGGACTACGTTCATCCTCAGCAAAGCTCGGATAGACAGCTTGCTAGTCGCAGTCTGATATTTTAAATTATGTATTGTTATTACTAGTTGTTACAATTAATAGATAGCCTTCCAGACTGGCGTTCTCTACTAGCCCAACACCTCATGTTGCTAGACTGTCATTTTCTTTTAGCTCAAAGCCTCATGGATTGTCTGCATAAGGAAAAGGTTCATGGAAAAGTAGATGTTGTTGGACCTTCCTCATCTTTCACTTCGAATGATCGTAAATTGTTTGTGGTCGATTTGCAGGCGTATCTGTCATACAAGCAGAGGTGAAGCCAAGCTCTTCTCTCATGTTGCTTCTGAAAATACCTTCCACCGGCTATCAAATAGACTCCGAGAAAAGCAAAGACTCCACTTGTCTATATTCTTCGATGCGACACAATCACTATCAATTGTGCAGCAAGGGCATTTGGAAGCACTACTGGAAGTCAAGGAAGTAGATCACACTCCTATGACAATGCCGTGTAAATGATTCATACACGTCATATGCTTCTTTCAGATCTCTAAGCCTCTAATTCTGACAGAAATTGCAGCCTTTCAAAATTTGTGACTATGAGCCACATCATCTACCTCGAAAATTTTATCGAAAGTGCGCCTGCTCTGTCCTTTTGATACCAAGTGTAGAGGTCTCAAGTGAATCGTAACCATGTTATGTAGACACGTGCAGTACCTCAGCTTGCCATTCTCCCCAATTGCCGAGAGAGCGTGCTGTTTGCACTGTCCAAGACTCCTTTTGTAGGAACAATACATTCATCTTAAGCTTAATTTTTCTTGTGTTGCATCTGTCAGACACTGGAGGACTTCCTCCTGAGCTGACACGTATCTTGCTCACCATCAAGGATCTTGATGAAAGAGCTGCAGGTAAGGGAGGCTCCACTTCAGTGCTTCACTAAACATCAAACTGTCAAAGTAATGTGCACCTTGATATGAAGTGTGGCATTGCTGTTGCGACTCATGATAACAATTCGGCCTATGATGTGCTCGCAGACATAAGAGAGCGGATTGCTCAGAACGTGGAGACTTTCCTCGACAGACCCGCCCCACCGTCCAGGAAGGGCATGTCAGATCTGCCTGAAGATGTGAGCTCAACAAAACTTGCAACTAACACCTTCATAATCACAGCACCATCTACCCATGCTTGCCACTGCATGTGGTAGATCTCATGTGCAGCTGTAGCCACTGAGCCCCCTGCAGCAAAAAAGGATTTACAGAGATCTGACAGCATCTGTGCATGTGCAGCTGGCCTCACTGAAGAAGGTGATAGAGGACGATCAGCGCATGTACGTGCAGTGGGCAGAGGAGAAGCTGAGCCTGGCTACCATCGCTGTTGACCTGGTGCAGCAGCATCGCGCCACCATTGACCAGGACATTAGCGCTCTGCTGGCTGAGCTCAAAGTGAGGCCCCCGACATCAATGAATGAACAACAGCAATGCTTAGAAGTTCAAGTGATAGAGGTGTACCTAATATCAACTTGGAAAGATACCAAGACCAAAGCCACGGAATTGAGCTGGTGCCTTAAATCTGAGGGGTCAGAGCAGTTTCTGACAGGATTGCGAGATCACGCGCGCTCTTCATTACGAATGTCTGCAATTTCAAGAAGTTCTTCTTAGGTAATTAGGATTCCTGTGCTGAGGTGTCAGATGACTGGTGTTTTGACCAGGCCACAGAGTATGAGGATGACATGTTGGGCATGGAGTACACTCCGCCAGAGGAGACCAACCGCAGGCAGCGCCAGCGTGAACTTGAGGCGATTAATGCTGCAGAGCGCGAGGCAAAGGTATTACCCACTTCCTGCAATTTCCTTGTGCAATTGTCGGGGGCATAAAAAATGGAGAATTGTGGTTACGACTCGGTGACGAGGTACTCTTGTGGCTGGCTGCTTGTTGATGCTCATAAGAAGTGGCACTCCAGGATAAGGCCTGCTCAAAGCCAAATCAAGCTGCAGAAGCACTGGCTGGGGAGCTTCAAAGCAGCAAGGATCTCACAGATTGATTGATTGATTGGTTGATTGAGGAGAGATTGAAATTTTTGTGCAATCCAGCAAGTGTCTGTGTGCGGACGCTGTCTAGTATCGTGTCACATGCCCTGCGCGACAGCAATGTGACCGGTTGCTCGCGCGAAAACAGCAGGAAGCAAAGCGGCGGGAGCGCGAAGCGGCCGAGGCAGAACGACGCGCGGCGGCAGAGGCGGCTGCGGAGGCAGCTGCGCTGGCAGCTTCCTTGGCCGCAGAGGAAGCTGAGGTGAAGCCGGAGCCAAAAATTGAGCCCACCTCGCGGCAGCAGTCTGGAGAGTTCCCAGTGCCCGCCCCCCGGCAACCCAAAGCCGCCAACACTGGCAAGGGTGCGAACTGCACAACCTAATACTAAAATATGGCAAACTATAAATTTAAATGTTTAATTTAGTAAAACGAAGAGCTGTGTTGTTGAGTACTGCAGGACTGCACACGCGTTCATGACAGTGTCTGAAGCACAGGAAGGAAAGTTGTGGTGATGAACAGGTGGCTAGTAGAAAGAAGAGTGCGAGGATGAGAATAGGCGAGTCAGCGACTTGAAGTTTGGCCAGGCCGATACGTTGAAAGGGGGATGATGGGCAATGCAGGCAACAGGAAGGAGCCTGAGATGGCCATCACACCCACAGCAGTGGCGCCCCCGGTGGAAGCGCCAACAAGGAAGAAAAACTCTGCCTCGCACCTGCCCATGCACATGCCCGCCAATGTCAACCTGTCCGGGCGGATATCCCCCATCAACAGCATGGGCTCCCACACAGGGCAGTACAGGTAACAACAACCACCTTCATTCTTCTAGACCTGCAGAAGGGTCTCTGACCATCTGCACAGAGTGCTAAATCCCTTTGGTGTCGGGCTGGTTGTCAAAACCACCATTATTGTGAAGATATCTATTATGTCTATTATATCTATATTTTTGGTGCTCTTGAATATCGAGCTCATGCCAGAAGGACACAGGCGTATCCTGCTCAACTCAAGGACTTTCTCGCTACCTTGCAAAGGTTTGAACTCATCTGCCATTCCTGACAGGACCTGTTGAATATCTGCTCTGCTAAGCGGGGTGTGTGGCGTGCCAGGGCGCTGGGAAGCCTGCCAGGGATCCTGTCGCAGCCGATGCCGATGGAGCAGGACAGAGGGGGCGAGGAGGAGGATGCACCCGCCCCCTACATGCCCATTGTGCCCCAGGGCATGTCCACCTCAGCACCCGCCCCACAGGTCAACCCATGCGCTAGCCTTGCCTTATCCTCATTTGTTTGACTGCAACTGCGCACCCACTCTTAGCGACCGCATTAGTGCTGCTCTGCTTTTAGTCAAATGCCCACCTCTGGACATGACAGGAAAACACAACACTTATTAAGGAACAGGGTGGGCACAATTTGAAATTAGATGGAGATGACATGACTAATATTGCATAATGTGTGTGCAGGCTCTTGGGCGGCTGTTGACGCATGCAGATGTGAACGAGCGGCTCAAGGGCAGGAGAGCAGAGCTGTACTGGCCGGACGACAACCTGTGGTACCTAATCGAGATCCATGACGTGGACACCACAAATCACAAGGCGCAGATCATGTATGTGACTGGGGAGACAGAGGAGCTGGACCTGCTGGAAATTGTGCGCGAGGGCCATATGTCTCTCATAAGCGAGAACAGCGGCGGCCGGGCTTACATGTGATAGCAACACTGGCATGCTGCTCTGTATTTTACCATCATCTAATGGATTGCCATGGTCCATTGTGTGGAATTTGCTGATTAGAGAAAGAGATTGAAATTTTCATGTTGCATACTGGCACGCTTTGTCTCGCTACGTGGCTTGACACAACATGGCTGCCCAGCATCAGTGCTGAGCGCATGATGGCCTGTGCAATATCTGTTTCCAAACTCAATCCTAGGCAGATTCTGCTGCGATACACATCGCAACCAGCTCCACTTCTATGACCCGTTCTGGGAAGTTCCAGTTGTCACTTGTTCATTGTTCACGGTCCACTTTCAAACTATTTGGGCATTATTCTATCTGCACTGATGCAGCACATCAGAGAGAAAATCGCAGAGACGTCATCCGCCTTTCTGGAAGACGTGGCTTTGGGTAAATGGCACAGCACATGCTCCAGCCTCTCAAAACACAACAACCAGACCATAATCTGCAAGATGCGCGGTCATTTGTCCCACCACAGCCCGGTGCTCCCCTTCGCGAGAGCAAGTTCTGGCCAGGGCTGCCGCAGCGACCGCACACGTTCGCCGCGCATGGCACCCGGCACCATCTGCATCAGCATCTCCTGCACCGTTGCAGCATCCACGCGCATCGCCGCGGCAGCATGCACCTCCAGGCAGTCCCTGCGCAACAATCCCCTTTACAATCAGGGTAAAAACGAATGGGAAACAACAGCCTGCACAACTTGCAGCACTCCACTGCTCAACTCGCCTCACCTGCTTCCCCTCCTTCTCCACAGCCATGACTAATAAATTGCGCGACTCCTTTGTGTTAGGTAGCCTCACTGCTTCGTTAAGGGAGGATCCTGCCTTTCTTGCATGCCAGTGGACAGGCCTCCTGGCAACAGACGGCCGCTTCTTTCCTCAGGAAGGGGTACACCGTTGGCCACCCGTCTTAAGCTTCAAAAGGGCGCTATAGAATCAGAGTACAAGCGCACGTTGAGGCGTGTTGCCACGGTCAAGGGCTGAGGATCTGAACACACCTGGAGTTGCACTCCGCTGGCGTCCATTCTGCATAGCGTGCGTGGTCGGCGCTGCCATAGAGGGCCCACTTGGGGTGCGTGGCGCGCCAGGCCATGTGATGGATGTCCCCCAGGCTGCGCGTCAGATTCACATAGATCTTGCTGATGCCCTTCCACTCCCAGTTGTATGGCAGCAGCTCCATCACCACAGCCCCTGTGCCCACAGACAGCAGTTATTTTCTGAGCCCTTTTTAAACATGATAGATGACCCCTCCGCTGGACTGGCTAGGGGGTACTGAAGCCTACCTTTTTGATTTGGTACCCCCTGATTTGCCAGACTTCTGACTAGAGTTGAGACTGAAGTGCCATATCTTCATCAAGTGCCATATTCTCAGCATGACACTGGTAGGGGCAGTGGCAAGGTCCCTTGTTTAAAGCAGATCCCATCAATTTAAAGGAGAGGTGGACCTGGTGGAAGGAAGATGGAGTTGGCGAGCAGCGGCCCATGGCGGGAGACCAGCACGCCGGTGCGGGCCATGACAGAAAGATAAGACTCGAAGGGCGCCCGGGCCGTGGCTGTGTAGGGGCGCACTGCCAGTCCCAGCGTGTGCCCAATGTCCTGCAGCGCCCCCATCAGCTCCTCCCTGTTCACCACCTGCAGCCATGCGCACTTTGAAATTTCTTCGAGATATGTTTTTATTTCTTGAATTTCATTTTTGTTTCTCATGAGCCTTCCCGTCCATTATAAGAGCTGACCCTCTCTGCCAGCCGGGCTCCACATAAATCAACTAGCAGTGCAGCAGGTTGAGCGAATGAAGGCGATGTGACAAGTGCAAGAGTGCTCGATGCATGGGGTGCATGCATGTGGGAGAGGAGGATGTACCTCCTCGCCCTGGACTGCAGACAGCAGGGTAATGGTGCGAGGCAGATTCCCGGCCGCAGGCGGCTGCAGGCCATGCGACTTGAACGCAGCCTCCCTGAATTTCCTTCCAACCTCTGCCTCAAAGAACCCATTGAGCCCATCCTCCCTCCCATACCTGGGAGCAAGGGAACTCATCATTGTTCCCTTGTAAGCAGCTGCAGGGTGTGAAAAATTGCGTAGCCCAAAGAGTCATCTTGAAAAGAGGGACAGGATCAGCAGTCCTGAACACCAAATGAACAATTTCACAGGCATGTACATTGCTGCACAAGTGGGGCATGTCCGCTGTACCTGTCAGTGGCCACCAGAACAGCCTCCAGACCCAGCCATGATGCCTTGTCCATGTGATCCAGCTCCTCATAGAACAGAATTCGAGGCATGTCTTTGTTGGGAGGCAGAGCCGGAGCAAGAGCCAGCTTGATCATCTCCCACACCCAGTCCAAGTCCTGTGCACAAGGAAAGCAAAACAAACATCCTGGTCACATCCCCCATGCAGGCAATTCCCATCAGGTCTATCCATATCAGGCGTCTCAGAAGCATTAACCAAGAGCTGAGAAAAGGCGGAGACATGGAGAGAGTAGAGTGCATGACAGGCCGCTGGCATCTTGGGAGGCGCACTGCCAGGTTGTCCCTCCTGAGATTGACGAAGACGATGTTGTCAATGAAGCCCGATCCTTCAGGCAAGGCGCTTTTCCACAACCCTTGTTCCAGCACATTGTACACTGGCAGCAGGGCTTCCATCCAATGCCCCATGTTGTCAGGAAAGGCAGGGAATGCCAAATCCAGCAGAAGGCTTGTGCCAGGCACCCAACCAGCCTACACGTCAGCACAGGTTATTCATGCATAATTCTCTTCGTACTGTATTGCTTCCATGCATGCATGGTTTACTGCTGGCCCATGCGTTGCACAGCAGTCAAGTTTATGAGTAGTAGCAACACAGGTGCCATGGGCTTGCAGAGAGCTGACCATGAGGTTGTCATAGTAAAGCTGTGCATCCTTCACAGGCAGCCCCATGATGCCTGTGTTCATGGAGATGGCAGGGCTGAGTGATTCATCTTTGCTGCTGCCATCCAACACAGCATAGAAGCGCTTGTTGTGCCACCTGGAGACAGCCAGACAGCCATTGTATCTGCTGCATGCATGGCATGTGTTAACTGCTGATGGGTTTCTTGAGAAGCCTCACTCCTGTCAGGTGGCTTACCAGAGACTGTGGTACACTGTGAAGTCCTGTCCTTCTTGGTGTATCCTCGTGCTGCTCACTGTGGGGCAATTCAGTGGTAAGAAGCTGTGCCGTATACCATGGGAAGGTCAACCAGCTGAAGAAGCAAACTTACCTCCCTTGCAAGGCAGGCTGTCATAGAACCAATTGATCTGTATAGGAGAGGCCAAACTTGTGCTGAAGATACCAAGAAGTACAGGAAAAAATACTGCAGGTGCAGCGGCATGCATCTCTGCAAGTGACTTCTTCAGCCTTTCAGGTACCATCAAATAACGTCCAAGGATCAGGAATAGATAATACTGCCTCTCTTGGGGCATGTATCCCCATTGTGCGGACCAATCACCCGCAGAGGGGGTTCAATCGTGTTGTCTAGTTAACCGTGCTGAACTTCTCTTGTGTCTAGGGTAGTGTTGAGACTCAGATGAGATTGCGATCTAAGCATCTGGATAAATTTGCCATCCAGATCGCCTCTGAATCCGTATTATTGATCGCTAGTCTTCCTCCTGGATGTAACGTTGCTTCAGTCAGGTGTCCTCCAGATAGGTTGATGCAACGAGTTGATCGGAGCAGATTCAGCGGGGTTCCGAGATGATGTTTGTCCTTTAACCCACAACCAATCCCGCCCGCTGTTCCACATCCATTGGACAGGACATTGAGCAGGCTGATGGACTCAAGGGTTTAGGGTCGATATGGCACGGAACGGGGACATGTAAAATGTCTGCATCTGAACCCAAGGCACCAATTGCCCTCTAGGTGTGGCAATCTTTTCCGTATTCCCCTTGGTCAGGCATTCTTATTGCACTGACAGAGGTGACTAAAGGCATGTGCATGCAATTTCACTGCAGTCAGAACTCTGCATGTGCGTTTAGTTCCCGCAACACCTCACACCCGGGCTGTGTGACCGTGTGACAACTTTGATCAAAGCTTGTTAAAGCTCATCTTACCCATCAAGCTGGTGTGCCATCACCAGTCAACTTGGAGTGCCTGGCAGGTTGCACAGCCTTCGCAGAATTTGTTCATTGAAACCATCATCAGCTCTTCTATCTAGGTGCGTTTGAGCAGACCAATCTTTTATACAAAGAAGGAAGCAAGCCAAGACAACCATGTGTTCCATGGTGCTAGCAGACATAAGGACTCTGCTTGCAGCAGATGCATCCCTTCGCGCATCATGCCTTCAAGTATCACAGCATGCCATATGATTTTGTGCCGCACTGCTGCAGTGGGTGTGCATGACACGCCCACCCCGCCACTGTCCACTGTTTACAGCATGCCTTCAAACATTGTGGTCTGCAAGAAGTCATGCGGCATGACTCATGCCAGAGAGTCTTAATATACGCAGTGCAGCACACGCCAGCGTTCCTCCTAAATTATGCGCTCACATCCATTGATCCCATCCTCTCATGCAAGTCTTGCCAGATTTGACAAAGCACAAAACCAAGAAAGGACCAGTGCCCTCACTATTATTATTATTATTATTATTATTATTATTATTATTACACGCTTTTCCTGCCAGGAGCAAGATGCGTCTGCAGACAAGCTGCAGTAAAGGCTGCCAAAATCCTACCCCTTGATGGAC
>JADEYI010000254.1_pt1 | contig 91408 bp, 120 predicted proteins | sample 8542331 | NCBI WGS metagenome assembly JADEYI01 (sample SAMN16510988, study PRJNA670497) | mine drainage metagenome | isolation source: biofilm near Copperflume 1 | place: Germany: Marsberg coppermine Kilianstollen | collected 2018-02
TAAACCCTAAACCCTGAACCCTGAACCCTGAACCCTAAACCCTAAACCCTAAACCATAAACCATAAACCATAAACCATAAACCATAAACCCTAAACCTAAACCCTAAACCTAAACCCTAAACCCTAAACGCTAAACCCTAAACCCTACAATAAAATATAGCTCAAATAACACTCAGAAAGCTTCGTAGCCTCTGAGACCTCTGTCAAAGTACTAAAAAAACATGCAAACATCCTGCGGAATCGAAAACGACAGCACAGTAGCTGTGTGTCGTGGGCCAAACCTACCTGACAGGCCAGATGGTCGAAACCAGGACCTGTCCTTTTACCTGCGGCCTACTTGTTCACTGAGACTTTAAAAGTATACAAAGCATGCGGTGACTCTGCCTGCAACAGACAGCCCGCAAGTCTGCCTTTGCCAAGCTTCACAAGGTTGACAAAACCGATGCTGCCAGCCTGACAGATGCACTGTTGAGCGTGCTGCTGGAGGTCTTCAATCTCAAGCCAGAGGATCTACTTGCCAAGCTAGTCTGCTTTGCATCTGATGGAGCAAGCACCATGATGGGCACCACTTCTGGTGTTGCTACGCGACTCAGCCTGGGAACAGCGCCGGCGTAGGGGGCGGGTAGGGCGCCCTACCTTTCACCACTGCACTGCTTTGGGCACCGCGTGAATCTTGTGTCAAAGGAGCTGGACAAGATCCCAGCCTTTGGTCAGTTGGAGGGCACCCTAAAGGGGTTGTACTCCTACTTGTCGCGGTCACCCAAGCGCTTGGCAAATTTCAGAGAGGTGCAGGGTGTTTGCAATACACAGGGCCTCAAGCTTGTGCAGCCCATCGATGTGCGGTGGCTCTCTATCGAGAATGCGCTCAGTGCTGTCCGTGAGGAGCTGCCTGCATTATTAGATTTCATGCATTCTGAGTCTCTGCACGGATCAGATTTGAATGGCGCCCAGCAGTTGTACCGAAAGCTGCTGGATTTTGAATTCCATATCAGCGCCGCGCGGCTAGCGGCTAGTGCCTTTGTATTTCTGCTCAGCGAGCTTCAGAGCTTGAGCAAGACTTGTCAGTTGAGGGACAAAGATTTTCTGACCCTTTGTGATTGGATTGAGATCTGCAAGGCTGCCATCCGCAGGGACTACATAGATGGGTCTTCACCAGCCTGCCTTGCGGTCAATAGGATCACGACCTCGGTGGGCACAGTTGGGTCGCCCATGCGCTGGGTGGATGGACGCTTGCTGTTCCACACCGGGCAACGAGACCATGCCCTTGTTCTGAGTTGCAGATGGAGAGCTAGGCTCGAGTTCCTACAAGGAAACACAGGGGACCATTACCCTGCCTGTCGATGCGGCCTGTTTGGCCAAGATGTTGCAGATGGGGAAGGAAGCTGGTGAGATCATTGTTGGGGGTCTAGATAGGCGGTTTCCTCCTGTGGGGCTGATGAGAAGCTTTGCAATATTGCAGCCCAATTTCTGGAAGAAGCGTCCAGTTGTCACCGAGCCCTCTGCTTGGATAGTGTTCGACGAGGGTCACGGGCTATGTTGATCAGCTAGTAGATTTTTACGGTGTCGATCGCCTCACCGGTTTCGCGCTAGTGAGCGCGTTCTTGATTCGGAGTCAATTTCAGAGCTTGGAGCATATCATGGTCACCATGTCAGAGAGGGGAAATCCTGCCTATCCAGATCAGGCAATCAGTCTGCAGATGTGCTAAATGGAGATTGCAAGTAACCCTTCTAGTCTGGTCTCTGAATGGCTAAAGATGGCTAAAATAGTGCTGGTCTTCCCTGAGGGCAGTGTTGAGAATGAAAGAATATTTTCAATCATGAATATCGTGAAGGATGAGTTGAGGAATCGCCTTGGGGAGAGTCACTTGAATGTTTGCGTGCGTATGTCTAGATCAGACCATGATCAGAAGAGTTTCCCGCGCTCGAGGCGCTGCGGAAGTTCACGGCCGCAAAGACGCGCCGCAACACCACCGCCACCCGGTAAATGGCTCAGCCGATTCAGCTGGTCTCCCAAACGCCTTCAAGCACTGGATGAGGCCTTAGAACTGCTCGGCAAGAAAAGCTATGTGCTCGTCAACCATTGCAACACCCGCTGGCTCTCAAAGTGAGTGGCTATTTTTTCTCTGGTCCTTCTTCCTACTCTGGCATAATTTATTGCGTATGTTGACGTTGCTGTCCACAGCCATTTCTGAGCTCACATCATTCTGTAAAATTTGTGCAGGAACAAGGCTTTGCAAGCATTTATCAGGTGCTTGCCAGGCATCCTCAAGTGCCTTGCAGATGACGCACGTCTCAAATCAGAGCAAAGGGACAAGGCTAGACAGCATTAATGTCATATAATATTATATGGACCTGCTCGACTTTGAGATGCTTGGATTTGCCCATGGGGTGGCCACGTGCTTCATGATTTGACACACCAGGTCAATCTGCTGAACATCTTTTTTCAGCAAGACAGTGTCTTCCCATCAGCATCCCTGCAGGTGCTGCCCATTGCATCTTGCTTTCTCCAGATTATTAATTTCTTGCAACGAGGCCTTCATTGCTCACTTCAGATGTGCAAGCTCTGACCTTCAGCTTCACATGCAGATGATCACCTTTCGAGCAGGATTTCGCTGATCAATATTGTGCATGTGCAGAGGTGAAGCCGCAGGTAGAGGCCTGCCTAGCAGCCATCAAGAACGTCTTCCTGCCCGACACCCTGACCCCCACATATCTGGGTGCCAGCTTTGATTTCTTCAATGAACAAGTGAAAACCAGTACGGACACCATTGGCTGGTCTCAGACAACCTTGGCTGGACACATCCTCTTTAGAGGCCCTAATGCGCAGCAACACAAGACTGTTTGGGCGGAAGTCAATGCCGCTTTGTTCAAGGCCACCAAGGAAACGAGCAGCTTGGTTGTCAGGTGAGTTCTCGATGCAATGAGATGATGCACATGTCTGTACAGTCTTTGCAAATGCAAGCTTGCATGGCCATGGCGAAATCAGTACTCGATTCTATGATCATGCAGGTCTATCAATGACCGCTTTCCAGAGGCAAAATTGAAGCTGTTGGAGGCAGCTGGCCCATTTGATCCAGCCTTCTGGAGAGGATGCAAAGGGGATGCTTTTGCCAATGGGCGGTTGGATGTTGCGCGTGCCCACATCCAGGTGAGGCATGTTTCATTCTTAGCTGGCCAGTATCTCAATGCAGACCGGCATGCATGCTTTCGGCAGATGAGCTTGTGCCCAAAGTGCTTTATTTTCCAGTGTGGCATCATGCAGGTGTTGCTGAATCACTATGGCAAGCAACAGACGGTGATTGCTCCGAGCTGGGCCACAAATAAAAAAACTGGTTTCTGTTGATTATGAGCCTCTTATCGACAGATATGCTGCCAAGCAGGAGATTGACAGCTTTTTTACCTTCTTTGTCATTTACTTCTGTGATGAACTTGATGAGCCTTGCCATCTCGACCGCGAGGAAGCCTGGAAAAGATTGCTGAATGAAGGCTCCTACCCGGGGGGAGGTCATTGGGCAACCTTTCCCAATATGATGCTGTTAGGTGTCATTATGCTTGTGCAGCCTTTAACAGCTTGTGCAGCCTTTAACAGCAGTGAAGTGCGAGAGCGGCTTTTCAGGCTTGAGCAGGGTGAAAACCAAATTGGGCAACTGCTTGAAAAACGCCCATGTTCGCCAGCTGCTGCGGATCCAGTTTAGGAAGGCCAATGTGAAGTCTTTCGACTTCAAAAGAGCATATGACATCTGGTCAAGCACGCCAAGGCTGTGGAAGGCATAGTGCGAGATCTGGTGCCCAGATCAATGCCACCCCTTGAATGAATGTCGTGCTGTTGGAACTCAGTTGATTGCAATGGCAAATTAATTACAGTAATGCTTCAAATTATGGATGTGACAGTCACATTGTAATTAAATTATTCCTGTCACTTTACCCTGCCTGGCATGCTCGGCCAAGCTCCGCAAATAATCTATATTGCACCATCAAATTGATTGTCAATACATGAATATCAAGCAACCTCCTCCAAGGGGTACAGCTAGAAGAGGCGGCTGCGCCGCTCTACGGCTGCGCCGCAAAAAAATGCGCCTTCGGCGCAACCGGCCTGCGGCCAGGCACGGCTGCGCCGCGCTTTGCGGCTGCGCCGCAGAAATTGCGCCTACGGCGCACTCGGCCTAGGGCCGGCCGCACCTGCGCCGCGGCCGTCAGCCCTTCGGGCATGATGTAACCCTATACATCGGTCTGCGAGCAAATTCAGCCGGTACTACGTACCAGCTCTGCCCAAACCGGCCAGTACTAAGCTCTACCAGCCGGTACTACGTACCTGTACTTGCCACTCATCTGAAGCACTGGTGGGTGGAAATCGGTGGAATAACAGCACCTTTGCTTCCGTGCAACGACTTTCGTTCCGGAACTCCCGTAATGGGCAGATTACGGGTTCCTTTCTCCTCCTCGGTCGCAATTATTTTCTGATGTTTGGCCATGCAAGATCCCTGAACAACATGATCACGAGAAACATTGAATGGAAGTGCTGACTTCAGGGATGGATGAGGATGACTCCGAACCTCGCTTTATAATAAGCGTGATAGATCCAACGAATGTGTGGAGCCTAGTTTCGGATGTAAGGAACCCTCTCGAGAAATTAGCTTGATGAAAGGCAATAGATTAGCCGTTGTTGAAACCGAAGCTCACGCTTGTGGGTCAGTAATTATGATCCTTCTTGGTCAACCAGCAGTTTCACATGGTCCCCTCAGATTAGTTTTTGCTTGCTTAGAGGAATGAAGCCAAAGAGTATCTGCATTAAGTTGAGAAACAGCAACTATCTTTGCCAGCAAAAACACCCTGAGATTCTGAGATTCTTAAGTGCTAACTTGGTTGTCAATGTGTTCGCAGATTCTGCTGAGTCGTTTACCCTTTCGCCATGTGCATTTGAAAAACAAATTTGGCAACCTCGTACCGATCAGCGAACTCCATGTTCAGTGAGTACCAAATTTCTGACCTCGGAAAAGCCTGTTAGCTTGCACGCTTCTGCATTGACTTTTGGGGCAAATCATATTGCTGGTCACAGCGAGAAAGCCATTTCAACCTTTGCTAAGCAATTGCATCTGCTACTTGGCGTGGAGCTGCTTGGGGCAACCTGTGAGCACCGCATTTCCAATTTAATTGATGACATGCCCTTGCTTGCAGATATCTCAACAATGATGACGCCCTCCTGAGAAAGCGCCGCCCGTATGCCAAGCAGCCTGTAACCTGGTTCAGGAATCCTTACGCCCACCTTGTCTTGGTGAGCGATCTCTCAGCACCGCATGCGATTTCGTGATCTTTTGCCGTACACAAGTTACTTTTGACAACAAGCACGTATGCATCCCTTGCAAACTTACAATGTAAATTACGGCAGGTGTCTGGAGAGAGTGTCGAGGACTACAAACAGAACGTGAGGGATGTGCTGCGGCGATTGCTGGACCCCCCAGTGGACCCCTTGGGGGGTCCCGTGGAGTGGATCATTGTCTATGTCAGGCCGTCCACCATTGACGCCCAGTCCAAGGGGCCCAGCAAGGCGAGCACCCCTTCACCCATTTCAGCAGCTGATGGGCGCTCGCATGTGTGCTCAGACTGCACATTGGAGGACACAACCGCTTATCAGTCTCTGCCGCTAGACACTAGACACAGAGGCACTCCCAGCACCTGAGGCATGCTGAAGTTATTGCATGACTGCTATGGAAGAGCAGTGCATGCTAAGAAGGTGTCACTGCAATGCTGCAGGTCTTTGCGGCACTGCGCAGTGACTTCAGCACACGGAGGAGGGAACGCTGCATGCGGCTGGACTTCTCAGGGGGGCTGGTCACCGGGGTGGATGACCTTGAGCGGCAGCTGCGTGACGCCGTCAAATCCACCTTTGAGGCTCGTGCAGCAGCCTACGATGAGGAGGTGCGTAACAACATATTTCGTAGGGCTGAGTTTCAAGACTGCTTTTATGGCGGTCATAGGCTCCTCTTTCTGTTGGACTTGCCAGACACGAAGCAAAATGTGTCAGGAATTCATTCTACATGTTGACTTCTGTATCAATGGAGCACAACAGCTGACAACTGTTTGGCAAATGTCAGTACAGCTGACATGCCAACTGGTGCTCAGGCGCATACCCTCTGCATGGAGAATGGAGCTAACAGATATGTTTGTGCATGCGCGTGTAGGTGCGGCGGCTGATGGCGATGCGGCGGACGGAGGGGTGGCGCTTCAGCACACTGTTCCTGGTGAAGGACAGCCTGGCGGCTATGCTGGAGGCGGCTGGCTGCCTGGAGGATGCACTGCGCGAGTACTCCGAGCTGGAGGCCTGCTACTCGGAAGCCATCGCCGACGGCGGCGCGCTCGCCGCCCACCCCTTTGGTGCGCATCCCGCCTGCTTGATTCATTTTCCTGCCTTTCCTGTGCATGAGCTGCTCCTTCTCCATCACTGAAGTGTCATGCCAGGAGGCTCCTGGCAGGACCAGGTGGGAGACCATATGCGGTTGAGAAAAAGCAACAGGTGTTCACAGGTTTGGATGTGAGAGGAAACATTGAGTCAGCAGCGAGTGCAAATGACCTTTCGTTGTCTCGCTGTGGTGCTGATGAGTAGAGTATGTGTTATGTACAGGCGGTGACGAGGCGGGGGACGACCAGGCGTGCCTGCTGAGCGCAACGTGGCGCGAGATGCGGCACAGCGTATTCGAGCGCGGCGCGGTGCCGCAATTCCGCTTCCGCCAGTTCCTGTTTGCCTGCCAGGCCCGCATCCTGCTCAAGCTGCAGCGGCCCACAGAGGTGCCTCCCAGGCCACCCTGTGCTCACCTGGAAGCTGCACCTTCAGCAAGTTTGCTATAGACTGTGTTCTTCTAATTCAGAGTTGCAGTTCCTTTGTTCTACAAATTAATGGAGATGCCACATGCTAGCAGGCCCTCTTCAAGGGGCTTGCCCCTTTTAATCATCTGGGCCGTTCCATTTGTAAGAATGAAAGAAGCTGGTCTGTAGCCCTGCTGATGGCTGTTCCACATTAGAGCACCAACAAGGGTTTCAATGCACTAAGATGTCAATCTGCAGGTGGCGGAACGAGGCATGAAGTTTGTGGCATTGTTTGGGGACCTGCTTGAAGACGCGCAGCTTCCGCCACAGCTGCGGGAGGCTTGGTCGTTCTCCGCATGCATGTCGTTAGTCATCGCTCTCGCACGCCTGGCGCCTGGCGCCGCCGCGCCCGCCACCTCATCATCACTGATGTCCACCGTCTCTGATGCCGGGTGCGGCACTCTCTTCTCCTTAGTGGAACGGTCGAGGTTGGGTGCACTTCTATGAGCTCAGCTATTCATGCACGCATGATTGGGCGTCGATTGACTGTTTAGCCACACCAGTGTAAGCTGCAATTTCTCTTCATTTATATGGTCAAATGGTGTCCAAATAAGATTGCATGAGCAGCAGAGCATGTGTAATTGCACTCGAGCCCTGCATCATTACTTTCCATCGGTTGCAAATCTAATGCTGCATTGGGGAATTGCAGCTGCCATGAATGAGTATCAGGGCTTTACTGCTCTGGCTGCTGTTCCTGGCAGGCACCAGAGCAGCGCAACAGTGGCAGACAGGCTGGGGCGGCCGCTGCAGCGGTCACACAGCGCTGGCGACATCGGCGAATCCCCTGAGCGCAAGGGCCGCGCCGCGAATGGCTCTGTCTCCCCTTCCGCTCGCAGTGTCGCTTCCAATTCCACTTTCGCGCCCAGCGAGGTGCACTTGACTGCCATTGCATAAATGTCTCGCTTCCACACGCCCCCAATTTCACCACCTCTCCCTTTCAATATACCAGTTTACCTGCCTCCAGCGAGTCTTAATAAAGCCATGCCAACCAGAAGGCCCTTAAAGGCTCAAAACTTCTCCATCGAGAGGCCTCAGCTGAATATCAGTGGATTGTGCCTTTGTGAGGACTTTCAAGTGAATCGATAAGGGCCAGCTTTGGAAATGAGCAAAGAAGTCTTTCTCACCCTTGCTCCTGTGCAGGCGTCTGATGTGGGCAGCTTGCAGATGGAGGCACTGCGCGTGCAGCGGCCGGTGACGCTTCCACAGCGCCCCTCGCGCCTGGACCCCACTGCAGACCGCAGCCGCCTCGGTAACGCAGGTCAGTTTTATTCTTAAGCTGTAGGTATTGCACCTGTTGGGCAAAGGTACCACCCTTTGGCATGTCGAGCTCAGCGCTAATGCGTTGCTTCAGTGAGGGTTTGAGACCTAGGCATGTGCGTGCAGGTGGCGGGCAGACAAATGGCCCCGGTGTGCAGCTGCCGGCGCGGCCGACAGCGCAGACTCCGCCCAAGAAGCCCCGCACGGACTGGCAGCTTGGCCTGTCGCTAGCGTATGATGCCGAGCTCCTGGAGGTGGGCTCCTATACTTTCTCTTTTCTACTCCTACGAGCCCTTCGTTTTCGTCTTCATTCTGTATCTCATCATGCCGAAAGATTTTCCCAGGTCCGCAGCAACTCACCGAAGCTCAATCAAGTCTGCTGGGCTGCCATCTCGAATGGATCACGACCGGCTCTTTTAAATTACATAATTGTTTGTTGAATCTTTTATGTACATGCTCATTGTCTGCTCCTGAGCAGCTGTTCACCGTCCAGGAGGCGGGTCAGGTGGTGGCGGCAGCGGCAGCGAAGGGTGCGAGCCTGGTCCCGGATCAGTCGTCGCACGCGTTCTGGTGCGCGCTGGGCAACCTGTACGCGGCCGCCCGCACCGAGGTCATGCGGCTTGGCCACGACGCCGCGCTAGGCCCGGACGCAGCAGATTCCCTCGTGGTGCAAAACGTGAGCACCCGTCCCTCGCTGTGTGGCTTGCAGGCCTGCATGGATATCCTGTAGGTCTCCAAACCTACGCTCTCTATCCTGCCAAAGTCATGGTGACTGAGGTACAAATCTGACTCTGACAACACCCGTTGCCAGAGGTGTACTCCCGGAGTACACGCTTCACAGAGGGCATAAGGACTGTTGCTCAGTAGTGGAGGCCTCACATGGTGCCATTGCACCATGCAATTTGACAGTCTGCAGAGAATCAAAGGAATGTTGTGGACGGCTGTGCAGGGAGCATCCCCCATCAGCGCACCAGCCCAGCGAAGCCCGACCGCTCTGCGCCACGACTCCTCCGCGGTGTCTACAACCAGCAACGGATCCACGCTGGTCGGCATCCTTTCTAACATATATTATTAGGGCAATTGTTGCTCTTCCACGATGTTAAAACAGCATGCTGAAGCTTTGAGGTGGATATACACCAAAAGAGTTCGATACTGTGCGAGGGTGCCATTTGATGCTGATCAGTTACGTAATATTCAAACCTGCATTTAATGGTGGCTGCAGTCAACGACCCCTCCCAGCGGTGACCTGGCGCAGAGGCTCAGCCGATTCGCGCCTTTTGAGGCGGCCTTCCGCACACGCCACTCGCGCCACCGGTGCGCCATATCACCAGAAAAGTCTCAGGACAGGATAATGATGCTTACATTTTGGCATGCATAGTCTGGCATGGTGCACCTCTTCTGGCTTGCAGTACCTATTACAGGAAACACATGCTCTGTATTGTTATTTTGGAGCATGAGCGTGTCATTAGTTGGCATGCTGCTCAAAGTTTCACGGCGACAAGATGTAAGGGTTGCCTATAGATTGCAGCAAACCGTTTCAACGTTCATCCCTACTGCAGATGTTTGAAGCCCATATTTGACGCCGTGCAGGAGTGATGCGACCGACTCTGTGCGCAGCCTCACGACCACGACGCCGCAGGACTCCTTCAGCGCCTTTCGCACCGAGCCCAGCGCGCAGAGCGTGTCGGCGCGCTCAGAGTCACATGCATCGGATTCCGCAGAGCTGCCTATCTCCAGCGGTGCAAAGGTGCCACCCTTCCCTCCAAAAATTTGCATTGATGACATGATCTCATGGCCAATATGCAAGTCATTTAATTCCTTTCTTTGCTACACTTTGTGTTGCTTTGGTGCTGGTCTTCTACAATAAACAGGCCTCCTGGGAGGCAGGTTGGGATGCAGTTGTAGGAGACCAGCCCGCCGAAGAGGCCTCTTACAATTGCATCCCAGCTTGAGTCAGAGCAGGCCTCTTGGCCTGAAAATGGTTATGCCAGAAAATAAATTTTCTTTTGCTCGGCAGGGTGACTACCTTAGCATTGCGGGTCCCATCGACAGGGGGTCAATTCGTGCCCGCAGCCATGGGGACGAGATTGGCACGCTCGCAGAAGAGGCCTCTGTTGCGGGGAGCCTCACCAGCGAGCAGGCGGACCCCAGGAGCAGATCTGAGACAGACCTTGGCGCGTCTACAGCAGCGAGTCTTGGCCCTGTGAAGGGCGCACTCGATCCAAATGACCCCCGCTTCATCGAAAGAGAGGTGCATAATCCCACAGCAAATTAAACTCTTCCAGCTGTTCTGCATTGTCAAAGGCCACTTGTTGAAGCGCCGTGATTTCACATGACAGAGTCTAGCTGTGCCATTGTCTGGCATTTGTGAGGGGGTGTTCTCAATGCTGACTCATTGGCTAAGCTAATTTTGCATTTAGAACACTGATCTCAGGAGTGCCAGATGACAAAAGCCCCCTGTGAAGAAGGGTCTGAGCAGCATCGCTGGGGTTGTAATGCCCAAAGCCAATATAGCCCATTGAACGTAGATTCTGTCATGGGCGGCAGGTTGAGACAGGGTCAGAGTCGAGCACGCCCAGGACGCCGGAGCTCAAAGCACGCGGCGGAGGGTCTGCGCCATTTGATGGGGCGCGCGACGGGGGCGGCCACAGCGGCACCATGGATTGGCTGTCCGACTGGCGCCTCAGGACCGCGCTGTCCTCGAAATTGGAGTTCCAGGTGGGCTGCCACCTCACCAGCCTATGTTGCTTGGGATGATATGTAGTATTTGCATCTTGCCGGTGCCAGCTGTACACAAAATGTAGCCGTACTCTCCCTTCCCTTGCGCACTGTCCCGATGTACCTGGAAGGTCGCATCATCTCCAAGGTGGCAGGGGATCTCTTAAGGCGGGAGGACATGGGAAAAACGGAGGGTTGGGTCAAAATGATCTGAGGGGTGGCCTGTGCAAATTTCGCAGGACATTTGGCTGGAGCTGAGCCGCTGCGCGGCGATGTGCTACCGGCGTGGCGGCCGCAGGCGCAACGCGGCGCTGCTACGATTGGAAGTTGCGGAGGCGCTGGCGGCCACAGGAGCCACGCGGGAAGCTGTTTCTCTGCTGGCGGCGCTGGCACAGGAAGTGCTGCACGAGGGGTGGCTGTCTGTGGCGGCCGCGCTACTCGTGCGCCTGCTGCAGTGCTCGCACCCGCTCACTGCGGTGCGCAAAGGCCCAAACCCTGACCCTCATAAAGGCCTTTTGTTCCTGATATGCCCTTTGGGGCACTGCTGCCGAATGCCACGCCTGCCTTTATTAGTGGCAGCTTGCCTTTGCAGCAAAACAACTTGCACCGGAGTTAATTATTTGCTACAGTGGCAAATGTCACCAATGAAAAGGAGGGTGTCACACTCTGCAACAGCTTTTTGAGCAGATCATTGTAGGCAAGAGACTTTTGTCGATTGAGGAAATCCATTGTTTGCTGTTCCTTTGCTGTAATGCGGCAGATTCCAGATGTAAGATTCTCAGCCTGTTGTGAAATAATTGTGCGCTGATTTCAGGCCGACAAGGCGCCCATATGCCTTCGGCTGCTGTCGCTAGCGGAGTTGCTGCAAGAGGAGGACAGCCGCTCAGTGCAGGCAGATCTGCTCAACGCAGCCACGGTGCTGACGCGTGCGGCGCCGCTGCCGGGGCCTCTGACCGACCTGCGCCTGCCCAGCGGCCACACCGATGCGCTCCGCGCGCTTTGGGTGCAGGTGCGATTGGGTGCTGAGTAAGCGCTCACTGCACAGGATAGGCAATGAGCCCCTTTGGATCATTGCGACTAATTTAAGCAGGCTTGCCTGTGGTAATGGGGAGTATTTTTGAATGTTCTTGGCATATTTGAGCTCGAAATATGCCCAGACATGTTATTGTCTGGATTCCACGGCCTCAGATGACCTTCAAGTGTGGCTTACGACCTTACAAGCAACGCATGCATGCTTGAGAGAGTTCTGGCAAGGCCTGAGAATGTGCATCAGTATCTGAGGGACAGTTACTTTGTTGCAGCCGGTGCAAGGGCAGTATGGGCGCTTCTTTGGGCAGTCGGCCAGCCCGGGTGCCCCGGTGATTGTGCCCAGCCGGGCGCGGCGACTGGGACAGCCGAACCCTGCTGAGGGCGGCGATGAGGTGTGGAGAGGGTTTAATGGGTGCCTGGGGGACGTGACAGACCTAGAAATGATGGTCGTCAGCAGCCTCCCCGCGCCATTCGACGTTGGCGACCTGACTGTCGTCCTGTCCATCATGCAGGTTGGACAAAACCTCACCCAAGACTTACCTTGGAAGATCTCAATGTCTCCAGTGTCTGCAGCACATTATCATTCCTATGCACATATTATCGTGTCGGTATTGTCAGGGCTTGCCTTTGATCAATAGTCATTGCCCAGAGCGCTACTCAGGCTTTGCTCCTTGGAGTATACAGTGAATCATGACTTGGGGCCCTGTGCGCAGGAAGTGTCAGTGCCCCTGTCGGGGTCTACCCAAACACCTGGATCAATGGGTAGGCCTCCGGGCTCAAGCCCCTTTGAGGCGGCATTGGACGGCGCTCAGCCGCTGACTGCGCGGCTGCGCTCAACACCGCGGACATACTCGGAGGTGGGGGACCTGTCCCCCCGCCAGCAGGGACCTCTGATGGGTGCCATGTGGCAGGAGATCGAGGAGGTCACCTGCCCGCTAATTTCCCTCAGCAGCCAATCGCGGGTGAGCAGACTCACAACTTTTACTCAAGCCACAAGGCCAATGGTCCATCTATGTTTGTTCCTCGTCCTGGACTGCAGCGTGCCATGCCAATCAGGCAATATTACTCGCAGATTTGAAAAGGTATGTTGGCAATCATGGTTGGGCCTTAAACGGTCTTACGCATCTTTTGGGCGGCATTTGCGTGTCGCAGGCTGTTGCTCAGAAGGCCACCTATGTGAGTGACCATTTGCTGCAGGCCTCGGATGCAGCTGCAATTACTCTGCAGCCGGGCGCAAACCGTCTGGCATTCCGCCTGGGCGTGATGAAGCAGGGCTTGTACGTGCTGAAGCACGCGCACTTCCGTCTCGGCCGCCTCGCACTGCGCCTGCGCGCTGCGCTCCCGGAAGACGGCGGCCCCCCGCTTGACTTGCTGACCGCGCTGCCGCCAGTGCTGCCGCCTGCCGCGGCCGAGTCTCAATTCCCCGGGTCTGGGCCCGCCGTCGGCGCTGTGGACACTCTTGGTGCGCGTTTGAACTTGTTCCTTAGCTGCAGTCCCAAATTCAGTATCTATCTGGTAGCTTGTTTTTCTCCCGTCCATCTATGCATATTCAACACGTTCACCACTTCAAATATGCCAAGGAGTCTGTCGTTAAGCGTCAGGGTGTCAGCCCACAAACGCCTAGGTTCAGCAGATTATGGCAACATACTTTGTCAGTGACACCCACTTCAGAAGACAAGGGATGACCTCCTTCAGAGAGTGGAAGTCTGACAACAGAGTACCTGTGCTGCAGGGAAAGTGCGCGAGGCGGCGGTGCTGCTGCATGCGCTGGCATGCCAGCCGCGGCTGCGCCTGAGCGCGGTCGCATACAAGGGCGCGCTGGTCGCCGGTCACGCCTCCTGGCTAGGCATTGCGCTGGAGCCAATGCACGACCGCCTGCGCCAGCTGCGCATCCACGTCGCACCCGCAGAGGCCGTCCAGTTCGCGGACCCCTGGGCCGTCGCGTCCTCCAGCATGTCGGGCGCTTCGTGGGGCTCCAGGTGCTGCTCTCGCTTGAATTTCCTTCATCGTTTGCTGCAGACATGTGATAGTTTAATCCTTGGTGCTGCCATGGTGCGTTTGAATTTAGGGCGATGGCTGGCTCCAGATGACCTGGCAGAAAGATGTGAAGGGGCAGTTGTCTACCATTCAGAATTACAGATTCAGTAGGAGCCATTGTTTTGATTGCATACTGATTGCATTTGTGGAAACCTGTGCGCAGGCTGACGGGCTCACAGCGAGACGCTGGAGGCTCGGCGCACTCTGCTCAGGCCAGCTGCCGCCTGGAATTCCTGGACGCGGCAGCTGAGCTTGCGCAATTTCGAATAGCTCCCGATGCAGAGCCAGATCAGGGCGCAGACCCAGCGCCGGATCAGGCGCTTGAGCATGCGGAGGAGGGCACGCGGCTGGAGACGGTGTCGCGATCCAGCTCCACTGGGGAGCGCCAGGAGGGCGGCTGGATCTCGGCGCGCCTGCCTGGCGGCGCTGCAGGACTGCCAGCGTGGTCGGCTTCGCAGCCATCGCTGCTGTGGCTGCGTGTGCAAGCAGGTGCGATTTAAGCTGTGCCTGCAAATGGTTACCTTGTTACCCTGCAACTCAGCAATTGACTGCCCTTGATGCCAGACAGGGTGCTGGAGAGGCAATAGCATGACAGGGGTGAGAGCTAGATTGTAAGATAAAGAGTAGAGACTGCACTTCCACATTGTTGTACCCCTCCGGTTGCCTCTTCACTGCACTTGCCAATATGATTCTCTGATGCCTGGTGTCATTTGCCAATGCGCAGGGGACCTTCCGACCCAGGTGGAGAGCGTGCGTGTGGCGCTGCACTCAGAGCATTTATGGCCGCCCAAGCAGCCGCTGCAGCCTGGCGGTGGACAGCAAACCGCTGATGTCAGTTCTTGCGCTGAGATGGACGTGAACGTGGAATACCTGGCAGGCTGCCAGCGCTCACATGCTGCCAGGCTAGCCATCCCAGTTGTGCCTCCTTTCAGGTGTGCCTGCACCTACTGTGCTTTGTTGCCTCTAAGCGAATCATAAATCATGCTCATGATTATCTCTTAGTCAACATCGCCTGTTCTGCTGTGGTGGTACATAGAATGGACCTACTGGAGATGTTCTGCATGCTCAATATTTCATATTCTGAGCCCTGCTTTTACATACCTTACCATGTCCAGTGTCAACAAAATTAGGCTCCTTGCTGACAGTCTGATAATCTATGTGCTCTTGGACGCAGGCTGAGCATGACAGCGCGGGAGTTGGCGGACAAGCGGGTGGTGGTGCAGACGCGGGTGACTTCCATGCTGGCATGGCAGGCCACAATTACGCAGGCCAGCATGAGCGCGCCGGCAGGCTACGAGCTGCAGCCGGCCAGCCCAGAGCTGCAGGCACTCTTCCCTGTCCAGGTGCGCTTGCTACTAATTGCTCATCCATCATTGTTGTTGTGGGTGTCTTTGGCACTACCCCAGCCTCTAGCAGTGCCGCTACTTTTCCATGGGCCCTCAGAGGACTTCAGGTCGTTTTCCTTTTTGATAAGGAGGCCTGTGCCTTATCTGCTCTGGCAGACTGCATCGAATTGTAGATTGTATGGCATGAAACACTGCAGACCGCTGCATGCGACACGCAAATCTCCCCTAGCATGCTTCCGTGTTCTCTGCGGCTTGAAAAGCATTTCTGCAATACAGGTGGCACCGGGCGCCACAGTGATGTTGCTGCACTTCCTTGTCCTGAAGCACGCGGTGAGTCGCCTGGCGCGCTCCTCAGCGTCCACGTTGCAGCTGCATTTCACGCTCAACGCAGCGCAGCGCGCACAGCAGCGCCCGTGCCAGGTGGACAGCGGCTGGGCGCAGCCACACCTCGCCCCAGAGCAGCTGCCATTCCCTCCCAGCAATCCCAGCCCACCTGAGCAGGTAGGCTGTCCTTTCTAAGACATCCTTTGGGCCTCTATAAGGCCCCTAGGGGGCAGACAACAGATCCGGCTCACCATGAATGTGACCATTCAACTGGCGCCCACATGCTGTATTTGCATGTGCTTTGAAACATGCAATGAGTTTTCATGGGAATTTTCTGAGGGACTGCCTACATATTGTTTGGTGGGGTGTTTTGGAAAGCGCAACAAAGAAGATTTTCTGCTTTTGCTTGTGTACAGGGTGCTCACAATGACAGCGGCCAGCAGGCGCAGCCCCCAATGCACCTGGTGAGCCACAAGTTTGTGCTGGAGAGCAACGATGTGGCGGAGACCCCCCGCAGCATCGTGGCTGTGCAGCTGCTGGGCCCCTTCTCTGTCAGGTGCACCTTCTGCATTCTCCCTCTTGCATTGAGTACCTTTAACGGCATTGAGATTGGTAATTCCGGCAACGAACTCCTATTAAACCTGTATATTTGCCTAAAATAATAAGGAAAACTCTGCTTGCCACGGCTTGACCCGGGTGCAGATGTCTCTACACCACAGGCTCCTGCAACATAATAGCGCATGCATGCTTGCACCACTGACAATCTCTGGGATACGTGCAGGCTTGGGGAGGCAGCCACCTTCTGCTGGCGGCTAGAGCGCGTGGGCTCCACTGGCGTTGTCGCTGACGTGGCATCGCTTGTCCCCTATGAAGCTGTGGCTGACAGCGATGCGTGGGCGCCTGCAGCTCCGCGCGTCAGCTATGTCACGCTGCCCAGTCAGGTGAGGGTGCTTCACGGGAGTTTGTTGTGGATATTGTGTACAGAATCCTGCGGATTTGACAGAGCCACAAGGATGGCATGAAAGCGAGCGACATGTGAGTAGCGGTAAGAAAGTTTCGGGCACATATTTTGAGGTCTCTACGATACACTCACCCGCCCATAACTGGAAGCATATCCAGATTTGCATGCTGTTCAACTATTGGAATGCTTTGGTATCTGTCAGAATGGGAAAGTTCAATAAGGGTCGAATGGATTGTGTAGGCGGGGTCTTTTGTGACAGTGGAGGCGGCGTGGACAGCGGTCAGTCCGGGGGCGTTGCCTGTGCCGCAGCTGCGACTAAGAGATGTTGCGCAGAAAGAGGTTTACGATGGCGCTTCTGCCAGCAGCATCACATGCCAGGCCTGATTTGGCCGCATTAGCAAGTCTTGTTTGCCAGAACATCCGGTAATGTTTATCTATTTGCGCAGCATGCAGTGGTGTTACCCTTAAACGGTAGCTGCAGGCCCCAGCTAAAGACATGAGCTATGTATTGGTGAAGCCTTGTGTGGGGCATTTTCTTTTCAGTGTTGGGCTTGGTGTTTTGGGTGGCAAGGAAAATCTGCCTGGAATGAAACGCACGAGTGTGGTTTAATACCTGTAGTGTTGCAACTGACAATTGAATATCTTGGCTGGAGCTATGGCCAGGAACAGGACTGATTTGAAGCAATTATCTATTTCATCAGAGCCACAGCGGCTATATTTTTAGAGGGGCACTTACTAAGAGCTAAGGGCAAACTTTGTTGAACATACACTGTTGGCAACTAATCCCACATATGTGGCCAAGGCCGTGACCACGTGGACACAGGGATTTATTCCAGATGCATTGAATGCCATATGGCATCAAGACCCATGTAACCTATGACTATTGACGTCTCTCCCCAGTCTTATGTTTACTCATTTGGAATTCTGTTGCCAGTGCTAGAGGGTTTGAGGTTTTCGCAGACCCCTTTCCCAGGGGCTTGGGATATTTTGGGACGATATATTCTAATTAGGTAACGGTGAAATCATTTTGTCAAAATACGCAGGTTGGCCCTCTCCACTCTGCGAATTCCTGCAATCAGACAATTCCAATCATAGGCATTGGCATTTTTAATCCCTGTGCGACCAGACAACTCAAAATGGCCGCTGCCACCTTCTCAACCAGCCTCTGTAATGTCCTGCACGCCCGGAAGGCTGCAGCACCCCGCCCCTCGGCGAGGCCCTGCAGGTTGGGCCACCATTCTAGATATTTCTATATATTTCAATGTTGCAGATAGGCTTTCGGGGTTCCTCACAATGCGCGGTTGACTGATTATGTCTCGCATGCGCAGGATCGTCGCACGCGCAGCCGATGCTCACCGTCTGAACCAGGCTTTCTCAGAGACTCCTTTTGACAATTTCAAGTTCGAGCCCATCACCGAGCACCAGGTAATGCTCATGAAGCACAATATCAGCAATTCCTTAGCACAGTGCAGATCGACACAGCATTGCACGGAGATTGAAAGACCTAACCTGCTAATTTAACAGGTGAGCCGCGCTATGACCAGCCGTTACTTCAAGGACCTGGACGAGTACGCCGAGACCGATGTCATCATTGTGGGCGCTGGATCCGCCGGTCTCTCCTGCGCATACGAGCTCTCCAAGTACCCCAACGTGAAGGTAGGCATCTGAACAGGGTTGCCTTGGTAGATACTTATTACTGTACAAATCCTGCTTGCTTGTGCGTAACGTTGGTATCCATGCGTAAATGAAATCGAATGCAGGTCGATTCGAGTAGGGTGCTGGCAAGGTGGCAGAGATTGACTGAAACTTGACCCATCTCTGATGAGCTGTTTCATACCTGTCCAGGTGGCCATCATCGAGCAGGGGGTTGCCCCAGGCGGTGGCGCGTGGCTGGGAGGCCAGCTCTTCAGCGCCATGGTGGTGCGCAAGCCCGCACACACCATCCTGGACGAGCTTGAGGTGCCCTATGAGGACGAGGGTGACTTCGTCGTCATCAAGCACGCCTCCCTCTTCACCTCCACCATCCTCTCCAAGGTCCTCCAGGTAAAGCTGCATACTTGTCCAGGGCTCCAGGTTTCCGGCCTGCTGATGGCACACATGATGGAAGCATTGCGAGTCCGTGTTTGGCAGCAGGGCAGTTAGTTGCTTTGTTCAAGAGACTTAAGCTGCAATTTGCACACGCGTGTTTCTTGTGCCTATTTCAATGCATGCTGTGCAATAACAACTTACACTACTCCCCAACACCAGAGTGCTTGTTGTCCCAGAAAGCTGTAGGTGTCCGAATCAGGGCAATCATGCGCAAGCTCGACGTGCATTGACCAGTGTTCAAGATGTGATATCAACAAAATCTCCTCTCTGGCTGCAGGCGCCCAACATCAAGCTGTTCAACGCGACGGCTGTTGAGGACCTGGTGGTGCGCGAGGACGAGCTTCGCGGCAAGTACGTGGGCGGCGCCGTCACCAACTGGACGCTGGTCTCCCTCAACCACGACACACAGATGTGCATGGACCCCAACGTGCTCGAGTGCAAGGTCATGGTCTCCTCCACCGGCCACGACGGCCCCATGGGCGCCTCAGGTACAATCTCCCCTCTCTACTCCCTCAGAAATTGCTTTTTTTTTTACTTCTGCCAATCATTTTGCTGGGATGTTGTGTTGATGTTCTGCAGCACTGATTGATCTCTGAATATTTGCCAGTTATTGTGCATGTCTGCCCATGGCTTCCACTGGTGCTGCGCTGCGCGGTCAAAGCTGCAAGCAATCCTCTTGCAGCTGCGGTAGAATTTCATCTGCCGTTCTGCTGAAGATGGTTTGTGACTGTGTGCAGGCGTGAAGAGGCTGCAGAGGCTGGGCATGGTGACGGGCGTTCCAGGCATGGCCGCCCTCGATATGAACACCGCAGAGGACGCTGTTGTGCGCAACACCCGCGAGGTCGTCCCCGGAATGGTCATCTGCGGCATGGAGGTGCGCAGCCCGTTTCTCCCTTTTCACTTGGTTATCCCTTTGTTAAAGATGATGCAGCAGGGTTCAAGCTCTGCTTTTGCTTCTTTTGGGCCTGCATCTCCTTGCCCCTGTTCCAAGCTGTATCTCAGGGGCCCAGCGCTACTGTTACAGAATGAGCTTAAAAGAAGCAGCATTCACAGCACTGGCAAGCATTTTCTTGGCATGATATTTTAGCTGCAGAAGTGGCTCTGACGCAACTTGTGGATGCTGACAGGTGGCTGAGCTGGACGGCTGCCCGCGCATGGGCCCCACCTTTGGAGCCATGTTCATGAGCGGCCAGAAGGCAGCCCACTGCGCGCTCAACTCCCTGCGCCGCCAGAACGCCCTCGACAAGGATGTGCCATCCCGCGTGGCAGTGCCCGCCCCGGAGCTGACCAAGGCTTAAGCGCCTAGCTGACATGAAATGTTAATGGATGCTCGAGGTGTCTCTGCTTTGGCATCAGCTGGGGCTTCATGATATTTTCTTGCAGCTCTAATGCAGAGCTCTAGCGGTGCTAGACTAGTGACCTGCTTGTGTATGAGTATAGATACTCAAAATCATGTGAGTGTATCAGCAGATTCGTGCGTCTGGCATTCGTTCGTGATTGAGAAGAAATAGTTTGAGGGCAGCTGCCTGAAAGGCAACCCAACGTATGCATGACTGGAGTGTAATTTCATCAAAACAATCGTCCCATCTAAGAACCCGTATGGATGTAGTAGATATGTAGTGCATCTCCCACCGTGGCACTGGAAGATTGTGCATGATCAGCTAGCGTGCATGCACTTCAGCTCCAAGCAAATTGCCATTGCTGCAACCCAGGATGAGAGTGAGCTTTGCCACATCTGGTCTAGATTGCAAGTACAAAGCACAAACTGAACGTTTTAGAAAAGATTTCCTACTGCACCTCAAAATTGGAGCAGCGGACCGAGGCATGCCGGGCCCGTGCGCAGTGCCCGTAAATGCCTCTGCTCTCTTCCCGTAACTTTGTATTTCATCATACTCATCGACTGCACACACATGTGCGATTCCTACCGCCAGAAGACAGGCACATTCGTCTATCTTCAGTGCTCTGTCACTGTTTTGCGTGCATCCTTTTTCTGTGGCTTTGTTTTGTCTCTTCGGACTCCGCACTTAGACACGCTAGGTGAACAGTGGCTTTGATATCAAGGTCAGGCCCCTTTCATGTTGTTAGATTAATAATCGGAAAAGCCAGACATAATTGCTGCGTTTTTAGTGCTGCGCTTGCAGAAAGTCCTGCACGTTCTCTGAACAGTACAGTGTAATGATCTGAGTGCCCATATTATACTGAGGAGGACATTGTACAGCATGCATACCGATCAATGTATTTCCTGAGGTCCATCTCATACCTAGATTCTGATTGCAGGCATCGCGCATTCTGGAATCGACGCATTGTGGCGGAGGCCTGTAATCCCCGACAAAGCTGTCGTATCAAACAAAAGTGGAGAGTAGTCAGACTGAATGATTTGCAGCAATTTATAGACGTTTTGTATCTGAGTTGGCGCAAGATCTGGCACCGTTTGGACGTCCCCCTTGGAAGGCAGCTGGAAGTCATGCATGCCAGAGAGCAATGAGCTCGTCAAATGGGGCGAGTGGCGGTGTTCATATGTGCAACTTTGCTGCTCCTGTCTCAGCACAGGGTAGCAGCAAAGTCCCAGCCGCAGCGCAAAGCCACTGTGCACACAGTCATCACCACAGAGTGCACACCTTACTTTGACTGGCAGATCCTCGGCCTTGTCTACAGGTATCATTCCTGATCCATTCCTTGAAAACGTGTTTTAGACTCAAGAAATGATCCTGGACATGTGAAATGATCCAGCCTGCACACTCTTCCATGCTGTTGGTTTTCTCCTCCTTTCATCCCAATTTCTGCATGTGTTGCGGTCCTGAATAGAGATGCCATGCTCTTGTTGCAGCTATAAGCGGGCGAAGCAGCCGGGCAGCTTCACGCGGCTGTTGAGCTGCACGGATGAGCAGCTGCAGAAGTACAAGGGGCTGGACCTGGTGCCCACGCATGTGGTGCCCAGCCTGACCATGGACCCCAACAAGGAACACAACGACCATTACTCTGCCTACAACAAGCCCGGCGCTGTGCTCTTCTGGCTGCAGGTGCCCCTGCTAGAACCACTTTCCAATCTTTCCGTATGTATGTAATACTGCGCCGGGATTTTGGGAACCCCAAAGGAACTTTTTGCTCTTTGAAACAGAGAGAATTTTGCACCCCATAATGCCGATATTCCCACCAGCCTGGCAGGGAAAGCAGTGGACTCTGTGTTCAACCTCTTGAATGTATCTGCACTTGAAGCATTTTGACAGTTTTGAAGGAACCTTCCTGTCTGCATGCAGGATGTAGAACCAGAGGAAGACTACATCCTTGTCATAGACGCCGACATGATCTTCCGCTCGCCCTTCATTCCCGAACAGATGGGCGTGTCTCCAGGCGCGTTCCATACTTCTGCAGACTCCGGCACTTTGCAGACTCGCACTGCTCTTGCATTCTGCTAGTGTGCACTTTATATGTTGTGAAGAGATTAATTTGGGTCATGTGCAGGTTGGGCTGTGTCGGCCTATTTCGGCTACCTCAAGGGGGTCAAGAATGAGCTGGCGCTCAAACATGTGCCCTATGTGGAGCCCAGAAACGACACCCTGGCAGGGCCGGAAGGCAGGAGGGGAGACCAGGTAGGTCATCCTGACTCTGGAGTACCTGCCATGCTGTGCGTCGGCATCTGAGCACCATATAGTACGGGTTTTCTCTTAAACTATTGCTGGGACAAGGAACATAGGCTGGACCTCACTTAAAAGATCAGCTGCATTACCTTCAGCCCAGAGACACTCATTAAACAAAATTCATTGGTTGTCTTCTGACCATTTCTGTTTGCTGTGCTGCAGGTGGGAGGCTTCTGCATCATGCATAAGGAGGATCTGAAGCGGGTGGCGCCGTTGTGGCTCAAGTTCTCCAAGGCAGTCCGCCATGACCCAGACGTGCGCAGCGTTCCCTCTCTTGTCATATCACTCAATGCCTCGCCAACTGTGCTGAGAATAATGTGTCCAAAATTTGCAGGTCAAGCGGAATGGAGCTCAAAACTATGTGCACTTGTCATGCTGTAGTGCCAATAGGGCCTAAGTACCCTCAGCAATTATGCTGGCCATGGCTGAACAATTAGATGTGAACACTAAAATATAAAATATAAAGCTGCTATGGGGTCATGCAGGCTTGGTAAAGGGGTGACATGCCTGGTGCAGGCGTGGAATTTGACTGGAGACGCGTTCACGCACAATCCAGGGGACAAGCCGTGGATCAGTGAGATGTATGGGTACTCGTTCGGCACCGCCTCTGCCAATGTCTGGCACCACGTGGACTACGAGGCCATGCTGTACCCAGGCTACACCACTTATGGTAAGCCTCTGTTCTTTCTGGGAATGTCTTCTCTGTCAATCGTCTGGAATGGTCGAGCTAGTGCATTCCAAGGCCATGACACGTCCTGAGACTGTGATGCACCTCGGGTTGTCATGCACCTCAGATGGGTGCTTTTTAAAGGATGCAGCTCCTGACAGCATACTAGAACTAGTGCTGATACAATGACAGTGTATTCATTTGACTCTGGCCTGGAGGATTTTCCGAACTGATGCAAGGAGTTGTGTCTGTTGCAGTGCCGCCCAAGGTCTTGCACTATGGGCTGCATTGGGAGGTCGGCAAGACGGGCTACGAGTTTGACAAGCACTGGTTCTATGACTTTGACGCGCTGCAGTGCCCGCCCTGGAACCTGACTGACAACTCCAGGGGTGGCCTCTTCAGGCACCCTCCCCACCCTGCCACGTACCCAACCAAGGTCCGTTGCTCTGTGCACTTATTCTGGCCCTGATACTCTAGCCGTGTACAGGATATCTTCACCAATGTCTGTGGCTTTGTGCAACCCTGCTGACTCTATTAGGAGGCTTCCCTGCTTATCACCGTTGCCTGTTTACGCATTGAGTGGGCCAAACAAGCAATTGCTGTGGCTTGTCTTGCATTGACAAGAGCAGACCTTTGCAAATCGAAAAGCACATTGCAGGCATGTTGCGAGGAAGGAATGGGTGTGTGCATGTGGTTCAGGGGTTTGATCTTCTGGTGGACATGCTAGCGGCGGAGCCAATGATCGTGCTGAATGCTGCCTTCTGCGAGCTACACAGGAAGCGCTGCCCGCCCTCTGAGCAGCTCATGAGAGAATGCTCATATGTGAGACCTCTGGACCTTCACAGATTTTCTTGTACCCTATTGATTATGGCATGCCCAGCACAGGCATGACTTGCACAGCCCCTCTTTGCTCAATTTTTGAGCTTCTATGCGGCAATATATTTTTGGCAATGTGTGCTTAACCGACTTGATGTAAGAGATAAAAAGGTCTTTCTCATTTGCTGCACAGGCAGAGCAGCTGATGCGGGACTTTGACAGCATTGCCGTGGGGCTGCAAGTAAACCTCACCAGCAAAGGATGTGTCGACAAGGACGTGAGGCCATCGTCCTGCTGACTGATCCCCCCTGAAATGCACAATTTCCCCTCGTTTTCGACTAAGGACGTGCTCTTCCTGCTCAGTAAGGTCAATGTGTCCAGAAGGCTCGTTCAAAGGCAGAGATTGGCTTCCTTCAGGAGGCCAAATTCTGCATTAGGGTGACACAAATCAAGCTAAACCTGATATTCTTGGTGGCCCATGCTGCAGGATCGGTGTCCCAAGTGGGCAGGCAACAACGAGTGTGTGACCAACCCCAGCTGGATGAAGACCAATTGCCGGCTGTCCTGTGGCACCTGTCCTCCCAAAAAAATACCTGCACAGGTGCTTGACCTGCTCTGTGCACACGGTCAATTTTGCCGCCTGTCCCAATAAATTATGGCCGCATTGCTCACCACGGCACCGCCATGGCAGTCAAGGCTTCTTTCAGAAGCGCAGAGTATGTGCTCAAATTCCTTGGGTCATCTGATGTCCAATATGAGTATGGATGTGTGAAAGAAAGTTGTCAATGTAGGAGAATGCTGGCGGTGGGGGAGGGGCCTGGAGAGGCATAGGCAGTCTGCTGGGGCTCGGTGGCGAGGGGCGGTGGCCGCAGCAGAAAGCTGTGGTCTCTGAGATGGCTTCGCTGGGGGACACTGCAGGCGCTGCGCTGCAGCTGGTACGCACTCTTCTGCCTTGAACCATTGCCGCCTGGATCTTTCGCACAGAAAAACTGACACCGCAGGGAGTGCAGTTTCCACGGTGGGCAATGCAGGATTGTATAAGATGAATATGCATGGCTGGCTGCAAAGGTGTCAAAATAAACAAGTGAGATCCTGGATATGCATGCAGGGGGATGGGACGGGGCAGGGGCACCAGCTGCTGCTGGGGGGTGAGCGCAGGGTGGTGGGCAGGGGAGTCACAACTGACGTGGCCACATTCCTGCATCACCTTGGCTGGGTCGGTGGGTACCTCAACTTTCATTTCTGCCTCTATGCACCTCTTCAAAGATGTTGACAAGTCTCTTGCCTGCAGGCCTTGCTCCGGAATGATTACATTAGCTTGACATTTGTGTCCCAGATGCAATATTGTGTAATTGAACGTGCCAAGCGCAACGCACGCATGATAGAGTTAATATGATATGTGAATCATGGGGGGCTCACTGCAGGGCTGCTGCTGTGGTGTGGCACGGCTGCACTGTTCCTGACATTTCTGCCGTCGCGCCGTTTGAGGCGATCCCTCCTGAGAAATGGCGGAAGCAGCACCGGCGCGGCATCGCGGCCGGCCACGCCAAGCAGTGCACAGAAGCACCGCCGATCAGCCTGAAGGACTGAGTATTCTTCAAATGAAGACACGTGTTTCGTTTTTTTTTTGCGAGCAAGAGCGGCAAAAAGTGGGTGTCAAAGTTCAAGTTCGCGGTGTGCTGAGCTCAAGATCATCCTGAGATAATGCGGCCGGCAGTGCATAATGGCACAGATGACCTGACAATGTCCATGCTGTGTCTTATTTAGTGCGCTTGTTCCTTAGAGCTGACATTGCTTGTAGTGATCCGCACTTGTTAGCCTGAGAGTTCTGGGAATTCTTCCATGGTTGCAATCTGATCGGCTTCCAAGTCCAATGCATGCTTGTGCATGGCGTAGAAGTTTCACAATGAAGCCATGCAGTGGATACCATGTGGGTTACTGAGCGTCCTAGTGACAAAGGACGAGAAGCTGCTGTTTAGACTTTGGAAAGGACTTGCCATGATTGTGAATCAGAGTGAGATTTTTGAAATAATACGAGCAGGAAGCACTGCGCTGTCATTACTGAGAAACTTTAAAAGTAGAGAGATCCTTACAAGTAGACCAGCAGTACCCTTAAGATCAGTCCTTTTGAAAAATGACCCTGCTGTCGTTGCACGTGGGAGGCACGTGCACGCTACAGCACATAGGGGTAATTTGAATACAACAATATACTGCTCATATGCAGGCCTCGCTGGGTGCGGGCTTGGTGCAGTGCCACATGCCTGATGCCCCAGTGCCAGGGGGTCACGCATTCGCTGCGCACATCTTCCCCCACCGCTGCGCACCACACATGCAAGCTTGGATAAGCATGGACAATGTGGACGACGTGGCAAATGGACTGCTCTTCATCAAACCACTGAAGGTGGGGTCGAGCAATTTCCATGCTGGCACTAGCCTATTGTTAACACGGCCCACTGTTGCAAAGGTAGCTAATCGCTGACTCACTGGTGGTTATAGTGTGGTGGAGGGGTTAGCAGCTTAGTACATGTGACTCTAAAACATCGTGCATGAAGCATGACTTTGCAGCCAGGCTTGTTCAGGTTGATGCCATTTCATCTATTGCAGCCTCTGGGCCCTTGCTCATTTTGGGGTGTATCTGATGCTGAGTGTATGGTGCAGCGGGCTATGGATGCTGGCCAGATCTACTTCAGCTACGACAAGCGTGAGGAGACGTTCATGCGGCTGTCCAAGAGCTGCAGGCTGAACGTCTCCTAACGCTTGTCGTAGCTGAAGTAGATCTGGCCAGCATCCATAGCCAGCTGCACCATACAATCAGCATCAAAGACGTCACCTTTGGGATGGCAATCGAAAAGTACATGCGCAACCGGCAGGACAACATCCCGGAGTTGGACCCCTCCCTGGCATGCATGACCTATGGCAGCCTGGTTGGCAAGCCATCGAAGTCCAGTCCCGATGTAAGCCGGCGGCCATCTCGACTCTGCCTGAACTTCCATGCACATGGAGCCCTCATGCATGCAGAGGAAGAGGAGTGGATTCAGCCAGGCAGCATGTAGCTGCAGGAGTTCGCCAGCGAGGTGAACTACTTGGACACGCTGCGGCTGTTCTGGTATAGGCTGCAGCAAGCCGAGAGTGAGGCTGGTGAGGAAGAGTTGTAGGCATGAAAATGCGCGAGGACAAACACTGTGGGGCAAGGACAAAAATCAGGGCGGGGACAAAAATCAAGCTTCCTGTGAATTTTCTCAAAAGCAAGATTGCCTGCCATCAATCATGAATAACCTCTACCATGATGTGCTGGAGATGTAAAAGTTGCAGTGTGCTGTCTTGAGTGTGTATCTGCAGCAGATTTCGATCCATTGACATTTTTACATACCTGTGCATGGGTTCTGGGGTGCTTGGCAGTGCCTCTTAAATGGAGTGCTTGCTTCTTCAGATTGCTATGCAGATCTGCATTGTGAGCCAGATCTGTGATTGTGATCCATTTCGACATGTTCATGATGTCAACAGCGAGGCAAAGTGATGCGCAAGGTGCTTAGGTTATTTGATGGAGATGTACAAATTTATTTGAATAGACACCTCGGAGCCGAGTTTGATGCACAAGTATGAAATGCTGTGCTGAGCTGTGGCTGCAATTGCTGTTTGAGATTCTCATAGGGATATCTCTCTGAGCAACGTTGATAAAGCCACCCGGCACATCCGGCATGTACCGGTCACATGCACCTTCATAATTGCGTTTATCTGACCCACATCCTTCTGTAATTGCTGACATTCACCAGACACAGTAGTCACCACACGATGTATAAGCTCATGTGCGTAAGGAAACCTACGTTCACCATACATGTACAATACCATGCGCAAGTGTTGAAGCATTATTTAGGACTGCTGGCATAGCCTGTTCAGTACTGCGGATCACTGTTGCACTTGAGCCAATGCGTGCAGCTCTGCTAGCCTGCCCTTGATACGCTCGCGCTCCTTGCTCACCGCCTTGGCTTTGGCCTTGACCTGCAATCAAACACCATAAATACTGCCTGCATTGCCTCTTACTGTTCTAAATGCTCTCAGAACAGGAAGTCAGCATGCATGGCAGGTGATGTGTCCTTTTCTCCATTCCCTGCTATAATCTGGATCATTGGTATGAAAGTACTGTTATATACGATGGTTGCTGCCAGGAGGCCAGGGCGCCTGCACAGAAAGCTGCAGGCGTTTCTACCAAAGACTACCGAAACCATGTTTGACAGGCTGGGCTGTGAAGTGTCAGTAAATAATGATGACAGGGCTCGTGGAAAGGTCCAGGCCACTCACATGTGCACCGCCGTCAGTCATCTGCGCCAGGGCAGCCGGGTTGCTGAGTGCGTCCACATAACGCCTCAGCTTCTGCTTCAGGCGGGAGTTCTCCTCTTTCAGCCTCGCAGCTTCCTGCTCGCGCAGTCCCTGCTCCACTCAATAGGGCCACCTCAACACTCCCACACGGGTGACAGACAGCAAAGCAACCATTGATAATTAAATATTCCTCAGACGGGGCAAGCACACATATAGGTCAAGCTCAATAAAGGCACGGTTACTTTGATCAACCACTGCAAGATCACAATCAGTCCCATCAGATTTCACCTGCCGTATTGTCTCTGGTACTCCGCCGCTGACCGCGCCCTTTGCCGGCCCTTTGCTGCGAGGACTTGACAGCCGCGGGCGCCTGATGTTCGAGCTCTCAGCCCCATTCTCCTTGCCAGTGACTGACAGCGGCGGTCTGTACTTCTGCCGCTGTCCTGCCTCAAGCCCAGCAGAGCTTCCTGCGGGCTCCATCCCAGCTTTGCTCTGCATGGGCACAGTCTGCCGATGTTGCTGCTCAGATTTGATGGGCCCGCGGCTGTGGCTGCCTGTATTGCTGTGCTTCTGCCCCGGCAAAGAAGACATTGCAGGGCTGGTAAGGTCAATCAGCTGCGGGTCCTGATCAGGTTCGCTGCGGCTGCTGTGGAAGCTTCCGGCAGATTCTGACGGCTCCGCGCTAGCGGCGCGCCTGATCTGGCTGGCGCCTTCATCACAGCTCCCGCGCGGTAGCTGCCCCGAAGCTTCCGCCGAAGCTTCCTCTGCATAACTGGGCTCGGCTGCTGCAGGAGGCTGTGGCAGCGTGGCAGCTGCACTGCCAAGACCTGTAGCTTTGAGCTTGGCAGAGTCATCCCTCCACACAGAGTTCCTGCCCGGTGACTCGCCAGACAGATCCAGCGTGTGATGTACGGCACCGCTTTTGTGCGCTGGGGGCTTGGTGCTCCCTGCAGTGGTGGAGAATGGCCCTGTTGGCACAGAGCAGTTGCTCATAGGGGCAGACGTGGGGTAGCTTCCTGTGCCAAGGAAGCTGCGCGCGATGCTGAAGGGCTGCCCCAGGCTGGCAGCTGCGGCAGTGCCCCTCGAGAATGCTGACTCATCCCCATTTCTTGACTGAGGTGGAGCGCTGTCAGCAGACTGACTGCTCCCTTCTGCACAACACAGCGCGGCTATCATTCATAGTCAAATGCAAGAAGACTTGCAACTCAAGTAGGGGGCACACATATGATAGCCCATCTGGATGCAGGGTCGCACAGCAATGCACACTCACCATGCAAAAGTTTATCAGAAGAAATCAAAGGATGTAGAATGCTTGCGAATAAGGAGCCACCTATTACAAATCTCCAGCCAGTTGTTGGTCAGTCATTCTGGTCGATGTGGTGTGACACTATAGTGTGGCGAACCTGCGCCTTCAGCGATGATGTCATCGAGTTGTCTGCGCTGTTCGCTGATGCGCGCAAGGATCCTGGCGCCGCCATCTGGGAGGTTCATGGTCCTCAGCATGGCCTCATATCTCTGTATGCCGGATTTTACCTCTGCTATCCTGGCCTCCCTGTCAAAGAGCCACAGGTACACCTTTAAGAGAGATATCTTGAGGCACGATGTCTGAGACAGTGTGGAAGAATTGAAATCTTGGAGGCATGCATCAAGCTCAACTGAATGCTGCATGCGCATTTGGTCCAATAAGAACACAGATTTACATACACTTCCTGAGCAGACTTGTTTTACAGCAACTGCATTGAGAGGCACGCATACACAAAACAATGGTCTCTTCTGCTGTTAGGTTTCTGCATTGTTGAAAAACTGCTTAGTTTGAGCATCACCTGGTGCTCGCAGCAGAAACATGATCTGGTAGTCCCAGGGAGAGTGAGCGCTTGAAGAGGTCACTGATGTCTCCAGCCCCCTGCCAGGCTGGCCCTGTCACATGACACAGACCATCAGTGGTCACAAAGAAGTAAAGAGACTGGTGAAAGCAGTGCAACAACGATCCGCAAATCTGTTGCAGTGCCACAAAGGCAAGCTGGGCACTTTCTGAAGAATGCTCATCATTGCAGAGCTGACCTGTGACAAGACTATATCTCTGAAAGGAAACTCGGGTATGGCAAGTGTGAAATGAGGGATCAGCGCTTGAAAGGCTCTTATTTACAGTGTGACGAATTTTTGTTCCACTCACAAGAATGGTGCAGCAGTGCAGCGCAAGTCAAGCATAAGAAAACGGTTCGACAGATCAGCACCGGTCTTGGAGGTGGCCTTGGCAGGAGGCTTCCTGCGGGTGGCAGAGGGCGTTCCTGCGCTGCGCTGGCCAGGGGGCGGCAGCTCTGGAAACTGCGCGCCGCTGCCGAGCTTTGAGTTCGTGGGCTCAGCACCCTTCTCACTGAACAGCAGATCGTGGTCGCTCACACCTGCGCGATGCCAGTTTATAATCTGCTTGGGTACCGTACTTCTTGAGGTGAGCTGATCCGTATTGCATATCCAGGTTGTATGATGTATCATTGAAAATTTGCAGGTCAGTGACACTGCGCAAATGTCTTTGATGGCTCATTGCACAGCGTTATCAAAACTGCAATTAAGTATTATTCAGGACCTTATCCCAATACAAAGGCCATGATCAGAAATGCTCTGTATATTGCAATCTGTGAATTTGCGGTTTTGGCTTCTGGGAGATTGGCATGCATGGACAAACGCCAGGGTCTGCCCTGCACGCTCAGCTTCCTTAATAAGCATGCATCAACACCACTACCCTGCCTGCAAGTAGATGTCACGTACCAGCGAAGCTGCGGATGCCTTGCAGAAATTTGAGGTGCTGAGTCAGCTCGGGGGAGTAGTTACGCTGGTGGCCGTGCTGCGCGTCCAGCTGGCGCTGAGTCACACTGACTTCCAGCTCAGCAGGCTCTAGCCTGAACAGGTCCCTCAAGTCCTGCGTGATACCGACCCCTTCTTGATCAGATTCAGGAGAAATAGATTTTACCCCTATGTCAGGCTCTTGTGAATGTATATGAGCACAGCACGAATTCCATGACATGGGCTTCCATTTTCTCAGGGCATTGCTGTGTTAGATATTGCTCATGTTCAGACCATTTTTTTTATCAGTCAGGCGTGACACTTCACAGATGAGGATTAGAAGTAGATAGATGGATAAGTAAAAGTACCTGTGAGGAGAAGTAGGCGGTTTGGATGCCCTCCTCAGTGCCTGTCCTGAAGAGGCCGCCCTTGTACACCTGCTTCCGGTAGATCTTCTCGTCCACTGTCCCGCATGTGATTAGCCTGGGTGAGGAAAGCCCTCCACGTCAGCTTCTCAATTACATCATGCAACCAGGCAACCTGCTGCTGGCAATATCCGCAACGTCCAAATACGGTACATGGTCGAGATCTGTGGTGCGATGAGAACGCCTCCTAGACAATGCCCAGGTTTATAATCAACCACAGCATGCCAGGTGGAGGGCCACAGCTGTCCAGAGCAAGCTGCAGCACGAAGCAGCTGGAATCCTACCAAAAAGGGCAGGCGTACTTTTAGGAGTTGGGAAGCCTGTCCTGAGGTAACATGTCCGGCCTTCAACGGTGAAGAAGACACAGCTGAGAGCTCCAAAGCTACCCTTTCATTTGGATAGGTAGCAAAAGAGCGCGCAATTTCTATGAGTGGTGCAGTCTCCCTGCAAAATGAATTGAGCGATGCAGGCACCTGTAGACGACGACGTCCCGCGACTGGCCGATGCGGAAAGCGCGGTCGACCGCCTGGTTGTCCATGGACGGGTTCCAGGACGGGTCCACAATAATCACACGATCCGCCGCTGTCAGCGTCAGGCCCAGGCCGCCCACCTGCCAAGATCATGCAACCTTCAAGAATTGCATGCTTGCATGAAATCGCATGCTCGTGACGGCCACTCACTTCACCAGCCATTGCAGTAAAGGTGTGGAGCTACCATGCAGGTGAAAAGGTCGCAGCAGCCTACACCTGACTGTCATGAGTACTTAAATTCGAAGACAAAATTCCATGATTAATACCAGTTGCATTTCGTCATGTCGCCAGCTCACCTGTGAGGTCAGCAGGAACACCGGCGGAGCCTGCCCACCACTCTGGAAGCGCGCCACGCGCGCCTGCAAGCGGCAATTAACAGCCTTCCATTGACCAACCCCAAAGCCTTGAACACATGCATCTGCCATTTCTAGGAACGTCATTGTCACAAAATTGCTGGGATGCTTCATGGTAGGTCTGGCCATACATCACGCTGCTGCATGGTTGCGCATGTGCAGAATGGTGGCCTGGAATAAACACGCAATCCTAAGACTGAACAGCTGGCCATCCCTGGGGGGCCACAGCAAACCACGTCTGCCTTAATCAGACGCCTTTTCGTGAACCAGACATAGCTGAATTTCTTGGGCCCCACTTGGCGCTCTGCAGCCGAGGTGACAGAGCCGTCGATGCGCAGGTAGGCGTGTGATAAGCCGCCAGCCAGGATGTCGAGCATGAGGCGCGACTGGCTGAACACCAGCACGCGGTGGCCGCCGCCCACCAGCTCGTCCACTAAGGCCAGCACAAACCGCGTCTTGCACGATGCCGACGTGCCTGCGCACAGATCGTTGCAGTATCCTGGAAAAGAATTCTAAATTGGGCAAGGCAAAACCTTAAAGATTGACTGCTGTGGAGAGGTGGAGTTCGTACAACCTGGGAATGAGGCAATAGGAGCTGCGTGCTTGCAGGCATCAACAGGAAGTACCTGCCTTTCATGTTAAAGCATGCATGTACACATACATGTATGTCATGTGTATTGAATTCCGTTTGCTGAGTTGTGGAAATGTTTGGGCCTTTTTTGACTTGAATAACAAATGAAAGGGAAGGATTTGCCGGCACCTTTGGTGGTCAGCTCGTCCAGTAGCTTCTGCTCCACGCACCCGTCCTCCGCAAAATTTCCCCAGGAGGCATCTGCTGCCAGGCCAGCTGCAATGTCCTCCTGCGAACATGACAACCCTTCAAAACTATCAGATCTCTGATCATAACCACTTTGCTGAGCTGCATGAGTGGGTTTGTCATGTTGCGAGACATCCGTGGTGGGCATGCAAGCCTTGTCGCACTCTTTGTCCCAATGTTGGGCACAAGGCTTCAATGGTTCTCATCATATGAGAGAGCGTGAGTGCTTCCGCACCTCCTCAGACTCGCTGCTGGACCCCTCGGAGCTGTCTGACTGGCTGTCGCTGCTCTCCTCCTCATCAGAGTCCTCTACGTCATTGTCCACAATGAAACCTCCCAGGGAACCCTTGCTCAACCCCTTGGCCCCTCCGCCACCCTTGCGCACGACCTCTCGCTTTCCAGCAGCAAGCTTTCTCCCTGCAACATGCAGCAGGCACTCAAATTTTCGGAAGTCACATTCATTATTGACGAGCAGTGTGACTCATCACGCCCACGACTTGAACATGCACCGCTCACAAGAAGACCGAGAGATTAGACATATCCCAAGAAGGAATAACATTGTAACAAGCTCTCAATCTGCGAGCAGGGACATGCACACCTCCAGTAGCAACAAGATTAGCCGCATTGTCGCTGAGCAGCGCTGGGTGATCACACACCTGCACTCATCAGGTGACTTTATTATACAGACCCCTTGCATTCATAAGGGCTGCAGCAAAGCCCACCAACACATGACTTGAATGCGTTTCACTGCACACCATAACTCTGCATTTTATCAGGCTGCCACACAAACTAAGCAAGGCAGTGACGTTGCAGTAGTAATGTTGCAGCGCACCTTCTTGAGGACGGTCAGGGCGGCCAGGGCTGAGCCAGTCTTGTTCAGGGCCGCCTTGATGGCTGAACTGTTCAAAAACGCCTGCATCCATACCCCACGAGACTAAAAGTGTTCTTGACTACTCTCTTGTGCTCTTTCCACAGAGCGCCCAAGATCAATCCTGAATGGCCCAGATCTGGAGTGCAACAAAGTATGTAAGGAGCTCCCACCTCATATATGCGGCGCTGCATGGGCTGCAGCTTCAGCCAGACCACCAGGTCATTCTTGCGGCCCATGGCCTGCGGCTTGGCGCATGTCTCCTTGGCTGACTGACCTTTGGCTTCTTCGGCTCCTGCCGGCGCACTGCTAGAGGGAGCAGAAACTTCAGTTCTCAATGCACATGAGATCATCCGCCAATCCGGTATCCTGTAATCCTCTTTGGGCAAACGCCCCTGATTCCAACTTCAAAGATGAAGGCAGACCCATTGGTTCAGCAACCCACAACCCTATTCTACTCTTCCACATGCACTGCAGATGTGAAACCATGCTGATTGCATGGCTGGCATTTGCGCACCTTTCGCTGGAGCTCTTGAGCACGTGCTGCTTCTCACGGCGCAGGAAGTAGGGCCCAATGCGCGCACGCAGCTCAGACGCCTTGGCTGCGCCCAGGCTCTGTGCGCGCTGCGTGGCACCCTTGTCGGTGCCGGCAGCGATCGCGCGCACAAACTCCTGCTTGAAGAATCGCACGTCCCCCAGCAGGCCCTGCAGGTGTTGCAGGTCCTGCTCAAAACTCCTGAAAAGCTTTCACAACTCCCTTGTTCAGCAGGTGATGAAGTCAAGAATGCCTTTTCGACAGGCATGCACGCTACGAAGGCACGCTGAAGTATAGGAGCTACACATGCAGGCTGTGGGTGGCAAGATGGGTATTCAGAAGATAGCAGTCATGGCCATGCATCAATTACATGTGTGTCCATCTTTATAGCGCGCCGCACGGACTGGCAATTATTGGCCTGGTGCAACTGCTTTTTAAAGGAGTGCTGCACACCGGGCAGACAAAGTCCATGAGGGCGTGCATCTCTATGAGGTCGTTCTGGATGGGTGTGCCTGAGATGATGACTGGCAGCTTCACTGGGATCTCCCTCAGCCGCTGCGCCAGCTGCGTCCTGGGGTTCTTGATCTTGTGGCCCTGCACATAAGTATTCTTTTTTCATGCATCCTTGTTTATTCTAGCGAAGTCTGGCCCAGGTTGGAATCATACACAATCGCACAGATGCATCTCCTGCACAAAGAGACTCTCTATGCGGACTGGCTTTTTACAAACCACTCCGGAGGTCACATCTATAGAAGATATTCTCAAGGGAAGAATGTTTGCCTATGCAGGTTTTGTGTGTGACGCGAGGGGCAGGACACCTCGTCCAGGATCAGGATGTCCCACAGTGGCTCCTCGCTGTCCCTTGATCCTTGCAGGCTCTCACTCAGAGCAGCAGCGTTGTGCAGGATCATGCCATATGTCGTGAGCAGCACCCCTCCCTTCCTCAGCACCGCGCGGAGACAATCCTCCCTGCATGACAGGTGCATGTATCCAGCCATCAGTGATATGACCGACCATTGCCACACCAGCATGCAGGGCAGCCATGGCCCTCCCATCCAGACTGCATGATTTGCCACGATTTAAACATTTGACCAGGAGCATGCGGCAACAGATGCGAGGCTGTCCAACACGGTTGTTCTGAATGCATCGAGCTGGACAGGAGAGAGGGTGATAGTGGATGGACTGTAGAAAATTACCGCACCTGGCGCATTGGCTTGTTCCATAGTACTCGTGGGTGAGGGAGGCCAGTCCGCACACGCCGAGCTCCTTCTCCCAATGCGCCAGCAGGGTCTTGGGAGCTACGACAAGCGCTCTCCTATAGGCACTCAACAAGCACTTCACTGAAGGTTCGTCTGTTGAAAGCAAGGCGTTGTGTTCCAGCAAGCACATTTGGCACCTGCCAGTAAAGCCTAATGTGCTTGCATTTGCCAGTCACAGGCATCTCACTGTGGCATCGGGGATGTCCCAGTGTGGACGTCGTCAAGCTGGTGAGAACACACGCTGAAGCAATAGGATAGTAGCGGGTTTCCCACCTGGCCTGGTGACTCTTGATCATGCCGGACATGAAGGCTGCACATTGCATGGTCTTCCCCAGCCCCATGTCATCACCTGCATGATGTTACATGTTCATGCATTACTTGGCTTGCGTACGATGAAACTTGCACATCCCACAGCAAATGATACTTACAGAGTTTGACGTCTTGTGATTCAGGAGGTTTTTTGAATTGGCTCACCCAGGATGCCACCTCTGCCCAGTCGATGCAGGGACCACAGCCACTTGACTCCTTCCACCTGTGTAGCACGTGGGCGCTTATTAGGAAAGGAGCTGTATGTCTGCACTTGCAGAAGCGATGATTTGCTGTTGCAAATATTCCAACGCAGATCTCGAGGTTTGTGTTCATACTTGGTGTGCATACAATTTTTGGCTGACAGCACAGTCCAGCTTGAATTCGCTATTATCTCCAAGGCACAGCCCTTCTGCATCCTGTGGTGACTGCCTGCTGGGTGGCTGCTGAGCGCTGTCAGGGGTGTCAAGCAGCTGAATGGCAGCAGGGAGGGTTTTTGCTTCAGGCTGGGTGACGGGGCTCTCTGCATCAACGTCCAGGGCTGCTAGGCTGTCTGCAATGCTGTCTATTGCGTTGTCTGGAACTTTCTTCCTGAGCCGTCTGAACGCTGGCTTTGATAGCTTTTGATTACTTCCTTGACCACTAGAATGGCTTTCCATCCAGGAGGATTCCTGATCTTCCTCAGAATCGCTGCCCACATCACTGGCCATTGAAGTGGGGAAAGCTGGCTGCTCCGCTTGCAGAGCCCCAGATGCAACAGATGCCGTCTTCTTGGTGCGCAGTGCTGCAAGAGATTCCAGCAGAGCAGCCCGCTCTTGCCGGCTCTGGCTCTGCTGCCTCGAAGGGAATTGCATCTTGATATGTTCTAGTGCCCAGTCAGGGCTTGCTCCATCTTGAGATGTGAAATTAGAAACTAGTCACTGGTAAATGATGCTGTTATGTATTTCTTCTTCTGTGAACACAGTCCTCTCCGAATCTATAAGCAAGTATGCAATGGCTTTTCAGTCGCAAACGTACCTTGCAAAACAGTGGACATATAGGTCGCTTGATTCAAGGGCAATTTGCTATTTGATCCAGGGGAAAAATTCCTCATTAACAAATTTGACCTTAAACATCTTATTAGATTTGGCTATTCTGATGAATCCCAAGACGTATTCGCAATTATGCTGGCCGTTCATAGCGCCGCGGAAATACCAGATCTGACAAGGCATCGGTAGTCCAATGGTCAGGATATGCGCCTTCCAAGCACGAGATCCGGGTTCAATTCCCGGCCGATGCACTTCGGTTTTTGGGGGTTTTTTTTTATGGAGCTGGGGGCCCCTGAACCCTGCACTGAGGGTCTTGGAACGCTTTTGTACAGCAACAGTTCTCCCTTATTGGCGCCCAGGCGCTAACAGGCAGCCTCAGAGGTGACCCGCCGCCACAGCGGCCTGGCCATGTGGCACAGCGCCGTATGCATGCCTGTGACATGCGACACTCTTTGGTGTGACATGCGACACTCTTTGGACATCATTCCATTGCGGTGCAAGCGCACCAATGTGAGATCTCGAAACGGTAATCTACCGCACGCAAATATATGCACAATTTGCTAATTAATTGTAAACTCCAGTTTGTCGGCAACTCGGTTGGGGATCAGGCTAGGTCCCTTGAGCATCACCAATGGTGGCTTGATGAGTCTGCGACGAAGCAAGGGATGTGTGCGGCATCCGATGGTATTTGTGCGAACATGCATGCATGCGCATATATGACTAGATGCATTGTCTGTGTGGAAACCACGGCGGTTTGAGGGACATTACAAAACATAAATGCAAAAAATCCTAGGGCCTTGCTTGGTCACGGTCTTAGCAAGTCTCACCTCAGGGCACTATTATGCCACGTGCACTTGACAAAGTCACTGGCAGGTTGCAATTGATGGCAAGAGCAAAGCAGGCACTTCTTTCTCTATCAGCAGTCCCCAAAAACTCTGCAAGTCATTGCTGTGTGTTATGTAGGCATGTAAGTCTAGAAGTCTCTGGGTTCATATTGACAATCACAAATATCACAAATACTGTGCACGACAGAACCACAAGTGCTGAGGCTTGAACACGCCATCTCACGGTCTATGAAGCCTGTGCAGCCCAACCTATGCTAGATAGGTGACTGTTGCAGTGTGTGAAATCAACAGAGGTGTAATTTTCTATAGACATTGCCCCACACACCAGCAGAAAATTTAACCAATTTATCACTCTGACGATACACAGCGGCGAGGGCGGCCACTTCCTCTTCATCGTCCCAGCCTTCAATTTTACTCGTTCGTCCGATAAGCTTGCCAGTAAAGTTCAAAGTGCCCATTGTACCCAACACTTCACAAAAGCCAGAAGCCTGGAGTCCTTCGAGTTACAATATCGTGCTTGTGACAAGGAACTCTGTGATCATGGGGAATCTTGGGTCTGATAATATCAGTGACGCAAGATCCCCAACTTGGAAATATTAGTGATCTCTTTAGGCAGCCCTCAGTGCCCCAATCTGCTGGTTTGAGAGCATCTTTGTAATTCATGCTGGCTGGGAAGTCAAGTTGTTTGTCTGTCGTTGATGAAGCAATTGATAAGCATGGGCACTCATGCTTTAATGTGTCATCAACACGACGAATTGGTCGAGTGCTTGAAATCAAGGTCTCATGGCTCAAAAGGTCATCTTTTCCTTCATATGGAAAATTTGCGCTTTCAAGGATTGTTGCAGGCTGCATCCCTGCTAGGAGGTAAACAATCACCCGCGCAGTGCTACGTGTAGGCAACGCAGACCTCAGAGTCGGTATGCGAAAGTGTTGAAATTTACTTGTCATGTTCTCACAATCCAATATTACAGTCCGACGAGGGTACTCGTTGCATCTAAAAGTTGCAAATTTCTGCAGCTTCATCTGTCATCTGCAGGTGCACTTGTAGCGATGTTTGCCCTTGTCAGCAAAGTTCTGTCTGCACCAAGTGATATTGACTGCTGCAGCTGCTGCGCGGGAGCCATGCGCCGGACCGGTTGCCTCGCAGGAGCAGCAGCAAATCTTGTCGCAGGCGCACTAGACGCCATGCGCTTGCTGTCATCGATCAGCCGTTGCGTCAGCCTGTGCTTGGCCTGCGGCCTGCACATTCATGGCATGATTTTTCAGACAGGGGATTGCGCACAAGGGTTCAGAGCACATTGACATTGTTCTGTGCCAAACTATAGAGTTTAGAGCATTGACATGCAGAGTAACAGAACACGCAGATGCAGTCACACAATCCAAACTTTCCTGGCTGATAGCAACGGAGGCAATCGCTACGGCAAATAAAGAACAAAGTTATAGTCAATGCATTGCAATTACACACTTTTCCTGTCAGAAGCAACTTGCGTCTGCAGAAAAGCAGCAGGCAAAGGATGCCACAGTTCCTACCCCTTGTTGGACTCGCCAAATCCAAGCAGGACCCAATCAACCGTAGGCATGGTGCCCAAAATTTAAACCGCCCCCTGTCAGCTGGACCCACAAAAACATAGTATGCGAGAAGGAAGTGCACCTGTAAGTCTCAGCGAGCTCGCGCTTGTTGCCAGCAAGGGCGTGCTTGGCTGGCACAAGGTGCGCCCACCAGAATTCGGACAGCACCTCAAAGCAGGTCGCCCAGTAAGTCCTGTCCCTCTCTATGTAGAACAGCGCCGAGCCGTTCACTGTCCACAGGTAGATGTTGCACCACTCGCGGTCGAATATCTCCATTAGCCCTTGCACCTGCGCACAGCCATGCTTCCATTTACTGAGTTTCCCATCTCATGAGAGCACCCAGTGCCAGCTTTCTCATTCCCAAGACAAGCTTATAACCATAGTTGCACCATGCGGATTCGACCATTCGGCATACGGTGAATATTCGGTCGTATATTCGGTCTTTTGGGCCAAAATAGGCCGTTTTTGACCGTATTCCGTATATTTTAATACCGTATGACCGTATATTCGGCCGCATATACGGTCCCCAAAAAGTGTTCTGACCGAATGGTGCAAGTATGCTTATAACCCTGAGGACACTGCTGATGCTGATCTGGTGATGACATCCCACCAAGGAAGCTCTGTCGCAGTACAACTGCCGCCTGTGGCCATATGGGGTCCTGAGAGCCCGTAAAAAACAGGAGAAAATATTCACATCCAGGGCGAGCTGCTTGAGAAATCAAACCAACCCTGCAACCCACGGAGGGCTCCTACATCAGAGAGCTCTCAGGCCAAGATTAGCCACTCAAATGCACTGAAAATTCAGGAGGGTGCACACCTGTGGCATGTAGTACCAGGGCGGCTGTTTCGGCGGCGCTGCAGATGTCGGGCGGCCCCGATTGAAGGGGCACTTTATCTCCAGCACCCCCGGACCGCTGCCAGCCATCACCCCCGGCATCCCTGCCCCTGCATGCAATATAATACAGGATAAACACAGTGCTGCGCATGATGGAACCAAGCAAATAGACTGATACAAGGCAGAGCAAGCGCCATCAGCAGGAACTGCGATGTGCATGGCAAGACCCAGGACAATGCAGCACAACCGCAAAAAGCGCAGTCTGCTTGACAATCGACACTTTGACACCGCATTGCAACACTCTGATGAGAACCATGTAGGTTCTATCCGAGATCGGCAGGACAGCTACTCGCACAAGAAGACAGGATAAGCCTAGCAGACGTTGCCAGTTGCATGCCCCAGTACCAACGTAGGTGTCTCGTATGCCACTAGCACTGCATGTACTTTGCGAAGCAGCCCTTTCTCCCCACTTGGCGCTCGCACTGCCTTCTATGAATTGCATCTCTCTTCTCTCAGAACTACCCCAAAGTGCTGGTGCAAAACAAATGGACAGAGTCTGACCTGGCGTGACAGCGAGGCTGTCAATGAGGCCATCAGGCGAGGCTCCGAGCCAGCCATGCACGGCGTCGTCTCGCAGCACGGAGAAGCGGCAGGCACCGACGAGATGTCCAGTCAGCTGCTCGTAGCGCGCGAGCGCGGAAGATTCCTGCCGGGTCCCCCAGTCGGTCGCTTCATTCCCCGCGAAGCCAGCCCGCAGCGCCAGCTTCTCCTCCCACAACGCCACGCGCCCCTCCGGCCAGAACCTGAAAAGGGCCATTACCCTTAAGCTCTGGGGCTTAGCCTGACAGGCACTTAACATGGCCATCAACTAAGGTGATGTTGCTGCCTACCATTGTATAGTACATTGCTGAGAATACCCGAGACAAAGAAGCTCCTATCAGATTAAAAGCCTGCAAAACTCAGGGGTCACTACATCTAACTAGCTGTTAGATAGCGTACCCCCAGCAAAAGTCCTCATGAGGGTTGTTGGAGCGCAACGCTACCACACCACATGACTATCAACAGCGCAGGTGTGTTTGCAGACCAGCTGCACCGCAAACTCCTTTTGCATGTGAACATTACATTATGAGTTTACCACGGCGATTCGCTACAGGCTGCCAATGGACAGAGGTTGCGTACCCAAGGGCGTTGCCAAACGCTGAGGCTGTCAGGCGCTTGTCCCTTTCCGCATGCCACTCAGCCGTGCGCTGCTCACCCTCACCCATGTCAATCTGCTGTGCAGATGCCTGTCACAGCACAAATAGAGCTGGAAACAGAGTGCATGTGAGAAAAACCCACAACAGCATCAAGCGCATTGGACGTGGTGAAACCAGAGCACATCGAAGGGTGCACACCCCACACATGAGATATCCCAAAAGTAGAATTAAGCACACTGGACATGGTTAAATCCACATAGCGCACGCAGAAATCCACATGCAGGGCCGACAAGCATGAGAAGAAGCTGCATAAAACACCAAGCCTTACCAGTTCTGCAATAGCGTGCGCAGCGGCGGCCTGTGTGAACGAGGCTCGGAATGCAGCTGTCTCCGGCTTAACTTGCCGCTTGCCCGGAGGCTGCTCTATGCCATTCTGCTCCAGGTCCCCTGAAGCTTCAGTTCCAGCATCTTCGGCACCTGCAATAATGCGGGCCAAGTCAGCATAATTCCTGAAGAGAGGTCTCTCACTCCACTTGGCCAACATTCGTCCAAGAAATGGCAAGTAGATCTTGCTGCGTGTTATTTGGGCAGCGCAATATGCCTCTGCAGGACATGTTCGATTGCAAGCAGTTCAAAGCGTGTGGAAATGACAATACAGTAAGTAAAAGTCAATTAGGCTTACAGAGTGACTCACCAGAGCCGACTGAGAACTCCTCCTCTTCGCCCACCAGTGCCTGCATTCCTGCGCCATCTCCATCCACCATTGCACCACCAACATCCTTCCCACTGCTATCACTAGCACTACGCGTGGCCGCCCTACTGACAGCATCAGATTCTGACAGAGAGCAAGGCTGCCAGCTGTCAACCAACACATCTGCCAGGTCAGCTTCGCTCAGGGGCGCGCTCCGCGCGGTGGCGGCGACAGGGGTCATCAAGCGAATGCCGCTGTACCGCTGGGACGTGAAGCCGATCTGAAGCTGACTGATCTCTTCTCTGCTCGCCACCTCGCCTACTTTATTCCCCAATAAAGTGCCCTGCGCTGGGGGATTGATTGTTGGCCCCTCCGTGCTGAGGCCATCCATCCCGACAAGGTTCTTGAGGCTGGAAGTGCTGCGCCAACCCGGGGGGCCCTGCGGGGGGTCTCTGGGGAACCCCCGTCCAGAGGTGGAGGCCTCCGCTGAGTCGTGCGCCGACTGCTGCGCGCCTGATCTGGCCGCCATTGTCTTAGCTGAGGAGAGCGCTGTTCTGTCGTCATGAACCCCAGTCTGCGCATTTGAGGTCGGCACCATCCGCGGCAGCATGCGGGCCATCTGCAGAGCGGCACGGGGCATTGCCTCTACCGGTACTGACCGCCCTGTGCCGGGATTTCTCTGCAGCGCCTCTGCTTCGCACATGGCGTTTGCGATCAGCGCCTGCCGCTTTTCTAAGGGCATCTGATCGTATCCCCTGAATCCTGTAGAGTGTAAAACCCTGGATCAGTGCAATGGAAAAAGGATCTTCGGACAGCTGCATTGCAGGCATCCAAGAAGCCTGAATATGGGGTGTGAAGCTATATGCACTGAGACGGCAATGTTGTGCACAATCCGAGGGCTATTAGCGATGCCGTGCGAGGATTGAAACCTACCGGCTGCCAGCTGAGAAAAGGCAGAGGGCGCGCCGCAGGACAGGAGCTCCTCAGAGCGCCGCGCTGCAAAGTCTGCAAATCGCTCGGCCGTGCCCTGCACCGTTGCATGATAAACATCAGCCGAAACGTCTGTGAACTCGGTGCTGCAGGCACGATTGTGCAAAGTAGACCGACATTGATAGAATCGTGGCTCACAAACATTTCAGACAATCAAAAAGAAAACAAATGCCAAGAAAATGGACATCACATTCAAGTGTAAAAGGGGCCACGATGGCGCATAGTTCAGCGACCGCGTCTGCTTGAGTGTAAGGTTGAAAGTATGTCGACCTGAGTGTTTGGAAGGCCCTTGGACAGCTCATAGCGGAGGCCAGCAAGCAGACTCTTCACCACATCTTCCTTTGCAGGAGCTTGTGATGGCCGCACAGCGTTGGTTCCGTGCTGGCTTTGTCTGAGAGCTCCAGCGGTGGCAGACATCTGATTTGTCCTGCGCCCATTGACACCCCTGCACGCCAGCAATCCTTCAGGTCCCCTGCATTTGAGCATTTGCAGACACAAGGTGGTAGACTAGCTAACGGCTGGATTTGGGACCCACCAGACCCTTCCAGCCAGGCTCGCTGCGGGGCATCCTGTGTGTAGGAAGCCCAGATGTGCTGCAAACCTTCTCCCCTGCAGCATGCATATCGTAAGATGACACACATGTCCACAGGTAAGACAGACAAAGTATATATCATATCCAGGGAGCAAGTAAGCTTCACTCACAAGTCGCACACTGGCAGTCGTCCTCATGCAGGGGCGGAGGCTGTCAATTGAACCACTATGTCCCTGTACAGTAATGTTCATCGAAGTGTAATGGAAGAGCTTCGCAGCAGTACAAAGCCGGACTTGATGGAAACCATATATTCACTACGTTGCCTCAAAAAATACAATGCTGATGCAGCAAATTCCACGTGTTGGGAAACGTCGATGATGGAATACAAACATTCTACACTAGGCGGAACTCAGTTCCGGGAACTGTAGACGATGCAGGGAGGATGCAAGAAATAGCACAATTGCCAGCGTGGCACTAACGTCACCTAAATCTGTTTGGGCGTCTCTGCGGTTCTTGCACAAAATTCTGCACCATAACAATCTTATCATCTGAGAATCCAGTAGCATTGAGATCTGAGAGTCTAATCTTTGCCGGTTCGTTCCGAGGGACTCACAGCACATCCGTGCTCACTGCACCCAGCCTTCTGCCAAAGTCACTGTTCAGCACTCGCCAAATGGCACCCAAGGCATTCCAGTGGGTGAAGCCCGAGGTGAGAACTTCTATATTGGAAGTGCGAGAGCTGCTCCATCTCCCTGGTGCACTAGCGTCAAGACCTAGGGCAACACATTGTTTTCCCTTCTACTACTGGATTACGTGGTCGCCTTAGGTTCTTTTGTCTTACGTGAAACTTGAGAATGTTTTGCAGATCTATCCTCTGTTTGCTGCCCTGGGCCTGGGTATCGGCGCTTGTGTCTACTCCAGCACAAGGAATTTCCTGCACTCCCCAGAAGTCAGGTGCGGGTTTTGAAGGCTATGGTTGATCTTCTCGACAAAGACATTTGCTGCGTACATGTTTTTAAATGGAAGGGATAGCCATTTCACAAAGAGGCCGTGCTGTATATGCACAGGGTATACAAGACCTCCAGAGCTGATGGAGCTTCAGAAGACCCCGCTCTGATTGCTGCTGGAAAGAAGTACAAGACTTCTTTCTACCGCATGCTGGGAGACGTAAGTTTGACACGTGATTTATTCTGCAAACGAAACCTTGCTTGTGCGGCCTGGAGTCCTATCTTCAGTCCCTTGCCAAGTACACCAGTCTGACGCTGATATTTTCTGTTCTGCTGCAGATCAAGCAGGGAAAGACTGGGATCTTCTGAGTGGAGCGCAGTGCTGAAGCTGGCATGCGATACGTCTCAGTACTGACTAGTTCAGGAGGCAGGCTGTGAGAAAGGCTGTGAGACAGGGTCCTCAGACGACGTCGTTGGTGGCTCCTGCATTTTTTTGTGTGCTAAAGGCGACTTCAGATCAGCAGTGGTATTAAGTGATCTCCAGGCAGTGCTTGCAGCCAGCGGGGTGGTGCCATTGACATATATTTTGTCCTCTATTCGGTTCATAATGAGAGTTCCACTATCGTTCGACACTATAATTCTCTGAAAGATGCATATGGTGGGAGACGGCACCATTGTAAATCTCCTTCAGATTGTGATTGTCACGTGATATGTTACATTTTGATAGATTCATCAGCACCTCAAGTGCACAGCCTGGTTGCGCACAAGCAGCCAGCTAGGCTTGTCTGCCACTGTTGGAACATGCAATGGATAGTCAATATAACACATAGACAATATTGTCAATTGAGGTCTCTCTTCACTTTGACCCTGTAATACAGCTGGGATCAAGGCCTGTGCTGTAGGAGAGTCCACTGAAGTTCCAACAGTACATACCTCAGTTTCCGTTGAAAAGCAAGTCACTGCCAATGGGATGTCAAACTGACGACGAAAATTCAAGTCACCACAGCCTCGATGGATTGCACCATCCAACAGCCGCTGTCGCGCATGCACATGTGCCACAAGAATTTGTGCACCTTGTCTGAGTGCTCCAATGCAATGTCTGGCAGCGGCAGAACCTCAGCCTCCTGTGTCATCCTCTGCAGAGATCCCAGTGACGCCATGCCCAGCTTTGCCTGTCATTTTAAGCACAGCACCATGAGCAAGGGGCATCAAAGAGATAAAGTTCATAATGTGTAGGTCCTGCAAACAAAGGACTAAATCCGAGAACTTCACACAATTTGGCAGTCACCGCCCCTTGTGTGACTGGTTCTACATGGGATGCCATCCCTCTCAGGGAAGTCCTTTCAAGTACACCGTCCTTTTGAAAGCCCTAAATGCCACATCCATCGATCGCAGCAAGTTTCCACATTCGGAGGGTTGCTCGGGAGACTGGAAAAGAATGCATGACAGAGGATTCACGGGAAGGGAAGAGATGCCACTACCAACCTCAGTGTGGTTGATGAGAAGCTGACTGGGCCCCTGCATGAAGCTGTGCATCAGCTTGGGCAGCTGTGAGCCTGGCCTAGCGCCTGGAAACAGCATGTACTTGCAAGCGTCGTGCAAATTTGCCCTCTGCAGAGCCGCCATCTGCGCCAGAATTATACTCTCCGGAGACGCCCTGCACCAGCAGTGTTGCATGATTCTTCATTTCCTTGAGGATCTGAGACCTTTCCACGTCTGCTCCAAGACAAGGCCACCAGTTGTTAAAATCCACAATGCCCCTGCATAGATGATCCATCATTGCCCTCCCTCGCGTAAGTTGCTTACTTCATGTGTCCTTATTGTGTTTGATGACAGAATCTTATCTGTCCTTCTTTGATTTGAAAGACAAGCGGACAGGATGATGGTGCACACCTGGGGTGAGGCCTGGTGGGCAGCGGGTAGTCGCATGACTCATCACGCTTGATCGACTGGACACACCAGCGGCCGTCCTGCTGAGTCAGCGTCCAGATCAGCACTGCCTCCTCCCCTGCCCGCGCAGTGATGGCCGTCCTCTGCACAAAGGTGCCATGTCCCAGCTGCAGTGAGGAGAGCACCTGCGGCAACGAGGATGACACATCAGAAGCCCAGGAACATAAAAGTAAAGTGGCAATTAGAGCTGTTATATGCAGAGCCATGTAGCTTGGGCTTCGCGATGACTGCTGCACGAGGGAATGCTTCTGGCAACAGCAAACAGCCATACAGGACTTCAAGGGCTTTGTTCCAAGATCCAAGAGAAGCAATATTTTGGCCACCTGGCATCTGCGCAGCAGATGTGCCGGGAGGACTCGCCTTGCGCCAGCATCTAGCACATCTGCACAAAGCATCCATCAGCGTCAGTTGTTTATATCACAAGCATGGCGAAGCACTGCAGATACAGGTAGATCACTGCATAGCAATGATATTCAATCTTTCAGCTAGCCCAGCATTGCGGGGCAAGCAATTCTGGAAGCTCACCCACAAAATGAGAGAGGGGCCCATCCTCAATGCATGGTTTCCCACCAACAAGCACAATCTGTCGCTCTCCAGCGCCAAGCTTCACCCGGTTTACAGGAAAGTGCTCCTCGAAGCTGCACAAATGGCACCACACAATCATTATCACACCATGTCTCTTGACAGCGCAGAATCTGCAATTTCTTGCCTTTAGGAGAGGGTTCAGAGGGCTACAAGGCAACAGAGGGAGGCTGGTCCCACACACCTGTCAACGTCCGCCTTGCGCAGGGAAGACAGGCAGTCTTGGATGACGCTGTGAGGGCTTAAAGTGCTTGTGACAGCCTGCATATGGCCAAAAATAGCTTATTGAAGGGCTAGTTGGTCTCCAGATCCCTATCTAGACTAGCTCTATTCAAGCTGTTCATCCTATAAAGATGCTAGCCCTCTCGACCTCGATGCCAATTAGGATGAAAATACTTACCTTTGCTGACTCTTTGCAAAATGTCCTCGATATAAGTCTCCTCTTGTGTAAAAGCCTAGTAAACGATCTGGGCTGGGACACAGTGTTGTGTGGAACGAAAGGTCGCTCAAGACAAGAATTTGTCAACAAAGCTGAAGCCATTTAGAGAGACACGTATGCATAATCGTTAAACATAGGGTGAGCCACAATTGAAAGTGCGGTGTGGTCTATGTGGATGTCGAGGTCCTCAGCTCTCTCAGTGTTGGAAAAACTCATAAGGTCTCGGAGTTTTTGACAGTGAGAGTTAACATTCTGAGCATTCGATATTAGCTGTCACACAAGCATTCATCTGCATTGAGTTATTAAGTGAGGATCCCTGCTCTGCCAGAAGGCGTAGTCGCTGTCGTCAGGATGGCTATCTTGACTAAACGTGCTTAGATAGTAAAATTTCTGTGAAGATAACCATCTGCAGCTCACGATCCATTTTGATCATAATAGATACCTGCAGTGACAGGAGTGCAAAACCGAGCCCTGGTGGTGGAAGTGCTTCGTTGTCTAGAACTCGAGCTTCTCGTGTTGGCCCCTTACATGGACCTTGCTTGCTTCTAAAAATGTGTCCATCTGTTAGAAGCGAGCTAAACACTAGAAATTTGGTGTATTCTTCACCAGAAGCAACAGGTCATGTCAGCAGAAGAACAGCATCGGCTGCAGATCACACTCCAGCCCATTTCAGAACGCCACTTAGAAGAGCTGAAAGCCCTGAACGGCGTCATCTTCCCCATAAAATATCAGGTGACACATGCGGAACATCCTGAAATCTCTTACGTTGCTCCTCTTTGGTAAATGAAAATTGGCCTGATTGAGTGGCTCACACATGTGCAGGAGAAGCTCTACCGGGAGTGCTTGCTTTTCCAAGGCCTCACACAAGGAGGTAAGAATAGACGATTTCCTTTTGCAATCACTTACGTGATACTCCTCTGTACTCAATTGTCAAATTGGTTCTCAATGTGTGGCTGTGGCAACTGCAGCGTTTTATGACAACTCGCTAATTGGGGCTGTGGCGGTGCGACTGGAGCAGCAGCAGGACGGCACAGCCAGGCTTTATTTAATCACCCTTGGAGTGCTGGCGCCCTATCGCAGCTGCGGCATAGGTGGGGTGTAGTGCATGGCACCTCCTTGATGCAATTGCGGGAATTTTGGATCCCTCGCAGACCACATTGGATACCCTGATGTGCTTGATGTCTGCCAATATTGATGACAGACATGTAGCCATTTGAAATCAGAGACGTGCTTCTTTCTGTGTATCCAAACGCTTCTCCTGCCAGTGACAAGCTGCAGGTAAAGGTGCTACAAAACCTACGCCTTGTTGGACTTGCCAGATCCAAGCAAGGTACAGCCAATCGTGGGCGCGGTGCTCAGTATTTACAGCGGCCCCTGCCAGCCGGGCCCATCTTGCTGTTTATTCTTTGGTATTAATAGGGGTGCTGCATTTCTGCAGGCTCTCAGCTGCTGCAGCGGACACTGGAGGCTGCAAGGGAGGACCCCAACATAGTGGATGCATACTTGCATGTGCAAACCAGCAATGAGGAGGCAATCCGATTCTATCAGAGAGCGGGGTTTGAGATTGCAGAGACCCTGCTGGGGTACTATAGGAAGAACAGGCTGAACCCGCCAGACGCGTACATCCTCAGAAAACGCCTTGCCAGCTGATTGGACACTGTCCAATGGACAGTGACTTGGTCAATATTTCTGGGGTGGGGTGGGGCTGATCTTGCTCACCATGGCAGATAATCTGCGGTGTCACTGGCAAGCGATTATGCCATGCATGTGCCACTACAGTACTTGCAAGCAACGTGTCGATCTTGAAGTACCACACTCTACGCAGTACGTCTGACTGGCTGAAAGCAATGTGATAAAATTGACCAACGGACTGCGCCGTATGGACATATGCAGAACGGGATATAGCGCGGTGACGATTTTGCTTGTAATCGTTTATCATGTCATCCAGCCATCACATGCATGTGAATTCCATGTATCTGCCAGCCTGGCCGCTCGTGAGCGCTCCCGGAGGGTCTAGTGATGCATCTGCAGACGGCACAATTGGCTAATTTGCAACTCTAACATTATGAAGATTTGAAGCAGCTGCAAGTAACGACATTGACAATGTTATGTTTGATTCTGTATGGAGTCATGCAGCATGCCTTGATGACTCATTCTGCTATTACTGTAATAGGGAACACCGCAGGATGAGAGCCATCACAGTCAGCTGTCCAAGAAAGAAATTTAAGTCATCATCCTGGGTGCACAGATGCTCTCACGAGCCTGCTACATTCCAAATCAAAATACTGGTTTCTGCTTGAAGAGACTCCATTGCGTCGCCATCAATACAACTTTGCTTTCGAGAAGTGCAGCCGGTTCAGCAACAATTTTTGTAGCGGTGAACATGAATCTAGGCTTGCGTCATTCAGCAATTGAAAGATTCGATCTTAATTGTAGCACGAGCTATGCCTCGGATGTGCTCGGTGTTTCACGTCGAAGGTTCGTCATACCATCCGCATGATCTACCCATGAAACTTAGTAAAGCTTCCACATTGATATTGCTCTATGATGTAAATCCTAAAAGGCAAGCAAAACAAAGTACTCTTGCTGGTTCCATCAATAGACTTATGAGGATTGTCTTGAATCAGGGATGCCTGGTCAGCCATGCACAGACAGTCTTTTGCTTCACGCATCCAGAGACCCATAGAATGCGCGGTGCGTCTGAAAACCTATCTGTCATTGTAAAAATGTTGAGTGGAGTGCAAGCAAAGGTAGTGATTTGCCAGCTGGGCCCTGATCCCCTGCGTATACTCAGCATATCAAGGATGACAGAGAACAGAGCACATCTTTGGTAAATGATCGTTTCCTCTTGTCGTCACGATGATGAGAATCAGTGCAGATGTCAACGTCAATGGTCATGCGCAGGTCCAAGCAGCAACCACGGATGCAGGCAAGGCAGACTGGCGTAGTAAAGCAAAGCCCATCAAGGAGGGCAGCACCTACCCAGCCAAGCAGTTCTGCAGTCACTGCGGCCTCTGTGACACCTACTACATTGCGCATGTGAAGGACGCTTGCGCATTTCTTGGCGATGGTGAGATCCCTCTTCTGTTGCCCTGCGGACAGCCTCACATGCTATCCCGCCTCAAAGCCAGGGACCAGAAATAATTTTGCGACAAGACATTGCAAAAACACCTTTGGGACAAGCAAAGGAGTGCTGTACAAACAAATGAGAGGACCGCATGCATGTATGCAGGGATGTCTAAAATCGAGAGCCTTGAGGAACAAGTTCACGGCCGCAGCAGGTGCGATGCTGCATCACTCTACTTCAGAGCCAGCCGCACATCAGCTTTGCAAATGCATTACTGAGCAGAGATCCCTTGATCTCCACATTATCAGCAGTGCACCGATTTCCGCCTAAATAGCGGAGGGAACCACAGAAGCTGTGTGCAGGGACTTGGACTCGCTGGATGACTTGCATTTTGGGGTGCACGAGGACATGATGTACGCATTAAACACCCCGCCGGTGCCGGGGGCGCAATGGACTGGAATAGTGACTCAGATCGCCATCGACATGCTGGAGAGCGGCCAAGTAGAGGCAGTGGTGTGTGTGCAGAGTGACGAGACCGACCGTTTCACCCCCAAACCTGTGAGCCTCCCTGCTGCTGCACTGTTTAATTATAATTTGCTGGCCTTTAGTAAGCAGATGACCTCAAGGTGGGTCACCTGTTATAGCATGCATAGCAGGTCTGAGCAAAAGGCAAGTCCTTCGTATTGTCTTGAGTATGTATGGCTGAGTTTTTCCCTGCAAGACCCTGTGGCACCTGTGCCAGTTTCAGTGATGAGAATGCTGGCTTTCACTTCGGTTGGTTTTTCTTGTGAAAACAGAGAGAATGCACTGCGCACAAGCCAGCGCGAGCGCAAAGAAAAAAGGACTTCTAATCCTGCACACCTGAAGAATTACAAGTTACATATTGTGGACTTCCGGCTCAGTACCTAAAAGTTGAAGCGAAGTTATTACAACGATGCACAAGCGCCAGAAAAGAGTAGAGAATAGAACACCAGCGTTAGACATCTGGTGTTGCGTCGAATTGCATGTAGTCAGACAATGGCGCGGAGGCTTTATGTGTGGCTGCCATGGTTCAAAATTCGAAATTTGATTCACCAGGCTGGTCACCTGCTGTTGGTGCAGTTTGTGGCTCGATGCAAGGAGGATATCTTGAAGGCCAAAGGAGTGAAGCCAACGCTATCCCCAAACCTCAACACACTGGCAACCGTGGAGGCTCTGGACGTCAAGCGGCTGCTCTTCATCGGCGTTGGTTGCCAGGCGATTTCCAGAGCTCAATTCTTTCAAAGGGAGCCAAATGCTCTGCACCCGTCTCAGCACTCATGGCAGACGATGCAGCTTTACTTGACACTGCTGTCCTTATTCTGTTGTGCATGATACTGCGGCAAGCTCCTTCTCATGGAAGCAGGCTTTGCTGCACTACCGTCATCAGCAGAGATACCGGGGGCAGTCATACAAGATATGTCACCTTGCAAGCCCATTTCTGGAAGCCAATTGCACTGCACCATCAGTGTCAGCAGCAACGTGACCACAAGGAACAATCACACATGATACTGTTCTGCTTAATGCTAAACAAATTCTAGCAGCAACTGGCTTCAGACCTGGAACACACCCTTCTCGTGAGCCACCAGTTGTTTGCAGGCTGGTGTCCAGTAACCGAGCATTGCAGTATCTGTTCACATTGTGGACCTTCACAAGTGCGGATATGATCTTATCACGCATTTGAACCTATGCTTGCATTGCATTGGCCCCGGCTGGCGGGGGCCAATATAAGATACTCAGCATCCGTGGCCACGTTTGATTGGGTCTTGCTTGGATCTGGCGAGTCCAACAAGGGGTAGCATTATGGCGGCCTTCAACTGCAGCTTGTCTGCAGGACATGCTTTGCCTCTTGACAGCAAAGGCGTGTAGTATTTAATAATAACAGTAATATTTGCATTGCAACAGGTGCAGGCGCTGAGGTCAGTGGAGAAGTATCTGGGGCTGGAGGCGCTGTATGTGCTTGGCACCAACTGCGTGGACAATGGGCCAAGGGAGGGCCTGGAGAAATTCCTGAATGCGGCCAGCTCTGATCCCGACACTGTTCTGCACTACGAGTTCATGCAGGTATTTCATCTGCTAGCCTGTAGGGAGATTTCAATCTCTGCCAGAAGATGAATTTCCCCCTTTTCGAATTTTGTCAGATTGCAGGCTCAAAGGAATTCGAAGTGCTGCCCAGATTTATGCATGTGGAAAGCAGACAAGGGCACCTCGTTTCAGGGGCTGCCATACCTTCTATTGAGATTTTTGGGCCCCAGAATGAAATCATGCATGCATGGGACTGCGAGCAATTTAGAGAACTTCCCATCATACCAACAGTAAGGATCAGCAAACTTTTCCTTGGACTGCCATCGTTCTTGTGGCAAGCGCTGGGTGACAGGTGACAAGTGATGCGGCTTGATCCCCTTACATGCACATTGCAGGATGCTGAATGTCACTGGACATGTGTATGCAGGACTACAGGGTGCACATAAAGCACCTGGACGGCAGCTTCGAGTACATCCCGTATTTCTGCCTGCCCGCAAATGACCTCACGGACGTCATCGCCCCATCCTGCTACTCCTGCTTCGACTACCCTAACGCCCTCGCAGACCTGGTCAGCCCTCCCTGGCCAAATTTTGATCGTTACTGCTTCGAACCCGTATGATAACCCTGGATTTGCAAAAGGAGGGAAAGGGGAATAATACGCTTGTACGGCAACTATCAATGCGCTTCTTCACACCTGCTGGGCAGCTGTTCCTCCCCACAATACATATTATGGTCACCCAAGGCTGAGGCCCTCGACAGTGTTCTTGCATGTGCATTTCTGAGAACGGCATCTGACCTGTCAGAGGCCATTTTCTGGACACCTTGCATGCAGGTGCCCTTTCCGATATAACGCACATCATGGGCTGGCTCTGTCATTATTCACATTTTGGATAATTTCCTGTTACTGTCTTGTCATTTCTTGTGGAGATGATCTTCTTTCCCGCCGAAGCTCCTACCTAACGCGCGTTGATCTAGTTTCACATCATCCTTTCTGTTTCAAGGTGCAGACCCACCTTTTCTTCTTGCCGCTCGCTCCGCCTTGCAATGTAACAATTATGAAAATTCCTTTCTGGTGGAACGTGCGCAGGTAGTCGGGTACATGGGCGTTCCCTACTATGGCACAGACATGACCTCGCACCCGCAGTACATCACCGTCCGCAACGCACGCGGCCGAGCCATGATGGACGCCGTGAAGCCGCGGCTCAAGATCCTGCCGACAATGGCGGCCGGGGATCGGACGCCGTTTGTCATGCAAACCGTGCTGTCAGACGATGCGTGCGCCCCCGAGTCCCAACTGTTTTGTTTTGGGAGCATGCGTACTTGAAATGACTTTCGTGAGGGTGAAGTCGTATTTGATCGGCAGGGCAAGGGACTACCTAATGTCAAATCGCATGCTGCTCTGCCTCCTCTTCGAAAGGCACCCGACTGGTCCTGCAATCTGACAGGGTAGATTTTGGGCCGTCCCTTGCGTATCTGTGGTCCACAGAGTGGTCCAGCCATCTGAGCCCAGAAGGCCAGCTGAAAGAGCACCACTGCTTTGCGTTTCCAATGCTACTAGCACAAAATTTGTGTCATTTCTTCTCCTAGATGGTGCAGAGCTTGAAAGTGGGCGGGCCTGTCCCTAGAAATATGCATGCTGTAGGGCTGCAGAAACACCATCCAACTGCTGTGTTTCTTCTAGTGCATAGCATTCTGCATGCTGACACTTCTTGCTTTTACACACAGCAGCAAAAAGGTTGCATGTGAGGACTTGAGTGCCAGATTTAATCAGTGCCAAGAAGGGCAAGTGCAGGGCTCATGCTTGTCTGCACCATAACTGCTGACGTCACAATGTGTGTGTGTGCAATGCAGTGGGAAACTAGGGACTGCTCCATTGAAGACTTTTTACTCTTGTAAGGGCCAAGAATGGCAATTTCAGGGTTCATCAATCTTTGCTGCAGGCATGCTACTGACAAAACAATGTATCTCTGTAATGCAGCGGGAAGCTAGGGACTGCTCCCAACCCGGCGCCCAGATTCGTGGGCAACGCGATTGCGAAGGTGCTGACGTGGCTGGGCCCCAAGGGGCTCGAATTTGGGCGCTATTCCATCGACTACCACTACATTCGAAACTGGATTTATGTCAACCGCCACATGGGGCCGGCCCGCGCACAGCGTCACACCCCCGAGTTTGCCAAACGCCTTGTTGCCATGTACAATGAGAAGGGCGAAATTGACGCCAGGTGAGAACCTTGACAAATCCTTTTGTCATATGTTGATAACCTGTGCTGTCCTAAACATGCTGAGCACCCATGATTAGAATTCTCTTATAGCGTGTACCTGTATATTGGGCAGTGTGGATGATTCAGCGGCTGTCCTGTAGCGGTTTGGGCAAATGCTCATTGGAAACTTGTCAGGCAGACCTTCAAATGCTTACCAGTTCAGTAGAGAGTGCATTTGGCCTGCTTGCCAGTCTCACTGCTTTGGCCCCTAGCCAGCTGGCAGCACTGCATGCCCAAAAATCATATTCTTTACCTGGTAAGTTTTGAAGCCCAAATCCTGCATCCTTTGCGACTAATTTGTTTGGCAGTTGCCAGCTGCCTGAGGGGTGGTGCATGGTGCAGGCTCAAGCTTGGGCTGCCCTCGACCGCTGCCTCCACCAGGAGCTCAGAGGTCAATGTGCAGCAAAGCCAATCGCCAGTGGTCATTGCTACAGCAGCTGCTGGGCTGCTGATCGTGTTTACCTTCCTTGGGATGCGGCTGCTTGGCAGCTGATTAATCGCTGATCATCTGTTTGAGAGGCAGGGGGCGCGTCAGATTAGACAGCCCTCAATTCGCTAGCAATGCTTGGACTTTGAATGCCACCTCCTTTGATGCTTTTGGGCATTCATTGCAATTGATGCGCACTTGCATTCTTGAAGAGGCTCTGGGGCGAGTCCCCACTGCGTGAAAGTTGTATGTTGTATTTGTTGCGAAAATGCTGTTGCTGTGCGATTTGTGTATTGTTCTGTGCGAGCGGATGGCAGGACCTAAATTTGAATTGTTTGAATACAGAACTACGAGACGAGATGGCATCAGAAGAGGTTGTGTGGTACCAGCCGAAAGTATGGGCTAATTGCGGCTGCCATCCAGTATGCAAGAGATGTAAAAATAAGCAGCTCCACTGACTCAGTTTAGGTGCATGAATTGCCTTGTGTTTCTGAGCCAATTCGATCCCCCTTGTCTTTGATGCCGCGCAGCAATCGTGGGTAATCAGCCCATCACTGACTTTCTCTCCCGGCTACTTGAGTGCCAGCGACAGCAGTAAAACGATTTCTGGACCATGGGGTCTGATGAGGCCGATGCTGCAACTGCAAAGGTCGGTAGAAAAATTGTGCCATCCAAAACCCTTGGAACTCAGTGACGCCAGCAAGCCTTATCGGCAGCTGATCGTGGACATTGCCATCTCCTCAATACAATTTTCGTCCACGCATGGTAACATATTAGGCAAACATACTTCCTCGCACGCCACGCTTGAAGCTTTTGTGATACTTATCATCTCACTTGGGTATATATTCAGGCTCTGCACGCAGGAGTTCCCAAAGCAGTTCGCCAACGCGTCCGAGTTATCCCAAGTACAGCAAGCGCACTATCCCTTGATTCGAGATCAAGCGTAACTCTACAACAATGGCAGACAGCAAAGAGGGAGCCCAGCACCAGGTACGACTTGCTCTCGGGCGATGTCGCTCAAGTGCTTCGTTTCGGCTTTTTGCCGATTGCCTGCTGATTTTCGTCGGAGGCGCTCAGTATCGCCACACCTTGTGAAATTTTTGAATTGATCAAAATTCATCACGCTGTACATCTGATGGCCATTTCAGGATTTAGTGAATGCTGCTGCAGTTGCCGTCTTTCTCACTCCGTACGTGATGTCTGTAGGGCGTGTTCAAGGAGGACCAGCCAGGCAAGATTGACAAGCGTCACGGCGACCCCGAGGCTGGAGGAAAGACATCTGGCCAGAAGGCGGTAAGTATTCATTGCTGTCAAGCCGGAGTATATTGGATATTGCCATGCAGGATCCCGACAAGCAAGCTGGATCAGATTCTCTAGGGCTCTTCGATATAATATCTTTAACCTAACGTTTTGATTTCATCGTAATGCTTGTGTTCTTTGCATTGTTTGGGCTCTTAACGCTCATTTTGTGCATTGGGGTTTCAATTTGGGTGCTCGTGTCGCAGGCCGACACGAGGGCGGAGCGGTACGGCGAGAAGATTCACTACGACAAGAAGTAGACCGGTGCTTTATTAAGGATGCCGGTTGCTATTGGCTGCCATGTTTAAAACAAATGTCTAAGGCTGGCTTTGCACTGTGGAACTGATACGGCAGCTGATAGAGCCTCGAAAAGTGCTGTCTGGCTGTAGCTGATGTGTCGTGCAAAATTACAGCCGTTTGTCGTGTAATCGCGCGTTATAAACCTTGCTGCCTATGTCCTCCTTTCAGCAATTCTGATTGCAAATGTAGACCTGAAAGTGGCTTGCTTACTTCTGCATCTGAAGCACTGAAAGTGGCTTGCTTACTTCTGCATTCAAAGCACTATTAATTGTGAAGCAATGCCAGCATGCTGCATGTCCTTATCGGCATAAAATATGGTTTTCGTGTTCATGGCAGCAATATATGCCCTCTTTCTGCAGCCACAATCTGGGTTTAAGAATGCAGCGAGAGTGAGTTTGCATGCTGCAGCAATGGCCAGGATAGTTACCCAGGCAGAGTAACATTGGGTGCACAACTTTTTGAATGCAAAGGACGATTAAAAAGAAGGTCAGCATCCCGGGCTCCAAGCAGCCGCATATCATGATTGGAGGTCACAAGCATTATATACAAAACCAGGCAGGCCAGACTCAAGTACAAGGGGCAATGTTCAGGCTTCAGCTCAGATATTCAGGCATCGAAATGAAAGGTTCAATTGTGTGCTGCAGCTATGAAGCACTCATCCCTGCCCAGCATTGTCACAGTGACAAAAGCGCTCAATCTCCTGCAAGTCAACCCCAAATGTTTCAACTCGCATAAGGCACAAGGGCCAGACTTGCAACTCCAAGAGGCAGGCAACCAGATACCTGTGAAACACCCTCTGCTTTCCTTCATGCCCCTCCTGGCTTTTCCATCCGCCACCAATCAATTTGAGCCTGACTTCCACATACTAGTGTCCAGTTGGCGAAATCCGAGGGCCAAACCGGTTTGTTATAGTTACAGCCAGTGCAGTATGAGAGGGAAAGCTGCAACCAAGCACCCGCTTCTACGGGCTGCATTGCTTTGCAATGCACAACCCCTCGACATCCAAGGGTAGCGAACAAAACACAGGCTTCTGTATTTCCCTCGAATCCCAACACTGGTACGCTCACAAGACTGCCTTAAGCCTCAGTAGGCGCCATTACGAAGCACTATTTAAGAGAGCCTGTGCTGACATCAGCGGCCGTCGGCGCCCCAAGCCCGCAGCAATGCCAGCAGAACACTTACGTAATTAGTAACATCCTCATGAACAGTACTAACGCCACATGTTCTGGCCGCATCAGTGGAAGCCGTTGAGGGATGCCGGCAAGCTGACTTGCCACCTTTCTCTCTCAGCAGTTACCACGTGCTTACTGACGAGGCCTAGTTTGGCGCGTCAGTGGGTGCCATTCAGGGATGCTGGTGAGCGGGCCTCCTCTTCATCGAGCCCAAAGTCGCCGCTCGCGAGCGGCTGGAAGTATGCGTCCTCCGCATCGTCCATTCCCCTGTAGCCAGACCCCCCGCCTGCGCAGCACCGCAGCATGGGTCAGAAAATCACAGAAATGAAATCTGATGGAGGCTTGGCTGCCAGCCTGAGCTGGTAGGCACTGAGCTGGTAGGCATTGAGAGAGGCAGAGGTGCAAAATTACAGCAAAAGGAAGGAAGTGAATAGAATAGAAAACAACAGATGGAGAAGCATGCGTAGGGTGCATTATTCACAGCAGCAAGCATGTCTGCCTCAATGCTGGCATCCATGAGAAGAGAGCACAGATGCCGGCACCCAAAAAACCTGAAGCATTCCTCCTTGCAAGCTCACCCTTTATCAAGCTTGCCTCCATCGACAGTCTTCATGTCTCCACGCGTCTCAAGGTAGAACGCTTTTTGGGTCAAAAAGTAGTGCGAAGTACAAATCACGGCAGCGATTAAACAGGAGGTAAAGTAGTCTCACCTGTTATTCTCTCCTTCAGGCGCATGAGTGCGTCGAGCAGCCAGTGCCACGTGCTCAGCAACGTTCCTACCACGGGCGCCAAAGTCTCTTCCACCGCCGCCTTCTGGTCATCGCTCGCCCACACAAACCACCACAGCGCACCCGCCGTCCCAACTATCCCCAACACCTGAATAACAATAAGACAACGTGGCAAAATTAATCTACATAGCCTACCGCCTGAGGCAGGCAATTCTGGGTCAATTATATTGTGTTGGTTCCAGGGAATAATTCAGGCTCCACGTCAGCTGATGAAGTGAAGACCAAGTTGTACACTATGAAATGCTGGCACAGGATAGGTTCTGAGAAAGTCTGTGACATCTGATAAAACTTATGGAGGCTCAAAACGGCCCAAATATCCCCCTCAAGGCAGCAGCCCCATCTCAGCAGCTCAGCAATCTTTGACTTGTCTCCCCATGCAAGAAGCCAGGCAGATTGCTGCTGACATTCGCATAGACAGTGCAGGCTTCCGTTAACAGTAAGGAAAATGGGTGGAGGATAACTCACCAGGATGACTACGAATGCCCGGGCTGCCCGGCCGCGGTGCTTGTGGCCTGCCCCGGGCCCGCCGGGCAGGTTGCCCTTGCCGTCGGTGTCGGAGATGACTCGCGACACGTCAGCACACACGTCATCGCTGACTAAACGGTGCTTGCTGCGGCTCACGTGGTACTGCCCTGAGGTGATAGCTCCGCACTGCGACGTGTCCACGCTTTGAATCGGCCGGCACTCGTGGTTCACGTACTCAAAGCCGAAATCGCACTCCACGTCAGCCTGCAATTACACACGATGAGTACAGAACATGCATGACAAAGCCTCATAAGCTGCATTGATCCTGTAATTAGATTGCTGCCACATGCATTCAGATTGTCTTACACTACTGCAAGACGATCTGAACAAGACAGGAGGCAGATTTTGAGACCAGCGAGAGGGAATGAAAAAAAATAAAAAAAAATCGCAGGGGCAGCGCGGCAGCTATTCTGGCAGGCATGCACGCAATCAGAAAAGTTGCAGATGCACATGGGAAAGACTGCAAGCAAAAGGGAAGGCGCACTGAGTCGCAGGGGCAGGGGGCAAAGGTGGTGGCGGCTCGTTCATACTCCTTGCCGTTGAAGCAGTCGCTGCTGCGCCGCCGGCGTTCCATTGTCACGTTGCGGCCCAGCAGGCACATGTCCGGCTTCGGGGGCGACCACGTCTCATAATCCTCCGCCGCGCAGTCCTGCAGAGGAACGCAAAATTATAATAACAATGATTATTTTTATTATTAAACGCCTATCCAAGCCAGATTAGGCTTAGGCAAAAACGCAAAATATGTTCCATTCCTTCTTCACCTGTATCTTGCTGACCGTGCGAGCGTAGAGATTTCAGCCTATCAGGGACGTCAAGAAGGGAATGAATGTATAAATTAAAAAGTGCCCTGGGCATTGACACTCGTTCAGGATGTCCTGCCAGGCCCGAGATGTAACCTTCTTTTGGCTGGCCCCAAACATCTCCGGGCTATGCTTAATCACATACCCGAGCTCTTTACTGCGACCTGGCTGCAGCAATGTCAGAGGCGGTGACCAGAAGCTAGGAGGGAGACTGCCACAATTACTACTCGGCAGAAGGGGTGACTCACCCGCCAGTCAGCGCCCATGATGGGTTTGAGGTCGATGACATAGATCTTGCCGACGGGCTTGGTGCCCTCTTTGGTGTGGCTGCACGTCGGGTGCTGGGGCGTTTTGAGGCAGGCTTCACCGTGCACCACAAACACATGACTCGCCGCCTTGGGCTCAACCCTGCACACCAAGCAGACAATTGAGCGCTCGGTTAGATACAGTCTGCACGTTGCTTGCCTGTCATCTTGGCAACGTGGGCAAGCAGAGACAGGACGATCAATAGAGCAGGGCAGCAGTGGTTTCCAACGCCAATCTGTCTTGGTGATCCTGGTCAGGCTAGCCGCCAAAAATAATGCCATCTGCACCTCAGACGCACAAGCCCCCTAAAACTAGCACAGGGACCACAATCACGAGGCCCTTTTGTGCCGCCAAAACGCTCTGCGTCCGGAATGACTTCAGAATTGATAGACGGTTTAAATGGATTACGGTTTAGGGGGCAGGAAAAGGGGTCTTACCGAATATTTTGGATGTCTATGGCCTCTGACAGGTGGATGGTGTGCCAGCAGGCGCCCTGGTCCAGGCTGAACTGCAGCGAATCTGCGGGACCCTCCGTCTCATGCGATGCCATCAGCAGCAATCCCCCGTGGTCTCCGTACTCGTAGATGCCCTGCGGGGGGCGAAGGGGCACTTGAACCATCAAGACAGCAACAGGTATGAACCGCATCTAGGTCCTTTATTTTTGGAGATTTGCTGGGAGATGTGACACCACAATCCAACCTTCTTATCCTCACTTGACACGCTCTGTGTGATTACTACGGCTGACAAGTCATGTCCTACATGAAGCTCGAGCGATGCAGCTTAATTGCACAAAGCGCTAAGCATGAATTACTGCATGCAATGCAGACGCACTGTTGTGAGGGCCATGACATCCTTCCACACAATCTGCTCCTCTGCACAGATCACAAATTCAAGATTGGAAAGGAACCCTCATTCTCCACGGTAGGCGCCTTGTCCTACCAGGTGGCGCCGGCGTGACATGACAGCCAGGTGGACATGACTCTATATAGAAGTTGCATCCCCCAATTCGATTTCAAACTTGGATTAAATTAATCCGCGCACCGCATGTGGCGCTACGTCCTCCCAGGTAGCGCCGCCGTCCCGCGAGAGCCAGGTGCACATTGCGTCGGCGGCAAAGTCCAGGAACTCGCCGGTGTTGCCGACCGCCATCACGATCCCCGGCGCGTTCTCGTGCGAGTAGAAGCTCGGCCGCCCCTCTGCGCGCATGTGCCAGCGTGAGCCTCAGTCACAGAGTGTATCCTTACACATGCACTTTTGTACCTTTGAAAGAAATCCGCATTGCTACAGATAAAGGCCAGATAGTGTGGAGAGATGGCAGTCGGCGAAAAGGTTCTTTCAATGCCTCTCAGGGCACCTGGACAGCTTTGCCCTTCTCACAGGTCCCCATAACGGTCCTTCCAGTGCTCTGGACCAGGTGGTGGGTACAATTTCCTTCCCCTAAGACTACGGAGGCCGTCCATTGTAAGACACGGCGCAAAGGCCTCACGAACGCAAGCAGGATGGGCTCACAGGTTTCCATGTAATAGACTCGAGAGCACCCGCGGGGAGGGGGGGCGCTTGCCTCACCCTGCCACTTGGCAATGATGGCATATGCATCTTGGCCTTAAATGAAAAGGAAGAAAATAAGAAATAACTTTAAAAGGCGCACCAGGCTTTCGTGCCAGGAGGAGGGGCCGTGGAGGTGCAGCTGGCAAGGGGGCGGTGCAAAGAATGAGCATGCATGCCCATAGTTATTATACGTGAGTCTTGCTTGAATGTGGCAATTTCAACAAGAGGCAGGATTTTGGGAGCATTACCATGCAGCTTGTCTGCATACGCACCTTTCCTCTGCATGTACTACTGGTACGTATGAGGCAGCTGCTACTGGATCGGTACTACTGGTACGTACTACTGGTATATCCTGCTGGTATGAATTAGGCAGCAGTGTATTGTAAGATGAATGGTGATTTGGAGCGCACCGGGGCCTTCGTGCCAGGAGGAGGGGCCGTGCAAATGCAGCTGGCACTTGGAGGGGTCGTGGCCGGCCGCGCAGCGGTTGCACACAGCGTGCCGGTAGTGCTCCGGCTTCTGCAGCTCCTCCCACCTCCCGCCCCCATTAAACGAGATCTGCGCAGCAAATATCCCAAATCGAGCGCGCCCCATCACTGTCGGGTGGCCTACCTCCAACAATTATTTGCGGCACTTCCGCACAATTAATAGGAATGGAAATGAGGACAGCACCCGAGATACCCGCTCCTCCACCGATTCTACAGGCACTGCAAATTGCCAGCCATTAGAACTTTGGAGATCAGAGCATGCACACTTCCTTGCAGGCTTCAACGTACCTGCAATTGGCCTAATAGGCATGCAGACCTTGTAGGAGCATTTCGCGCCCACCCTTCACAAGCAATTTGAAATGCAGACAGTCAGGATTGAACAATGCGTAATAGCCCACCTTGGACTTGAGGAATTTCTCGTAGTTGACGGGGTGGAAGTTGCCGGCGTCGTGCAGCAGGTCCAGGCTGAGCTGGTTGGCCATGTACACCCCCGGGACCCCCTCCACGCGCCCAAAGTCGGTTATGTAGCGCCGTCGGAAGTTGGCTGACATGCTCAGGCTGTACAGCGTGTTGTTGTAGCCTGCCCGCCGTCACACACCATTATGAAGCCTTTTCCAGCAGCCACAGCAGTGCAAGGCTTGGAATGTGAGAACACCACTTCCAACTGCTGCGGGAAAGCACAGGGCCAGTTTTGGCACCATCGCAGGCATAAATGCAGGCAGAACCTTGGGAAGGATGACCCTAGGCGACACACAAGGCAGACTCTGCAAGACACTAGGCCGTGAGTCATCCGCTGACGCGCAATGCAAGGCATGTAAACAGAGGGGCGCGTGTGGCCAGCAGCTGCCCTCGGTCACCGTTTCTGCAGGTCTGTTTTGTAGGTGGTGGTCTGTCACGTGAAGCAATACTGAGACAGCGGGCAAAATGTTTTCTGAAACACTGAGGCACCCACCTGGCGAGTAGATGTTGCCGATGGGGGCCTTTGAGGCGATCATGTCCTCCTCGTCGTGGTCGACCACCAGGAAGGCAGAGGAGCCGTCGTGGTTCTTCACCAGATTGTACGCCAGGTCCAACCACTTCACCGGCAGGCATACCTGCGCAGAGTTATTGCCAGATCAATATGTTTGAACAAACCAATGAACAGCACATTCCCCTCTCTTGTAAGGGCGGCAAACCTGCAGCAATAGTAAAGGCAGGGACACTCGCGCAGCACCCAGAGCACTCCGAATCAATGCATTCATGTGAATCTTACTCCCCCTCCTACTCATCATGACTATGGTTGTTGAAAGATATACAAATACAAAGCCATTTCACTGGCAGGCAAACTTAGTGTACATGACCAATCCACACTGATGAATTTCTGTGTTTTCATGGACCAGGACTCCTCTTTAAAGTCATTCAAGGTGGGTATCTGACATGCCTTCCCAAATGGGATGCTAGTGGACATGAGGCTGCTTGGGATTGATTGAGCCTCCAGCAGATTGAAAGACACGCCGCTAAGCGCATGCTTAGCGATGCATGCACATCAGGCAGAAACATGCATTCCCTTGATGCCCAAATGGCTTTACTTATCTTGACGTGCATGGCAAAGCACTCAGAGGGTTGCATTGCAGGGCCTTCACCGTGCTGCCTGACAAGACAACCGTTTTTCTTCCCCGCTTATTCTATCAGTTAGCAAATGCCTTCTTGAGGCAGCAGAGGCGCTGCGACGTCAATCACAGTCTCCAGGACCCGAGCGATCACAATTTATGAGGCCTGGCCTCTTGTGTATGGGTGCTTGGGCCCGGCAGGGGCCTTCTTCAAGGCATTGCTCTTAGTAGACCCACCTGCTCAAAGTTCCTTCCCTCGTCATCAGACGCGTACAGGATGACTGAGCTCGGCCCTGCAGCGCTACTGACGCTCCGAGGCGAGCCGTCCGGCTCTGTTGGGCAGTCCGAGGGCAGCGCCAGAAACACCTGCGATTTTTTTTCTTTTTTATCTTTATCTTTTTATTTTTCAAATTTTCAACTTGATACACAGTCTTACAGGGCAGCTCCCTTTGTACACCCGGTCTTGTAAGGGCAGCTCCTGCTATAGCTATTCAAATTGAACAGTAGTGGTCAACCACACAGCATGTGTGGGTATTTGTCTTCCCAGCAGCGAGAGGGTGCCTCCTCTGTGTTAGGCCGGGCATGTAGTTGGGATGGACAGAGCAGGCGCACCTCATTGCAATCTGACCTCAAAATAGAAGACAAAACGTTGGGTGGACTCTTCGGGTCTGCTGAGCAGACAAGCATAAAGGTCTGAGCAGGAACTGATACACAGAAGAAGATCTGACAAAATCTTGGATACTGTAGAGGCAGGGTGCAACTACCTTGCGCCCAATGATCTCAAACTGGTTGCCGCAGGACACGAGCTTGCTGTGCGCCGACTTGAAGAAGTCCTGGCTGGTCACGAAGTGCATGTCCTTGTCCCACTGGGGGTAGGGGCCCTTCATTGCGTCCGCGCTCTCGTACACCTGTCGCATGACTCGTCATGTCAAACGTGCTATGTATTTGTAAAACTCCTTGCTGAGTATTTGTATGGTCTTGTCTGGATTGTATCAAAGGGGACAATGCACAAAGTCACTGCTTGCTGCATGCATGTGGCTTCTCATCCAGGATGCATGAACCCAGTTAACCTTTCCCTTCTCACTGCTGATTAGGAGGGGAACCCGCATTCCACAGGCAGCAAATAACTCTCAAAACTACCTAGCGAGAAGCTCGTACAAAATTTATGCAATACATAAACTCCTGCATGAAGTGTAGCAGAAGAGTATGGTACATAAAGCTGGCTTGCTTGGGGGAGGCACTGTGGTCTATCAAGCACGGGTAAGGAGAGGCCTGAAGGCACACCGTGGCGAAGATGGTCTCGTCAGGGAACGCCCTCTTCTCGCCGTGGTGAAGCGAGGCCCCCCAATCAAAGTCCCAGAATGACGCAATCGCGCCTCCAGAGTTCTCTGTCAAATTCGTCCAGCTGTGTCCAAAATTCTGCATGCACCAACAGGTACTGTGAGAACAGCATGATGAGAACATGTGCCTGTGCATATCGCCAGGCAATTGACATGGCTTATTTACATAATTATTATTGTTATTGTTATTATTATTATTATTATGCTTCTCCTGCCAAGGTGCGTCTTGCAGAAAAGCTGCAGTTGAAGGCTGACATAATACTACCACTTGTTGGACTTGCCAGATCCAAACAAGACCCAATCTATTGTGGGCACGGTGCTCAGTATTTATATCGCCCTTGCCAGCCGGGGCAATTTTTAGATTTAAGTGTACATAATATGAAGAAGTTATGGAAAGATTATGTATGAAATTATAAACAAAGTCCAATGCCAGCTAAAGTGGAAAAAGAGCAAGCGTGAAGTGCCGGCCTTACTTTGACCATGACACACACCTTTTAAGAGCCTACACGGCAGGGCCAGCCAAGACGAGATTGAACGAATCATGTTCACACTGTGTAAAACGACAGTACAGGACATAGCTCTAGAGTTGGAATGACTATGTGAGAGATGACCTTGATGCTATTGGGCATCCATATGACTGGTGGGGGAAGTGCAAGAATCGAGAAGACTGGAGGGCAATAATTCAGGTGTTGCTTGACGTACCTAGTCCTTAAGGACTGGAAAAGGTGTAATAATAATAATTATCATAACAGGACATAGAAGCCTGTAACAATCACTCCCAGACATCGGACGGCCTCCCTTTGGTGCAGAAGAGCTGAGGACCCCACCTGGGAGACAAAGAGGTCGTAGGCACACTGGGGGTTGGTGCTGGCGTCCCACTGCTCACAGATGTTTCTCCGGACCTTTGCCAGGATCCACTCTGGGCGCCCCGGATGCACCTTCACCTCATGCCAGAATCCCAGCGTGCGCCCGGGGGTCTCCACCTGCGTGCGCATTCGCTCCCTGTCAGGGTATTTTTTTTTTTTATTACTACACGCTTTTTCTGCCGAAGGCAAGGTGCGTCTGCAGACAAGCTGCAGTAAAGGCTGCCACAATCCTACCCCTTCTTGGACTCACCAGATCCAAGCAAGACCCAATCAACGGTGGGCACGGTGCTCAGTATTTGTACCGCCCCCCGCCAGCCAGGTTCCTTACCTCAGCCTAAATACCCTAAATCAGGAATTTAGGCTTCTGTGCTGCTTCTGCTGATCAAGTACTTATTGGGTCTTTACTCGGGGGCACCATATTTCAGCCCGCATAGCAAATTTGTGCAAAGCACAAGCCTGACTCAGGCAAAGAAATGTCGTTTCGCATGACTTCTCTGGCTCATGGGGCCTTGGCTACATGTCCAACTTGAGTGTCCTAAATGTTGTCCATCATTTTCAGATCCAAAAGGATGTAGACGCAGCGGCCACACACAGTAATGCCAGCCTGACCCTATTCTCCCCTTGAGTGGTGCCAGCTGGGCACTTCAGGGGTACTTTTTGCTTGCTCTCTAGTCAAAAAGCTATCCTCCAGACAATGGCTTCACAGTGGCTATGTCTATAGAGGAACTTAGCATGGTTAAGTCAAGAAGGACAGGCTTTCCTTCATCTACCAAGGGAGAATATAGGCGTGCCACTACCATGTTGTATATATATCAACCCTGAATGCAGACCCCTTATCTACTTTGTCTACCAAGCAAGAGGCTGCACCTTGGTGAAAGTCTGGCCATAGTCAGAGGTGACCCAGTGATAGTAGGCAGGCCCCGCAAACAGAATCCGCTCCGGATGATCCTCGTGGAAGTAGATATCCAAAATCCCCGCCAGGTCAGCATTCATCCCCTCTCCTAACTTCAAGGCCCCTGCGCCATGTCGTCCATTCCAGAGTCAATGGTCACCATGCCTTACTGTGTAGTACTGAGATGCATGAAGTCAGGACGCCGATGGATGCCTTCAAGGAAGATGGCAGTATGTATAATACAGCAAACGGCAGCATAGGCCATGCAAAAATCACATGCTTGTAGGGGTGTCACCATTTTCCGAGCAGGGAATGTCATCATGGAGAGCCTGTCAATAGGACAAAGTCAGGACAGCAGAAGATTGTGCGCAATAAACAAGGAAGCCACCTTCCATCTGCACAGTAACGTCCTTCCAGCTGCCCTCTCTCCCATAATTGTCTGACCGCCAAACGTGCCCGCCAACAATGGGCTCCATCGCCTCGGTGATGGCAAAGACAAACTGCATGGACCAAATGCCAGGTTCAGGGAAGTACTGCCGAGCACATACATAAATCTGAATGAGCGGCACTTGTGTTTCCTCCCGAAACTAAGATCATGCTGGAGGTCGCTTTCGCCAGACGCAGCCTCATATACAGCTTTGCACAGATTACGCTACAACAAGATGTGCCATTCTGCACTACAAAAAGAGACGTGAAGAACGCACTCTGTCAACATCATGATTGAGACCTGCCCAACGCAGGTCGACGACGGGCGCCTCAAACTCAACCTGCACGGAGAAAAAGAATCAGTTCATAGTTTCTTGTCAGGCTCCCAGTCACTTACGAGCAACTGCCGTGCATTCTGAATCTGGGTCCTTACATATGCAAATGATAGTTATGAAATGAAAGGTGTGTTCCTCTGGTCGGGAAAGATGTAGCTGTGCGGGAACGTACGGGTTTCAACTTGGTTCCATCTGCAGGGTAATCCTTCGTCCTCGAACACTGCTGGATCGCTGTTCCCCCAAGCAAACCCGAGGCTCTGGCTTCCTTAGTTTGCTCCTCGCAAGCGTTGCCTTCACATGACGCTCGGACACGGAGCAGGAGTCCATTACTACTCAGCAGGATCAAAGCGAAGATCCACAACCTTCTCGTGGGTACCATTGTCCTTTACATCTAGCTAATCTTTAGAACCGGCCATTGCCACGCTAGTACTGCTTTTAGAGGTCTTTTAAAACTCCAGCAAGCAGCAATAGGTCTCGCGAACGTTGCAAGAACTTGTTCCAGACGTGCCCCTCGCTTGAAGGGTTTCCATGTCATTATTGCAGGGTTTTGTGACGTCACGACACGGGCGATCAATGAGTGATCGAACCGGAAGCGACGACGCTTTGGCAGATTTTCGGGTCCCACCAATGCCGTAACAAGCAATTTTCTGGCTTTCAGAGTGAATCCCTGCCCTTTTGCGACGATTCCTCGCTTTCCAATGCTTATCGCGAACTGACCGAACTCTGCGACTGAGACGTTGGCGTCAGGCAAGAAAGGTACGCAGAGCAGGCGCCCCTTCATTAAGATGTCCTGAGGATTGCTATTATTTGGTGTCTTTTGGCCGTGCCGCGGCAAACCCGGAATGCTGGGGCTTCACCGTGCCACCAACTGTCGTTGAGAATATACGGAGATGTTACGCTTGCCTGCTTCCAGGATGGGCGAGGGCGGTGGGACATCGCTGCTTGAAACACCTCCGTATGTTATTGCGATCGTGTTTCTGTTCTTTCTCGTCGTCACGCTCGGCTTCGAGAAGGTGAGTAACCATGCCTTGCTGCACTGCTGCTGCCCTGCATGAGTGGAATGATCAGCGCATCGTATCTATTAGCGTCGAATTGTTTCACTTACATGTCATGGTTCTATTACCGATGCTCAGACCTCATAGACTATGGCCAAATTCAATATGTCAAACGTCATGTCTTTTTTACGCAGATCCTGCACGTCATCACCCACTACCTGAAGAGCAGGGGCAAGCATGGGCTCGTGGTGAGATCCTTGTGACTGCTCGCTAGCCCTTGTACAGTCTATTCTAGATGGCATATCCTTTCATTTCACCGCGCCTGCCCTGTTGCCAGACACTAATTGGGGCTTCACCTGTGTCGCAGGCAGCCATGAATAATATGACAAATGAAATTATGCTGCTGGGAGTGGCGACGCTCCTGCTGCTTGCTTTCCAGAAAGACATCGGGCGCGTATGCAGTAAGTGTTCTCTCATCCATTGCTGGATGCATGCATTATATTGGAGCCTCCTCATTGACATGCTGCGACATTGCTCATCTCTCCAGAGCACCAAATCTTGCCTGACATACTGTGCAAACATCCAAACGCCACAGCCTCCTCACACTGGATCGTTGTGAGCTCATGTCATGGACATATTGCTTGGTGTTTCAAGGGGGCCACAGTCAAGGCTCTTTTTATCCATAGTCGAGGCAGTACTGTCCCTATAATATTTAGATTTCTACTCCCATTCTCTGTGTCGAGCTGATCTCCCGCTTGTGGTGCGTACATAGTGATCACACGTTATTCCTCCAGATCACTTCTCCAATAAAGTGCTGGGAGCCAACCTCATATGCATGGTCTGCATTATTACCAGAACCACTGGTTTAGGCTCGAATGAGGTTTGCCAATCTCGAGGGTGTTGAGGGTTGAAGGTTTTCAAGAGCAAAATATTAATTCCCTTAAATCCTTTTCCTGTCATGCGCAGTTCCCAGCAAGGCATACGCTGGTCAGAGCTGGTTAGACCACGTGCATGGCTGCGCATGCTGCCTGACCAGAACTGCTGAGGTCAGCCCCTGCTACCTGCGCGCCAAGGGGTGCCAGGACAAGCCTACTCTCGACCAGTGCTGCTGGGGGGAAGGGGCCAGCAATCAGAAGAACAGGGTGCGCCTCTCATCAACAGTGCCCGCTAGGCCTGCAATGCATGGCTGGAATACATGACCGTATGTGTGTCTAAAATATCGGCCACCTCTGCACGGGCTACAGGAGACTTGTAGGGGGGCACTGAAATCTGTCCGCCTTTGAAGTTACATGTGAGTGTCCAACAAGCTTTTGGGATCGCCTAAGATCAGGACTGAGGCAGTAGGCGTGAAAGTCCAGCTTGCATTGGTGTGACAGTGTGGTTTCTTTGGCTCTCTGCTCCCTGACACAGCCGCTGCCTTTGACTCTGTCACAAGCCTGGGTGACAGACTGACTTCATCCAGCAAACTTCACGAGTGCGAAGCACAGCGCATCATATTATCGTACAACCCAGCCATGGCAATACCGTTCTTTTTGCATAATCGATAGAGTCATGCCACCAGTGTACACTGTGGAGCAGGTTTCACTTAAATGTATGGCACCTGCAGCTTGCATGTCTCTGTTATAGTTCAATACTTCTGTGGAATAGGGCATCCATGAACAAGAGCAAATTTTCCACGACTCTAAATTGTCAGCTAACAGTTGATGGACACATTGTGAGAACATTGCTATAGGACAAGTCACGGAGAATAAGAGCAAGCACTAATGCTTGCATCAGGTATGCAATGCTATTTGGGATAGCGAGGAAGCGCTGCAGAACGCGGGGGAGGCGGCCGGGCTGGAGCCGGCAGTCATCGCCGCGGGAGACGCCTCCGGCAGCCACCAGCGGCGGCTGCACGGCAGCTTCCAGCGGCAGCTTCTTGGCGGCGCCGGGGGCGCAGGATCGGCGGCGGCCGATGACGTCGTGTGTGACGGCCGCGTGCAGGTGCGCTTCTGGGCGCATGTATAAAAGAAACGTCACGAGTGTGATAGTATAAGCTGTGGGGTGTATGTTGAATGTGGCAGGCCACAACAAATCCCCTGGGTTGCATGCTGGGTTGCACTAACACGTAATCGCCTCCGTAGTGGCGATGCAGATGCGCCCGGTTAGACCTTAGGGTTTGGGGTTAGGAGATAGGGTTTAGGGCTTAAGGTGTATTATAGATGTATCTCCCTCCGAGATCGGCGACTCGACAACGGCGACAAAATCCATATCAGGATTTCAGGGCTCGGGAGATGTGCAAAGGGTAATGACCACATATAGCTTTGCTGCCAGTGCTGCTACCTGATGCTCTGCTCCAATTTCTCAACACGGGTGTTGTGAATTTGATGCTGACAAAGGCCCCTTGGGAATAGTTCAAATATGGCTGTGTACGGGCAGTGCCTCTATCAGGCGTAGGATGGCATGTTTCTCTAAAGTCATGAGGACAAAAGAGATAATGCTTGTGGCAGGTGAACTGGCCGGAGTGCGGCAACAAACCCAACATGCGGCCAGCCATCGGTGCCGCCGCGCTCCACCAGGTGACTCACCTCAGGAATTACTCATTCAACCTTTGCATACGCCCCTGTTTTTGGGAACAGAAGCCTGGATTGCCATAATCCCATGCCTCTTCCCATGCAATTGTAATCGCACAGACTCCATCTTCAAAGTGGACATTCTATGGCTTGGGCTGGGGAAGAAAATTTTGTGCATGCAACATTCATATGAAGAGCATTTATCCCAGCCTTATTCCACATCCCATCAGAATGTGTAACTTGACAGCTGTCAGCAGCATTTTGCATCAGTAACGAGGTTGTTTACAGTGTGGCAGAGGGATGTGAAAGTCCAGTTTAATGCCTCCCCCAACCAGATGTAAGGTCTTACTGACGAAAATATTCAATAATCATTCAATAGTCAATATATATTTGTCTGCAGCACTCATCAATTTGATGTGTGCAGGTGCATCTATTCATCTTCATTATGGCTGTGGTGCACATAGTGGGAGGCATCCTGCTCATTCTGCTGGCGTCGCTGCGAGTGCGCTTCTGGCAAAAATGGACCGAAGACGGGGACGGCTACACAGCAGAGTGAGCCCCCCTGGGGCATGTCAAACTCTCAAACACCTGCATACAGAAATGCTTGAAAATATTTCTACAATTTGGGTCTGGGTCCATTTCAAGCTCTTTGCTTGAGTGCGCAGCTCCATCATGCACTGCATCATAATCTCATCGAAGGCCAAAAAGCAGAGACTCAATTGGGCACTTTGCATCACCTGTCAGATTGAATACCTGTCAATCGCCGTATTCATGGAAAAGGAGTGCACATTGTATGCTTTGAGCCGCCCAAGAGAAGAAGCTCGGTGCAGGATTCTGAAATTAGCTGTTTTGCATGCTCAGGGCGAGGCGGGCGAGCGACTCAAGTGTGAAGGAGATTGAGATGATGGTGACTGGCAAGAGCGCAGTCAGCCTGGGGGCCGGCAGTGGCGCGCCTGATCTGACAGCAGGCCGGGGGGACCGGGGGGACGTCACAACAGACCGGGGGGACCTGGAGGCCGCGGAGGGGCCCAGGGCGTTTGTGGACCACCTGGAGGTCCCCCGCAAGGGTCGCTGGCGCGGCAGGTACGAACTTGATTTGAATCTGAAATTCAATTCTTCGGCGGATTTTGAAATTTAATATCGAACAAAGTGCAGGCACTACAGGAATTGTGTGTGCACCTGTTGGCAGAAGGCATGAGGCAGTCAAAAAGTATATTCCTTTGTGGCAACATTGCATGCTATCACAATGGCTTTTCCATCTCTGTCTGAGCATGCTATAGCAGGTTTTTATACCACAGGTCTTCCTCTGACCGGCAGAATACACTTTGTGCCTGCTCCTATTGTTATCTTCGTGGTATGCAGGAGTTATAAATGCAATGCCCAAGCCACTGATCTACATTCTGTGCCAAGGCCTTGCTCACACAGCTCTCAACTGAGCTCTGTTGAAGGCCCTTTTCGTTCTTATTGCAAAAATTCTCCTGGCCTATTTTTAAATTAGTTGCCGAGGTAGTGACAGGTAGCTGGTCTTGGGCGATGCAGGCCTCTGCATCTGAACGGGCTGTGGGGAGGTATTGCGGAAATGTTTTGGTGCATCGTGCGGCAGTTCAATGTGGTCAGCGTGGTGACTAAGGAGGAATTCTCGCTCATGCGCGCGTCCTTCTACCTGACTCACCACATCGACACAGGTGCTGCCCTAGCTTTATCCTGACTTCTGCTTTCTGTTCACTGCTCTCATCATGGCAAAGGAGACATGATATTCACGATGTCTTGCATGGATCATTGCTTGTATATATGTTTTTTTATTCAGGGTCTTTTCCCCCAAACCGTATCAAAAGTGACAGAGACCTTTGATTAAAATAAGCAAATGTAGACAAGCAGAAAGGGACACAGAGTTTGCATGCGCACTCCGACCCTGACATACTGTGCTTTGTAGGTCGCATTTTGGCATGAAAACGCCAGATTTGGGCTTGCATATGATGACATTTCTCGAAACCACCAAGCAAATGGGTGCATTCAGAATGGCATGTGCAATGTGTGCAGGTGCACAGTTTGAGTTCATGGCGTACCTTCGGCAGAGCATGGAGGATGACTATGCCAGCTTGGTCGGGCTGGGACTCGCCATGTGGGTCTTCCTGATTGTCTTTGTGCTGCTCTCGTCCGTCTGGGGTGCGCTCACTTTCTCTCACCTGCAAATGCATGCGTGCCATCTAATTTTCACCCCCTCGTGGGATTTTTTGATTTTTCAAAAAGTGTACGAGCTGCATACAAGTAAAACTTCTCATGCATCCTGACGCCTGCCAGCATGTGTGTGTGTATTGCAAGATGCATGGCTGGTGTGCTGACGCAGCGGTTGCACTGTCTTGGCCTGAACCTGACAAATATGAGCTATAAAATCCAACAAAGAACCGGGTGTCAAGAAAAAATATGGATTTTTTGCAGGTTGGTGCGTGTGGCTCTTCACAGTGCTGGCTGGCGCGGTGCTGCTAGTTGTGAACACAAAGCTGGTGTGGATTGCTCGCTATGTCATCCGTGGAGGTATTGTGCACCGCCTGCAGCCAGGTGAGTCTTCCTTGCCCAAACCTTTTTCAGCTACCACCTTCCCAACTTATACAACAAACTATAGTATAGTATATACAACACCAAGTCACCTTAAGTGCCCAAAAAAAAACCAGGTTTGCAATGGAACCGTCCCTGCAACTTGGATGTCCAGATTTGAGCCAGGGGTTTCTATATCTAATGCTAGTGATTTAATATAAAAGTGTGTAGTAATATTCAGGATTTTATAGACCTTATAATTCTGTTGGTGCAGGTATCTTCTGGTTCAACCGCCCCTGGCTGCTGCTGCCAGTGATCAAGTACCTCGTCTTCTTCAACACCTTTGTCTTTGCCAACTCCATCTTCTTCGCCACCCAGTTTGGCCCGCACTCCTGCTTCTTCTCAAAGACTGGGTTCCAGGGCGCTGTTCCGCTCTCCTGGTGGGTGCGTTCCTATCCCTCCCATTTCAGAGCCATTTTTCCTACTTGTAAATTCCTCCTGAGGGCGGCTACAGGGCATAGTCTTTAGCAACCCCTGGCGGCTGTGATCATAAATGTCTGCTATCCTAGCCAGCTTGCTATGCTGCCAGGCTTGCCAATCAGCCTGCATTTTTCACAAGAGACGCCCTGGTTGTCGCGAAGCAGCGCAGTTCTGCATGCATACGCACGCACAGCGCCTCTCAGTACTTGTCATTAACTTTATCTTAAGTATGACATGCAAGCAATGCATGCATTGAATGAGGGGCTCCGCTGATGAGTGTTTGTTTCTGTGCGGGAGTCCATACTGCCTTTTATGTCTTGCACTGCCTTGTTGCTGATCTACCCCTAACAAAGCAACGAAGCACCAGGGAGATAAGAGGAAGGGGCTGATACACGAGTGTACATTATGCACCAACAATACAATGATCCACATTACCCTTGTAAAGAGCGTAGATAACACTGCTGATTGGGGCCTGTGGTGCATTCGAGCTGCTGGTAAATGCAATTGTGAAGTCACTTCGAAATGAGTACATATGAAAGATTGCTAATGGGTGGGTGTTTGTGTGGTGCAGTCGATGGTGCTGGTGAACGTGGTGTATTTCATGAGCCTGTGCTTCATGACGCTTCCCCTGTACAGCCTGGTGGTGCACATGGGCTCGGACATCAAGCGCGAGGCGTTGCCTGCCGTGCTGCAGGAACGCCTCCGGCTTGCGCGCGCCCAGTACGACCAGGCGAGTCATTCTCATAATTACCTTTCATCATCAACCCCATATACAGATGCTGTATCAGCAATAGATGTGCCGAATGAGCATGAGAGCTGATTTTAGCAGCTGACATCCACTTTCTCAGGGAGAGTGCTGTGAGGCAGGCAGATAATATACAGACTTTGCTTTAATCTGTGCTGTTGACAAAACCACAGAATCAGCTGGCATGCATGTGTACCTTGAGAAAGCAGAGAATCGTGCGCCTATGATAGCGTTGAATTCCAAAAAGTGACAGGCGTTAATCTGACGGCTAGCTGAATGCCATTTCAGGTGTCAGCGGCAGAAAAGACATCAGGCAATTTGTTCAGTATGGTCGGGGGCCGGAAGGGGTGGGCCAAGGGTGGACCAGAGCAGGCCCGAGGGGGTGACCCTCTTGTGACGACACCGCACTCCACCAGCAAGGATGCATGATTTTGCCTGTTGTATTCTGATCAGGGTCTATTGTTTGGAGGTCAATCCTGCATGCGTAATTGTAGCTTTAGCGACCAGTTTTCTGTCAAACACATCGGCACACTGTGCACATTGGCAATTCAATTGCCGCAATTGTTTTGCAGGACAGTATTATTTTAGAACAGATGGGATTCGGATTCTGCCAAACTTGAACAATTAGCTACCGACTACCCATCATTTGCTTGACCTGGCGTATTCTAGCTTCCAGTTCAATGCTGATACGGTATCAGTCACTGATCATAATATCAAATTCTAAATAGAAATCTAAACTTTAATCACCGTGGACACGCGCATGCGCACTGCTGTGTCATTTGGCTAGCTGACCGAGATGATAGTGGCAATGCTAGTGGCGATACAGATCTTCAATTGAATGCAAAAATGTCAATGCTGTGTTCGAAAGCAGATTCCCATGCAGACCCTTGCTGCTATCAATAGGTAGTCTCGCTATGCAGCTTAGCATGCCAGGTGGCAGTCACGTGCTGCAACGTCAGCCACGTGCAGGGAACCCTAGCATGGAAGCTGGGGTACACCTCTTGCAGCAGGTGTTGAGTGCAACATTACATTCGATGCTCATCTTTATTTAGCCCTTACTTGCTCTAGTAGATATTCAAGCGTCCTAACGAAGATTTTTCTTGGCCTGCACAGAGAACGTTTGATCTTCCTGCTAGCTGCACCCTTAAACACAGCATCTGATCGCTTTTTATCACCTGCTACTGTCAGGTACTATAGTGTATGGCAGACGGAAGCCCTGCATTGTTTGCTGGCATTCCTCTATGGGCTAATATCACACTGTCAGCCGCCCTCGTGACAATATCCGCCTACTTCGCTGGAACAACTCTTGGCGTTATCAGCCTTGACAAGATCTCCCTGAAGATCGTTGCTCAGGCTTCAGACGATGCGAAGGAGAGAAGACATGCAAGTGCGAATCTTCGCAATAAGTCGACGTCCTGAGTTGATCGTTATGCATATTCACGTTTCTTCTGTCTGCATAGTGACATATTTTATGATAAACTAATATTATTTGGCGTTCACATCTTGTAAATCTTGCGAGCGTCTCAATTGCCGGATATCGATCGAAGCGTGAAGCAACTGGCCTGATCGCAAATGGGTGCTTGCAGAGGCAATATTGCCAGTACGAGAGCGAGGAAATTGGCTGCTATGCACATTGCTCATTGGAAACACCATCGCAAACTGTAAGTATTCTGACAGATCTTCCTGTCCTGAGTCTTGGTATCTTTCCAATTAATCAGGTTGTGTGCTAGCCCTGATCCCTTGATCAAGTAGGCAATCTTCCGTCTTCTATTGATGTGTTCCAGGCTGACTTTTTCAAAAATCGTGGCTGAACTCCCCTTTCTGTTGGTGCAGCGTTCCTCTCTATCTTGCTCGCTGGCTACACCTCAGGCCTACTCGGTAAGCCTCTGCCTTCTTCGTTTGACTTAGTGGTATGCAGATGACACTGTAGGTGTTGAGTGCAGGTCTTTCACACGCTATTTGTAGCCTTGCGTTGCTGGTGTCACTGCAAGTGCTGATGTCACTGCATGCAAGAATCCCTTTGCGCACTGTCGCTGACTGTGTGCATGCCATGCAACAGGCCTCATCCTGTCAACCGCTCTCATCGTCATCTTCGCAGAGATCATTCCGCAGGCGCTGTGCTCACGGCACGGGCTGCTCTTCGGTGCAAAGACAATCTGGATCATCCGGGGCGCAATGCTACTACTCTCCCCAATCGCCTGGCCTCTCTCGTATATCCTTGACAAGGTGCGCCTTTTCAAAATAATGCATCTTGCATATTTTTCCGTTTTTGGCTCGCGCACTGTCTTGCACCTATTTCCTTCCATGTTTAGCACAGCTCTGCCCACATTACTGCCTCTGGTCTTCTTTGCAGACTGTCGTCTTGTGCCAAGGTTAGCTACTGGGCCTTAAGAAAGCAGACGTGTGCCTGAAGCAGGAAATTGTATAAGAGTGAGGAGTCATGACTACTTGATGACTAATTTCTTATGCACTGCAGGTGCTTGGACACGAGGTGGGCAACATCTACACGCGATCAGAGCTCAAGCACCTCATCCAGATCCACGTGGAGAACCCTCAACACCAGGTGCATGGCTGCCCTTTCCCCATCACACGGATTATAATTATTACTTTTATTGCACGCTTTTCCTGCCAAAGGCAAGGTGCGTCTGCAGACAAGCTGCATGTAAAGGCTGCCAAATTCCTACCCCTTGTTGGACTCACCATATTCAAGCAAGACCCAATCTACCGTGGGCACGATGCTCAGTATTTATACCGCCCCCCGCCAGCCGGGGCCCGGATAGCCTTGCCTAAATTGTCTTTCAGAGTATCTTGCACTGCCTTGTATGTCTTGCATGTCCCTTCTGTGAGGATATCTTCTCCGCTGACTTACACAGCGTCTTGCCGTCCTTGGGAGTCTGACCTTCCGTGGCAGAGTGAGTGGCGGACAAATTTATTGTGGATTGGGTGCTGACTGGATGTCCACGTGGCGCAGGAGGAGTCTGGGCTGACAGTGGAGGACCACCAGCTGCTCTCTGGCGCGCTGGACTACAAGGTGCGCAACTGATCTTGTTGGAATGACTACGCCTGTGAAGTGTCTCTCAGCAAAGAACTGTAAGGCCAGAAGCGGCGCAATGCTATGCAAAAGTTGCAAAGCTATTGCAAAAATGAGTTCCCTGGCATCTAGCCACCCGGCGATCAGATACTCAGCTGCCAACACTATTTTACAATGGGATTGGCAAGCTGCAGAGGGGAGGAGGGAAGGGCGCATGCTGAACCTGACAGTCTTCGCATTTGTTCTGGGTGCAGTGTTGCTGCCATCTCTTCAGATGTGATTGATGTCGGCATCTCGTGTCTTTTCACCTCCACTTTCTGCAGGAGTGATTGTGTTGCAAGAAAATACTGGGATCTTCTACCTTCTGTGCTCTCGTTTCTGCACGAAGCCATCCTACATGGCCAACGCTTTCAAGTACGTTTTACTCGGGAAATGGTAAAAGTGGAGTGTGCGTGCGCGCAGGACAAGCGGGTGAAGGATGTGATGACGCCGATGAACAAGGTGTACATGATCGAGGCGGGCGTGCGGCTGAGCTTTGAGCACATGCTGGAGATCTATCGCAGCGGTTACACGCGCATCCCCGTCTATGACAAGGACCCCCAGAACATCATCGGCATCCTCTACACCAAAGACCTCATCCTCGTCGACCCAGGTGCGCTGCTGCTCGGCATCGAATATCTCTCTGGTCCTGACATTCAGATGAGCCCCATGTCCCTTTTGGCTTGGACAACCAACCAACAAAAAATGTGGCACTGGTTGCATGCGCATAAAAGCGGAAGGTCACTTCATCTGTCCCTTCACACGTTTGGTTTGCAAGTCACAAAGACAGGAATGCAGATGCCATCAGAGCTAAAGAATTGGAGGTGTAGGGGGCCTGGGCTTCTGAGATGAGCATATGGTCTCAGCCCATTTTGTCAAACATCACAGAGATAGTGCAGGCCAGTCTGCCTCACAGAATTTCCTCGCATTGGGGAATTGGATGTTGTGTCTGTCTGGCTGCTATAGGCCGCTGAATTATTTCTATGCCTCTGCAGATGATGAGTTGGAGATCCGCACGCTCGTGACCTTTCAGGGCAAGCACACTGTGCAGTACATTCTGGACATTACCCCGCTTAATGAGGTGCGCTTCTCTTGCATCACTGAAGACCAGAAGTCATTTCAGCATCAATGACTCTGATTGAGCAGCACTCTTGAAGTTTGAGTGGAGCAAGTTGTCGAGTCTAAGGGCGCAAAATAGTGTTGAGAGTTTGGTTGAGCAGCACTGTTGAGTCTCAGGGAGCATTACTGCCGAGTTTTAAGTTGCCAAACGGTGTGAATAGAACTTTTAATGGGGCTCCAATTGCTGCTGATCATTGCTGTCGAGTCTTAAGTTGCACAATGATGTCAAAAGAACTAGAAACATACTAAAGTGCTGCTGATGTGCAGGTGTTCAAGCTCTTCAAGACGAACCGCACGCATATGATGCTGGCGTGCGCGCTGGACACGCTGGCGCAGGTTCCCGGCAACATCCTGTCGGTGCGCTCGCAGCAGAACTTCCTCACCAAGGGCGCCAAGCACATGACCGGTGAGCCGCCCGTGTGCACATGCCCGGCCTGAGCCTTGAGTGCCTTGAAAACCATTCATGGTAGGAGCATGGTACAGTTGATCAAATCGTCGGGTTTTCCTGAGCATTTTTCTTTTCTGTGGCACAGAAATTGTTAGGCTAGAGTCTCTTGAGCTGAGTTCTGCAGTGCTGACTCTAGCATATGGAGTTAGAGAGCACTCTCGAGCCTGAGAGAGAGTGCTCTCTAACTGAGGAGCAGGGATGGCGGGGCAAACTGAGATTGAAAGAGTGTGAGCATTTCATGCTGATAGCACTGCTTGCAAAGCGGCATGCGCCCGGTCTAAAATGACGGTGAGGAGTATCTAAAAAAGGATTCTGAGGGACATGCCGTATTTTGTGTGTCATGCTGACATCAGCGCATGCACATGCCCGCCAGGTGTCATAACACTGGAGGACGTGCTGGAGGAGGTGATCCAGGACGAGATCATCGACGAGACCGACAACTTTGAGAGCAACGAGCAGAGCATCCCCGTCGTGCGCCGCCCGGGCCGGGATCGGCCGGATGTCTCCGCATACCTCGCGCTCTTTGAGCACAAAATCCGCGATCAGAACAAGCTGTCGCCCGCCGAAGTGCAGGCGGTGAGCGCGTTCCTGCTCACTGCCATCCCCGAGTTCGCCATCTTCGCCTCGGTCGACACCGTGCTCAAGGTAAGAGATGCAGCTGGCAACCCCTCTGTCGTCCAAAATTGTTGTTATTGCGGCACGAAGACAAGTGTCTTGTGCTGTTTCTTGGTGAGGGAAAGGAAGGCTTTTACATGTCACTTGAGAAGGCAGTACATCTGCATGCAAAAGGAAGGCTTTCACATGTCACTTGAGAAGGCAGTACTTCTGCATGCACAGTGCGGAGCCTGGGCCCTAGCATGCTCAGGCTGTCTGTCCAGTGCTGTACATGTGGCTGCTATCAGCGTGAACTAGTCTTTATATTTCAGGATATTTTCAACCACCATAGTATAAGTATCTTGCTTTCTTGCCAGCAAAGTTTTTCTAGCCTCAATGTTGCAGTGAGATGTGCACAGATGCCAGCAAAGTCTCTTAGAGCCCGGATGTTGCAGTGAGATGTGCACAAAGCCAAACAAATGACAGCGCAAATGAGTGTGGGACCAAGCCGTTGCATGTGTCATGCGCGCGCAGAGCCTGGTGCGTCAGGCGGAGATGATCGACACGGAGGGCAGCGACAGCGACGAGGACGGCTTGGGGGAGGCGCACTCGCGCTCTCTGGACAACTTGTCGCTGTCCGGCAACGAGCAGCCGCTGTACACACGCGGCGTCCCCTCCCCCCACTTCACCCTCGTGCTCCAGGTGAACATTCTCTCATGCTATTGGCCCAAGCCTTTTATTTGCATGCCTCAGATGCATACACGCCGGCAGTTATGCAGTCCAGAGCTAGCAGACACCTTGCTGGAGTTGCCCAGACCTCTGGCTGTGAGGCCGAGCATTCCTTCCACCCCACTTCACTCTCGTGCTCCAGGTTAAATTCCCCGCATGCTATTGGTCCAGAGTCTGCAGTTGGCAAGCCTCAGATGCATACACGCCGGAAGGTCTGCTGGCTCTAGACAGCAGGCAGCATGCCGGAATCGCCCAGACCTCTGCCGTGGGGCAGAATGTTCCCTCCGCCCCACTTTGCCCTTGTGCTCCTAGGGGTTGCCCCGCGTGCATGTGGGCCAGAGTCTGCAGTTGCCATGCCTTAGATGCATACACGCCGGCAATATTGCAGGTCCACCCAGCAGATACCTGGCTTGCCAACTTTGCGTGGGGGTGAACTATTCCCTCCCCCACTTTACCTTGGTGCTGCATGCAAGTGGAGCATTCTACTTTCCTGAAAACCCACCAACATGCCATAATGTTGGGGTTACTGCAAAGTCGAGACCAAGCTCTCTCCATAGGAAGGAATGGTGACTGTGCTATCAAGCATGGCGTGATCAAGCTCAAGGACTTTCTGTTTATGCCATGGGACTCAAACCATGGGACTCAAACGATGATGCTCCCAAGATGGGACTCCCCTGTAGCTCCTCTGTTTTGTGTCTTTGGTTTCTCACGCATACTCCTACAGAGTCTGAGCCCTGCCCAGCAATCTCTACACATGGCCTCTCAATCTTTCCAGTTGTTCTCTTCTGTCACGCCTCGGATGACGGATTTCTGAGTATCACAAATCTCACCAGTAACTTCCATGCACACAGGGCCGCGTGGACGTGTATGCTGGCTCAGAGCGCTTCTTCAGCGAGCTGGGCCCCTGGTCGGTGCTGGGCCAGAAGGCGCTGGCGGCCGAGGAGTACGTCCCGGACTTTGACGCGCGCGCAACCGGCGGCTGCCGCATGCTGCGCATCCACAAGGACGCGTACCAGGCCGCTCTGCGCATGGGCAAGACCGACCAGATCGTCGGCGTTCGCGCCATGCGCCAGCTCACCCAGGTGGGTTCTATTTTCACCCGGCGCTGTTCTGGACTGAGATGCCGATTTAATGTTCGCCCGTCTCTTTGAGGCAGCTTGCCTGATACCTTTGTGTGGGAGTCTCAGTGCCGCTGTCATCCTGGGCTTTTATGAATGTCGCCATCACATTGGCCGGCGGACAATGAGAGACAATACAAATGCTTTGTCCGAGAATAATTTCTTCTAAGAAAGTCTTCTGGAGATGCTGCCCTTTTTGGCCCACCACCTGAGCCCACCAATTTTGCACACTTTCACCGCAGAACGGCGGTCATCTCTTGGATCGAAGCTGCCACAGCTTTCTGGACTGACCTGCTCCTATCATGCGTGTTGAGGCCAAATGGTGTGTTGCAATTCGATTGAGACCAGAGAATACACCTTCTTACACGCCACGCCTGCCCCCGCCCCTCCTGCTATGCTGCCCAGTCAAGGCGCTGATCCGCCCAAACCTCCTGCTGCTGTGAGACCGGCTCTGCCCCTCTCGCGTGGCTGCAAATCCCAGAGCGCGATTGGTGGCAGTGTGCCAGATCGCCCCTGTGAAGCTTTTGTGAGCTTGGAGGTGCAGGTGTGCTTTCAACCCTGGCTGATTGGTGCTACCAACCAGAAAATGATGCCCTTTGCTTCCCCTTCTCCTTTTCACCACTTTTGTCTTTGCTTCAAATGCGCACAGAGCAGCCCACCGGTTTCTGTGAAAAGCTCATGCCATGCTACTGTAAGGCAAGCCCATACTATGCTTCGGCGGCTGCACTGCAGAAATGCACCTGCCTGTGTAAGGGGACCCAGTTGCTCTATTGTTTCAGATACTTGCACTATTTTGTTCATCTGGCTGAGATCTGAGGAGTTTGGCTTTCCCTGTGCAAAGGCGCTGGACTACAAGCCGCAGAAGGTCCTGAGCCATCCGCTGCAGCCAACAAAGAGCCTGTCGGATGCAGCGGCCAGTTCGGCGGCGATGCCTCCCAAGAACAGCGCCCCGGGGAGCAGCAGACCAGTGACACCAAGGCCACAAGACACCGCTGCCAATGTGACAGACAGTGCAGTTGTGAATGAGTCATCATTAGGTGATGGTGGGGCCAGCAAAGCAGCGTCCAGTCAGCCTGCTCCAGGCCAGACGTATTCCCGAGATGCCAGCGAAAATGTTTGATTTGCCACAGCATTACCTGTGTAAGCTGTGGCAGAAGGCTTGAAGAATGCACGTCCCTGGGTCTAAGATTGTTCGCAGATTGACAGGGCATCTGGCAATGATTTCATTGCAGGATTGAGACTTCTGTGTCTGGCATGCGTTTCGCACTGCTGTGTCTTCTGGCAAACGGCATTTGGCAGTCCACGATCTGGATTGCGAGAGAAATGAGAGACAATCTCACTGCGGTCGATGGCAAATTGCCAGGACAAGTATTTCAGCCTTGTGTGTGAAAGGAGCCGGCCTGCGCAAGCCGGTTTTAGTGTTGCCACAAAGTATTTCACTGCTGAAAGTGCAATCTTGGATCAGCGCTGATCGTACTAATTGCTCATATTGTAGTAATGTTCATCGTCTTGAGTTCTGGAATGTCCGCCCTTGACATGCACATGCGCATTGTTTCTCTGCAGCTGCCTAGCATGCTAATTGAAGTGGGTCCCGTGAAGTTTCGGGACAGACCTGATTAAATGGCCAGCAAATTTGATCTTGATGTTCACTTGACTGGTCAATAGCAGTGGCTTGATATCATGCAATGAATGGCTGCTCATGCGGACTTGTAACGACTAACAAATTTGTTGCATGCATAGATGTTATGTGCATTGACAAAACAGAGGATTGCTGACCTCAAAATACTTTGCGGATTGCCTGAATCTGATCTCTCGATTGACGACTGCTTTTGAAAGAAATCTTCTACCTCCCAAAATAAGTCTGAAAATGTCATGGCGAGGTCTAGACTTGCTTGTGTTTTTTAGGTTCCGAATTACCGGACCCCAGCTTGCTTACTATAGTTAGTATATTTAGTGTAAGTATATAGACCCTGAAGGAATTAGAATTGCTTTGAGGAGCCGTTGACAATCTCTTCTTTGCAGATGCCAGCAGAGCAGTGAAAGAATTGGTGCAACCGTATGCGCCGAACATAACGAAAAGTGAATTGTTTTGGTAGTTTTCTCCGATTGCTAGCTACTTTGATCACTCCTCATGAGGACTTAAGTGGTAGTCACCATGATGCCTGCTTCATGGCGCTCCTGTTTCCTGATTCCTTCGCGGACTGCTGCGCAGCAAAAAAAGAAATCCAAGCACCTGTCATGCCACATCAGCCGCACCCAATCTAAGCCATTTCCATCTGGCACTGACAGGCTGTTGAAAAAACTGACCCCGGCAGAGGCAGGGGTCAGGCCAGACAATGCTGTTGGTATCCAGGCTAATAAGGTCCGACCCAATATTCCGATCTAATAAGAGTATTCTTGCTGCGACAATACAAGCATTCTACCATGAGAGTTGCAGCAGATTTAGAGCCGCTGATGCTGCAACTGTCTAGACCAGACATGTGTTCGTCTTGGTCTTCTCATCAGAAATCCAACAGAAATTGTCATGGTGATCATTGACGAAAAGCAAGGTAAAGACCAGCTCTGGCGCGCACCTTCATTTTCCTCCAGGATGCCTTGAGTTGGAGAGCTTGTCGTACTGCAACAGGCAGAAGTTATACAGGTGGCGCACGCTTGTATGGTTGGCCAGCATCAGCCATCCAGAGACCTCCCTCTATGGCCCGGAAATAAGACACAGCGACTGCTGCGATAGCGCCACCTGTGCACCACATCAGCTGCTATGTCAGCGGCAGGAAGCCTCAAGCGGTGTGGAGCCTCAAAGATATTGAAACAGTTTTTTAGGCTCCCTGTGATCACAGCAGAACTTCCTGACACAGGCAGGATGGCGGAGCTTGCTGCAGAGTGGTTGCAGGGCTTCCAAATTGGTGAGGGCTGCAGGACATCACGTAAAGAAGACAGACCATGCCGCTGCGACCTCAAATGCTATGTTTGCCACATTTGGTTGTTCAAGCTAATCCTGTATTGAGGAAATGTATGCGCTGACGTCACACCTCTGCTGCCATCTATGCACTTGGGAGAAATAGTCAAAGAAGTCCGCGTTGCTGTACTGCAGGGGACTGTTGTATTGGAAAGTTGCAGTCTGACTGTTCCCGATCATTTAAATGGAAATCCAGCTAGAATTGTTGTGGGCTCTTCAAGTATAAAAAAACGAACAACCAAGTATAGTTTTGCTCGGCAACCCTGCAGATTGCCGAAGTCGACCCATTTTTCATCATCATCCGATTGTTGAATGATGTGTCTTCGGACTTGTGTATGTTGTGGACTTTGCTCCAAGCCAGCGGCTCAATTTCGAAAGCCTATTAGTAAGGGCCCCCCGGGTTCTGACGTCGTTACACCCCAGATAGCTACAAACTTCAAAGTGCGAGGTGCAACTGTTGTTGACAAGCACCTGCACCGCATTCCAGTGCAGTATAGGCGCCAAACGGACTGCGAAAGGTATTTCAGAGGTGTTACCCGTTGCGAGCTACGTGGAGGACGAGCGTCGTGGTCACCATGGCCGCAGTCATTGCGCTCCTGCTCCTGGCACAGTTCAGTTGCTTGGCCCATGGTGAGGCGCTCTGATAAAAACCTCTTGATGATAATTCCAAAGAAGGTGCCTCGAGCAGCTATATTTGCTACTGTTCACCAGCACTGACGGTGACTCCTTTGAAACATTGCCACCAGGTGCCCCAACGGAGTTCACCGTGGTGGACGGCTTGCTGGTGAGCCCGCCTGACGATGACGCTTTTGAATGATGTACACTCTAGTGGGAAACTCCGGCTTTCTTTGGTAGCGCACTGGATTTGAATCCTGGCATCGTCTCTACAGTGATTTGAACAACGGGAGTTCTTTCACCACAGGAACGCGAACAAAAAGCCGTTTGTCCATAGAAGGGTGGCTATTAGCTTTTAGTAGGACAGACCATTGCAGATGTCAGAGAAGTGCCATCACGGCCCTGCGCCATTGTGACCGTCTCTCACCAGCCCGACTTGTATAAGTTTTTGATATCAACGCATCAACATAACTGTTGCGATATCATCGAAATACATGTCGTTCAAAACGCAGCCCCATTCAGTTTGCAGAAGAAATAAAATGTTGCATCCCACAGGTGGGAGTTGCTGCGCTGGGCAAAGAGGGTGCGGACGCCCTGGCGAAGAAAACCGCGAATACTGTCGACGTTATATTCCACAAGGGAATAAAACGCGCTAGCAGCACCGTGCAGGCCTCCACAACACCACCACCAGAGATCACAGTAAACACACCAGCCTCAACCACCCCTCCAGCTTCAACCCTGCAATCCTCTACAACACTGCCAGCATCAACAGGAGTGGCACAGGTGAGGCATTCGTGGTTGCGAGCGCATGCTTTACACCCTTGTTGCAGTCCGCACACGCGCTTTGCAAAGCACTTGCCGATTCTGGGATCACCTGTACTTGCTGTCCTCTGAATGGTAAGACAGCTTCCAGGAAGAGCTTGCTGTGCCGTGTGACATTCAGATCACACATGCTAATGGCCTGTTCATTGCATGCGCAGAGCTCGCTGCCTCCTGTGACCACCGGCGCTCCACTCACAACGCTGCCACCTGCAACAACACCTTTGAGCTGCCCCGGCACAACGACCAGCGCACCAATAAACTTAGTTGGGACGTGGATCCAACTTCGTTTGCTTACCCGGGAATCACATACGAACGCCCTCAGTTTGCGCAGAGCGCAGCCGGCCAGACCTTCACTCCTTCCGCCGATGCCACTGTCAAAACCTTCGCGTTTGACATGCGTATCCCCCCCAACATTCCATTTGACCTCGGTCAAACTCCGGTGAGGCTCTTTTTCCGCTCAACCAATTTTGAGCGCTCCATGCAGTGCATGTGCATGTTTGGCGCTGACCTCTTGCTTTTCACTGGTTACCAGCTTGCCACATGATGACAGGCACTTCAGCTCGGATGATGGCATCGCCCATTGAACCTTGGAACATGCTCTCAATCTGCTTCTGCGCCTCCAAGTGCGTTTTGCCTGGTGCGCAGGGCCTCAAGTTTGCAGCCTACTTGTACGCTTGGGATGCAACAAAGCCGGGGCTGAAGGGGCCGCAGCTGTATGCGAGCGACCCCAGATCTCTTTCCACTCCCCGTGGGGAAGTGGTCACCTTCAACGTGCCAGGCTGCCTCACCCTTACTGGCAACACCGAGTACGTTGCTTTCCTCAGCACCGCTGGTTTCTGGCCAGGTGGCAGTCCGAAAGTCACCTACATCGATACATCGTCCACCACACTCGCTGGCTCTAGCAGGATCTACTCTCTCACGGCAAGCAATAGCACTGCGACCTTCCAGACCACTGACGCCTGGGGCTCAGCTCCGCCGCCACCTTCCGGTAAAAACATCGCGCTCAGCGTGACTTACTACTGAGCATCGCAGCACAAGATGATGTTCCACCCCTTGTGACGCTGAGTTTCACTTGGAGGTGGTTAAACTTGGGCTGAATCTGTGCAGGGCCACCCCTGTTTGCAGGCCTTGATTTGAACAGCCAGATCGTTTTAAACAGAATGTCTCTGATGATTTCCTGTTTGCGACTGATCACATCAATGCTTGGCAGCTTGTTTAAAGCAGTAAATGCCAGGTTGGATATTGACTAAGGCTGGAATACACCTGGGGGTGTGTCTGAGCATGAGCGCATGTTTTCTATTGCCATGTCCGACCTCTGTCAGCGATTGACTATGAAGCCCGCCCCATGAGGCATACAGGCCTGTCTTTGCATCCTGCCTTTTTTACCAGGTGCCTTCATGTGTAGCAGGTCTAGCTGGCACCTTGGGGTCCAGTGGATCACAGACAGGAACATGATCTTATCATGATCAATGCTACTAGCATACTTGAAGTACTTGAAGTGTAGGTGGAAAGTTGGAAATGAAGCATGGTGTTCCTGCTCTTTGGCAGCAGTGATTTTCATGGAATAAAAGTATTTTCAATGTTTTGTCTCTGAAGAGCGCACAGATGCAGGAGCAAAGAGCACGTGTACATATGTACATATGTGGTATGCATACCAGCTTAAGCTTCGTGAATAAATAGCTTGTGGAGATTTACGATAAAGTACATCCTTGTGAGGCCTGCAGCTTGTCTGCAGACGCACCTTGCCTCCGGCATGCCTTGCGCAAGAAAAGCGTAAAATGATAGGAATAAAATGCTGGAGAGGCACGTTACAGTGTATGGCCGAAATCAGCAATGCTTTAACATCACACTGCCAAGTATCATACAATCCAGTAACTTTTAAGAGTGGATGCTGCACGTGAGCTTCCTGCGGGCAGTCCGCAGGTGAGCCTTGTCCATTACAATTGTGTCAGTTGGACGCAATCAGGGTTGCACGTTTTATTATGATTGATCTGATCACTTTACTGCCGATGGTATCAGTACAACCAATCAGCCTGGGCAATTCATGTGTAATCTTTCTTTTCTTTTCAATATCATGAAGTCGTTTTCCCAGCACTCTACTTGATCAAGCCACACAGAGGCGCTGAATCCACATGAACGCGCTGCGAGCAGGTCAAACTCCACATGCATTGCGGGACCTGTCACTGCAGCCAGTTGCATTCGAGTCCGTTCATATTGAGGAGCAAAGCATGGATATATTTTGCAAGCAAAGCTGCCGGCAGAGGCTATTTGTCACTGTCCACAGTCGCGGCCATTTTAGGCAGTCTTAAAGAGCAGCCGGAGCCAAATTCAGCCACATTTTGAATTCACTTGCAACAGCGCCACCGCATCAGGCTGCCAAGTCAGGCCAATGCCGACTGCGGCCAGAACAGGCATGGCACCAGCAGGCGCGAGATCAGGCCATGGCCGAGGCCGGCGAGCGCAGATCGGCGGCGGCTGACATCGGCGGCGCGGAATTCGAGATCGAAGTCGGGCGGCCGGCGCGCTCGATGTAGTCCGGACGCTCGCACGCCTCGTACTCGTCTGACAGTGCCTTGACGACTTCTCTCGCATCGTCAAACTCTTCCAGATTCTCCACTGTCTTGCGGCCCTCAATTCGGTGGAACATTGGGAACTCCTGTGCAGCGCAGCATAAGCCGGGGTTCAGTCAGGCCTGTTCTGCACGTTAAGGATTCTCATGCTGGGCGCATGGGCGCATGGGTTTGGCGCGTCGGACGGGGCATTGATCACTCTATATATATAGCAAGTGCAGCCACAGACTGAGCGATGCAGAGACCCGCCTGAGCACTACTGATGGCACAACATCCGTGCAGCCAGGCACAAGCACTCTGGAGAGACCCGAAATGTCCTTATATTCCCAGCAGGAAGTGGTTGTCAGAAGGCTGGTACAAGGAGCAGGGCTCAGGGTCACAACAAGTGATCGCGCGCACCTTGTAGTTTTCCAGGAAGGCCTTGCGCTTGGAGAGCTTGTCGTACTGGGAGAGGCAGCGATTGAAGAGGTGACGCACGCTCGTGTGATTGGCCAGCATCAGCCCGCTCACCCTGTGGCCCGTCTTCAGGTACGGCGACTGCCGCGACAGCGCCACCTGTCGCGCCACATCAGCAGCCATGTCAGCCGCCGGAAGCTTCATCTCTTACTCAGACGCACGAATGAACAACACCCCTCGCTCAGTGGTGGATGACTGCCCATGTTGTGCCTGCATCAGTGCGAGACTTTTGCGCAACGGCAGGATAAATTGCAGGATTTTAAGAGGGCACGCTGCTGCGGCTGCAGATGTCTGCTCTGTGGCCCTGTGCTGTGACAGAGAAGCACAGGTGTGACAGACAATGCAGTTGACATTGACATTGACATGTGACTCAATAGCTGCTACTGAGCGCGGAGAAGGGCAACATGGGCATTTGGATGGAGGCCATGCATCTGACAGGGTGCTATAGCTCCAGAAACAGAGAAGACTGAGAACAGATATCAGGGCAGGGAACAAAGCGGTGGAGAAGACTGGGAATAGAAGACAGGGCAGGGAACAAAGTGGAGGAGAGGGAACAGCACCTGGATGGATGCTGGCCCCCAGTCGATGAAGTTGGCCAGCTTGCGCTCACGGATGCGCTGCAGGCTCTTGTGCACATTCGTCGGGTCCACCTCACCCTGCGCAGCATGCAGACAGTGGTGACTCAGAGTGGTCAGATCGGCCTAAACACAAGAGAAGATGGTGGCTTGCCCTTGCAATCATGATGACTGTGGAGTAATAATTTTAAGGCTTCCAGCAAGATGTTGAAGAAGACCAGGAATCCATGTGTGTTTCCGCAGCTCGGTTCTCAGGAGGGCATCAATGCTGCGGCTAAGAATTACATGATCATTGGAGATCACTTGCAAGTTGGCAAACTGTGAAAGTTGGACAGCTTGAAGCTGGAGTCAAACAGACTCTCTTATGCCCAGTGTTAGTGCCCCACTGGGCTATCGTTAGTGCCCCACTGGGCTATTTGTGAAGTGGTCATACGTTGTGCAGTCAAACAGAAAGGGCTGCATGCCCTTGTGCAGCATGTCAAGAGCACTGAAGGTGAGAAAACTTACAGCAAATCATGGTCATATCACGTTCAGTGTACGGCCTTGGGCAAAAAGAAAATCAAACATGCATGGATTTTGCGATACAGGGTCAATGGCATGCGATTTAGAGGAGGCATCTAGCTGCTGCTTTGCGGATTACATGGACATGATTGCAAACACCTGAGGAAGGGTTACAGTTTGGGCAAAGGCAGGAGAAATGTAGAAACCATCACAGTCCAATTCACCGCACCCCCCTGGTGCCCACTCATTTGATGGGGTGAAGGGAGCGCGCCTGGATGATGTTGAGAATGGAGATGTACTTGGACTTTTCATATTCCTTGGTGCGCGCGTGCGCCGACACCATTATGTTCTTGGGCTGCAGCAGCCGCCGCATCACGTCCAGCACCTGCACTCATGCCAGCCACGGTCAGTACCACCCATTCTGTATATTATTATTATTACACGCTGTTCCTGCCAGAAGCAAGCTGCGTCTGCAGACAAGCTGCAGTAAAGGCTGCCAAAATCCTACCCCTTGATGGAC
>JADEYI010000255.1_pt1 | contig 91003 bp, 82 predicted proteins | sample 8542331 | NCBI WGS metagenome assembly JADEYI01 (sample SAMN16510988, study PRJNA670497) | mine drainage metagenome | isolation source: biofilm near Copperflume 1 | place: Germany: Marsberg coppermine Kilianstollen | collected 2018-02
TTCGAGAAGGTGGTCATGACCGCGCGTGCTGAACTAGATGAGAGGACCTTCACAGTGGAGTGGAGGATCGGATCAACCCTGGCACAAGACGATGCCAGCTCCTACGCTCTGATGGGACTTGCAACGTGAACGGCCTGGTATCACGCAAGCTGCTACAGGTCCGAAATTACCTGCCATTGCCGTGCTGTACCGCCCTTTCTCTGCTGTTTTACCGTATTCTAGCGTGTTCCTCTAGTCTTGTCCAGAGCAATGTTTAGTGAAAAGGGCCGTTAAGACACAGACACTTTGGACTGTGTTATACTCTCTATCACTATCACAAATTGTCTATGTCTTGTGGGAGAAAACAGGGTAAGAGGAAACAGTCCTACTTATGAGCCAGACCATCGCCTACGTGAGAACCTCGACGGATAAACAGGATCTGGGCAACCAGAAACTGGAGATCCTGGAATGGGCCAGAAAAAAAGACCTGAAGATCGACGAGTTTGTCCAAATTACTATGTCTTCACGCAAAACCAGGAAGCAGCGGCGCATTGAAGAAGTCCTTCAGATGCTGGCCGACTCTGATACGCTCATTGTCACTGAGCTTTCTCGCCTGGGCCGCAGTACGGCTGAAGTTATCGCGCTCGTCAATGAGCTGATTGCCCGTAATATTCGGGTGATTATTCTCAAGCAGAACCTGGATATTTCCCAGCATGATATGATCTCGAAAATTGTGATTACCCTCTTTTCGCTCTTTGCGGAATTGGAGCGTGATCTGATCAGTCTACGAACGAAAGAAGCCCTCGCTGCGAAAAAGCAACAGGGTGTTCTGTTGGGAAAACCAAAGGGCACCATTCAGAAAAGTAAGTTTGACGCCGATCTGGAGCGCATCAAGGATCTCCTCAAGCTGGGCCTCTCGGTGCGCAAAATAGCCTCGCTCCTTGGATACAAGAACCATCTTGCCCTCAACACCTACATCAACAAACGTAAGCTTCATGGGCAAGGGTCGTAGCTGGATGTGCGTGAAGGCTGGCTTTGTTTTGGCGAAGCCGGGAACAATTCAGGCTTCTTTTCGCCCTGGCAAGCCTTAGCGGGGAAACGTGTACGAAAAAATGTTATGACCCCGACGCAGCGCTCACGACCGCGAACCACCTCTACGCCGCAGGCCCGACACGCCTGGCGGATTGTCCTGGTTCCCACTCATGACGTTCCACATCCGCAAGACGAGGCGCAAGCCAGGCCAGAGACCATCATCGACGTGAAGGACGCAACGGAAGCCTATCTCCAGGAAATGAGCCACTACGCGCGGATCTCCGCGAAAGAGGAACGCGAGTTGGCGGCTCGAGTCGCCCAGGGCGATAAAGCTGCCAAAGAGAAGATGATCCTGGCAAACTTGCGCCTGGTCGTGCGCATTGCCAGTCGTTTTGCCGAGCGCGTGCCTGGAAAGATCGATGTGTTGGACCTGATCCAGGAAGGGAACCTCGGTCTCATCCATGCGGTCGAAACCTTTGATCTCGCCCGCGGCTGCCGGTTTTCGACGCACGCCACCTGGTGGGTCCGTCAGGCCGTCAGCCGGGCAGTCATGGACCAGGCGCGCATCATCCGGCTCCCTGTTCCGACTCAGGAGCAACTGCTTCAACTACAGCGTCTGTACGTGCAAGCCGGCCAGCCTCTCTCGGCAGAAGAGGCCGCTGCGCGGCTTTCGCTCTCGCGCGAGCGTGTCGAAGAGCTACGCGCCGCCGCCCATGATGCGGCGAGCCTGGATGTGCCGGTTGAGGAGTCGAAGCACAGCAGCGATCCACTTTACCTGGGTGACACGATCCAGTCTCCGCTTCCACCGCCAGAAGCTTACGCGCTCACGGCTGACCTGCGCCAGCATATCGTGCGTCTGCTGTGTATCCTGCGACCACGCGAGCGGCGCATACTCGAACTGCGCTATGGGCTGCTCGATGGTACCCAGCGCACGCTGGAGGAAGTGAGCCATGAGTTCGGCGTCACCCGCGAACGGATTCGCCAGGTCGAAAAGCGGACCTTATCCAAACTGCTACGAACCAGTATTGATTTACAGCTCCACGACTACCTGGAGCTGTGAAAAGTGATGGCAGGGGCTTAGGTGGTTTTTACTCGTGTGATGACCCGATAGGTGCAGTGGTGAGAGCTTCTATCCGTTCAAGCGGGGGGGCCGGGTGCAATCCCCGGCGAAGCAGTTGGCGTAGGCATGACCAGCCTGCACCAAACCGAGAAATGGTCGTAGCGCAACCTCTGCCTAGAACTGTCAGCACTCAGCAGAGGCGCGCCATTGAGCGGAGGAATTCCGCCATTCCTAGTATACAACAACGAATGGTGCCTCCTCCGCAGCGGAGGAATAGTCCAAATGGCTCATCTGTTCTTGAGAAGGTCCAGTCATCGCAGGTGCTATTTCTGCCATGACGTTGAAGCCAGAGATGCATCCTATCGCGGTATTTGTCTCTGGCACCAGTTGCGTATTTCGTTCCGTTTGCTGTTGCTGCTTGTGCGTGCCGGTCGGCTGCGCAGCCTTTGGCGGATTGTGAGGTGGTGGTGATGTCGCAGCTCTCAACACCGATCCTCGCCCCTTGTGCGCCGCTGTATACCGATGATCTGAGCAGGACCATCGGCGCACTTCAACACCTCCAGGTCTTGCTGGCCAGCCGCCCCGATGCGACCCTGGCCGACGTATCCCAGTTCGTTTCCGCGATGCAGCAGGAGTTCGGCTCTTACGAGTCGCTCGAACAGGTCATTCAGTCGCTTGTTGGCCGTCACCTCGCCAAGCAGCTTGCACGTCGGTCGCGCTCGGCGTCCCCTCCTGCGCAGGAGGTCACGGTATGAACCAGGACATCCTCTTTCGCGAGATTGACCCTATTCTTGAGGCGCAGGCCCGCGGTATCGCCTGGGTGTGCCAACGCTTTCACGGCGGCGAGAGCCTTGATTGGCAGGACCTTGCCCAGGATCTCGCCCAAAGCGCACGCATTTATGTGTGGCAATACGTGGAGCGGCGAGGGAATCCAGGACCGAGCCTGCTCCTGGTGCTGGGCCGACTGCGGATGTACGCGGAACGCAGCCGGGGGCGGAGCGTTCTCCGAGCGCACCCTGGCAAGCGGAAGCGCAGCTACGAGCGGGCAACACTCGACCAGGCCGATGCCTGCGTATCCACCGAGCTTGAGCCGTACCCGGCGCTCACCGACGAACAAGAACGCGATCTCCTGTTGTCCATGCTGCACCTGGCACAGACAGAAGAGGATCACCAGGTCGAGCATGTTGCGCTGCTGGCGCTGCGCCGCCTGGCGCGCACGCTGGAAGATAGCGATCTCGTCGTCGACTGCAATACCCAACTGCGTGCCTGGTGGCGACGACACCGGCAGCAGATCGAGGAGGTGCTGTCATGACGACCCTCGCACCTCCCCGCCCTCACGTCGGAGCCGCTTCCTGGGATTTTGAGCAGGTCTACGAGCAATTCCGCGAACGCATTTATCGCTATATCCGTCACCTGGTCAGCGATCAGGAGCTTGCAGAGGATCTGGTGCAGGAAACGTTCACCCGAGCGTACAAGGCCCTCCCGCGGATGCCAGACAACCTGCGTATGACGCCCTGGCTCTACCGGATCGCCACGAACGCCTGCTATGACGCCCTGCGCCGCCGACGGCTCATCAGCTGGCAGCCGCTCGATGGACTGGACTATGAACAGGCTCTCGGTGCTGGCGACGATCCGCAAGAGGAATACGGCGGGAAGGCGGAACTGGTACGAGCAGCGCTGGCGCGCATGCCGACGCTGTACCGGCAAGCCCTCCTCCTCCGCGAGTACGAAGGCTACAGTATGCCAGAGATCGCCCAGGCTCTAGGGATTGCGCCCAGTGGTGTCAAGATGTACCTGTCACGAGCACGGGGCCATTTCAGGCACCATTACCGCGAGTTGGAGCAGGAGGCAATGCATGGCTAACCTGCCGACTTTCGCCGCGCCTATCGCGCAGGCTCTCTACCCGATAGAGATCTCACCGCCAGTCACCGATCTGCTTACGACCGGTGCGCCAGTCGCCTTGAGTGTCTCTGGAGGGAAAGATAGCGGGGCGATGGCGCTGGCGACGAATTCCTATCTCGATGAGATGGGGCACCAGGGGCCGCGCCTCCTCATCCATGCGGATTTGGGCCGTGTCGAGTGGCGGGAATCTCTGCCGATGTGCCAGCGCCTGGCCGACCGGCTCGATCTTCCGCTGGTGGTAGTGCGCAGGCAAGCTGGCGACCTCCTGGATCGCTGGCGCGTGCGCTGGCGCAACAACTGCGAACGGTACGCCAACCTGGAGACGGTCCGCTTGATTTTGCCCTGGTCAACTGCGAGTATGCTTTTCTGCCGCTCTGAACTCAAGGCAGCCATCATCTGCCGCGAACTCGTGCAGCGCTTCTCACAGCAGACGATCCTCTCGGCGACGGGCATCCGTTGGCAGGAGAGCTCCACGCGGGCCAAAGCGCCCATCTGGGCACCGCAATACCGCCTGGAGAACGCGACCCACAACACGAAAGGGGTTGACTGGCATCCCATCGTGGCCTGGACGCTGGAACAGGTCTTGAGCTACCACCAGCTCCGCCAGTTCCCGCTGCACGAGGCCTACACGCGCTACGGCATGTCGCGTGTGTCCTGTGCGTATTGTATCCTGGCCGGGCTGGCCGATCTTGTCGCCTCAACCACCTGCCCAGATAACCAGGACCTCTACCGCGAACTGGTCGCCATCGAGATCATCTCGACGTTCAGCTTCCAGGAAAGCCGCTGGCTCGGCGATGTCGCAACACACCTGTTGAGCGAGGAAATGCACGCTGGGCTGGAGGAGGCGAAACAGCGTGCAGCATTGCGTGCGGCGGCTGAAGCGCGTATCCCTCGGCACTTGCTCTACAGCAAAGGCTGGCCGACCGCACTGCCCACCAGGGCAGAAGCTGCGTTGCTGGGCGAGGTGCGAGAGACCGTCGCGGCTGCGGTAGGGATCACGGTCCGCTACACCAATCCCGACGCCATTTTAGGTCGCTACGCCGAGTTGTTAGAGGCGAAAGCGCAGAAGCAGGAGGCGGCGTGATGTGGGACCGACGGCGCTACCCGCCAAACTGGGAAGAGATCGCGCTCGCGATCAAAGAGCACGCCGGTTGGTGTTGCGAGCAGTGCGGCGTCGCTCACGGCACCTGGCGCATCAGCAGGAAAGGCAAACCATATCAAGTGGTCATGACGGTCGCCCATTTGGGGATTCCCTATCCCGATGGACGGCCAGGCAATCGCGACGACAAGTGGGATGTGCGGCCCGAAAACCTGGCCTGCCTGTGTCAGTCGTGTCATCGCCGCTACGACAACACGGGGCGTCGCCAGCGCAAAAAACGCGAGGCGGCTTTGGCCGCGGGGCAGTTGCCACTCACGTTTGAAGCCGAAGTGCCAGTTGAGCACTTGGAGGAGGTGATGCTCATACCTGCCTGATCGAAGCCTGGGGCGATTGCCACGTCCCGCCTGGAAACATGCGTTCTTGACGGCTTTTCCAAAAAGGCTTAGACTAGCAGCATAATCAAACTCATTGGGGAGGCGTCCCCCACAAAGAGACGCCAAAAACGGTAGGAGCAGCCCCCGTACGTTCTGGCAAGACTCAGGGACTGCTCGTGGGTCCTTGTGCGCTCCTCTTGATGCGACACCCAAAGAGAGCATAGCACGTTTTCCTTGAAAACGCAACACCTCTCTTCCTGGAGACGCAACACAACGCGCTGCACGGCCCTCACAGCCTATGTTGAAAGGAAGTGTTTTGTATGTTGCGTTTTTCTCATTGCTCTGCCATCGGTCCTACTTGCTGCCTCCGCGAGAGAGGCTCTTCTTTGCCAGTCCCAGCATCAAGTGCTGCACCAGTTCCCCTTCGCCGCAGTGCCCTGCCAGCCCTGCGCGGGGTATTTCCTATAGCCTCAGTGCTACAAGCTGTCAGTGTGAGAAGGGAGACGTCAGATGAGTGAGAGCGCCCTTCTTGAAAAGCCCCCCCAGCAGCAAGACGGTGGCAACGAGGAGCCACCGAACAAGTACGTTTACCCGGAGTTCGCAGGCTACTCCGGCGAGCGTTACCTTGACACGCTCATCCAGCAGATCCAGCCCTATGCCCTGTGGAGGACCTGGCACTATGCCGTCGATTATCAGGCCCCCGGTAACGTCTGTTATGTCGGGACAACACGCCTAGCTAGCCGCGTCAAGCCTGGCATACGGAAGATTGAGCTAGACTTCCAGGAACTGCAGGCTCGGGGGCTCATGCGCAAATATGCAGCCCGCCTCCCAATCAAACAGGACGATGATACTACCAAGCTTGAGGCGGTCACCGTCAAGGACTTCACGCCTTTGTATGACCTGGCGCATGAGTACCATCTCTGGACGCACTCGGACGAGTACATTCCGGCCTCGCGGGACCAGATCGACCTCATTCTCGACGATGCGCGCCTGCTTGCCAAAGTGCTGCGCTTTGACAATTACCGGCGGCTGATCGAGTGCCGCAAGCCTGGCCGCAAGTCCAAAGTCCAACCGGTTCACCTCTACTATCAAGTCGTACGCCCGGAGGACCAGGAAGGCTGGGAGGACATCCCCGATCAGCCCACTGTCTCCCGCCAGGGGGTGCAAGAACCTGGAACATCTGACCAAAATACGAATCTTTATTCCAATGATCCTGATAAAACTTCTTCGGCATATCGAGAATCGAGCAGTGAAGAAGGTTTACCAGAGAAAGTTTCGATTTCGAGCGGCTTCGGAGATGTAGTCAGCGCGGCTATAGGAAATCCAATAATCGAGCAAGCAACACAAACAAACGAGGATACGGAAGAGACGGAATCGAAACCGAAATCGAAACAACCGAATCCCCCCACCCAAGAAAAAATGGGCGGCGCGGCGCGGGCAAAAGGCGTAACAGAGCATAATATAGAAGAATTGAAGCGTGATCCCTACGCGATGGCGGCGGCGTTGCTGGAGATGCGGGAGCGCGGCGAGTTGGGCGGTGATCCACAGCCTGCTCCAACGAACCGCAGCCAGAAGCCGAAGAAGGACCAGCGACCCCGGCGCATGCCACCGCGACCGCTCATCAACACCATTAGCATGTACGCCCAACAGCTCGGCGACAACCAGAAGTTCGTGCAGTCGGATATCACACGAGCGACAAAAATCTACTTTGCCTCGACGCAGATCTTCAGCGGTTTCCAGAATAACTGGTTCAAGGAACAGCTCGAAGCGGCCTTTGAAGCAGCCTGCAAGCGTGGCATCAAGAAGCGTATGCCGTTCTTCTTCACGACCCTGGAGAATCGCCTGGAGTTCACGCCGGAGGAGCTGGCATTCATCCGCAGCGATGAGCCTCTGTTCGCCGACGGCGACATCGGTGACTTCACACAGCATCTCCAGCGCCAGTACAAGAAGAGCGGCAGCACGCTGGACTATTCTGAGTGGATACGGCAGAACTGGCTTTCATCTGGATCGGCAACGCGAATGTGACCCCAGCGCCGCCGTCACACAGACTGGCCAGGCTGCTGAATGTGACGGCAGGCCTACGGTCACACAGGGCAACGTGGGCGATCGGCAGGGATGATACCATGTGCCTGTCACATGCCAGCTCGCGAGCTGCAACTGTGACCCCGGATAACGTGTCACGACCTGAGCAGATGGCCTGTTATCCGTGTAGGTTTCAATGGAAACGTGAATACAGCGCAAATTTCAACGCAAGCGCGAATAAAGTACATCATGATAGTGAAAACCCTTCAACGTAAGCGCGAACGAACTGCAGCAGCCTCTCTGGCTGGTTCATTGGCCCGAAAGAGATAGCTTTTCTCACCGCTACCGGTAGTTTGTGAACTTGGGAAAGGAGGTGGTAGACTCAAAGAAACGGAGGGAAACTGATGAGCAGCCGCCGAGAAATCGCCAAGGCCCCAGCCCCTTTAGAGGAGTATTGTGAACATTTTGATCGATTGCTGAGCAGAAGCAATCAACGCGAAAGTTTCCGGCAGTACCTGGAAGGTCTGCTGCTGCCCACCGAGCGCAACAAAACGCTGACGGGGCTGGTCAACACGGAACCAGTGGTGGGGGCCCAACTTCCGCGCGCCCAAAAGCTGCAAGGGTTTCTTTCCGAATCAGAATGGGATGAGCGAGCCGTCCAGGCCGAGCGGCTCAAGCTCTTGCGCGAGGAGAAGACGACGGCTCCTCACGCACAGGGAGTGCTGGTCATTGATGAGACCGGAGACCGCAAGGCAGGCCACAAAACCGCTCATGTGGGACGTCAATACCTGGGCAGCGTGGGCAAGATCGATGATGGAGTCGTCTCCGTGACCAGTCTGTGGGCGGACCCACAGATCTATTACCCGCTGGAGGTCGAGCCATATACCCCAGAGCATCACTTTGCTAAGGGGAGAAACGATCCCGCCTTTCGCACCAAGCTTCAGATCGCTCTGCAATTGGTCCAACAGGCAGTTGAGCAGGAATGGCCGTTTCGTGCAGTTGTCGCGGATTCCTTCTACGGGGAAGATCGCGGCCTGAGACGAGGATTGCAACGGCTCTCCGTCAAGTATGTGATGGCCCTCAAACCTTCTCATACCTGGTGGCATCCTCAGGGTATCGCTGGTTCCCTCAAAGAGGTGGCAAATGCAGCCGGGTGGGAGAGTGAAGAGTCTCCCGGCAAATGGAGAAGCATCACCCGAACCTTTCGCCATGGCGATCAGCAGCAATGGTGGGTGCTGGAGATCGTGGCTGGACCGTATGGACCCAACCAGGCCGAACGCGCCGTGGTCGCGACAACTGATCCATTGACCTTGCCGGATCTCACTACCTGGTACCTGGTCACGAACCTGCCTGCTTCTGCCCTGGAGCAGGGGAATCCCCAGCCATTGTCTGGAGGTGCTCTGGAAGAAGTGGTCTGGCTCTATGGACTACGTCAGTGGGTCGAGCAAAGCTACAAGCAAGTCAAGCATGTCCTGGGCTGGGCGCAGTATCAAGTACGAAGCGATCAGGCGATCCGACGGCATTGGCAGTTGGTCTGCTGCGCGTTTTCGTTTTGTTGGTATCACAGCAGCTACTCCTCATCCAGTACAACGGATGCGCTGCTGAAGCCGACTGAACCGAAGGGTCTTCTAGAGGCAAACGTTCCTGCGAAAGCCGTAGGAACGAGGAAAAAAATCAGCGAGAACAAAGGCATGCGGCCACGGGTGTCCTGGCCGGTGGCACTCCGGATGGTGCGGGCTTGGCTGGAACCCTGGGTCCTGCTGTGGCGCTATTGGAGAGCGTGGAGCAAGCTGCCCCCGCCGCTTGCTTTCCAACGCCTGCTTGAGGAGGTGGAGCAAGGACACGGACTGTTTCTCTATGAGACGTTCTGAGAGGGCTTGGATGCTCAACTTCGTTTCCAACCCACCGCGAGGACCGCCCGTCTTACCGTGGCCGAGCTGACGTGCATGCCCTGTTCTGTTTCCCAGATCTGGCAATGCTCGGCCAGAGTTGCGCCGGGGTGGGCTTCTAATTGACTGAGCAGTTGTGCCTGTAAAGCCTTGCCTTTGACCTTTGGGCGACCAGGAATGGGACGAGGCAGCATGGTGCCAGTCTCGCGTCGTTGCTTGAGGTAGCGCTTAACCGTCGCTCGTGAGACATGAAGCTGATCGATAATCTCGTTCCGAGAAGTTCCTTCATCCACCGCACGAACGACTCGGTGTCGTAATTCTTGGGAGTGGGCTCGCATAGCTTCATTCTGTCATCTGGCTCAAACATTCTGCAAGCCCAAGTTCACAAAGTACCGGTAGGGGCATAGGTAGTCTGGTAGAAAGAGCTTCTATCGCACCTCCAGCAGACCTGCTTTTTTTCGCGCTTACGCTGAAAATCAGTACTTTTTTCGCGCTTACGTTGAAATATTTCGCGCGAACACTCGCTCGAAAATGACTCGTTCAAGCTCATTTCGCGTTCGCGCTTACTCCGAAACTTACAATCCGCTCACTGTGCCTTCGCATGCCGCTCTCTCCGCTTCGTGAAGCGGCCAGCGTGCTCAAATGGCCCTGGCCCATATTCTTGACGGTACTAACCGTCAAGACCGTCAACAATGCATTGATGGGTTTATCATCGTTTTCTGAGCATGACATCATGACGACCTATAGTACAGTCTACATGATGTATTGATTTTGACGGTACTAACCGTCAGTATCGACAAAAATACATTCATAACGAATCCCAATTGACGGTATTGACTTTTAGTACCGTCAATCATATACTAGAGATATGACGCGAGGCGCACCAAGCGTGGCTGCGCCGGTTCAACACATACAGGAGGCAGAAGATGAGCACAACCCCCTCGGAACAGCGCAAGGCAGAGCAAAAGGCAAGCAAAGACGACCTCATCCAGTATGTGGAGGAGCTAGCTGGCCCTGAAGATGCCTGGATCAGTCTAACCGATGCTGCCCGGATTACCAGAACCAGTGAGGCGATGACGCGGCGGTGGGTCACCTCTGGACGGCTCAAGGTCAAAAAAGAACCCGTCGGCGTTCCCCCACGCACCCGCCTGGTCCGCATGAGCGACGTCGCCGCTATTCGGCCTATTGTTGATCCAACGGCGGCGATCACCGGCGAAGTACGCAAGCTCGACCTAGCAAGCATCCCTCGACAACAACTGCAAATCATGGAAGACCACCAGCGCTTGACGAAGCTGATGCAGGACGTGCTGGAAAAGGCGCGCCAGCACGAGGCTTCTACTCACGCTGCCCTTGAGCAGGTGACAACGAGGGTCGGTGAGCTGTCGGAAGAACTGCAACACGCCCTGGACCTGGAGCGAAAGCAACGCTTCGCGCTGGCCGAGCAGGTACGTGACCAGGCGCATCAGATTGAGCAGAGTAACGACCGGCTTTCAGAACAGGGGAGACAGCACCAGCACGATCTGGAGCAACTCCGCACGCATCTGCTGGATCAGCTCCGAGCCTTGCAGCAGAAATCGGAGCACGCACTTGCCAGGCAGGGCCAGGAGCACCGCAGCCAGGTAGACGAGGTACGCCGCGCTCTCGCGCAGCAGCAGGAAGCAATCACCACGCTTCGAGAGGCGCTGACGACGCTCATAGAGCAGCAAGTGCGCGAGGTCGTGACTGCGCTTGAGCAACTGGCGCGTGACCAGGCGCACGACGTAGCGACACTTACCGAACGCCTGGAGCAACTCACGCAGCGGATCGAGCAGGTGGCGACGCGGGCGGAAACTGCACAGACGACGGTGGCTTCCTACCAGAAGCGCGCTGATGCGCAGGACCAACTGATCCAGACGCTTACTGCTTCGCTCCAGGAGGAGCACAAAGCACGCGAGACGCTCTCTGAGCAACTGGCGGCGCTGCAAGGGCAAGTGCAGGCCCTTCGTCGCGAGACCGATGGCAGACCGCGCCAGAAAGGGCAACCGTGACCCCGGATACGCGGTCACATATGGTGCCGGCAGCTGCATCTGTGACGGAAGACTCGTGTAGCACACGGTGAAGGCAGAGAGAGATGAGTGAACTACCCTATTGCGCGTATGAGCACTGCCAGCGGCCTATTGAGGCGGTCCCAGGTGGTCACCGCCGCCGGGAATATTGCAATGATACCTGCAGACAGGCAGCACACCGCCTGCGTAAACAACGTGAGCAGCGCCAACAGCCAGCAGAAGTGAGTCGCATTTGGACAAAGTACCAATCGCCTCGCTTGTGCGCTGTCCTGGAGCGCGTCCGACGTGAGCAGGGAGAAGCGGCGCTCATGCGACTGATCGTCGCCATTGATGAGGAGCAATGGTACACCCAGGCCCGTGCCGACTCCGCGGCGCGAAGCACTGAACTGGCGCAGGAACGCGAGCACCGTCTGCTTCAGCACATCGATGCGCTTGAGCGAGAGCTGTTGAGAGTACAAGGGGTCGCGCCTGCAGCAGAAGATACGCAAGGTTCCGAGCGAAACGCGACGCGCAAGGACCTGCTCGCGCGTGTGCGGGCACTCGAAGTCGAGAACGCCATCCTCCAACTCTATAGACCAGCGCACGAGGAAGCGGCGTATGTGCAGCTCGGCAAGGCTGATGTGCGCATACGCGACTTAGAGTATTCCCAGCGCGAAGACGAGCTGATCATTGAGCGCCAGGCGCGGCGTCTTGAGGAGTTGGAGGCGGAACGAGCAGCGTGGACTGCCTGGAAAGAGGCAGAGGTCGTGCTCTATACCCAACTCACGGCGATACGGCGATACCTCCAGGAGCATTCAGATGCAGCTATTCCCATTGTGCGTAATGGAGTGACGCTCAAAATCGTGGCGTTGGGCAATGACAGTCTGGCGGTCTCGGAGGATCATGGACTGGTCCGGCTCAGCGATGACGAACTGGAACAAGGGCGAATCTGGGTCGCGCAGAAAACTGGCGTTCCCGTCATCGCAACCCGCGTACCTATCGGAGCCAAACGTGACACGAAGGGCGCGTAACGATTGGAAGATTGGGAGAGCCTTCTTTTGTTCGTTACCCCTGGAAGAGGTCGCCCGTTTTACGAAGTAAAACGGGTAGCACTGCCGCAGTCCTCCCCCTCGCGTCGGCAGCTGGTATTGTGACGGCTGGCCATCTGTCACAGTTGAGCGCCTGGCCGCCGAATGTGCCGCTCTTTTTGGGTCACACACCGCCGCGGCAGCTCCCTCTGTGACTCTGGATGATTTGTCACACCCTTGCTTTTCCCCTGACCGGATGCTACGCTTGAAGGAGCCATGTATACCGAGCTTGAGCAGGCGGCCCGACTCCTGCTGGAGATCGCCGGGCCAGCTGATGAACACATTGAAATGAGTGCCGTCGGGCCGGGCAAATACTATACGGTCCACCGGCCTGTCTCACTTAACGACTGTCTGAAGCACCTGCGCGGCATCAAGACACGGGGCGCTCAGTTGCGCCATCCAGAGGGCATGACCCGCGCCCTGGCGTTTGATAGTGATACCACCAGGGTGTACCCTGGCTGGTGGTGGATGACCGGCGCTGCACAGCAACTCGCCGAGGCGGGCTACCATGTCCTCCTTGAACCCTCCCCTGCTGGACGAGGCGGGCACTTCTGGATCGTCTTTGATAGTCTGGTGGCTGTCCGCGCCGCACGCCATCATGTGTGCGAACTGGCCCCCATCCTGGCAGATGTACGCGAGTACTGGCCAGGTCCTGCACGCGCTCTGAAGTGGAATAAAGTCCGCCTGCCCGGCGGCAGATATGTCTCGCCTGAAAGGAGCGCCTGGTGCAAGCTTTATGACGCGCAGGGGCAGCTGCTCGCGAGCAATGGCCTTGCCGCTGCGCGTGTACTCCTTCACTATCAAACGTCGGCCAGCATCGTTCCCTCCCTCGAAGCCGATGACCAGGAGCAGGAGATGCACCCGGATACTGAGGCTTCGCGCAGCACCCGTGCGGAACGTCCCCTCTCACAGGCCAGGATGCCCGAGCTGCGCGCGAGCGATTCCCAACAACAGCAGAAGTACGGCGAGGCCAGCCGTTTCCTGTGGTTCCGCTATTCGCCAGCGCAGGTCGCCGATTGGTACAATGCGCGGCATACCGTGGACGACCTGCTTGACTTCGACCGGACTGGCATGGCGAACGCGGAGGCCCTGGGCAGGCCGGAGCGCACGCCTAGTGTCGGGAGTACTCGCGATCGGGAGCATTGGGCCGATTTTGGGGCCACGGCGCGGGAAGATGATGGCCGCCCCACCGGCGGTGATGTGCTGGAGTTGCTCGTGAGGACATCCGGTCGGAGCAAAGGGCAGATCCTGCGCGAACTGGGGCGCGAGATGGTAGCCGAGGCTCGCTCGGAGCTGGAGAGTGCTGCCGCGCACCAGGTGGACCCGCCAGCGTGGGTGCAAGCCATTATGAGCGAGGCCGGTTGGAACCACTATCGGCGGCTGCGCAACGAACATCAGCGCAAGCCCGGTCCCTCGGGGGCTTAGGTGATTTTCACTCTCCAACACCTGTGACCCCGGATTCCCTGTCACGTTCTGGTGGCTGGCCAGTGTTTGTGATGCCGTTGCCCCTGTCACAAAACGCGCTGCAGCTCCGGAGCGTGACACCCATTTCCAGCAACAAGCCTGAGCAGGTGAAGGAGGCCAGCGTTTCCTCTCTCTTCTCTGTGATGCAAGATCCTCCGTCACACCCTGCGCACCAGGTCGCTTTCGCATTGGCTAAAGGATGTCACAACGTGCTGGAGATGTGCTACAATCAGAGAAACACGTTGGTATGTCTAGGCATACGACCAGGACTGGAAAGGAACAGACGGTGATGGATGGGGTGATTACGCCATCCCCTGCTTCTCAGACGTTGCGCAAGCGGCAGCGCAGCGACCAGGGGCCGCGCTTGACCGAACGCGACGTCGCGTGTTTGCGGTGGATCGCCCAACAGTACGCGATCCGGCTAGATCAGCTCCAGCGACTCCTCTTGTGCTATACGCCACAGGATGATCGAGAGAAGGTCCGCGCCGGTGCAGATCGTTTGTCAAAGGAGCGTACCTACCGCACGCTCGCGCGTTGGGAACGCCTGCACCTGATCGAGTTTGGCAACATCCTGGACGGAGAGCCGCGCTGGGTCTGGCTTTCGGCGGCGGGGTTGCGTGAAATTGGTTCTGGGCTGCGCTATAACAAGCCGAGCGCGGTCCGGCTGCGCCATCTGTACTGGTCGAATCAAGTCAGACTTTGGATTGAGAGCCGCAGGCCGCAAGATCTCTGGAGGAGTGAACGCGAAATCAAGGCCGAGCACCAGGCTCGTGAAGCTGGCGAGCATCAGGAGCACCTGCCAGACGCCATTTTACACGCGGCCAACGGCCGTATTTCTGCGATAGAAGTTGAACTGGAGCCGAAAGCCAGCCGACAGCTAGAGGCTATTTTAGCCGAGTTGGAGGCAGAGTATACGTCGATCCTCTATTTTGCTGCACCATCTGCGCGGCGGCAACTGGCAGCGATGTTCGCGACATTTGAGCCGGACCGTCGCCGGCATTTCTTGCTCTATGCAGTAGGACCGAACGGCAATGAGGACGAGATGCTCTTGCTTGAGGAATGACCTCACTAGAAAGCGGTTGACCAGATGGGCGATCTTGTCACCTGGCGACGCGGAGATCTCGTCGGATTTCCGATGGACGCCTTAAACCAGCATATCGTCCTGCTGGGCGCAACGGGTAGCGGCAAGACCGAAACGATGTTGCGCCTGGCGTATGGGGCGCGCAAGTGCTACGGGTATCAGGTGTGCTACTTCGATGCAAAAGGGGATCAGCAGGCCGATACCCCGGCGCGCTTTATCGCCGCGATGCGGGCAGCAGGAGCGAGGTCCATCCGCATGTTTCCTGCAACGTTTTATAACGGCTGGCGTGGCAGCGCGAGAGATCTCTACAATCGGCTCATGGCCGTGATCGATTATAGCGAGTCGCGGTATTACGGTGATGTGGCTGCCGATGTCGTGCGCCTGGCACTCAATTCTCCTGCAGGTGTTCCCCGCTCAAGTGGGCAGCTCCTTTCGCTCATGTCTTTCAAAGGGCTGATGGCGACCTATAAAGGCTCACCGCAGGTGGCGACGATAGCCAGTTTCGACAAGAAATTGCTGAACCAGGTCGCCATGCGCTACCGGGTCTTTTTCAACGCGGTGGAGGGACAACTGGATGGCAGCCTGGGCTACGAGGATGCTGATGCGCTCTATGTGCAAATCAAGGGGTTCACCTTGCGCGACGAGGCCCCGCGACTTGGGCGCTTCCTGGTGCTGGACTTTGCACACTACCTGGCGGAGCGCAAGCCGAGAGGTGTACGCACCCTGTTGCTCATCGATGAAGTGAACGCATTGCGCGTGCGCGACGAGATGAGTATTCTCTTTGAGCAGGCCAGGAGCTTTGGGGCCGGGATCGCGATTTCGAGCCAGAGCTATGCCGGACTGGGGCCACGCGAGTATGCCGAGCGCATGCTGGGCGCGGCCAACACCTTCATCTTACACCAGTGTTCGGACCCGGAGGAAATCGCCAAACGTGCAGGAAGGCAGCCAATTGTTCGCGCCAATTGGGGTGTCCAAATGGGAGCGGCGACGGGCCAGGGACGGATGCAGCTCTATGACGACTGGAAGGTGCATCCTGATGTCGTCCGGCAACAGGGCCGCGGCGAGGCGTTCATTATTCACGGCGGGCGAGCGCAGCAACTGCGTTTCGCCCAGGTCACGGTTCCACCAGCGCAGCTTGCGAACACCTGGCGGCTGATCCAGCAGGAAGAGGCAGCGCAACAGACGCTTCTTGCACAAGCCGCACCAGTTCAGACACCATCCGTGCAGGCCTCCAGCGCAGCGTCCGGATCGTCCTCGAAGTCGGCAGCGACAAAAGCCAGTACCAACACGACGCAGGCTCCACAGCCATCAGCCAATCGACCGAGGCCACCAGATGCTGGGAAGCCTGCAACACCGGCGACAAATGCGCCGGTCCAGAGTGGGGACGATGAAGCAGATCGGATCAGCTAGTTTCAATCCTCAGCACCTGTTAGGAGATGCTGCAACGGCAAAGGGTTGCCGCCATCAGTCTACCAAAAGTGTGGTGGCCTGGCAATATCCCACTTTTCCTACAAGCTCTGCTGAGAATGCACAAGAGAGTGAGGATGCATGCAACCACAACAGTTCTCTCCACAACCACCCCAAACACGGGGAAAGCGGGCGAGGAAGATGCGATGGTTCTTTGGCCTGGCCGCGATCTTCTGTTATATTGTTGCTGTGATCGCAGGGGCAGCGCCGCCGCACACTTCGACAGTCTTCGGCGTCTTTACGTTCATCGCATTCATCAGCCTGATTCTGTGGATTGCGACCTTCGTGGATGAGCGCCGCGCCAAACAAACGCCGCCACTGCCGTTCCAGCAGAAGAAGCACCCGACCGTGGCAGATATCTATATGGAAGAAGCGCTGCTGCGCCAAGCCGCGCAACAGGCGGCGAGTGAGGCGACCTTGCGCCAGATGAACGCCGTCCCCGACCAGGTGGATTCCCTGATGGTTGTCGGCGTGGCTATCGACCCAGAGCCCTATCAACAACCATCCGTCTTGCACCGGCGCGTGATCCAGCGCGAGCGCTGGACGCGGGTGGCCCTGGCCATCCTGGCCTTCTTTGGTGGCGGTGGTAGGTAAGTCGTCGCCCGGTTCACCCTTTCTGGCGAACCTTCCATCTGATCCCCTGTTCTCCTGCTATGCCTGGTCATATGACCACCTCTATGACACCGAAAGCACCATCCACGCCTTGTGTGAGGCGGGCTGCGTGACTCCTCCTTGACAGCGCGAAAAACGCCAACTACCTTGCATGGTCTGTTGCATATACAGCCAGGTTACGAGCAGGCTGCGAAGGGCAAGAACAAGACTCATCTGTGCCTGTTTTTTGCGCACCGTTCCACAGCTCCCACCTGACGCTGTGCTGCACTCCCTCTCGGGCAGCGTGATTGGCGCGGCACTGCTGCTCTGTTCGGTGCTGCCGAAACGTTGCCCCTTGCTCCCAAAGACGCACCTCGATCAACTGCGTGTAGTGGTTCTGGAATTGGCCCCTGGCCCGGATCGGTCATTGGTGACCGCGCTGCGCCGCCGGAGGGTACTTGCGCACTTTGGCGCGGCCCATTCCGCTCTCGCTGCATGGGCCCCCAGCCCGGACCCCTTGCTTGAGAAAATCCCTGCCAACCGCCCCCCAGGTGTCACCTTTTCGCTCTGCCTGCTCTTCCAAGTGTACCACACGTGCTCACAAACTCAAGGCACCCGAATGACTTTTTCTTCACGCGAAGCTCCCCTCTGCTCCCCCCCTGCTCCGCTTCGCTAAAAAAGTCATTCAGGACCCGCCTTGACTTTGCTGCGCGCGCGTGGTCTGGGGTGGCCGAGCAGGTCAGAAGCCCGCACGAGACGGGCTGGCCTGCATCACCACACACACTGGAGGTACAGACCATGTTGGACATCGACACCTTGAACGCCCTGGACGATTTGCTCGCCAACACGCTCTACGCAGCAGAAGTGGCCCGGCTGCCACGGCTCTCATTTGCGGAAGAGCACGAGCTGGTGATCCGCGCCCGTACAGGTTCGCCCGAGGCCCGCCAGACGCTCGTCGTGGGTTGTCTGCGCTACAGCCTGGGAAAAGCCCGCGCCATCTATAACCTGGAGCAGCTTGCTCACGACGATCTGCTGGACCTGGTGCAGGTGGCAAGTCTGGCAATGCTGGAAGATCTTGACCGGGCATTGGAACGAGAGAATCCCGTCTCGTATCTGCGCGGCATTGCCCGCCGGGCGATCGCGCTGTACATTTCCTATCGCTCGTCTCTGGTGAGCAAGCCGACGTGTTTCACCCAGAAGATGTTCGAGAAATTCGGCGAGGTGAGAGTAGAAAGCCTCGACGCCCCACTCTCCAACACGAGCACACTGATCCGTCTGGAGTTCGTCCAGGCTCCAGCAGCCGATCCCGCGGTGCTGCTGGAGGAGGAAGAGCGCCCGGAGGAGCGGCGTGCCCGCTATGCGGTGCTGTATGAAGCGCTGGAGACGTTGTCACCACGCCAACGCCAGGTGATCACGTTGCGCTTCGGTCTGGATGGTCAGCCAGGTCTGCGCCGCGATACCATCAGCGAACTGATCGGCGGAACGTATGCTGGTATCAACGCAGCCGAGGGAGCGGCGTTGAAGGTGTTGCGGAGAGCATTGGAGGCACAGAGCGCAGCGCTCGCTTGCTCCGACGCCGAAGAGGCGTAGGGAGAGCAGCACGACCGGGACGGGGATGCTGTCCCGGTCCCTTTTTTTCAGGCCCGCTCCACCTGCACCCGCTCCACCCACAAAAGATGATAGCAAGGAGGAAAGAACAGAAGAGCCGAGCAGCTGTGCCGGTTTCGATTTCCGAGCGCTGGCATCGTGGCCTGTTTTGGCAGACGATGCGGTGAATTGGGTGAGCATCCCAGGAAAGGATGTCTATGGGCACGTCTCTTGTTCTCACAACTCGCAACGCACAGGTGAAGCAGGCCTTTTATCGACGCACCGATCCTACAGCCCCATTGGCTCCGCGCCAGTTTGTCGTCGGTCTGGTGCAACATCCCCACACCGGTTTATTTCAGGTGTGGATCTCGACCAACGGGTTGGATATTATCAGTGTCAGCTCCCACCGACGAATCATGGATGCCGAAACCGATGTCCAGGCCATGAAAGCCGTCCTGGGGAGTCAAGATATCTATAACGAGCGCAAGGTAGCCGCTCTCATTCAGCAACTCGCTGCACAATCCGATGAACCCCCATGCCCATTGCCCGACGACCTGGTCAGACAAATGTGCCGGGCAATTTTGCGCACGGTCGTTCATCAGCCTCCGCCAGCAGAACGCTCATAACGATGATTCCTACATGTACCAGCCTGCAATGGAAAGAGAGCATCGTCTTGCGATTTTGGAGCTTTCCTTCACTACCAGATCACCAGTCCTGTGACGCCAGGCCTGCTGCTATCGCCGTTGTGCGGGACCTGGTGAGCTGTGACGTGCGATCTGCTGTCAAACTGGCGCGCCGACGCCGCGAATGTGAGAAACATCCTGGGTCACAACCCGCCGCAGCGGTCTATGCTCGCGTCTGGATGAAGCAGGAAGCAGCGTGTCTGACAAGCAATTTTCGCCTGTCAGACATAGAAAAAAGCGATCCGGATGAGGGCTGCGCACTGTAGCGCAACGCCGGTGTCACAGGCGCAGGCCTGGCCAGCAATTGTGACGCTGCTGGTGCTGTCACAACGCGTTCGCGAGCTGGGTGATGTGACGCGCAGACCTGCCGAGATTGTCGAAGAAGTTGGAGTTGTTGTTTCCGGTCCGATGATACTTACTGTTCTTGTCGCCGTGTCCTTCCAGGATAGAGCTGCGGCGGGACCTCCCCTTTCACTAGCGGCGGGACCACGGGCGTGAGGCCGAGCTGGCGCATCTGCTCGCGTTCCTGTCTATTCAGCACTTCGAGGTAGCCGATGCGTTCGCTGAGCGTAGGAAAGCTCCTATCCTCCAGTCCTCGCCGCTCAACCTCGGCCTGGATCCGCCGATACAGATGCTCCAGTGCTGGTCCCTGCCCCAGGTAGCAGGTAAATTGCAACGCCTTATGGACCTGCTCGCGCTGGTCCTCGGATATCTCGTGCAGGTACGCTGGCACCTCCAGGTGGTGTCTGACCATGACCGGGAGCCAGAGGCAGTTGCCGGTCAGGATGAGGAGCCACGGCCAGGGGACGAAATCGGGGTATTCGCTCAACGTCCCTCGGTCTGGCTCGTCTGAGTTGTACCACGCCAGATGATACGCGAGCGGGGCCAGCAGGAGGTGGATGTGTTCAGGAACGAGCAGCTCCTGGGGGAGCATGGGCAGCATATCCTTCTTGTTCCATCCGAGGCGCACTCCTTTTGCATAGTCGAAAGTCTTCGGCGTCTTGAGGTCGACCGGCGGCGGATCGTAGCGCAGAAGCGCCTTGCGATACTCCTGATAGCAGCGCTCGACGAGTTCGTGCTTCAGCTCACCTGGAATGGCGCGGGAGTACACCGGCTGTCCTTTGCGCTTGGACGTGCGAGGGGCCAGGCCCAGGGGATCAACCCCCTCGTCGTCTTCCTCTTCCTCCTCATCTCCGGTTTGCCAGAAATATGCGGAGGTCGTCGATTGGGAAAGCTGCGCTCGGAGGGCGGCTTTCTCTCGTGGTGAGAGCCGCCAGAGTGCCGCAATATACCCTACGATGTAGTAGAGCAGCCAGAACAAGCCGACGCGCAGGTTTGGCGCGGTCACGAAGTCCAGGAGACCGTGAAAGACTCCTGGTGAGGAACCCCCGAAGATCGAGCCGAGCCAGTGAAACACCCAGAGAACTGCGGCCCACAAAAAAGGAGCGAGGCATGCGCCTACGACGAAGGACAAGAACGCGCCCATGACGCTGGCTGCTCGTACCTTGCGCACGAACATCTCCTGCCGATTTTTCTTCTCTCTCTGAGGTACCTGCTGGTGCATCATGACGCGCTCCCTTCTAGCTAGCTGTCTGTGACGGTTCCCTCGCCCTCATCCCAATTGTAGGCGGGGGTCTCGGGAGGGGCTACTGATGTGTTGGTCGCCCCTCGACCCGGCGGCGTGGTGGCTTGCTGTTGAGCCATCTGGTGCAGCACCGAGCGGGTGCGCTCGGCATTGCGGCGCTCGGCCACCTGCCGCTCTGCTTCCTCGATCGCCGCCTGTTTCAGGGGATGGTTATCTGGCACCTGGCTCCAATCCACCTGGTCCCACAGCGACCCCGTGTGCTTGACGCTTGGCGTTGCCGGCTGAGATGCCTGCGCGGCGTGGGTTGGGCTCGACCTCCTGGTGGAGACAGGCTTCTTGCTCGCCGTGAGTTGCGCCCGGGAGGAACGGCGCTCCTGGCGTTTCTCTTCCTCGGCCTGCGCCGCGGCCAGTTGCACCTGTTCATCGGGCGACACGACGCGCTTCGCCTCCCAGGTGGTGTGCGGCTGGATATTTTCCAACAGAAGCGCGATCCAGGAAGTAAGCGGCAGTGCCAGCACCCAGCGTAGCAGCATGCTCGATGGAGTGGGCAGCCAGAAGGCCGTCCCTCCCAATTCGTGGATGAATGGAAGGTGCAGCCAGGCGGAGAGTCCTCCGAAGAGGGAAATCCAGAACCCGGCCAGCGCGGTATGGAACACGAGTACAGGGACATACCAGAAGAGTGAAAGGATGGCGGAGCCGGAGACGTGCGCCCAGCGTTCCTCTGCCTGCCAGACGCGCCCGCCAGCTTCCCGTTGGGTGTCGCGACCGAGGAAGATCATAGGGCCGAGGAGATAGAACAATGCAAGGATGCCAGCCCGTCTGGCGAACGTGACCCACCTGGCGCGCCGGTTGGAGGATGCGTTCGAGGGCGACGGCGTAGCTTGCGAGAGGCGGTTTGGTAGGTCTGCCATGTCGCTTATCCTTTCTCTTTTTCGACTTCAACGAGCAGGATGCGGATGCGCTTGCGCTCGTCGTCGGTCCGTAAGTGGTCCCGCCGTGCTGCGATCACCTTGTCGTAGATCTCCTCGTCGTGGCAGAAATACCAGGCAAAATCATAGTGGGACAAGAGCGACCGCAGGATGCCCTTGCCGAGCCGCTCAGAGCCTTTGCACGACAGTTCTTCCTCGATGGCGATGGTCTGGCCCTTTTTGAGCGGGATGTGCTCGATGACGATCTCGCCGCGTGTGAGTGGGTAGGAGCCATCAGCCTCAAGCTGCAGCACTCCGTCCGGGCGGTGCGCGCGCTCGGCGTCCGTGCCCAGCGATCTCGCTTGGTCCACGTAGATCTTCCGCTCGCCGATCCACTGATGCGCCGGGGCATGCGAGCCGCCGCGGGCCAGGTGCAGGCGTCGTTTGGTAACCTGGTAGGTGTGCGAGTCGAGCGTCAGCTTGTGGTGGTCCTCTGGGAACTCGATTTCGGGCCAATCGAGGCCGAGGTTGCGCAAGCCCGCTGCCGTGATTCTGGCCCACGTTGGCTCATGCTCCCAGGGTTTCCAGCGCCGGGCATAGTCCATTTTCTCATCCCATCGGCGCACCAGTTCTGCTGTGGCGTGCAGGCGTTTTTTGCGGTCGAGCGGCCAGGGGACGTCATCCCGTTTCCCGCCGCGTTTCTTCTTGCCCTTCGTCTCGTCCTCATTGCGTGGTTCGTCAATTGCCGGGGCGAGGCCAGGCGCCAGCCACTGGCCCAGGAGGTCGTAAGGGACGAACTTCATTTCGGCAATCAGGAGCAGGCCCCGATCATCGCGCTTGGTATATTCGTAGCTCCCCCAGTCGGAGCGATGCGTGGTTTCTCTTATCGGTTGCGACCGGCGAGCCTTGCTCATGGTCGGTCTTTCTCCCTTAATGTTTTAGCTACCCGGCTCACGCAGGGCAATGCATGACGCCCTTTCCCTTGAGTATATCAAAGCGGCTCAATGGATACCACCCTGTTTCTCTCTTCTTTTCATCCGGCGGAAAAACGTTGGAACTGGCGTTCGCTTCACACCCCTCTCTTATCTTACTCAACGAGTTCCACGTAGAATTGGTGGCATCCGCAGATCTCCCGCTCATCTGCGGATCTCACGTCATGCAGTGGCATACAACGTCATGCAGTGGCAGAGAGCGGGCCAGAAGTGGCATGAAAGGGCAAGGGCGCTCATGCGAACAAGAGGCAAGCGTAGCAGGCGAGGAGCGGTTTGCGGCACTGACTATAGTAATATATACTCTCTTCTCTGTTTCTCGGATTGACTCTTATCAGAAAGATGATCATTCTCTGGTTGGTTCTCGCAGGGTTCGTCTTGATTTGTATACACTATGTGCTTCTGGGTTTGCTCTGTCTCATTTTGTACACAATTTTATACCTTCGGGTTTTCCTCGTCTTTCTAGGAAAGACGACTTTCACTGCCTTGCCCCCTTTTCCTTCCAGGTTACCTCCCCCAGCTTCCCCAGTGTGGGGGCTTAGGTGGTTTTCACCCATCTCGCGGTCGCTACGCGCTTGAGCACTTCTTGACATCTCATCCAGGAGCGGTTATCTTGTGATTAGCACTTGCAAGTGCTAATCACAAAGGAGAGCGTGGAAGTTGAACCATCTTCCTTCACAGGTGGTCAGTGTGCGGGGCGACACGACCGCCAAACAGCGCAACGAGCAGCCCGCTTATTCGCGAGTCAGCATCATGCGCGAGGTGGCGTTCGCGTGTCGGCGGTGTGGTCAGGATGTGTGTGAACTGCGCTATCCTGGCCCGCTTCCCAAGTATTGCCCGTCCTGCCGCGCTCTCATCGAGCAGGTGCGCAATGAGGAACGTGTGCGCCGCCAGCGCGAGCGTCGAAAGACCGTTGCGGCACAGCGCAACGAGCGGAGAGCACCAGCCCAGGGAGGCGTGCCGGAGGTTGAGCGCGAGCAGACCAGCCCACAACGACAAGCTGAGGCGAAGCAGCCGGAGCCCAGCTTGCACCAGCTGTTACCTGAAACGACGCGGCTGCTGAACCAGATCGAGCGAACGAGTGGCGCGGAGCTGGCCGCTGCCGCAACAGCAGCTATTACCGCAGAACTGGAGCACCAGCGTCTCATACTTGACTCCGATCGGCGCGGATTGATCCAATGTGAAAGCTCCGAGCCGCGGCCGCACTGAGAGGGTGGCGGCCTTTCCGGGGGCAGTTGAAATACCTGTCATCGTGTGCAAGAACTCTACGCGAGTACTTGAAAATCTAGCGTTCTTACCGGTACAATGGCTCTGTCAAACAGATGTTCAGAGATCGGGTGAGGACCGCATGTGTGGGACGCGACGCAGGCGCAGTAGCTTGGCGTAAGGAGGCAATGCCGTGGTCAATCGTGTTCAAGAAGGGCAGCAGCTCGGAAACTACCGTCTCGTGCAGCGTCTCGGTGAAGGGGGATTTGCCGAAGTGTACCTCGGTGAGCATCGCTATTTGAAACGGCAGGTGGCGATCAAAGTCCTGCTGGTGTCACTCGCCGGTGACGATAAGGAGTCTGAACGGTTCCGCCAGGAAGCACAAACGATGGCGACCCTCAAGCATCCTCATATTGTCGGCTGCCTCGATTTCGGTATTGAGCGAAATATCCCCTACATTGTCATGGACTACGCCCCCGGGGGAACCCTGCGCGATCTCCACCCTGAAGGGGACCTGGTTCCGCTTGATGCCGTGGTTGCCTATATCGAACAGGTTGCTGATGCCTTGCAGTACGCGCATGACCAGGGTGTGATTCACCTGGATGTCAAGCCAGAAAACATGCTGTTGGGGCAGAACGGTGAGGTGCTGCTGTCTGACTTCGGCCTGGCCCGCTTCAGCCGGAGCGTCTCGAAACGCGTGACCTCGCTCGTCGGCACTATCAGCTACATGGCTCCAGAGTACCTCCAGCGGAAGCCCCAGGCAGCTTCCGACCAGTACTCCCTGGCAATGGTCGCCTACGAGTGGCTCACCGGCATCCGGCCCTTTGACGGCGACGATGAGCGTGTCGTTGCAGGCCAGCACCTCCAGGCGCAACCCCCGATGCTGCGCGACATCGTGCCAACGCTACCGGCTGCCGTCGATGAGGTCGTACTTGCAGCTCTTGCGAAAAAGCCGGAAGAGCGGTACCCCAGGATCAGCGAGTTTGCAGCAGCACTCACGTTTGCCAGTCAAGCATCCTCTGAGATGGATACGAGCAGCCTAGTGCCAGAGAGGCCGGAGACGTTGTACAAAGAGGGACTCAAGGCGAAAGGCGAGGGCAAGCTGGAACTGGCAAAGCAGTTCCTGGAGGAGTTGCAGGCGCGCGATCCGTCCTTCCGCCCGGATGTGGTGGCCGGACAGCTCACGCAGATCGACACCGCGCTCCGTCCACAACTTCTCGCGCGGTATCGGACTGAGGCGGAGGCGGCGAACCAGTCGGGACAGTGGGAGCAGGAAATCGACGCCTGGAATGCCTTGCTCCAGCTTGACCCAACTCGCGCGGAGGCCCAGGAGGCTCGTACCCGTATCCGCCTGGCGCGTGAGCATCAGTTGCACGACCATCTCTACCAGGACGCGGCGCAGCTGGTGGCCGAGAACAATCGACCGGGTGCGCGACAACTTCTCCAGCAGCTCTACGAAGAAGACACCTACTACGGCGATCCACAGGGCCTGACGAAAAAAGTCAAAAAGGTGAGCGTCCCGCTGACGTACCAGCAAGAGCAAGCCGAGCGCCGAAAGGAAGAAGCCAGGCTAGACCGTCAGGATGAGGCGGAAGCGCGAAAGGCCGACCGGCGAGACTTCGTCGAAGAAGCCTACGGCAAGCAGCTCGGAAAGTTCTGGCTCGTGTGGATCGCCTGGTTCGTGTTCCTCTGGAGTGTCGGGGCAACAGTTGGGGCTCTGACCCAGTCCTGGCTCTGGGCGCTCATCGCCGTGGTTGTGGCCTCCGCCGCAAGCTGGGGTCTGGGTTATCGTAAAGCCCTGGCGGCGGTGCCGCTTGCCGTCGTTTTTGTCGGAAGCCTCGCGACTTCGCTCTTGCTCACCCTTTCCCTGGCGCATCTGGGCTATGCCCATCCCCTTGCCAGCCCCTATACCGAGACGATCTCCACCGGCTTTTTTAGCTCCAAAGATGTGACAGCGTACCACTACTTCTTTTTAGGCAGGCAGTTGGACTTTGGCCTGATCTGGGGGGCGGCGACCGCGCTGGTGGGCGTGGCTGTGGCGTTTTTCCTCAAGCCCCCCTATGGCAAACGCGACGACCGGTCCATCTCCGGGTTCAGTGGCATCTATCAAGGCAACTCCACTCGACAAAGCCCCAAGCCGAAGCTGGCGCGGCATCTATCAGCGGCCCATCTGATCGGGACTGCCCTGGGTATAGGGGCCATCGGCTTCGTATTCTGGTTTGGTGCGGCATTTATTGCCCCACTCAACGATTGGGGTTTCGGTTTTGACCTGGGCGCGAATATGGCATGGCTCGGTCTGGGTATCGGCTGCGTTTTGGGTATCGGCGTGGGCGCCTCTCTCCCGATCTGGTGGACGGCGATCCGTCAGTGGGTGCAGGGGCGAAAGTAATGCGACAGCGAAGAAAACAGATTTCCAGAAAACCAGATAATGTGTTTCTGGCGCGAAGACGACGCACCAGGAAGCGATTCTGGGCCTGTTGCCGAAAAGAGTTGAGTGATTATATCCCCCGCCAAAAAAAGCTTCCTGGCGCGTTTGCGCTGTGACATGCGATCTGCTGTCACTTGTTGGCCGGCGCCGGTGAACTGTGACGGCGAGGCCTCCGTCACCGAGCAGCTTCAGAGAAGCAAAAAACAAGAGTTACGTCTTGTTTCCTGGGCCTGCTGTGTAATGACAGGCGATTTAGATGTCTAATGTCAACTATTTAGGACCCCCCTATGGCAACTATTTCTGCCGGTTTCTCCGCCTCGATCTTCGTCGCTTCTTGTTGAAGCTTTCGGTGATGGTTGGCTTCGGTAGCACGATAGCTCTTGACCTGCATCAGATCCAGAATGACGGAGTGATGGACGACGCGATCTATTGCCGCCATCGTGGTCATCGGGTTTTTGAAAATTTGGTTCCACTCGCTAAAGACCAAATTGGTGGTAATGATCACGGATCTGGTTTCATAGCGCTCGGAGAGGAACGTGAAGAGCACTTCCATCTCCTCGCGGTCCTGCTGGACATAGCCGATGTCATCGAGGATGACGCAGGCGAACTTATCGAGCTTAGCTAACTCCTGGGGGAGCCTCAGATCGCGTTTGGCGGCCAGCAATCGTTGGACCAGGTTGCTCGTGGGCGTCCACAAAACTGGATATCCCTGCAAAATCAGCTCATAGCCCAACGCGGCGGCGATATGACTTTTCCCAACTCCTGGCAGACCGGCTGCCACCACATTCGTAGCGGAACTGAGAAAGCCTCCTCCCTTGAGACGTTCAATTTGAAGCTGGAGCCCAACTGGCAAACACTTCAGGTCAAAATTGCGGAACGTCTTGTCTGGAGGAAGAGCAGAAGCGCGCAGGAGTCGCGCGGTCCGTCGTTGGGTGCGCAGCTCCTCCTCATACTTGCCCAACTCAAACAAATAGGCTTCGTGGGAGAGATTTTCTTTGGCGGCTTTGAGTGCCAGATCTGCACACACAGCCGCCATCCCGCCCAGGTTCAGGCGCTCTAGCAGGGCGCGCAATTCATCTTGTCGATGGACTTGATTAGACATTGATCCTCCTTGATGGAATGAGTTGATCGTAGGGTGAGAGATCGAGGGGTGGTGTTTGCAGTGCTGGGATGTGAACTGCTCCGGGCAGATGCACCAGGTCACGAACGGCCCCAAGAGTTGGCAGTGTTCCTGCTTCTACCAACAAGCAGAGCGCCGTTTCGACCTCGGACTCGGAGGTGGTGGCCGCCAGGTGCAAGATGCGAACATACTCATTGTTCGCCCGCTTGGGCCAATCGCTGAGCAGCCGATCGTAGGCCAAACGGAAGGTGGTTGTGGGAAAGAGTTCATCCCGGTATTGGTAGGCGGCGAACGCCCCCGGCTTGCGCACCAAGGACCAGATGATATGGTGATAATCGATGCGATGCTTGTGCTTGCCCACCAGACGCGGGAGAATGAACACAGGGGGGGTTCCCACATAACCTTCCAGCGTTTCCGCTCGCATGCGGATCATGATGGCTGTCCCAATCAAGCGAGATGGCACGGAGTAAATGTTACTGCCCACATGGATCGTGGAAAAGCGCGAAACGGTGACGCGCAGTTCCTTGCAGGGGGACAGTGGCGCGGCTGGTAGGAGGCGCAAGACTTCCTTCTCAGCGGTAAAGCGTGCATCGCGTGTCTGGTTGCGTTTGTAGACGAGATCCTGCAAAAACTGTTCGTAGGCGGCTCTGTTTGCAAAATCTCGGTACCCCCTGGCTCGCAACGCCTGATCAACCGCTTGTTTGAAACGGTAATGGGATTGTTCCACATCGCCGTTTTCATGCGCTACTCCAGTATTGTTCCAGGTCGGCTGCATGCCGTAATGCTGCATAAGAGCCTGGTAGCGAACCGTCCAGTCTTCTCGCTCCTCTTTGCGTAATTGTCGCACAGCAGCACTTAGATGGTCCGTGCGGTGTTGCTCTGGAACCCCGCCAAGCTGCCAGAGCGCTTTCTCGATCCCCTCAGCCAGGGCCTCGAACGTTTCGCTAAAGCAGAGACTGATCGCTTCTGCGTTGGAGTACGTGAGCACAAAGTGGTAGACCATGTGCGGAAAGGGTTGCCCAGCAATGGTCACACCCAGATCTTCCATATGGGTGAAATCCGATTGTGCCCGCTCTCCGGGCTGGTGCCTTTGCTCAAAAATGACCTCCTGTTCTGGCCCATGCACGGCTCGCCATCGGGCAATGTGTCGCTGTAACGTTCTGATTTGAGTCGGTCGATAGCGACCGGGATGTTGCTCACAGAGCAACGCAAACAAGGTAGATCCTTGTAATGCTGGATCGCGTTCGAGTTGCTCCACAACCCAAGACCAATCTTGCTCAAATGGATTGTTGCGGGTCGCCCAGGTGTGAGGGCGCTTGAGATGAGTAGGAAGCTGGCCCGCTTGTTCATACTTGCGGGCGGTGCGTTCGCTCATCCCTGCGCGTGCAGCCGCGAGTCGTTGAGAGGTTCCTTTGCGTCTCTCTTGCATCAGTAGCTTCACCTCGGTATCCTTCTTCATATGACACTCACCTCTTTGTTGTGATGAGTGCCATCGTAGGTCATCAATGTAGCGCTTGTCTAGATTGATGGCCTGCATTGTCAGAGGCGATCACGGTCATGTGTTGCGCTTGCCATACCCTATGGAAGCGTTTGACGCCACAACGGTTTATTCTGACTACCTCTGCGCTTTACAACAGAGCTAAAAAAGTTCTTCGCGTGCCATGCAAACCAGTTCCCCTGCGAGCTTGCGCCTGCTGTTCCTTCCCCACCTCCATACCAACCCCACCGGAACAACAGGCCCCGCTCGCATCCTCAGCACTTTGCCTCGACTGCCTCCATGCCAACCCATCCAGCACCTCAGTCGAGCAAAGTGCTGAGGCTTGTTCCACGTCGAGCAAGGGTGCTGCGAAGAAACACATGAAAAGCGGCAATTTTAATTGGTCATACCGGCAGTTTTAATTATCGCTTAACAATTTAGAGGATATCTGCATCATCTACATGCACCCAGGCTACGGCTGTTCCCGGTTTTGGCGAATCGAGCGCATAGACCTTTTGCGTTACCTCGATTTGTTCCGCGCCATTGCTGTAGCGCAGGATCGCCGTCACCTTGCCATCAAGATGATGGTCGCCATAGGTGATCGCTTGCTTGCCAAGGCGCGGATCACCCTTCCGGATCTTTTGAGGAACCTCCGCTGCATGGGCACCAGGTCCACGTCCGTATTCACGGTCGCGTTCGGCCTCGGCTTCCCGTTCAAGGGCTGCACGGTTTCGTTCCAGGATGCGCAGCAGGGCAAGCGCCTGGCGTCCGGTGAGGCTGATCTGGGCAGCGCTCCCCTCTGCCACGCTGATGGGGATCTCGCCGATTCCGGAGAGGCGCAGGGTGGTGTAGTTCATTCCTGGCCCTCCGTGGCGGCCAGCTGCTCAAAGGTGTACCATGTGCGCCTGTCGCCCTGCGCTCCGCGCCTACGCAGGGCGCTCTCGATGCGTGCAAGCACGTCGAGGTCGTAGAGCTGCTCACCGCAGACCTGGCACCGGAGCGCCGGGATGCCCACAACCTCAATGCGAGCCACGCTTCCGATCCGTAGGAACGGCACGGCTCGCGTCGAGGCCACCAGGCGCTGCACACCCTGGTCGCGTTCGCAGATTGAGGGGGCCGGGAAGGCCCCTGCACCCTTACCGAACATGGTTTCTGCTCCTTCTATTCCGTGATGATCACACCTTCGTTCGCGATGCCGCCACGCCTTGCGTATTTCAAGACCATCGTCGGCGACTTCCAGTTGCCCCCGGATTGCACGCGGTCCACCGGTGTCGCATTGCCCAGCGCGTCGTAGGTCCAGTAATGCCGCAGGTCATGTGGCGATAACGTTGGCAGGCCCACCTGCAGGCCCAGCACGCGCACGCGGTCGTAGAGGCCGTAGCGGGTGATGCGGCGGCCCTGGTAGCCCCGGAAGAGCGGCCCACTGCTCGCCCCATACTCCGCCAGGTAGTGTGAGGCAGCCAGCAGCGTATGCTTTTTCAGCCGGTGCGTTTGTGTCTCATCCGTCTTCTCACGATAGATGGTGACAAGGCCCTGCTCCAGGTCGAAGTCCTCGATGGAGAGTCCGACGACCTCGCTCACGCGGAAGGCGTGTTCGATGAACAGGCCCATCATGAGTGCGTCTCGCGCTTCTAAAAGCAGATCGTGCGTGCGGCGGCGCGGACGCTTTGGCCTGGTGGTCTCGGTTTTCAGGCGCAGCGCCTGGGCCTTGCTCACCGGTACAGGCTGAGCCTTCTTGGTACTCTTGCGTGTGGGGACGCTGCGGCGGGCGCGATCGGTGTCCAGATTGCGCCCCGTTTTCCCACCGTATCCTTTGACGGCCAGCACCAGCTCCAGCACCTCGTCGGGAATCGTCCCCGCTGCGTGTGCCAGGCGGCAGTACTGGCGGATGATCGAGAGGCGGTGGTTGAGCGTGCCGATGGCGAACCCCTGCTCCAGCAGCCACTTGCGGAAGCCCTTGAGCAGCCCGACAGACATGCCCCGCCAGGCCTGGGCATCCTGATAGAGGTCCTCGGCCTGCCGCTGGATGTCGGCCTGGGCCAGGTAGGTGGAGAAGCACTTGAGCGCGTCGCGCTGAGCGGCGCGGGTGTTGTCGCTCTGCTCGGCGTGGTACGCGGCGAAGGTGTCGCTCTGACTCGCGTCATCGGCAGCCAGACCTGCCCGTGCCAGGTCATCGCCATAACGCGATCTCTCCCTTCCCAGGGAAAGCGGGGCCTCGGTGATGATGGTGAGAGCGGTCGAATCGTCGTCCATAGCCGGGCCTTTCCCTGTCGAGATAGCTATTAGAACTCCACATAACATTTGATTATGTGGGATTATATCTGGTCTGGTTTTGGCTGTCAAGGGCCCGCTTTTTGCCCACAGCCGCGTCAATACATTTCGCTTCGTCCCAGCCTGGCTGAAAGAGGCGAAGCCACCCTTACGGGAGTTGCATATCAAAATGGAGATGTCCGTTGTCTCTGTAGACTTCTAAAACTTGGTGCTTTCCCCTTTTGACTTTCCGTACTACTGAGACCGGAAAGAACTTCCAATTATAGTCCTGCGCTTCTTGCAGTGCTTCAAACATGGCTTCAGTAAGCGTGCCCTCGGCAAGTTCCCGAAACGCTTGTTTGTCATAGACCCACGTTTGCAGAAGCGGTATACCATAAAACTTGATCAATCCGAGTACGGCAGATAATCCGGATCCTCCTTCACCGCTGTGCGTTCCAAAGCCATCTGGAATAATCGTCATGGTTGGATAGAACCAATCCCAAACGAGAAACAGCACTGGTTCACTGCTTCTATAGCCATCAGGCTCCTCCCACCAACTTCCAATCACTGCCGTGATCTTCTCAGGCCGAAATGCACTGGTCAATATGGCTGCCATCGCCATCATACAGGGTTCTGTGATGCCACTTTTCCCAAGATATTGGGTTGATGAGGAGTAGTACAGGTACTCTTCTTCGCTCATGGTAATGCCCTTTCTCTATGGTGTAAATAAATGAAAGCCCTAGCATTTACAGCTTGCCAAGTAGACAACCTACAAGGATGCTCGTTTATCAAGTTCTGCCTGTACCTCGGCCACCGCTTTCTTGAACCGGCGGTACTTCACCCAGCGAACGAGAGCCCAGAGGAACAGGACGAGCGCGACCCCTGCGAGGGCGAACGTCACCCAACTCACCGCGACGTGGAGGGGCAGGAATACTTCAACGAGCAGGGGAATGAGCGCCAGGCCGATAGGCGCCCCTAGACGCATCTGATAGACCCGCAGCTCCCTATCCATTCAGTCTATTCTCTGCACCGGTGCAGCACTCGGCTCGTCTCACATCATGAGCACTCTGAAAGTAGAGAGCGGAAGGAATAGAGATGAGTAGCAGCTTACATCACAGCAGACCTACAGCGGCGGTGGAACCCACTTCAGCATAAAATCTACATGGAAGTCATCTGGCTGTAGGCCTTCGTGCTTATCGGCAACGTTGCACGCATTTGACCCTGTATCAATACCAAGGATAGAACCATCGGTAAAATGCAGAATCATGCCTTCGCTCTCATGAACCCCCTCGCGATGCTCACAGAAGCCGAACTCGACCCGCTCCACCGTCTTGCCAACGATAGTCGGCAGCTGGGCGATAGCGTAATATGCCATCGGAGGTCGGTCGATCCGGGGCAACCACACCTTTGCCTGTTGCCGCTTCCGGGCTCTCTCGCCGCTCATCCCTAAGACGTTCTCCAGGGCCGCGAGCAACTCTCGGAGTCCTGTCACGACCGCTTCTAAATCGTTCGTGAATTCCTCGAAAGCCAGAAACCGCTGTGCAGGTGGTCGTACACCATGCCCGGCATTGCGCCGCTCCGTGCTCACCTTGCCAAATGCACGCCATAGGACCGCATCTGGCGGCAGCGCGGGCAGCGCCTTCGCTAAGGCCTTCAGCGTATTATCCGAGCTGACCTTGAGCGTCAGACTTTGATGCATGGCGATGCGTTCGATCGTCTGCTTGTCAAGTCCGTCAATTACATAGCCATAGAGTTCTCTGTGGGCATCCTGGTAAGCGTGGGTATTTTGCGCAGATGGGAAGTTCAATGCGGGGTTGTTCGTGAATTGGAAAAGCGTATGCTCAACCACTTCGAGACAGAGTGCATTGATGATCTCGACTGTGTCCTCCAGGTGATAGCGCGGCCCGTTTTCAATGCTCCAGCTTCCCTCCAGATACCGGGCAGTCCACATCCCGAACCGCTTGTCGGGTTCGGTGGTCCACTCCGGGCTCTTCAGATGATAAGCGGCCCATTGTTGCACATGTGTAGACGATTTCTCAAAAAGGTCCGGCAGAAATACAGCCAGGGCAAGGTCACCGTTCGCACAGGTGCGATATCCGAATCTGATATCAATGTGACCGGCTGCCACAGGGACCCCGTCATCATCGACCACTGCCTGCAGATGACCCTCGAAATGATCAGTCTCGAGGACGTACCTGTCGGGTTCACTCCTATAGGACGCAAGCACCCGCTGGTCGAAGAAACCTACGATCTCCTCGTAGAGAGCTTCCTTCTCATTTATCCGATTGGCCATCCTTCATACTCCTCAATCACACTATCAATCTGCTCCATCAACGTAATTGTTTCCGCCAGGGTTGCTACAACACGTTGATAATGGTGAATATCCTCGTAGGACAGCGTTTGCCCTCTGCGGTCCTTGAGCCATTTGTGGCAAACCTGATAGCCTCCCACCTGGAACTCCCACACCTCTGGTGACACGCCGTCAAGATACTGTGTCCCGTTGATATATACCCGTCCACGCTCCGGCTCATCCGGAGTCACGCGATACTCGATCCTCTCCACCAGGTTGTTTCCTGAAATAGGATACGTGGGCAGTCCTCCGCCGAACTGTTCCATGGTGTGCAAGGCAACCAGCCGAGCCCCCAGTTTGCATAATGCCCGGAAAAGATCCACGTTTGTTGTAAGTGGCAGGCGAGGAAAGTCGGACGTGAGAAACTCGACGTAGCGCATGCGATAGGCTGGTGAGTAGAATACGGCATACATGTAGTTGAAGACATCCTCGGGTCCGAATGTCTCCTGAAGGTTGCCCTTGCCATCGGGTCCAAAGCGCATGTCGAGCTTGGCCGACATGTCGGCGATAAAAGCGGCGGAGAGATTGGGGCGACGGCCGCCTGGCGCGTCCGATGGCTTGTCAGCGCCAGTATCAAATAGTTCCAGGTTCCTGGAATCAGGATAGAGATAGAGGGGAGCAACGTTGGCATTATCAGCAGACGACAAAATTGTTTTATCGGCGATGTGCCTGGCCACAAAGAAGTTCGACACGATCTGTTCCCGGCTGTTGCGCATAAAGCAGATGGCCTGATTCCTTCCGGCTATCATATGGCGCATCACTTCCGAGCGTGGCATGCAGATTACGCCACGAGAAACACCCGTATAGTAGGTGAAGCGCGTATCAAAGGGGCGGTATGCAATCGGCTGAATACGTTCTTCGCTGAGCTTTGACGATCGCACATCCTTCTGCGCCAGGGCAACTTGCCAGTCCCTCGAATCTGGCCCTAGGTTGTATTTCTCGCGCGCCGCTTCAACCGACAACGAGATAAAGTCCTTCAGCACAGCTTGCAGATTCGCCTGTGTTTCCTGGATGACCAGTCCATCGCGGGCGGTGTACAGCCCGACTGAATTCACCGGCATGATGGCGGTGAGCTTCCACCCGCCCTCATACTCTTCGGACAGGCTTCGGTCTTGCGGGACAAAGGAGTAGACCGGTGTACGAGGGGTCAGTTCCTGCCACGCAGTTGTGGCAACATCATGTGACAGGAGCCAGGCATATTTCGATTCGCGCGATCCCCACAGGTCGGTGTAGGAGACGGTGCAGCCATTTTTGTGGTGTGGGGCGTATTTGACAAAGATCCCGATAGACACCCCCTGCTGAATGTCAAACACGTTTTGATCTGCCAAACCTGGAGGGGGAACCTCCTTCGGCTTGGTGCTCCCGTGCAGGTTCAGCAGGTAGAGGTGGTCGAACGTATTCATCAAACTCTGGCGCATCCCCGGAAACGTCGGGTTGGTCAGGTACCGGTGATTCGAGATGTAGGCCAGGATACCGTAGCCCGTTTGCTGGATGCGCCACTGAGCGAAGCGAATAAATTTCACGTAGTCGTCGCGCAGCCCCTTTGGGTTGCGTTCTTTTAACGGCTGCCCATCCACCTGGTAGTAATCCCGCGCAAGGGAGCTGATCCAGGGTCCCGTGTTTTTCGATTCGTAGGAATACGGCGGATTGCCGATCACCACCATGACGGGGGCGTTGTACTTGACGCCGCCTGCCGCTGCCGCTTCCTCGACCAGCCACTCGGCAAACGGAATCTGCCCGCCCTCGAAGCCGCCCTCCAGGGTATTGGTCAGGAAGACGCCCAGACGCTCACTGCCGCTGAAGTCGTAGTGCGTCTCTGCCAGCTGGAGGCCCAGTTTCATGTGCGCGACGGCGTAAGGTGCCATGAGTAGCTCGAAGCCGAAGAGACGCGGCAAGAGATGCTGTGAGACATAACCCGACCACATCCCCTGGTTGCCCTTGAACGTCTCGTGAATAAGGTCGATGATACTGTACAAGAAGGTACCGGTACCCGTGGCCGGGTCGAGTACCTGCACCTTATGCACCTCTTTCTGCTGCGGCTTCCCTTCGCCGTCCTTGCTGGTGATGGTGATCTTGCTGGCATCGGCCAGGCCATCCGGCAACCCAAAGTCTTGTTTCAGCAGATTATCGACGCTGCGTACCATGTAGGAAACAACGGGCTCTGGTGTATAGTAGACGCCACGAGCCTCACGCATTTTTGGGTCGTAGGCGGCCAGAAACGTCTCATAAAAGTGAACCACCGGGTCTTCCTGTCGCGTGCGCTGACCAAAGTTGCGCAAGATCGTCACCATATCGGCCCGATTGAGCATCTCTGCCAGATCATCGACGGCCCAGGCGACCCGGTCGTCGAGGTCGGGTCCAGCGATGTGGGAGAACATGCGCCGTAAGAACGGATTCGTCTTCGGGATATCATACGCTGCCTGGACGCGCGTAAACAGCGTCCCCGCTGCGACATTGCACCGCGCCGCAAAGAGGCCATAGCAGAGTGTCTGCGCGTACATATCGGCGAACTGCTCCGGCAAGAGGTCGGGCAGTAAGACCTGGCGGAAGCCTTCCATCTGCGCATGAAGTGCGCCACCGCCTTCCTCGCTGCGGAATGCCTTCTCGATGGCCTCGCGAATGAGCCGGGCCGTCGCGGCCATGCGCGTCGCCAACTCTTTGGGGCTGGCAACTGTCGGCACCTGGGACTCGAGGAAGCTCTGGAGCAGCGCGTTCACCTGTTCAGCCGCTTTCGCATCGATGTGCCAGGTGCTTTTCTTCGTTGGCTGCGCCAGTCGGGCCACAATGCGCGGTTCGCCGGCGATGTACCAGCGAAATTCGAGATAGTCGGTGAGGATCAGGTTCGCCAGGCTTTCCAGATAGCGACGCATCTGGTCGCTCCGTTCGATTCGGTCGAGCGAGATATCAATGTCTTTCGTCTCAATATAGCCCAGTGGCGTCTGCTTATGGCTGATCACAAAATCGGGCGCGCCACACGAGACTCGCTTGGGCTCATTGAGCGCCACAATCCCCGGCGTCAAGGCCTCAATCAGTCGTTTCAGTTCAGAACGATACGTGTGTTCTGTGGCGTGGCCTGTGCGATAGGCGGCTTCAATGTTGCGCGCATAGGTGTGTAATAATGATAATGGCGATGCTGCATTCATTCCCCCGTGTCTGCCTTCCTCTTGCGATTGTGATGCGTCATTCATTTCGAGAAGAATGCGCAGTATCCAAAGCTCTTGTGTCTAAGGTAAGCTATGCTCGCACGCTGCCAGATGGTAACGTGATAGAGCCTTCAAACTCAATCAGAGGTTGCTCTCAACCCTACAATTCTGGTGATCTGAGAGCAACCTCTGTATGGCGCACCTGCCTGCGCAAGTGCAATCGTGACATCCCCCATCGGTTCTTCCTGTCACGGTTGGGAAATCAGAGCACATAGGCATCACTCAACTCGCTTCCCTCTTCTTCTATTGGCTCAGTGGTGCTGCTCTAATCAGCAGATGCTGGTCAACCTCTTCGTGAAGTTGGGCCGCGCTCAGGCCAAGTTGGGCGGCCTGCGCCAGCAGGTGCTGGATCGTTATTCGTAATGGTCGCAGCTGCTCCTCGCGTGAAAGCGCGGGTGGAGATGCCACCACCGATGTTGCCTTGCGACCAGGCGTGGTGATCCATCCCCCTCGTTCCAGAGCGTGGTAGGCATTCGCGACAGTATTGGGCGCGAGGTGAAGCGTGTGCGCCAGGGAGCGCACAGAAGGAAGCCGGGCTCCCGGCAGCAGTTGCCCGGAGGTAATGAGTATGCAGATCTGGGTGCTGATTTGTTCAGAGGATGTCCCTTGGTCCGTGATAGTGAGCATGGGTAACTGTGCGTGCATACAGATGGTCCTCCGTGTTCCCTGAGATACTCCAGCGCGTCTCGCCGTTATGCTCTTCTAAAGATACAATAAGGGCGCTATCTGTGTCAATGTATGATACAGCTAGTGAATGGGTTCTGTTCGCCTGCGCTCATAGCAACTACTTGAGGATGCAGCGAGGAGCGTGAGCTGTGTAGGTATGTCACAGTTCGCCGACGAGCTGGGTAATGTGACGTACCTGGGAAACCTCGCCAAGACCTATTGGACATATACCTGCCGGACTTGTTAGACCAAAAACAGCTTTTTCAAATCGCCCAATCTGGTCTCCAGGCTGATAGACCGATGCCAAGGCTCAATTTTTCATCCAACGATTAGGACAGGTATATGTCCATAGGGTCTTGGCGAGGTTTCTACCCCTGGTGTGTCTTACAACGCGCAGCGGCCCTCTATCCATTCGGTCTATGTGCTGCGTTCCCTCATGATCCCTTCGTTTATAAATAGAGACGAGCCACATGTAAAGGAATGGATATGAACAAGAAACAGCCAGCAGGAAAGCGCAGAGCATCTCCAGGAAAGAAGCGAACCTCTCCCACTCGGAGCAGCCATCGCCTGACTCGTGACGACATGGCAGCATTAGAGCAACTGGATCATCTCTTGGAGTTGCAACGTCGGCGCGAGCAACTCGCGGCGAGTGTCCCACCGGGCATCGAGACGACACAGGAACGGCTCCCCAACGGCACAGTCCTCTATCATTTTGCGCATGAGGAACTAGGCGTATTGGGCGTTCTTCGCATTGCACCTGTCCCCTATATGGTTCCGCCAGGCATGACGCATGTGAGCGCGGAGATGGAGCTATCCGACCCGGACCAGGACGCCCAATGGAACCAGAAATATACGCTGTTCAAAGAGATGGTGACGCTCTGTGTTTCCGCGCTGCCATCCTCGCACACGGTCGCATCGCCGCTGCCCCCGCTGGAAGAAGCCCGGATACAGCGTCGGCTCTACTTGCGCTTTCTCGACTGCGAACACAGTATTGCTATGTTCGGGTTAGCAAAGGGCCTATCCGAGCCGGAGTACCAGCAGCTCCGTGCCGCCATTGAGACGGCATTAGTGACTGCCAGCCCTTCCGACCGCATGGGCATCGGGCAGCGCTGGCAAGAGCTTCAGAGGTACTGGAACGACCTGCAAGCTCGGCCAGAGATCTAACCAGGTCCTTTCTGTGATTGCTGGCCAGCCGTCACAGGTCGCGCCGACAACTGCGAATGTGACGTCTTTCCCCTGTTACACATGGCGCTGCGGCCAGCCGGTGCGATGCCAGCGCCGCGGTCACATCGTCAGTCGCCATAATAGCGCTGGAAGGAGGGCATGTCATTTGGCGGCGGGTATTTCCCTGCACGAGCAGCAATAGCCAGCAGGACATGGAGCGCATTATGCGCAGCGCCTATTCGCTGGTCTCGTCTTCCTCTTCCTCCCAGAGTGCCTCAAGATCCTCATCGATTTTGTCGGCTGCGCTTTCCAGCCGGTCGTACTGGAGCCGAAGCACCTCCTCCCCCTTTTCCAGCCAGGCTAGTAATTCTTTGCGAAAATCAGACGCAAAGTAGTACTGTTCAAGTGCTTCTTTGAGGGTCTGGCGATCTTCCAGATCCGCATCAGACGCATCCTCAAGCAGCTCCACTGAGAAATCAAAGAGTTGGACCAAATCGACATACTTCAGCAGGCGATCATGGTGCAGCTCGTCGCCTGCAAGCTGCGCCAGGTGGCTCAGCATAATGCGAAAAAGAGCCAGGGCCTGGACTTTGTTAAGCGAGAGTTGCACCGCGTCACCAATGATGGTCATGTACCGTTCAGGGTGCTCTTGGGTGCCATCAAGCGTCCAGCGTAGACCATCAGCGAGCGGGACGCCTGTGCGTTGTTCTGCCATATGATACCTCTCTGCTGTTCGTGCCTGTTGGAAACACTTTAACCGATAGCTCATCGTCATGGGTTGCGAAGGCCACTGCCTCGGTGACACCCTCTCCACCGTCACACATCTGGCCGCGGCGAGCCGTTGTGACGCCAGCGCTGCTGTGATTTGACAATCGTTTTGTCCTCGCCAGTGACGCATATGCTGTCCACTACCTGGCTCTAATCCTTGCTTGACGTTCCTCGCAAAATCAGGTCAGTCCTCGTTTTGACCCATATCTGTGTCTGTGGCGCTTTCTTTGACCCATAAGGTGTCCTGTGGTCCATTTCTCGAAAATATGGCTCTTTTTCACAGAAAATGACGGACTACTGGTCGCGGATATGGGTCAAAACGGACAGGATATGGGTCAAAGCTAGGTTTTTGGCCCTTCTTGTGGTACACTTTTTGCAAGAACTTTCCACGAGGGAGATGTGACCTTATGAAGACGCGCATGGACCTGGCACAATTTCAGCACTACTGCCGCGAACAGCATTTCACTGCCCAGACACAGGATCTCCTCGCCCGTTTGCGTCATTCTCCGCCAGCACGCCGTGTTCAGGGGCGAAGGGGGAATGTGTCCGGCTTCTTTCCGAGTCGAAAAATGGGTGTGGCGATCCAGTTTGAAAGTTCGCTTGAGTTAAGCGCAATTTATCTGATGGAGCAGGATGATGCCGTCCTCGAATTTTACGATCAGCCACATACCTTTAAGCTCAAATATCTCGACAAGGCTGGCAAGAAGCTCCAGGGCCATTTTTACACGCCAGATTTCCTGGTCCTGCGCACAAAAGGCGTGTTTCTGGAGGAGTGGAAAATGGAGGGGGATCTCCACAAGCTCGCGACGAAACAGCCCTACCGCTATCAAAGAAGCGTGGATGAGTATTGGCTTTGCCCACCCGGCGACGAGCTGGCGCAGACGCTCGGTTTTTCCTTCCGCGTCTGTTCTTCGGCGCTGTTACCACGTACCTACGTTGATAACCTCGACTTTCTCACCGACTACTTTATCTCCTCGCCGGTGATCCCTGAAATGCTCACCACCCTCGTACAAGATCGTGTGCGAGCAGAACCAGGCGTCACCATCGCGCTGTTAGTGGGTGAAATAGCTGGCTTACGGCCCCATGACCTGTATGCCCTCATTGCGCAAGAGCAGATCTTCGCGGATCTGCATCGCTGCATCCTACGCGATCATTACCGCACGCATCTATTTGCCGATCAGCCAACGGCCCTGGCCTATGCCCAGCTTGACGTGCTTTCCTCCTCCCGGAACGGATCGATTGCAGAAGCGGCCTTTGCCCCCATTGCCACTAATACCCGCTTGCTCTGGGATGGCCGGATCTGGACGCTGGTGAATTTAGGCGAAACGACGACAACGCTGCTCCCGGAGTACGGCGAACCCATTCAACTCTCTTCCGCCTTCTTTCTTCGCCTCCTGGAAACGCACACCATTGTCATCCCCAAAGGGGAGACAACGGAGCAGATGCCAACCGAAGTCCAAGAGCGCATGGCAGCCGCAAGTTATGCGGATTTCCGCGTCGCTAACGAGCGCTTCCGCTGGGTGAGTGCCTATCTCGAACGAGACAAAGAGCAGGTGCGTCAGGCCCCCGTTTCGGAGCGGACGGTTCGCCGCTGGGTGCAGGCATATCAAGCCGCTGTTCTGAGCTACAGGACGGGGTATGTCGGCTTGCTCCCGAAGACGTCCCAGCGTGGAAATCGCCATGCTAAAGCCCCAGAGGAAGCGCAGGCCCTTCTGCTCTCCTTCATTACCAATGGCTACGAAACATCGCGAGAAGCGCCAGCCTGGGAAGTCTATCTCGCGTACCAGCGGGCTTGTGAGGAGAAGCAGGTCATTGCGCTCTCCTACCGGACTTTTTACCGACAGATCAAACGGCGCGCTGGCTACGAGCAGACCAAAGCGCGTCAGGGAGCAAAGGCTGCCTATGCCCAAGAACCCTGGATTTTAGAACTGACTCACACGACGCCGCGACATGGCAACCGCCCGTTTGCCATTGTCCATCTCGATCACACCGAGTTGGACGTGATGCTCGTGTCATCGGTCACGGGGAAGCCACTGGGCAAGCCCTGGGTGACGTTCCTGGTGGATGCGTATTCCCGCCGCATCCTCAGCGTGTACTTGACGTTTGATCCGCCAAGTTACCGCTCCTGCATGATGGCCTTACGCATTTGTGTGCAACGCTTTGGACGCATGCCAGGGGCGTTAGTGGTCGATGGGGGGCGCGAGTTTCACAGTACCTATTTCGATGCGCTCTTGTTACGCTATCATACGGCCAAAAAAGATCGGCCAGGGTCAAAGCCACGTTTTGGCTCAGTCATTGAGCGCCTCTTTGGCACGACAAATACCGAGTTTGTGTACAATCTTCTCGGCAATACACAGGCTGCCAAACGCCCACGCCAGCTTACAAAAGAGGTCGATCCTCGCCGCTTGGCAGTGTGGCAGCTTTCCGATCTCTATGCGTTTTTGTGCGAATGGGCCTATGAAGTCTATGATCAGATGGACCACCCAGCACTCTTCCAAAGTCCACGAGATGCTTTTACGCAAGGCCTCGTGCAGACTGGGGAGCGAGAACACCGGGCCATCCCGTATGCTGAAGAATTTCTCATGGCTTCATCGCCTTCGACTCGCAAGGGAACGGCGAAGGTTGAGCAGGGCCGAGGGATCAAGATTCATGGAATCTACTATTCAGCATTACAGTTGCGCTCTTCAGAGGTGGAAGGGACGGATGTTGAGGTACGCTATGATCCTTTTAATATTGGGATTGCCTTTGCCTTCGTGAAGAAACAGTGGATACGCTGCGTTTCCCAGTACCACACCTTCTTACAAGGCCACTCTGAAAAAGAGTTGATGTTGGCTTCAAAAGAGATCCGACGCCAGAATCAGCTCCATACCAAAAACAGAACGGTCACAGCTCGGCGCTTAGCCGATTTTCTGAACAGCGCATCAGAGCATGAAGCCATACGACAACAGCGAATACGAGACTTAGAGGCAAAAACCATTCTTGAGGCTATTGCTAATCCAGGGATGCCTATGAGTGATCTCGCAATGACCCCACTTGAGACGATATCTGTATCAGCTCCAGTAAGAACACTTGATTTTGCATCTCTTACGGCTTTTGAGGAGTTTCATTGATGGAAGCGCAACCGACGCCCCCCTTAAGGCCAGGATCGTATGAGGCTATTGTAGCTCTTCAGCGTTTCAAGGCATATGCGATGTCCCACTCGCTCTTATCTGAGGTTGACAAGCAAATCTCGCGTGCCATTGACGAGCCTGCCGGATTTGCTTTTGTCCTTTTGTACGGTCCGAGCGGGGTTGGAAAAACGACATTTATTCGTCAATTGGAGCATCGAGCAGGTGTCGTCAATCCACCTCCGATCCCTGGATTTGGAGAGAGGGTGGGTCACATGAACCAGTTTTCACCTGTTCCTTTGCTGCTTCTGGAGACACGTCCGCCTGATGGCTCGATCTTCAACCGTGCTGAATACTATCGAGTCGCTCTCAAGCAACTGGGAGAATATCCTTATGAACATACCTGGGAACAGAAAAAGGGCCGGGGGAAAGAGACCAGATTCAACGATTCTTCAGAACTGCGTCAGGTCTACGAGGCTGCGCTCCAGCGTCGGGGTGTTCGTACCATTATTTTAGATGAAGCTCAACATCTCTTAAAGCTTTCGAGTGGAGTCAAATTGATTGATCAACTTGATTGGCTGAAAAGTATGACCAACACCACTGGTGCTCTTCATATTTTGACAGGAACCTATGAATTACTCCCACTACGCAATTTGAATGGCCAGGCAGCACGCCGTGGCCTGGAAATCCACTTTCCTCGCTACCAATTTCAGCATGAACCAGATCAACTGGCATTCCAACGAGCACTCTTAACGCTCCTTCAACAAGTTCCTCTTGAGGTAGAGGTAGAGCCACTCTTACGACAATGGCCCTATTTCTACGAGCGATGCATTGGCTGTATTGGTGTGTTAAAAGACTGGTTAGTGAGAGCCGTGGCCGCAACCATCGGAGCTTCTCAGGGGCAACTCCTCTTTGAGCGTATTGAGGAATGTACTCTTCCCATTGCTCAGTGTGAAAGCATGGCAATGGAGGCTGCTGCTGGCGAACAAGAATTGCACTACACTGCGAGCCGTCGGCAGCACTTGTGGACGCTACTTGGTATGAATCTGAGTGGAGAAGCCGTAAAAGAGCAGATTATGCCAGTGCAGGAAGCGAAACAAGGAACCCGTGTTGGTGAGCAACAACCCGTGCGTCTTGAGGTCGGAGAACTGAAACGCGAGGGGCGCACGGAGAACTGCTCATTTTCAGGTGCCACTGTGGCACTTCAGCCAGCGCAATTAACAGCGGCGGGGGTTGAGAAACTCCAGTGTCCTGAGTGTGGCTCGGCCAGAAAAGCAACGATTCGAGGGGAAACCATTACATTTCCGGCTCACACTCCCTTGCTCGTCAAGCGCGCGCAAAAAGGCTCCCTGTGGATGAGGCAAGGGACAACCTGGGCGATACGCTAACTCAATGAGAGCGTGTTTAGCAAATGGCTTTTGTTTTTTTGCCAAGCATGCTCTCTTTCAGGAAAAGGCTATCTGGCTTACTCATCTATTTGTTGAAAGGGAAAAATGTGCACGATCTTGATCTCTCCCACGTTATGCCCGCCGCCAAGCCGGTCGTAGAGGCTGCGGCTCGGGTATATCTACGCCACACAAAACAGTGGCTCCTCGGTGTGCTCATTCATGGCTCAGCCCTGAAAGGCGGCTTTATTCCTGGATGTAGCGACATTGATCTCCAGGTGTATCTTCGATCCGAAGCATTTACTATTTATGGTCAGTTGCCGTTGGAAATCTGTAGCGCTATTCAACGCGACCTGGCACGCATCGATCCATACCCATTCCAATATATTCAGGGGTACACACTCTCCCCTATACCGCGTTCTGAATATGTTGGACCAATCCCAGGAGCCTACCATATGCTCATTGGCCAACTTCCTGTGCCGGAGGCGAGCGAGGCAGATTTACAGGGGTCTGTTCGCAAAAAGCTGGCTACCATCGATGAAAGTATTGCCTATTATTGTCGGGGTCTGCTCGAACATGGCTCAGGCAAGCTAGAGCGGCTTGTGCGCTTTCTCTGTACCGACCTTTGGCCGACGCTCTATCAACTCTTGACCCTCCAGGAGCAAGATGGTCTGCGAGTATGGAGGCTTCCCAAACCCGCAGCTCTCGCTCTCTTAAGGCAGGAGAGTCAGCTCGCGCAAACTGCTCACCGCTTTTATCAGGCATTACATCTCTATTATCCGCAAGCGACCTCAGTTGAAGACGCGATCTGCGTTATTGAAGCTGGTATCGCTTTCTTCGAGGAGGCTCGTATCTGGTGGCTTGAGTGCGGCGAGGAGCAACTGTCTTAGAGCATGTTCGGCAGAGAAGCAGAAGCCCTTTACAAAACACACTCTTAAACTCTTCTTTAAACTTGGACAACTTTATGAAATTGACCCATATCTTGTCCAAGTTCTTTTTGACCCATATCTTGTCCAGGGTGGCCAAATTCTCTGGCAAAGCACAGCTGCGATCACATCTCTCTCTTTATCAGCCCAACCTCGCGCAGTGTCGCCTGCACACTACCAGGCCCTGGATTCCAGAGCACCGGCTTTTCACGCCCTTCTTTGCCTCGTAATTCGCATTTCATCACCACCCAGGCGAGCCAGTCCTTGTGGTGCTTGGCCTCGGCGAGCGTCTGCATGGCCTCCTTAGCTTGCTCCCAGGTGCGCGTGCGGGCCTCTTCATGCCATGTGGCATCCCCTCCCTGTATGACGACCAGGACGCGAAGACTAAAGGGATACCAGCGCGCGATCTCTCGCCACTCCTCGTTGGTCAACTCGCTTTCGACCCGAAAGGGATTGTTCTCATCACGTGGCGACCAGAGGGAGGTCAGGGCTTTGGCCGCGGGTGGCGGAGTCGCATCGAGGACGCGGAGGACCTGAGCCGGTTGGACCGTGCGTGTTCGCGGGCCATCTCGCGACGTGAGCGGCCCATAGAGCTTCACATCAATCACCTGTGCATCGGAGTAAGGCGGGACGGAGACGACCCTCACCTGCTGCACGCGCGCCACACGAACGCGGGCAGCCCCATCCTGGTATTCAATCAACTTCCCGGCTGCAATCGTGAGATCGCGGCCCCAGAGATCCCAGGAGCTTTGTTGCTGTGTCTCTTTCATGTACTCTTCCTTGTCTGGTGCAGGGGCGAGAGGCTGGTTTTGAGGAGGCCTGCCTGACGCAACTGCTCAAGGATACGCTCCTTTGAAGGATACCAGCGTATCGGCTTTTCCCGGACCAGGCTATCGAGGCAGGTACTTTCCATTACAATCCAGCCCACCCACCAGTCCTTTGTGCTGTGCAGTCCCGCCAGTCCTTGCATGAGGCCTTGAGCCTGCTCTACTGTCCGGGTCCGTGCGTGCTCACTCCACCTGGTTTCATCATGCAATTGCACGAGGACGCGAACACTATAGGGATAGCTCCGCGAGATCATGAGCCATTCTTCATCGGTGAGCAGATGCCAGACATAAAATGGACTCTGCCTATCGTTTGGCGACCAGAGTTCTTTTGCCTCTGCGTCTTGTGGTGGTTGTTTCATGGTTTCTTCCATCCGGTGTGGGGCCACCGGAAGCCAGTTTAGAAGAGGCTTTCCTGTTCTGGCAGGGTGCCCTCGCGCACGCGGCGCAGCTCTGCCTGCAGCCAGGTTTTCACGTCCTCGAACCGTTCGTCGGCCACCTGGTCGTATTTTGCTACGCGGAAATAGCGCTTGAAGCGCCCATAGACTTGTGAGTATACTCGCGCATAGCTGAGCGTGTTGCCAGGACTGCGCCGGTCAATTTCCTGCACGATCCGGTCAACCATCTCATGCACATAGTTCGCGTGTGCTGGCGTCAGGTGGGCCGTTCGTTCGTCAATCTTTGCGACTTTCGTTTCGGTCTTATCCTGGCGCCCAACCAGCGTTTCCTGGTGCCCGACGAGCTGCTCCAGCATGGCAACCACATAGTCAAGCTGCGACGAAATCGCCTCGGTGCGCGTGAGGAGTTGTCGTTGACTCGCCTCGACCACCGCCATTGTGCCAGCCTCCGCCAAGAGCGAGGCTTTATGCTCCTGCATCAGTTCCACAATCGCGGAAAGCGTTTCAATCTGCTCGGAAAGCGCGGCGACCCGCGGATCATGGAGCAGGACAGCCGGAACTGACGCTTCCACCACGGTTAGCTCCTCAACCGAGAACAATTCGCCTCGTTGAAACGCGCGCCAGAGCGCCCGGTAGCACAACCGACGGTAGCGCTGCACTTTCTCTTGCAAGGCCGGTTTCACACGGGTCGGACTGATGTTAAAGAGCCAGCCGGGGAAGACCTCAAGTGGCAGGCAGATCACTGGCCGGTTATAGTAGCCGCGCTTACGAGGGAGTTGCTCGTTCGCGATCGTAATACGCAACATCTCTACTGCCAGCACTTCATCGCGCACCAGGCGCTGTCGTTGCGCTGACCAATCGACTCCCAGGTAGTCACAAAACTGGCGCAGCGGGACCACTGCCTGGCGTTCGCCGTTGATCTCAACCAGCGCCACTATCAGCAGATCGCCCTCAAAATCTGTCTGGTTCACTTGCAGTGGTACCAGCGTGAGTACGCCTTTTGCCTCATCCTCTTCCGGTTCAGACTGCTCGGAATGCTCTCGGTTTTCCTCGTCCATACAATACTCTTCTCCCTCATAATGTTTTTGGTGATTTGCGTGGTTATTATAACCGCGCAAATCACTCCTGCCCATCAACGTGTTCTCTGCCCACCCAGTGGGGCGAAGCCTGGTGTTTATAAGGTTCCTCCCATCTGGGGGAGCCTTTCGTCCTTTTTGCGGAGGGTAAGCCTTCTTCCACAGGGGTCACCAATTTGGTGGCCCCTGTGACTCTTGATCCAATGTTACATTGGCGGCCTGGCCAGCGTTTTGTGACGGCGCAACTGGCATCATAAGGGATCTTCACGTAGGATGTGAATCGTGCCTCGTTGTGCGGGATAAGGCTCTTCCAGTTCGACATCAAAGCCACGATACGCGCCCCCGCCTGCCCCGAACAGGTAGATCCCGGCTGGATCTGGCCCTTGCCCATCCTCAAGATAGGCGTCCCACGATAGCTCTATCGACCGACTTTTGACGACGAGATCATAGGCGTCCTTACTTTCCAGCCAGTCCTGCACGCCCAGGTACAAATAGAGGACCGGCGTTGGCCGAACTTTGCGCATCCGGCGCAGGCACTCCCCAAGCGTCACTATGGTTTCAAGCGTGTAGCGCGCTGGGGTGGCGCTGAGTCTTTGTGTTTGTTGTTGCTCTTGCTGGTAGGTGATCGCCCCTATCACCGCATCTGCAAAGGAGCCACAGTCGCCAGCGCCGGTAAGCAGCGTTTTCCACTGATACCACCCGCCGTGTTCTGGCTTATGATGAAGAATGCGGATAGGGATCGGAAGTGCAGCCAGGCGCTCCGTCAGCGTCTGTTCCAGGGCTGTTTGGTCGTTTTGGCGTGTCATGATTCACTCCTGTTCTCTTGTTCTGCTGTCACATGTGGCGACCTGGCCAGCGATTGTGACGCACGATCTGCTGTCACATTGGGCGCTGCCCTTTATGGGGGCTTAGGTGGTTTTTAATTTGTCGATCATGCGTTGCGCCTGCGCCAGGGCAGCAACGGGTGTTGCCAGGTCGGGGGTGCGCTGGACTGCACCCCGCCAGGTAAATGTCGCATAGTAGCCATCCAGGCTCTTGTGAGGTGTCATCAACACCTGCTCATACTCCATTGAAAGACGATCCAGATCAGCGATGTCTGGAAAGTAGAGGCCCTTCACGATGTTGCGGATCTCGGCCAGGGCGGTCTCGATGGAGTACCGATTGATGATATCGCGCACCGCTCCCGTCAGCTCGTGCGGATCACGCTCGTAGATACCAGTGTAGCTGGAGATGAACAACTGCTTGAAGCCCTCGTAGTCGTTGGTCAGCGGGACTCTGCTGTGCTTGTGCGTCATTCCACAGTGCCAGAGCGCGCGTTCCTGAATCGCATGGGCATCAGCGAGCGGCGGCTGCTTCGCGATATCCAGGACCGCCATCGAGATGCCAGAGACGATGACTTCTTCGTCATCTTCTGGTAGGGTGTATTTATATTCGGTGGTTGGTTCTGCAGGTTTGGGCGCGGCCTGGTCAATGGGGAAGGAGACCGCTCGCATCGGACGACGGCTCAGTTCTTCCAGATCGACGCGGCCCTCGGTGATGTTGGCGGCGAGCTGGGCCGCTTCCTGTGGGGAGAGGTCCTCAGCGAAGAAGTCTACCATGTCGGCTTGGCCGAGCCTCCACCCGACGCTGACCTTTCCCGGCGTCAACTCCGCCAGGACGAGCGTCAGGTTCTCGGCCTCATCCCCGTCGGGCTGCTTCCCTTGCTTCGCCTCAAGCACCATACCCCCAATCGAGGCGGTGATCTGGGCTATTTCCGTGGCGCTCATATTCTCTGGTTCCGCATCGCCAGCCGCCGCCAGGCGCTCGAATAACGCGACGACTTTGTCTTCATCATACAGATCTCCCCGCCGCCCCGCCGCTTGAATCGCTTCCACGTCCTGCTTGGCGCGAGCCTCGTCACGATGCGCGGAGATCCAGTTGACATCGCTGCCGTAGCTCGACATCCAGACCTGCCAGAGTCCGGTGCGTGGATGTTGCCAGGTACCCGCTGCGAGCTGGTACTTGCCAAGCGTTGTCCGTTGCTCTGCCTCATCATAGAGTTGGTTGCGCTTTTCTGTATCATCCCGCACGTTGGTGAGGCGTAGGCGGATCGGGCGCTTCCTGCTTTTCAGCTTCTTTTTCGGTTTCTCGTTTTTCCGGGTCATGGCCCTACTTCCCTTCAACTGGCTTTCTCTGCTGTAGGTGGAGCGGTGCGCTCCAGCGGTTCTTGCTCGGCAACCTTGAAAATGACGCGCCGCATCTTTTCGGCCTGACTGACCTGCTCATCAACGGCTATGCCCCACAACTCGCAGAGATGAAAGTAGGGGTCAGTGATGGTGGCGCGCCGGTAAATGTCTAGTCCACCGTGCCAGGTCACATTGATCCATGCCCCATCCTTGTTGCGCACCAAGGGAACGCCAAACTCAAATTCATGGTGTGTTTCCCACATATGGTAGCGCTGCTGATCGCAAAATCGGTAGAGATGGTCATAGGAGTGCGGAGCGTAGATTGTGCTTATGGCCATGAGGGCCGTGAAGAACGCATCCGGGTCAAACGTCTCGGGTTGAGGTACTAGGGAGCCGTCCAGATGCATGATCTCGATGTTGGTCAGCGTGCCCTTTTCAAACCCTGGTCCTGGCTCATAGGTAAACACGGCGATCTGTGCGTTCTCCTGGATGCGCTCTTGCGCCCAGGCGATCTGTTTATTCCACTGCTCGATCTTGGCATAGCAGCCTTCGCACATCTGGAGATCCGTGTGAAACTTCTCTTGTTGCCAGCGATGTCGGTGGTACTTGTTACAGAACCAGCAGGTCCACCGGTCATGCAACGTCTGTCGTCGTTTTTCCGAGGCTTTCTCCTGCGCGGCTGATAGAGGGATCGGCTCACAGCGATGAATATCGTAGAGCATCAGGAGGTACGGCGCTCGGAGCTTGCGTACCGCTGCATGCGGTTGGTCCCAGTCGGTCTGCCGCCGGAACTCCACGCGCATGCGGCTCATGGAGTAGAAGCCTTCGGGCACCTCGCCTGCTTTATAGGTTGGTACGCCAGCGCAGGCGCTGCGTGGCTCTTTCGTCCACTGCTGGCCGCACAGCGTACAACGGAACCGGTAGGTTCCTTCCTTGATATCTTCTACCTGGTGCTGGCCTAACTGCATACGTTCCTCCCTGTGCTACAATGAGCACTGATAGTTGGGTGTACGTCGTGACGGGTGTTGGAGCCATCGCAGCGGCGTACACCGGGCTAGGCAACGGATGGCGATGTGTGCTGCTGCTTGGCTTCCTTCTTCTCCAGGCGTCGATTCACCTGGACATTGATCCCGCTCACATTCCTCAGCGATAACGGCCTGCCATACACATCCGACAACACCCGCAACAGCTTGTTGACAGATGTTCGGCGCGTGGACTTGCCGTCCCTGATCCGGGCCACAGTGACCTCGTTGAGATCGGCGCGCTCCCCCAGTTCGATCAGCGTGATCGGCAGGTCGTCATACAACTCCTGGATGCTGACGGTGCTTTTCTCTTCTTCCATAGAGTGTACTTCCTTTCGATAATGGCCTAACGAGATGTGCGTTTCCCGTTGCTCTAACAATACCCGACTTTTGGCGGGTTGTCAACGCTTTCGGCTTGTGTATTTCATTTTGTAATTATTTTGGCTTAATATTGGGTTGACTTATGGCTGAATATCAGGTACACTAAAGACGAGGGAAGTGAGGCACTCTCCGATGTGGCCGAGGAACTCTCCCGCTCACTTCTCTCACCTGTTGAGCAGAGAAGCATTCAACCGAATGACCTGAACAGAGTTTAGCAAAAGGAGCAACCATTATGGCTGAGCGGGTGAAGCGAAAGCAGAACCGGCAAGGTACTTCTCAAAAGCGGCCAGCAAAACCAGGGGCCTTTGACAACTCGTGGCTTGGCAATACTGTTGTTTACGCTCGTCTTCAAGAGATTGATGATTCCGTTGATCCGCCGCGGTGGAAAACGCTTGGCGAATGTATTGATGCTCCCAATGCCATTGCCAGGGAATTGCAAGACCCCAAGTATCGCGGACATGATGTCTGGATTCGCGATGCATTCGGGGATCGCCGTTATCACGGCCATGTCAGCTAACGTTCGTGTGGGAGTGCTCGAACACACGGTCTGGGTACTCCCGCGTTTTCTACCGACTACTACCACCAGGAGGTGAGCAATGCATTCTCTCATGCAACATCTGCAGCGCAATAAAGCCTATGTCCAGTGGTATCTCACCATGATCGTCATCCTTACGCTCGGCCTGCTCGCTGCTCTGACCGGAGCCGTGGTGATCGCATCCTACCTCATCACCCTCGCCCTGTCGGCCATACAAGATGTCATCGTCGGCCTGCTTCACGCGCATCCTGCGGTGCAGGTGGTCCTCATCCTCATCCTGGCCTGCGTGATCAAACGAAATTTCTCGCGCATAAAGGGCTGGGTCTGGACGCTTCTCCACTAGACCCTCAGCCCTTTCTAGGACTGGAGGAGGGATCTCTTCCGAAGTCGTTGTAGTGCGGATCGCGGGAGTCCCGCTTGCGCCAGGAGAGCACGGGCGGTTCCCTTTGAGAAGAAAGATCTTTGTAGGCATGGGTGGCGTTAGCTCTGATAAGAGCTAACGGTCCAAGCTACTGTAAGGTAACAACTTTGGTTGTGCGCGGGCTCGCGCACCCAAGCGTTCTATCTGTAGAAAGAGAATGGAGTGATGCAATGTACCAGCGTCAAGATGTTGTCACACAATGCCCGATTTGCCATACCCCCATCAACCAGAACCTGAACAGTTGGGAGCGTGCGAAGACCAGTTGTGGCAGCGACCGCTGCCGCCAGGCGATCAGCAGAGAAAACAAGCGGAAGCGCCAAGCAGAGGAGGAAGCGGCGACTCGCCAGCGTGTGCGCCAGTATTGCGATACCTTGCAGTCGGAGAACGGCGATGCCATCGTGCGGATCATGGCCGAGCATGGCTATGAACTGGCTGGAGAAATCATCGATATCCTCGATTCCGTGCGCTGCAAACACGACAAAATCACGCAGATCGAGGAATATGCGGCTGTCGCCAAGCGTCGGGCAGAGAAGGCCGAGGAGTTCAACCATCAGCTTGAAGCCGTGTATAAGCAGCGCATCGCCGAGCTAGAGGCAGAGATGGAGATGTACCAGGGCCTCGAAAGCGCCATCCACGGCATAGCTGGGCGGCAGCTTGAGAAGCAGCCTGAAGAGGTATGATGCCCTCGCAGTTTGTTCCGCGCTGCGACTAGGCCGATAAACGTGACACCATTCTGTCACGTTTATCGGCCTTTTCTTTTCCTTCCAGACGCCCTCTCACCTCTCTCTTTCCACCAGGTGTGATGCCGCCGGCGGCGTCACACCGCCCAGCTCGCGAGCGCCATGTGACACCGGATGATGCATCACGTTTGTCAGCCAGGCTGTGTGTTGTGACGCCAGCGCTGCGGTCACATGCTCCTCGGCTTTCTGATTACCCTCTGTCTCGCTACGCTTTCGGCTCTTCCAGGATGTGAGACTCGCTTCTGGTCCTACGCGACGACTTATGCGGATCTGCGCAGCGTGATAGCTGATGGGAGTCACACATAGCCAGGTCCCGCGTGAATGTGACCAGGCAGCCGTGTCATGGTTGCAGCTGGCCACCGTTTCTGTGACAGCAGACCCGGAGTCACGAGTAGGACAAGCCTTCCCCTGGGGGCTTAGGTGGTTTTTACTTCTCTGGCGCAGTCTCCTTCCTTCTCACTTCCGAAAGTTCAGTATCTGGTTTTCTGGTTTTCTGGAAAACTGGCTATTGTATACTCACTCATGAGCGCTTATAATGCGTCTATCTGGAAATACTTTTTCCAGATAATGCAGCCCTCACGCCAAGTGAAAAGGAGGAAGCATGAGCATTGCCACTATCATTGGCGCGACTATCGTGATCGCCATTGTCAACGGCAAGGGCGGCTCGGGTAAGACGCCGACTGCTGTGCATCTCGCGTTTGCCCTCGCCCGCATGGGCTACAAGGTCTTATTTTGCGATATGGATCAGCAGGGGTCAGCATCGTTTCACTATTTAGGCTTCAAATTCAAACGGCAGCAGCCGACCATTTATAACGCGCTCAAAACCCTGGAGCGCATTGAGCCCCTCGTGATCATGCCGAATTTGCACCTGCTGCCGGCACACGATGAGCTACAAAACTTGGAGATAGAGCTGCCCAGCAAGAAGGGGGTGTTCTGGCAGGGGCGGCTTTCGGACTTGCTGAACCTCTATCCAGGATACGACTTTGTCATCGCAGACACCCCAGGCAGCTCCGTCAGCATATTTCCCACCATGAGTTTGACCTCCGCTGACCTTGCCATTGTTCCCACGAAGACAGAGATTATCTATGTTGTTGGTAGCCAGGACACCGTGAATCTCATCGAGGATGTACAGGGCACGCCTGACCAACGGAATCCACTGAATAAGGACCTCCAATTATGGGGCATTCTGCCCAACCAGTATGAAGTAGGCACCGGCAGCCACAACGACGCCATCGCGCTGCTCGGGCAGCTCTTCGGCAAGAGGGGCATCTACGTATATCCTGAGCCGTCGCGCAAAACCACGCTCTATAACGAAGCCAGTGAGCAGCACATCGATATCAGGGATACTGACCGCAGAATGGGCCCGGTACTAGGTGCGTACTGGGACGCGATAGCCCAAACCATTGTCGCGAAAAGTGTTGCCATTGTGAATGGGAGGAGGCCAGCATGACCACCAGACGTCGCAATATCCGAACCCAAATGGAGCAAGAGCTAGCAGCAGAGGAAGAAGTGGCTCAGACGGGCCAGCAGCAAGAGATAACCTCTCCACCTGCACTTACAACGGTGCCCAGCAGCCTACAAGGGCGACTGAGATCTGTTGAACCTCTTTCTAGCAAGCCAGCAACCCAGAAAGCCCTCCGCTCTTCTGACGCCTACACCAAAGTCACCTATCGGCTCAGCAATGAGGCCGTGCAGGCCACTGAGGATATGAAGGCGCTGCTGAAACGGCGCTACGGCTTTAAGCGGGTCAATCTTGAGGAAATCGTCGAGGAGGCGCTCCTCGCCGCGCAGCGCGATCTTGAGGAGCACCAGGAGCAAGGCTTTCTGGTGCAGCAACTCAAGCAGCATAAAAATCCAGTAATCCAGTAATCCAGAAAAACAGCAGGGGAGATACCATCACGGTATCTCCCCTGCGTGTTGTCATCTCCCTGGCCCCATCCTGCGTATACTCAGGGGGAACTCTGCGCTTCTTCGGCGCTAGAGACCTCAATAGTAATAACACCGGTCCCATCGCCTGAACGCGCCATCGTCCAGCGACCGATCCCTGGAAGAGTGCCCCCTATCTGTTCCTCATCCTCACGCTCACTCGAACCGTGTGCGTGAGGGTGGTCGTGCCGCCAGAGGGCATAGAGCGCATCGACCATGCGTGGGTTGATGAGCGCGATCTGGTGGGGCTGGCCTTTGCCCTGAGTGAGGGCCATGTACAGGTGCCGCACGGCGACATCGGCCGTAAACGGGTCTGGCAGCGGCACTCTTTTTATTCTTGGCATTGCATTATCCTACATAGACGCATATGACGAGCTGATCTCGGGCTTCGCTATCGTAAGTGTCCGCGGCGGCTGCGGATCGCGAGGTCAGTCAGCGCAACCTGCGCCAGTTGATCGCGAAGCTGGCCAACCTGCTCTCGCACTTCCCCAACAGGGGTCCCGGCTTGCACGAGTTTGCGTGCCAGGGCAAGCATGGTCCGGAAGATGGTGCGCTGCTGGTGGACTGAGAGTGAAGGAGGCTTTCGTGCTTCAGTGTTCTGCATGACTCACCTCGCTCGGAAACTCGTATAACTCCCAGTAGAGCAAGTCTGCCAGCCACACCGCGCACACATGGCGGCTCTCCCCTTGCTCGTCTCGATAGGTGGCGTAGTACGCCTGGTCGGTGCCGTGGTGCTGGCGGAAGAAGGCTTTCTCCTCTTCGGTTTCATAGTCCGCTTCGGTTATCTCCTCATACGACGGCGGCACACTGTCCAACGGGCAAGCACCTTGCGCCTCTGCTGTTCCCTTGCCGCCGTAATGCCCAACGATAAAGTTCGCGACACAAAACCGCTCCCAGGCGACTTCTTCGGGCATCGGGTGTTCGAGCCAGGGCGGAATGCACAGCTCCAGGTGCTGCCAGCAATAGGGGGCCACCGTCAACTGGCGTGGATAGTCGGGAGCGTCGGCACTCGCTTCTGCATACGCTGTGGTGCGTCCGCAGGGCTGGCCGTCTTCATCCGAGTACAGGCAGAGCTGAGGTGGATCAATGGTTAGAAGAAAACGATTGTTCAAGGGTAGTCCTTTCTGGGAGGCCAGAGCGGAGCACCTCGCGATATAATGAGATGCCATGCTCCGGCATTGGCTTGGGTGAGCGGGTCTGGTTTGGAAAGCTGGCCCGCTCACCGACGAAATCGGAAACGTCTAAGAAAACGCTGTACGCGCTTCATCCGACCCACACCTGCCCGCTTCGCCAGGTGGTCACTTCCTGCTCGACGGCGGCGATGTAGGCGGCCTCGTCATTGTGGTCCGTGCGCGGCGCGTAGACCGGGATGATCTGCGCGACCGTCACACAGGGGCAAGCATTACGGCCAATGAAGGCATTGATCCCGCCCTGCACGTACCCATTCTTGATGAGGCGGTACCAGGCTTCGATGCCATCGTCCCAGCTCGAAAACCAGGCGTAGTTATCCTGGCAGGTCGGGTGCAGATCCTCGTATCCCGCCCCCACGCAGCGCAGGTTGCCGATAGAGAGTGAGGCACGCGCTTCGCCAGTGGTGCCAAAGCTCGATTCATGCATGAAAAAAGCCAGGGCGAAGACTGGATCGATGCCGTACTTCACGCCATCGTCGTACACCGCCTGCCCCTCGCCTACGGCGGGCGAGTGATAGCGCACGAGGACCCGGTTAATGAAATCAGCATTGACGGAAGGCGGGGCTACGAGAGCGTAGCCCGTCCCCGTGCTCGTTGGCGTGTTCAGCGTGGAGGTAAGGGCGCTGCCTACCCAGGTTCCTCCGCCAACCAGGACGAGGATAACCAGAGCAGCAGTCAGCAGATAGCCGCCGATACCGGTTGATTGCGTCCCAGCTTCGGTGTCGCTCTCGACAGGACTTGGCAGTGTGCGAGGTCTTGGCGCAGTGTCACGGCTTCCTGGTCGGCTCGCATGAGACTGGAAAGCCTCATGAAACCAGTAGTACGCCGAGTCGCTGTAGTCGGGCATGGACGGCAGCCCTCTGGTACGCGCTGCATTTGTTCGGGGGCGGCGCACCATTGCCCCAGGTGTGTGAATGGGCCGTCTGGAATAGGTCATCTCTTCTCTCCTGTTTATGCTGCTGGCTCGACGACAACAGCGAGGCCCGTGTAGTAGCTTGAAAACGCCTGGCGCGTCCAGACCGTCATATTCAGCCTGGAGGAATCGGCGACAGAGACTCGCGTGCTATTCCCGCTTTTGACCACCTGGAAATGACCGGTCGGAAAATCGGGACCGCGCAGGTTGGCAATCACCGGCTTGCCGCTGTTCGCAGTGGCGATCACCTGGTCGAGTGAGCCAGGCTGCAGCCAGGTTGCACGAAAGCCGAACAGGGCCACGGTCCGGTCGATGCCAGAGCTATGCAGCAGACCGTCAGCCATGGTGATCTCATGCAAGCGGACCTCGACGCGCAGAATGTCAGCGATGCGATAGCTGTGACCATAGGCGTCAATGACCATCGTCATGGCCGCCGCGGAACAGGCTGAGTCCCACCAGGTCTGCTCGTCAAAAGGCGGCGCATCGTATTGTGACGGGTCGAGCTGGATGATGCGCCTCACGGGCGGGGTAGCGGAAACGATTGTGTCCGCTGGAGGCGCGATGGTGGGGTAGATAGTACACACGAGGACGATCAGTGTGAGCAGGGCCAGGATGCCAACGACCGTGAGTAGGCCGATCCCTCCGCCCGGCCTGGATGTCGCTTGCTGGGGCGCGCCCAGGACGGGACGCGAGACAGCGGCTGTCCTGGTTGCCTCCGGATGGTAGACCTTGAACCAATATGCGGCATCGTGATACCCTGGCATCGATGCCGCTCTCCGGTAGCGCGGTACGCTCCTGCGGCTCACCATCGATCGAGACGCACGCATCGGCGATTGGGTCAATCTCGTTCTTCTCATATGTTCCTCCGCTTCTTCCAGGAAGCGTGCTCACTCTCTGGAATACTGGTTTGCTGGATTTCTGGAAAAGCCCAAAAAACGGGACGCGCTTCGTTGCCGCGTCCCGTCATTCCTATGAAGAGAGCGAAACCTCTTCGGCTTCGTCCTGCTCCAAGTCCGACTGTTCGTTGTTCGCAAGGAGGACGCGCCTGGTGTTGCGGGGACCGTCGGCGGTAGCCGAGACCACCCCCCGCGCGACCAGGATGTCCATGATGCGCCCTGCGCGCGTACTCCCGATCTTGAACTCTCGCGTAAAGCGTGAGGCAGAGATCCACTCCATGCCGCGCATGAGGTCGATAGCGCGCATCACCAGGGCTTCATCGGAATCGCTCTCGCCCTGGTTGCTGCTGTCGTCCCGTTCCTCTTCTTCTGCATCTCCTTCCTGGCCGTCGTCCTCATCGGCTTCGTCTGTCCACACTTCGGCGAGCTGCACGCCGACCGAAGGCTGAACCGTCTGCCAGTAGGTTGCCATCGCCTCTGCGTCTTCGTCGCTCACAAAGGCTCCTTGCAGGCGCTCTGGTGTCCGTGCGTCGGCTGGCAAGTAGAGCATATCGCCAGATCCGAGCAGCTTTTCGGCTCCCACCAGATCAAGGATGGTCCGTGAGTCTACCTGAGAGGAGACGGCAAACGAAATGCGCGTCGGGATGTTGGCTTTAATCAGTCCCGTGATGACATCGACCGAGGGCCGCTGCGTGGCGATCACCAGGTGGATGCCCGTTGCACGAGCGAGCTGCGCCAGGCGGCAGATCTGGTCTTCCACCTCGTCAGCAGCCACCATCATCAGGTCTGCTAATTCGTCAATGATAATCAGGATCGCCGGCAAGTTCGCGAGGGAGGTATCCCCGCGGGCCAGCCGCTCTGCTCGCTGTTTGCGATAGCCAGCCAGATTGCGCACGCCCAGTCGCTCAAAGAGTCGATAGCGCCGATCCATCTCACCAATGGCGTTTTTGAGGAGCGGGACCACTTTGTCCACGTCCGTCACCACTGGCCGCAGCAAGTGGCGAATGCCGTTGTACATGGTCAACTCCACTCGCTTCGGATCGACCATGAGCATCCTGACATCTTCAGGCGTCGCTTGCATCAGCACGCTGCAGATGAGCGCATTGAGCAGGACGCTCTTGCCGGTATTGGTCGCTCCGGCAACGAGGATGTGCGGCGCTTTGGCAATGTCACAAAATCGTGCCTGGCCCGCAACCGTGCGGCCTAACACGAACAGTAATTTGGAGCGGGACTGCGACCGGGCGAGTTCGTACTCTTTGCTCTCCAGGATCTCGCGGAGCGACACATATTGTGGATGCGGATTAGGAATTTCCACTCCCACATAGCCGGTGCCTGGCACCGGCTTTTGTAACCGAATCGAGTTTGCCTCCAGTGCAGCCATGATGTCACTTTCACGCTCCCCGATCTGCGACATGGTGGTGCGCCGCTCGTAGACAATAGTGCCTTGTTGGTCGCGTTTGGGCGCGCCATTCTGCTGCATGACTGGTATTCCTGTGGGGAGGATGCCGAAGCGCAGCACCCTCGGCCCAATGTGGGTATATTCCGGTCGCACCTCCGCTTTCAAATTGCGAAACCCATTGAGTGTTGCCTGGAGTCGCTGCTCCATAGACCGCAACACGCTTTCGGGGATGTGTGTATCAGTATCAGGTAGCTCCAGCAGGTCTACCGGCGGGAGGGTCCAGGCGGATTGCTGTCCTGGTATTGATGGAGACTCTTCGAGTGAAAGCTGCTCTACGGCTGCTGGCATCAGTTTCCCGATGGCTCGGAGCGCTGCCTCTGCATAGGCGCGTGCGGACTCGCGCTCTTCCCCCGTGAGTCCGCGAACGACGCTGGCGAGTTCCGCGACCTGGTCCAGGTTCAGCATCTCCCGACCGGTGCCTGCATTGCGCAGGCGCAGCTCACGCGCCAGCGGCATGTAGGCCACCGGCGCGCGTCGGAGGGCATTGTCCTTGTAGCCTGCCTCCAGGACGGTAAGCGCATAAGCCAGGTAGGGGAGGGTCAAGTGATAGGGTTGGGCTGAGGAGGCCCCCTCTAAGCGTCCTGCTTCGTCCCCAGCCCCGTCTGTTCCCCCAGGCGTTGGCCCGCTTCCACGCGTCGGCGAGCCGCAGGCGTGCGCAGCGCGATCGCGCTGCGGCGGAAACGAACGGTGATCGGCTCGACGGCCTCCGCCCAGGTATCCCAGAGGAGCGTCTCACCATCCGAGAGCCCTGCCACGTCGTCATCGTTGAGTTCAAGGTATTTCCCCACCAGGCCGATCTCCGCCTCAGATGCGGTATTCACGATCCAGAGTCGGCAGACGGCCATGACATCCTCTTCCAGTTCGGTGAGGGTTGGCGTAGACAGGTAGATCGCCATTCTGCGCTCCCGACTCTCTTGATCCTGCGCGACTTCCAGGAAGTTCATGAAGTGGTCGTAGAGACTCTGGGCAACGCCGGAGTTCCCGATCACGCACTTCTTCTCATCGGAAGGGAAGAGCGGGCGCGGGTCAGTGATCAGGATCGCGCACGGTTGGCCTGCTGTCGTGCCGATCTTATCCCAAAAGCCCTTGAGGAGGGCGAGCAGCAGTGTTCCTGCCTCGGTGGTGTCGCGAAAGCTCGCGAAGTTGAAGATGACCTGCAAGCCCTCAGCCACGATGCCCTTCCCGATCTGAATGGCTTCATGCGTTCCCGACACGGCCATGTAGCGGGCTTGTTGCTCCCCGGTCAGGCTCTCCTGGCCCTCGCCGCTGCCGGCCAGGAAACCAAACCCCGGTGGGAGCTGGGCCAGGAACGGTGCATATTGGTTGTGCATGTCAACAACTAAGAACCCCAGCCCGGCCTTGATCCACTCCTCAACGAACACCGGTGACACCGGGCGATGTGGCGTGTCAATAATGATGCTGCTGGTCGCAGACGTTTCCAACGGCATCGCGGCGTTCGGCCCCAGTGTCAGGCGCCCGCGGGTTGGTTCGTTCGCCGTGCGCGGAGGCGCCTTTCGGGTCGTCGTAGTGGTCGATTTGACAGAAGGTGGGGGCAGTGCCATGGTCTTCTGCATGGCGGCTTGCGCGGCGTACTGTGGGTACGAGAACTGCTGTGGCCGCCGCTGCGGATCGGGCATTTGCGGTCGGACCTGCTGCTGGAGCATCGTTGGTGCGCGCCACTCGCCCACCCGCGTGCGCGCCATCACCTGCTGGTGTGCCTGGCGGATTTCCTGTTTGCGAATGCCCGGGTGTGTTGGTCCGAAGAGGAAATTCGCAGCTTCCGCGCGGTTGGTGCCAAGTGAGCGGCGCAAGCGCCTGGAGACGCGTTTGCTACTGACGATGATCACAAAACCCAGGACGATAGCGACGATCACGCTCATCATGGTTCCGGTCGGTCCCCAGCGCATTTTTGAGGAAAACCAGATCAACGGACCCATGATAAGGACGAACAACAGGTAGTGAATCGGTTTCATATGCATTGCTCAATTCCTCCTGAAATGAGGACACGCGGCTTTCTCTATAGGAAAACCGCGTGTACAAGGATAATGGATTGCCCTCTACGCCTGGTACTGGTCGGCCAGACGTTCAAAATGTACTCGCAGCGCATCCTGCCAGAGCCGCCAGGCGCGGTGAGCAAGAACGCCGCTCCAGATGCGCTGCACCCCGTCGAGCAGGACGTAGGTGCTGCTACAGGCTAGGATTAGCGCCCAGAAGGTCATGATCATGTAGGCCCCGAACGAGCCACTGGAATCGATCTCGGTAATAAACATGTAATCGGAGACGGCGCAGATCAGGTAACTGACGCCGCCGAGCAGGTGTCCTATCGAGAGGTTGCTGGCGATCTGGACGAGTGCCTGCTGAGTGGACTCGTGTTCCACGACCCGCTTCTGCTTCCACTCCTTGGATATCTGCTGGTTGACGACCTGGATGCCGATCTGCGCGCCGACGCCGAGGACCAGCGCGACAACGGTGAAGCCCAGGTTGCGCGAGAGCAGCAGCTTTGTCCCCTCCGTCAGCCCATAGCCGTTGAGAGTATCGGACTGTTGCCAGCCGAGAATGCCGGTGAACGAGGTCCCTGCCTGCAAGAAATTGGTGATCAGCCCCCACGCGATTTCGACCCCACCAACGATGAAGAGCCACAGCGGGGGCTGCAGGACCGGGTCTTCTTCGGGCTGCTCATCCATCTCCAGGCCATCCGTGGTGATATCATCCCCGCCCGGAGGAACAATCAAGGTGCTGGTCTGCCGCCCTGCCTGAACGGCGGTCTGCTGGGAACGTGTGTTGGTTCGTTTCATGGAAATCCTTTCTCGATACTGACCCTTGCAAGTGGTCACAATGACCGGGAATGCTGGAATACTGGAATACTGGTTTTCTGGCTCACTGCTTGAGCCGCGCTACGATGCCTGTTGATACCAGGACTGGGTTGAAGCTCTGGGCAGCATGTTCTTGCTTGCGCCATGTCTGGAGCAGCGGCGGGACTGGCTGCAACGCATCACCTTACGGACGCATCTGAAGCGGTAGCGCACCTCAGCTTCTTGCTCCTCGATGGCGTCCAGCTCATCGAGAGAACAGTGAAGGAGTCGTTGCGCCAGGTCGCGTGCCGCCCGTCGCGCTCTCGCCTGCTGCCGCGCAACCTGGAAGTTTGCCATACGCAGAAGTCTCTCGTGCGTGGGGTCACACTCAGCAACCGCACACCGATTGAAGAAGCACTACAAAAGGCCAATGCCGCAAAAGCGACTGGAATCTCTCTCCTTGAGAACATTGCCTGCTGTATCGCAGCAAGCCGCGCTTTTCGGGAAGGAGAATCACGAGCATCTTTTCGTGCGGCCACCACGAGGGGAATCGGCTGGATTGCTGGAAAACCAGCAATCGTGACACTACCGTAAGTACGTAATGCGGATTGGCTCCATGGCCTGAGCCCGGTCCGTCGTCCACATGGAGCCTGCATTTTTGAGGCGGTAGACAGGGACGGCTCGATGCTGAAAGCGGATCTCTCCCTGCTCTGCCTCGCCTCGTGCGCTTCCTGGAAGCTCGCGAATATGAGCAACAGCCCGATCAATGTGAAAACTATCGCTGCTGTACCTGCCTGGCTGCGGAAGGCCAACGTCCGCGTACCGGACGTGGATGCGCCAGGTTCCCGGCGATGATCGCTTCACGCTCACGCTCCTTTCTTTGACTCTCGCTCTTGCACAACGCGCTACAAGACAGAAACTAAGTGCCTCGCCGGGATTCGCACCCAGGCACCCGCTTGCCCGCTGGAGTGCAGCGGTGACGGATGAGGCGATAGGCAACGAAACTACTGTGGGGGTAACATTTCAGGATAGTTGACGCTGGGCTGCTCATATTGCATGTATCGCTGCTCGTCACCCACTGGCGGCGCGACAGGGATCGACGGCACCTGCTGGATGGTCTGCTTCCTGCGACCCGCGAGCCGGTCTGCTATGGCGAACAGCACCAGCAGCTTCAGTGGAGGCGGAAGCACCTGCCACACTTTCGCGACGATGGTCAGGGCCACCAGTGCCAGGATTATCAGCGCCTGGAAACACACCAGGAAGAATGGGATGTAGGTTCCTGTCAACAGTGGGCAAGCGCCGAGCAGCCCAAGGGCGATAATCAGCGCGATCCCCCACCGCCAGGCGCGGACGATGGCGGATACAGGATTGTTCACGAAAGAAGCTCCTTTTCTGGATTGCTGGATTGCTGGAAAACCAGCTTACGCCTTACGAAGCATTCATTCTGCGCTGCCGCGCCCGGATCTGTACCGTGGCGTAGGCCACGACAAGCAGAGCCAGGACGAACAGGATGATGCTCACGACCGGTGCGCCCACGTAGGTGGTGAATCCACCAGCGGCGATACCGAGCGCGAACGCGAGGGCGGTGAAAAACAAGAAACGGTAGTAGTGTTGATTGTCGAATAACTTTTACCACTTGACCCATAAAAATTCTCATGCATTTCTACATTTGACCAGAGAAAAGAAGCATACTCTGACACATATCTTTTCCCTCCAACCTTTGAACACCATTCACGAACCAATCTGCTTCTCCTTCCACTCATCTTTTTGGAAATACGAAAGGTTATCTGACAAAAACGAAAAGATATGCGGCAAAACCTTGTCTCTTTCAGAAAGCTCTGGTATACTTGTCGTGGGTAGTACTTCGCGTGATGTTCCTCAGTGGATTTGTAGAGCGTTTTCTTCCTCAAGAGAAAGATATGCTACAGAGGAGTACAAACGGATGACAGTAGAGCAATGGATCAAGGAAGGCGAGAGTCATTTCGGTGCTCAACGCTACCAGCAGGCTTTAGCTGCCTATGAACAAGCTATTCGGCTTGATCCAGCTAATGGCGCTAACTACTTTTATAAGTCAACCGCCCTTAAAGCTCTTAAACGGTATGCTGAAGGCGTAGCAGCTTGCGACCAGGGTATACGACTCGCCCCTAATGTAGCTGCCTTACACTATGGCAGGGGAGTTCATCTTGAGCTGCTTGCACGTCCTGCCGAAGCTCTAGCCGCTTACGACCAAGCTATTCGACTCAATCTCAATATAGCTGCTATCCAAGCAGGTAGAGGGAGAACTCTTCACGCTCTTAAACGGTATGCTGAAGTCCTAGCCGCTTACGAACAGGCTATCCGGCTCGGGTACGATCCCAATGACGCTATTCTCCTCTGGAACAAAGGAGAGTCCCTCTTCTTCCTTAAACGGTATGCTGAAGCTTTAACAGCCTTCGAACAAGCTATTCGGCTCAATCCCAACAGCGCTACTCTCTACTGGAACAAAGGAGCCACCCTGGAGATGCTTGATCGCAACGAAGAGGCTCTGGTGGCTTACGAACAATCTATTCGACTCGATCCCACCGCCGAGTACCCTAGAAGTGGTAGAGAAAGAGTGCTTCAAGAGCTTGAGAGATCTAAGGGGACAGGCGCGAAATATTGGGTAGTGCGTAGGGGCCCACGCGATAAAGATTCTAGAGGGAATTTTCATAGTATGGAGAAATACGCTGGCCCATTCTCTACCGAAGAAGAAGCTTGGGCCAAGGCACACAGCGTTAAGGACTCCGACCGCAATTACCTCGAGAGAATGCGTAGCATTGATGCAGATCAAGCTAAAGAGTTTGGCTCAATATTCCTTGGGACTGGCTATGTAGCCATCTCAGATAAAGAGCTAGAAGAAGTACGAAGAAGGGGCATCAGAATCTACTAATTTCCATGCCAACTCCACTCCTTTGTTTGAAGGATATTTTGCTCTTTCAGACCTTGTTCTGCTTCAAAGCTCACAACACCAGCCATCCTTTTGAAGAAAGAAAGCCAGAGCCATGCTTACAGATGAAGAATTTCGTGCCTGGTGCCAGTGCAACAAGCTCGGGCCTTCAACCGAAGCCTCCATTCAGCGTATTCGCACTTCTCCACCGGCGCGCCGGGTGCGGGGACGTGCAACGAATGTGAGTGGGCGATACCCATCTGTCAAAATGGGAGTATCGATCCAGTTTGAGAGCCAGCATGTAGAACTGTGGGCAATTTACGCGATGGAGCGGGACGACGACGTTTTGGAGTATTACGACCAGCCAACGCGCATCCAGTTTCACTACAAGTCACGCTTCGGGCGCAAAACCTCCCCGTGGCATACTCCTGATTTTCTGGTGATCCGCCGAAACGGAGCGAGCTTTGAGGAATGGAAACCGGCTTCAGCTCTCGATCAGCTTGTAACGCGTATGCCTGAACGGTACCAACGTGAGGGAAGCGGAGGATGGCGCTGCCCCCCTGGCGAGGCGGCAGCAGCTGCCATGGGATTGACCTACCGTGTGCGAACCTCCAGTGAATATCATCCGTGTTACATCCAAAACCTGAAATTTCTCCAAGATTTCTGGACACATCCATTTACCCTCTCAAAGCAGGCAGAGAGTCAGGTGGGGGACGCCATTACGGTATACTCAGGAGTCAGTGTCGCCGCTCTCCTCGAAGCTCATCCCGATCTCGTCGTCGATGTCGTCTGGGCCATGCTCACCACCCAGTCCATTTTTACGGATTTGACTGCCACCTCCCTCATGAACTGGGAGCACGTCTTTTTGTATGCCTGCGCCGAGGATGTCGAAACCGCAAAACAGCTAAAAGAGGGAATATCGCCTCTTCCGCTCATTGCTTCACCGTTAATCATTGATGGACGACTCTGGGAAGCCGAAATCCAGGAGACCCTAGTGCTTCTGCGTCCAGAAGTTGGAGCGTCCTTTTCCCTCCCATTGGAGCAGTTTCACCGTCTGGTCGCGCTAGGGCAAATCCAGCAGGGGGAACTGGCCACCCCTTCCCCGCTCTCAGACCACGCACGGGAGCGCCTTGCCGGAGCTTCCCCAAAGAGTCTGGAAGCAGCAAACAGGCGCTGGCGTGAAATTCTGGCGTACTTTCGAGGTGATGCCATTACCGTCACGCCGCGCTCCGTCCAAAACTGGATAGCTGCGTATCGCCAGGCTGAGGCCGACATGAACTGTGGATATGTCGGCCTGCTCGATCGTGTGGCTCTCCGTGGCAACCGCTCCCCCCGCGTGCCTGATGCCTCGAAGGAGCTGCTCAAGGAATATCTCTCCACGCACTACACCGCTCCTCAAGCGAAACGGGCAGCGTCCGTGTACCGCCTCTACCGAGCAGAAGCAGAACAGCAGGGAATCCCCCCCGTCGGCGAACGCACCTTTTATCGAGAACTGGAAGCGTTTACTGATAACCGCGTGACGGCATTGCGCCGGGGGAAACGCGCCGCCTATGCGCTCGATCCAGCACTCGCGTATCTGGATCAGACCACGCCCCGACATGGCGAACGTCCTTTTGAGCGAGCACATCTGGACCACACGGAATTGGATATTGTCCTGGTTTCCTCGGTCACTGGGAAAACCCTGGCGAAGCCCTGGGCAACCTTCCTCACCGATGCGAACACGCGCCGAATTCTGGCCTGCTACGTGACCTATGATCCACCGAGCTATCGTTCGGCCATGATGGCTTTCCGGCTTTGCGTCAAACAGTATGGACGGCTTCCCCAGGAACTGGTGGTCGATCGCGGCCCGGAATTGAGCAGCGTCTACTTTGAGACCCTCCTTACGCGGTGCTTCGTGACGAAGTTGGACCGTCCTGCTCAGCAGCCACGCTTTGGTTCGGTGATTGAGCGCCTTTTTGGTACAACCAACACGGAACTGCTCAACCAGCTTCGAGGAAATACCCGGGCGAGCAAAATCCCTCGGCTGTTGACCCGCGAGGTCGATCCAAAGCGCCTGGCAGTCTGGACCCTGGACGCCTTTGCGCGTCGTCTCACCGAGTACTGCCTGGAAGTCTATGACCAGATGGAGCACCGTGCCCTCTTTCAGACCCCACGTGAAGCATTTGCGCAAGGGATGCTGCGCGCAGGGAGCCGCGCGCATACCTTGGTTCCCTACTCAGAAGCCTTCTTGATCCAAACCAGACCCTCTACACGGACCGGAGTTGTCAAAATTCACCAGGGTCGAGGTATGACGGTGAATGGGTTACAGTACTGGCACGAGTGTATGCGCTCTCCTTCTGTTGCCGGAACGTCAGTTCACGTGCGTTATGAGCCTTATGACATGGGTTTTGCCTATGCCTATATCGATGGCCAATGGATAGAGTGTATCGCCGATACCTTTCTCCAAGTCCATGGGCGCTCGGAAAACGAGTGGAATCTTATTCTGGAGGAGTGGCGCGAACACCAGCGCCAGCACAACCTCAAACGAGTGACGCTCAACGGCCCGCGCCTGGCGGAGTTCTTGCGAGAACTGGAAAAGGATGAGGCTTGGCTGCTCCAACGCCAGCGCGATCTGGAAGAGCAACCACAACGCGAAGCCCTCCTGATGCTAGGGTCTCGCCCTGTGGAGGATATCCGACATCCCGATGCGTCTCCTATCGAATTGGATTTGTCTCAGATTCCACACTATGAGGTCTACCACTGATGCCCACACCAGAATCACTCGCCATGCGGAAGCTTCTCGAAGATTTCAAAACCTTGAAGGTGAGGCATCCACGCCTGGAGGAAACGGAGCAGTTCCTTCTGCAAACCATTTCCGGGCACCGAAGCTACACCCTGCTGGATCTCTATGGGACAAGCGGGGTCGGCAAATCGACTGTTATGGGGCAAGTCGCGCGTCTTGTACGTGAGGCTGAGACCAACCTGGCAGTGATTCCGGTGGTGATCGTCCAGGCATCGCCAGAAGATGTCGGTTCCGCCGCGCGTCTGGATTACTATCAACAGATCCTCGCGCAACTTCAGCACCATCAGGCCCTTCGAGATCGGACGAAACATCTGCCACTCTTTATCAATCCAGGAAAAAAGAGCACTGATCCCGCTGAATGGCTTGAAATGCGCAATGCCGTCGAATATGCGTTCGCGCTTCTTCAGGTGAAAGTGGTCTTTGTCGATGAAGCACAACACCTTCTGGCAGCCGATCCCCGAAGCCGTCCCACCGCGCAACTGGATTGGCTGAAAACGCTGGCCAATCGAACCAATGTCTTGCATGTCTTAGTCGGCAATTTTGATTTATATGAATGTTGTCACCTGAATGGTCAAGTCGTGCGCAGAATGCGCGATCACCATTTTCCTCGCTATCACCTGGATAACCAGAAAGAATGCGAAGAATTTGTTGGTGCATTAAAAAGCTTGCTAGAGTGTGTTCCACTGACCGTAGATGTGCCAGCGCTCCTGACTCGCTGGCGGTGGTTTGGGGAATGGAGCCTGGGATGTGTGGGGGTGTTGGGTGATTGGATTGTCGATACGGTAGACGCTCTTTGGAGCGCAGGCGAAACAGTCCTCACCGTTGAAGCACTGACCAAGCATGCGTTACAGCCCGATCAACGAGCCCGTTTGGAAATGGAAGCCCGTACCGGAGAATACCGAGTAGCACGAGCCAAGGCGCAAAGTGAACTGGAACTTCAACGGTTGCTCGGTACCCCAGCACTTGATGGGAAACCACTTCAGGCCACGCCTTCCGCTCCTTTGACCAATGGTGCGGGCCGAGGCAGGGGAGACCGTATCGAGCGAGCCCCTCAGCGTGACCCGGTGGGGGAAAGCGCAAACGTCTCGCTGCCTGGCAAGTGTCCTGGATCAGACCAGGTGTTGGATCTGGACGTCCACCGTTTCACACAATCAGCAGTGGTTCATGTGCAATGCCCTCAGTGTGGGAGCGCACGAAAAGGATCGCTCAAAAAGGATCATGTTGTCTGTCATTCCCATGAGAAACTGCGTGGTCGTAGCACCTATACAGGCCCGCGATGGGTACAAGGCGAGGCTGGGTGGGAGGTAGTTTCAGGAACAAAAGGGTGATTCCAACGAAAATTTATGAGTCACTTTTTCGGAGACTCGTAGAACAACAAGGCTATTTTTGCGACTGGCTCTGTGCAAAAATGTTTGGAAAATTTTTGTGTCAGAGCCTCTCTTCTTCTACAGGTTATCTATCGGCTTATCTGGCTTATTCGCGCTCTTTCATGGAAACGATATGAGTCAGAAAAACGAAGTTTTATTCGACAGACAACAAGTAGGTTGGCTGCGCCTCGGTTTGGTTATTCAAAAAAACCTCCTTCTGTGTTCGCTCTAACTACGGCGATGCTGGAGCAGGAAATAGCTCCAGATGGTTGCGCCCGCTCCGGCGGCGAAGAGGGCGGCGGTAATGACGATCATGCCCGGCTGGGGATCGGCAAGCAGAGCCACTATGGAACGGATGGAGCCAACCAGCAGCGCGAGGGCCTCGGTTGCCAGGAAAGTGCCTCGTGTTGAGAAACTGACCAGTCCGCTTTTCGGGGTGAGTGGGTGCGTGCCGTCGAATGTGGTCTTGCGGTAGGCTTCCCAGCCGGTAAACGGCATGTGCTGCTCGACTTCCAGCTTGATATACTGGCTGATCTGGCCGATCTTGGAATCGTTATGCGTCCAGGCGGCGGCGAGGAACAGGGCGATGATCGGATAGTAAAAGGCGGTGGCGGCGGCGATACCGGGTTGCGCTGCCACCGACAGGAACGTTCCGGCTAGGACGAGGGTGAAGGTCAAAGTGGTTTGGCGGATATCGAGCCGCTTTTCGATCTCGCTGCGTAAACTGCTATACTGCTCGACATAGAGATCCCTGGGTAGCGAGTCACGTTCCGAAGTCTCTTCGGGTTGAATCTGATTGGTGGTCTCCTGGACTGTTTCCATGCTTTCGATCTCGCTTTCTAACTCTTCTAGCTTTGTTGAGCTTGCATGTAACAAGTTGCTGGAATGCTGGTTTACTGGTTTGCCTGTTTTACAGCAAACTGGTTTTCTGGCTAGCTGGTGTGATAAGTTGGCACGCGACGAGGAAGTCATAGTTCCAAAAACAGAGCGTTCAATGGAACACTCTGTTTTTGGCTTCGTGAGGGGAATGACGATCCTCACAGAATGGACTACCAAAGATGTTGCCACCTTCTTACCATCCTCTACCCCCTCCGGCCCGAAGGCATCAGGGGTTACTTTTCGGATAATGATTTGCTGGATTACTGGAAAGCTGGTAATCCAGTTTTCCAGTTTGCTGGAATACATTAATCGTCTAAATCAAGGGCCGCTGCGGCTGCCGCTCCATTTTTGCGCCGCTGCAAGGTTTGCACGCTCAATGTCCTGGGCGCGGGAGTGTCTCGCAGGGGAAGAGGCGCGAACGCCTCTCGAGCGTGGAACTCACCTGGCGAAGCAGAAGAAAGCACAGAGAATGGCGTTGGCGCAGTCCCCATCGGCGCGGCTCCAACTGCTGTTCCCCAGAGTTGATCTCCGCGCCTGGCCTTGGACCAGGCCACAATGAGGAAGCGGTTGGCTTCAGCCTTCGATGTCCCCAGTTCACGGGCCAATGCTTCGAGGTCGTCAAGTGCCTCTGATGCCGTGGGCAGCCCGGTAGTCCAGTAGGTCCAATCGTCTTTTCGCATGGCTTAACTCAGTTCCCACACCATTGACTTGACATCTTCCAGGCCGAGAGCGAGGTCAAGGTAGCCGCGTGCGTTGGCGAGTTCTGGATCGCTGGGAACGCTGGCTTTCTTGATATGCTTGCGGACGCTCTCCGCAAAGTAGTGTGCGCCACCACCGACCAGGTAGACCTTGCGGAAGTTCGAGGCCAGCGTACCGCCTTCCTGGTTCCAGGTTTTCGCGATGAACACGTTGATGGCGCGGCCTTGCTTCATGATGGCCTCTTTAATGATGGAATGGAGGTGCTCCGGTGGAACGTTCGCGTCGTCAGTCGTGACCTCTGGCAGCATTTGATCGTGTGCGTAGGCGTGTAAGAGGTCGGTTGCAATGGCCTCGGTGATGACGCGCTTGTAGCGCTGCTGAATGACCCGGATGATTTCATCGATGGCCTTCCCAACGCCGAGGTTGGGATCGCCTGCGCAGCGGTTGGGTTGCGGGACGCGCTGTTCGGCGGCGATCAGGTCTACGGTGCGCTTGCCCACGTCAATGATGGCTTCCTCGCCGATACCCTCACCGTAGGCGGTCAAGGCTCCCATGCCTTCCATCGTGACGGTCCCCACCTTCACCACCACTTCTTTTGGCCTCCCATTGAAGGTAAAGCGGTAGTACCCCTGGAGAGCCTGCTTCACACGACCACGATTCTCCTTGACCTTGTATAAGGTCACTGGGAGGGCCGTGACGACCCGCAACTCGAACTGGTTTTCGGGAATCGCAGCTGCGGCGAGCGCGAGCAAACGCAGGCGACTGTGATTGCTCCAATAGCGATTGGGATCGCCGAGCGCGTCGTCGGCATTGATGCCATGTTTGGTGAGTTCGCCTACGTAGTATTCACGGAGCTGTCCAGCCTCTTCCTGGCTGAGAACATATTCGCCTTTACGCAGGGCTGACGCGGGAGAGTCCTCCAGGTCTTTCCCACGGATGTTCGCGAGGTCGGCCAGGTTGCCGTCGCTGACCAGGCTGGGAGCGGAGAGGGTCCACACCTGATCCAGGTTATCCTCTGGAGACACGTACAGGCTGGTGATGCCGGAACCGGGATCGAACCCGACGTAGAAGACCGGCATGGGCCTGCCGGTGCTGCTGGTGGAACGCATTGAGTAGGAGGAGGTCATGACCACGGGTGTTGTCCTTTCTGTCTGAGTGAGACACTGAAAAATGAAAAATGAACAGGAGTACCGCCAAAGTGTGTTCTAAGTCTGTCCAGGTACGCACTAAGTCAGTACCAGAGGCCCGTATTGGGGTGCGAAGGTGGAAAATGGGCGTTGGTGCTGCCAAAGTGTGTTCTAAGTCTGTCCAGGTACGCACTAAGTCAGTACAGAACTTGCACATCTCTCTGTGAACATGAGGGCCATCCCGTCAGCAAGAAAAGCGATACCAAAAAGGAAGAAAACCAGCAATCCAGCAAACTGGTTTTCTGGCTTTCGGCAGAGCAATGGGCGTGTTCATGCCGTTCTTACGCGGCTCCGTATGGAAAATCATGCCATTTGCCGCGCTGCAATTGACAGCGGCGCGTGTAGCTTCTACAATGGCTTCACGTAATACAGAGACTCACAGGGAGGTGGCCGCACATGGACGAAGAACAACAGCAGGGGCCAGAGGCCGCGCACGACGAGCAGGGCGACATGCTGCGGGCCGAGCGCAAGGCGGCGGAGCGAGCTCTCCATGCCCGGCGTGTTGAGACGGCACAGCTCATTGCCGAACAACTCGGCGAAACCGCCGAGGAATCGAGAGCGCAAATCTATCGCACAGTGAAAAGGCTCGGCATCGAGCAGGCGCTTAGTTTCCTGCAACAGACGCACGAGATCGAGACGCAGGGTGGCAGAATGGTGAGCGATGGCTCGCGGCGGCGCACGCCTGGGGGCGTGTTCTTTCTGCTCATTAAGGAGCGCGTGCCGGTCGAGACGACCAAACATATTTTCAAGAAGCGTTCGTTGTACCAGCAGGCCGCGCAGAAGAAAAAAGCCGCGGCGGAGTCGCAGACGCCAGCACCGCGGCTCCCAGGAGCAGCACCGATGGCCTGGGCGGATCGGCTGGCCGTCCTCACAGAACTGAACTCGGAGAAAGGGCAGGTAACCACAGTGAAGATCACACTTATCGGACGTCCGGGCCAGATCATCGAGCGCGGGGCGTGCATTGTCACGAGCATGGAATCCTCGAAGATTCCGTCTCTTCCAAAGGGCTTGCCCATACCTTCAGAAACATCGACTGCTTACACAATCTATATTGCAGTCAAACAATGGAGCAAAGTTGCGGACGCGATCAAGGACCAGGACGACGCGCTCATTGTGGAAGGCTATCCGCACTTAGATGCGGAGGCCAAAACGATTGCCGTGTTTGCCACCAATACGACCACCAGGAATCTCCAGGCGGCACTGCGGCAAACCAGGCAGCCACAGTAGGCGACTTCTTGAGAGGCGAGAGGGCGATGATGTGATTGAGGAGATCGTGACCACTCTCCCACCTCACCACTCCCCCACCCTCAACCGCTCTCGAATCGGGAGTGTTGAGCGTGGCGTACCTCCTGTACCTGCCGTACCTGTCCAAAAAAAGAGCGGGGGAGTGGTCAGTGGGGGAGTGGTCGAAGCAGTTGGCGGACATCTTCATAACAGGGGGCTTAGGTGGTTTTTACTGGGGGTCCTGGAAGGAATGTCACCTCCAGCCACCAGGTCGCTCGTTGGGACAGCTTTTCAGCGTCACGCTTTGCGCGGAGGAGTGACGGCGAGGCCCTCGTCACACATGCTAGCCAGGCGGGAATGTGTGACAGCAGACCTGGTGTCACAGTTGTCGTTGGAGCGATCCGCGCGCATGTGATACGATTTGCGTGTCACATTGCAGCTCGCGAACTGCCGTTGTGACATCGAATAAAGCGAAGCATCGCTATACATACTAAAGAGCACCGAGCGGGTGTCGGGGAGAACGAGAGATGGCTTCTACTGATCGTGATCGAGTGATTGTGCTGGGCCAACGTTTGGGCGTGGACGAGGTGCTGGGAAAGTTCGACGCGCACCATCGCCTCACCGAGCTGAGGCTGTCACGCCTGGGACTGACGGAGGTTCCCCCGGAGGTCGCCCAGTTCACCTCTTTGGAAAAGCTCTATTTGAACGCGAATACGATTACCGCGTTACCGCCAGAGATCGGGCAATTGGTCAACCTGCAGCTCCTGGGCTTGCGGGAAAATCGGCTGTCGGCGCTGCCACCGACCTTTGCGCATCTCGCCAGTTTGCGGCTTCTCGATCTTGGACATAATCAATTCACGACGCTACCGGTAGACATCCTGGCCCAACTGCGCCGTTTGGAGTTGCTCGATATCAGCGGCAATCCAATCACCACCCTGCCCCCGGATGTGAGCAGTCGCCTGACCTGTTCGATCAAGCGGTGATTGACCGAAGCGTGTGAACACCCTCGATCATCGGTCTCGATCAGGATGATGGCGGCAGCTTCTTCGGGCGTCTGCGGCCTCCTGGTCGGCCACGCGGCTCGGCCTCGACCTCTCGCTCATAGCGGACCAGCGCAGCGGCAGTCGTGTACCAGCGTCGGTTCCACTTGCGCGCCTCCAGTTTCCCCGATCTCGCCAGCAGGCCCAGGTAGTTGACATCATAGCCGTGGTGGAGAGCCAGTTCTGCGAGCGGCTGATACTGTTCATCAGGAACGGCTGTGCAGGCATCCAGGTAGAAGTCAAGGCCAGCTTCGACGGCTTGGCCGATCAGGTTGATAATCGGCTGGGAGACTCCGCTATCGGCAGCCTGGAGCGCCTGGAGATAGCGCAGTTTCCATTCGCGCAGCAGGAAGGCTGGCGCATACCCATCTCGTAGCAGTTGGAGGGAGAGCAGGAGCCTCGCGCACCTGCCGTTCCCATCGATGTAGGGATGAACAGCCACAAACCCATGATGTGCAATGGCGGCGCGTACCACAGGATGATACTGGAGTCCCTCATGAGCGAGCCAGCTCACCCATTGCGCCATATATTCCGGCACCTGGCGGGCAGGAGGGGGAAGGTGGTTACTGCCCCGAATATAGACCTGCTGTTCGCGCCATGTGCCAGCCGTTTCATCCAGATCGTGCAGCACCAGCGCATGGAAACGATGCACGGTTTCGATGGTGATGGGCGCGCCCGTTTCGACGAAGTGGCGCAGTTCGTCAAAGGCCCTCGCGTGATTCGTCGCCTCCAGGTGTTCGCGCAAGCTATGGCCGCCAATGGTGATACCCTCTTCAATGACGACCTGCGTCTCTCGCAAGCTCAGAGTGTTGCCCTCGATGGCGTTGCTATGATAGGTCAGGCGGATGCGCAAATCCTCATGCAAGCGGCGGGCAATGGCCGAGGCAAGAGGACGGTGCAGGTCGAGGCGGGCCTTCTTCTCTTCCAATCGTGCAGAGAGGCGTGGCTCCAGCCGAATCGCTTCCGGTTTCTCGTCCCGAGATCCTCGTGGCATTGTTCGCTCCTTCATGATCGCAATGACGAAACATAATTTATTGATTAGACCGTTTTGAGGATCAATCAATAAATTATACGCCATCAAGACCAGCCACGACCAGGATAAGTGGGAGGGAGAAGCGTGCGGCATCTGCCTTTTTAGCCCCATGCAAGCGCATGCAAAGACATGCAATGGCTGAGAGCGAGTTGGCAGCGGCAAGGAGGGGCAGGAGTACTCATGTGAACAAGAGGCAGGCATGGCAGGCGGTGAGCCGTTCGCGCCTCTGACTATAATACTCTCTTCTCCACGTTTCTTTCACAGGCAGATACAATCATTCCTGCTAGGTAAGTATGCTACAATATCGTCAAAACAGTTTAGCCGAGGAGAAATGAATGCAACCAATCTCAGTGGAAGGTCGGGACAAATTACAATCAGAGACTTCGATGCATGTAAGCCTGTATGGGCAGCTTCCGATACTTTCCTATCAGCTCTTCAGAGAGTATCCCAACGTTAGCAATATCGTTTCAACTCGGCTTGGAGGGGTGAGTGAAGGACCATATGAAAGCCTGAATTTGGCCCTCAGCACGGCTGATGCCCCTCAGCTCGTTTTAGAGAACCGCCGTCGCTTGTGTGCGGCTGTCGATATAGAGCTGGAAACGCTTACTATTGCGCAGCTTGTGCAGGGGACGCGGATTGCCGTGGTGACCGAGAACCTCAGAGGGACTGGCTCCGTAGATCGAGCTGCTGCACTGCAAGGAACTGATGGGCTACTCACTAATCTCCCCAACACTCCATTAGCGGTCCTCGTTGCTGATTGTTCAGTGGTCAGCTACTTTGACCCAGTTCGTCAGGTCGTAGCTCTGGCTCATGCTGGTTGGCGAGGCACAGCGGGTCAGATTGCACATAAAATGGTCACGGCGATGCAACGGGAATTTGGGAGTAATCCACAAGACATCCTCGTTGGCATTTCTCCCAACCTCAGCGGCCACCACTTCCAGGTACGTCAGGATGTCCTGGACATTTTCAGTGCTTCTGGATCATATGGCGGCCAGGCTGATCACTACTTTACCCAACAGGAAGATGGCTCCTATCTGCTCGATTTGAATGCTGCATTGGTTACTCAACTGAAAGCGGCAGGCATACCACAAGACCATATTGAGGTAAGCGGCATCTGCACTGCTTGTCGGCTTGATCTGTTTTACTCACACCGATTTGAGCATGGAAAAACTGGTAGATTCTGTGGGCTGATCGTTTTGCACACGGAGTAACTTTTCAACTGGTAGTGCGCCTGAGCACTTCTTGTAGAGTTGCATAGGCTTGGCGTGTTGCAATTGTTTTGGGATTATCCTGGCCGAGAGTCTGTTCACGGATCATCAGCGCTCGCTGATAGAGCGGTTCTGCTTCTGTATAACGCCTCTGTACTTCATAAAGAAGAGCCAGATTGTTGAGCGATCGGGCGACCTGCGGGTGATCCGGGCCGAGCAAACGCTCACGAATTTCTAGTGAACGAATGCAAAGGTGCTCTGCCTCCCCATACATCTGCTCGTTGCGTTGCTCTACATAGAGGCATGCCAGGTTCTGTAACGTCTGGGCGGTATCGAGATGTTCTGCTGGTAAAATGCGCTCACGGATCGCGAGGACTCGCCGATGGATGCTTTCCGCATCTTCAAATTTGCCCTGTGTGACATAGAGCAGAGCAAGGTTGTTCCAGCAATGTGCTGTTTGTGGATGTTCCGCTCCGAGAGTTGCTTCAAAGATTGGCAAGGCTCTCTGGTAGAGCCGCTTTGCCTCACCATCGCGTTCTCCCCACTGCCAATAGAGAAGTGCCAGGCTGTTCAGGCAACGAGCCACGTCAGGGTGTTCAGGGCTAAGTACTCGTTCACGAATCTCCAATGAGCGTTGGTAGTGTTCCTCGGCTGGAGCGTGTTTCCCCTGATCAAAATAGAGGCGCCCAAGGTTATAGTAGCTCTGCGCAGTGTCCAGATGGTCCACACCAAGCACTTCCTCACGAATCATGAGAGCACGTCTGTAAAAGGCTTCGGCTTCGAGATAACGCGCTCGCTCCCGTAGATAGTATGCAAGCTGATTCAGAAGTTGGGCTGCCTCTACCGAGCGCAAGTCCCATTGCTCAATCAATATTGCACAGGTGAGAGCCTGCGATAGTAACCGCTGGCACACCTGCCAGGCCCCAATCTCAATCCGAACTGGGAAGACCCGCTGCACTGCACATACCACACGTTCGCTCCAGCAGCGTTGCTCCTCATGCTCCATCGCATCTTGCAAGACAGCCTGGACTAATCGGTGCAATGTAATAATTCGGGCATCCAGGTTGCGCCGCACGAGTGAGTATTTCCAGAGCGTCCCCATTGCCTCATTGAGTGCTAAAGGATTACTGCTCAGTGGAGATAGTATAGGGCCCAGAGCTTCAGCTCCTGCCAGAATCAGTTCTTCGGGAATAGTATCTGGATCAAAAAAGGCACAGCAGCGCAGGAGATCAGCCGCGGCGGCATTAGCCTGCTGTACCTGTTCAAACGAAAGCCGCCAGGTCGTCGCGACTGGTTCCGGGTGATCCTCGATGATGCCACCGCGCCGCTTCAAAAGGGCGAAGCGTTCTTTCTTGTACAACTGTACGTAGCCTGCAAGGGAGTATGGCGACTCTTCCATGTAGGCCCCCGCCTGATCGAGGGCCAGCGGAAGCCCGCCTAGCTCACGTACCAGCTCCAGCGCGAGGTCACGCTCGGTCCTTGGCACATCATTCAGTGTGGCATGAGGCGCGAGGATACCGGCGCGTCGGAGCAGGAAGAGTGCCCCTACCTCCGGACTCATCACCTCTACATCGATACGCTGAGCAAGCCGTCCCATGGCCTGCGCACGGGTTGTCAGGAGGATATGGCCGCGATAGCCAGGCGGGAGAAAGTCCCTCACGTTCGTAAGGTCGTCCGCGTTATCAAAGATGAGGAGCCACGCCGCCTGGTGTTGCATCCAGTGCTGTATAGCCGCTATGGTGATTGCCTGGTCTTGCGCATCTCGCTCAGGGAGGTTCAAAAGGGCCGCAAGGGAGAGGAAATCTGAGAGGAGATTTTCGCGTGTGTCTGCCTTGACCCAGAGGATCACCTGATACTCGTCGCGATAGCGGTATGCGTACTCAAGGACGGTCTGTGTCTTCCCAATGCCTCCAAGACCGCATAGAGCGTGAGTTTGTGTGAGGGCGACAGCAGTGTTCTTGTTGAGCATGTCATGAAGCTGCTTGAGTAATTCCTCTCGCCCTGTGAAAAAGGGATTGCGTTGATAGGGGACATTCCATAGGGAGAGTGTATCTTCCGCGAGAAGCTGCTCTGGCTGACAGTGCAGGCATGCTGCCAGGATACCAAGCTTGTCTTCGGGAATATGGGCTTGCTCCGCCAGAACCGCCCAGAGTGTTCGGAGCGGAATGTCAGTATCTCTCGCCAGGCGCGCGACCCTATATCCTCGCAGATACTGGCGCAGGTGATTGGGATATTTAGGCTTGTCTGCAATAGCTGACATAAATGACGCCTCTAGGTCTGCCGCCTGGCTCAAGAACTAGCATGGTTTTTGCACGGTTCCTGCACGGTTTGCGCTCGACGGCTGCGTGCAAACTGAGTACACTTTTGATATGGAATGTATGCCAACTAGCTCCTTTACAACTGAATACCGAGAAGTCTTCTATCGACAGGTTAAGGGTGTCTTCTGTACAGGCGGAGTAGATGATCGCTGTTCGTGTCCATCTCACTTTTATGCAGCAATATGTGAAGCAAGCGCCTTTACTTGCTGCTCGTTCGGCCAACGCTCACGCAGGTAATTGTAGACATCCACCGCCTCCTCTTGCCAGACGGAGTACCCCTCCGCTGATGCTGCATCGATGCCAGTGAGCCAGTAACTGATGCTTTGCTCCATGTTCCCTTGAGCTGCGGCAGTTCTCGCTTGAAGGTTGATGATCTCGATGCGGGTACTCTCAGGAACCGGCATTTTGGGATGGACTCCATCAACCTGCTCCAATGCCTGCCATGCGTCACCTGGTTGATGGAGATCCGTATAGGTCAGCGCCTCATAGAGGTAGAGGACCGGACGGCTGCAAACGGTGTATAAGTAGTTTGGATCACTTTCAGGGTTCTCTGGAAAGCCATCGCGGGCTAGGCCGAGATAGCGCTGCGCTTCTTGCTTGTGCATATCCCCACACCTCGCATATGCACTCGCCAGACCCAGGTAGATGCGGCTCCGCAAGAGTGGAGATACGTTCTCGACGAGTGGGAGTGATTCTACATACTTGTGAAGTGCCAGATCAGGAGCTTTATCTACTAAGTACATTGTTGCCTGCTGCTTGAGCGCCGCGGCCTTGATGTTCGGGTCTTCAGCAATCTGACTATATAACACGCCCTGTTGAGCGTATGCCTTCATTGCGCCAACATTGCCACGATCTACTTCTGCGGCCAGAATGTATCCCTGTGAAGCAATATGCGCTGCCCGCCGCTGGTATTTCGACGACTGGTGAGCAAGTGCTGTGAGCTTTGGTAGATAGAGAGGCAAGTTCTGTTCTACTACCCTCGTCTGACTTTCATTACTCAGTTGCCAGTAAGAAGCAATCAGTTTCTCAAGGTATCCCAATGTTGGCTCATCTAACCGCGACGGGTCAGCGAAGACCTTGGCGACGCGCTCCAATATATCGAAATCAAGGAACCCACGGGGAGCGGTCACAATCGTAGCTCCAGCTAGAAGCAACTGCTGAATAGTAGCTCGCCGCGATGGATCAAAATGTGTCATATTTATATCTCCTAGCATTGAGAGATGTTCACCCGTCATTACGAGTAGTATTTCATCATGATAGGGCGACTCTGTCGCGATGACGCTTGCAGTGGAGAGAGACACTTGTCCATTGCCAGGGATCACCAGTTGCCGTTGTTGAGCACGCTGCTGACGGGGAAGTATTCCCAGCTCCTCGGCAGACTTCCCCAGGCGTTCGCACATAATCCTGCGCGTGCCAGGATACAACTCATGCCCTTGTTCGGCTCTCAGGATAGTCCGAGCCGAAACGCCTGCCAGTTGCGCAAAGCTTTCTATCGACAGGTTCAAGCCATCTCTATACAGACGGAGTGGATGATCGCTGTACGTGTCCATCTCTCTTTTCCCTCAATTAATCAGTAATGTAAGTGTACCCATATCTGTGCTTGCTGTCGATACAAAATTCTCTAAAAAAGGCCCTTCCAGAAAACTGTCACGAAACTGTCACCATGCAGTCAGTCAACTAGCAGCGTTTTCCCTCGATTCCTCCAAGGATATTGAGTACACTCATTCTTAGAAAGGAGACATCTTTAAGGGAAGTATAGCACAATGCGCGGGCCTGTTCAGGCAATTATAAGGTGGCATCATATTTATTGCTCTCAGGCTATATTTACCGTCATCGAGGGCAATTTAACCAATCTACACTTATCTGGCTATCTGTCTTTCCACGGATAACCGTGGATAACAATGGAAACTTTTCCTGTATAGCAGTAAAGGAATTTTGGGTGAGGAAACCCTTTACATGAAACGATTTTTATGTTACTCTTTCATTACAGGAAATGCTGTGCGGGAAAACATTTACAAGAAGAGTCTCCTATGCTACACTGCTTTGTACAGGAAACGCTTTGCAGGAAATCTATTACAGGTAGCGCTTCCGAGTCGCAAAGAGGGATGTTTTATGAACAGATTAAAACAGATACGGGAGAGCTTAGGAGTCTCGCAGGAAGGGTTGGCACGTCGAACACGCAGCATTACCACACGGACTGTCCGCAATGCCGAGGATGGGAATCGAGTTACGAATGACACGGCAACGCAGATAGTTGATGCCCTAAATGGGCTTCTCGCCGAGAATGGTAGACCAGAAATCACACTCAATGATTTAGGGTTGACACTGTACTGAACCGATGGGTTGAATGTTTGTGCATAGCGATGAATAAAAGAAGTGTGGTCACTCGTAGCGCGTCTGTTTTGCTAACACAATGGCCTATTAGGCCCGCCGACGAAATTTACAACGCTAAGCCTCAAAAACACGCTGAGAGAGGGAAGTCGAACAACGCTAAGCTAGGTATCAGAAGAGTGGTTCTGTTGTCCGCAAAGGACGCAATTGCCCGCGCCGCTTCTTGGGGGCCTGCAAATCGAAGTGGTGCGACCCGTGCAGATTGATGTGACCGGAGAGAATCGGAGAAAGATGCTCCAGGTCACTTTCCAGGACTGGGTATTCTGTCGCCCGCAAGTGATCGAGCGCAGCCTGCATGTACCGGGTATTCCAAACAGCAATGACGTTGAGTAGGAGGCTCAGACAGGTTGCCCGATTGAGCTGGCCGGTCAGATCGCGGTCGGTCAATATCCCAAGTTGCCCATAGGCGACAAGGCGTGCCAGGCTATGCACCGCCTCTCCCTTGTTGAGCATGCGTCCGATACGGCGTCGATAGGGTTTGTCGGAAAGGAACGTCAGGATATCGATGGTCTTGAGCAAGCGTCCATATTCCTCCAAACCACGATGGATGAGGTTCTTGTTGTCGAGCGCTTGTAATTTGGCAACGAGGAGGACCGCCGTGACGGTGCCGTCCTTGAGCGATGCAGAAATGCGATGCATGTCATCCCAGCAGCGCACGATCAAATCCCGCTGGATCGCTTGCCCACGAAAGAGCGGTTTTAAGATGCCATACTCGCTTACGCTCTCCACAGGATAGAGTCGCTGATCAGAGAGGTCGCGGATACGAGGCGACAGCTTCAACCCTTGCAAATCGTAAAGCGCATACATCAACTCCGTAAAACCGGCGGTGTCGACCATCATCTCTCGAATGGGTAATTCCGTTTCGTGGTGCAAGATGGCGTCAAGTGCTGCATGAGCCTCGCGCATATGCGGTGAGATGATCTGAATATAGGGATGAGAATACTGGTCGCTGATCATATCGTGGAGCGTCACGCCCCGGCGGGGACCGAAGTAGCGGGCATGATACTGGCCATGTAAGGAGCGTGCGCCGATCTCAAAGCGAACGCCATCGGACATGGCAGTCGTTCCTGGACCAAAGGCGGCACTCAGCGGCAGACTGTGGTGATAGTCCACCAGAGCAACAATCGCCCGGCGCAATGTTTCTTCGCGTAAATACCAGTCGGACACATGGGTAAGTTCATGGTAGGGGATGTCCGTGGCTTCCGCCATAGTCGAGAGCGGCAAGTTGAGGCCATGTGCCAGCAGGGCCGCAAAGAGTGCGACATCTACCCGAGGATCACGCGTTTTTGCCGACTCTCGCTCATTGAGGTGGGTGAAAAGATTCCGTAGTCCGACCCAATCATCCACCTCGATAAAAACATCCGCCAGGCGTGCATGAGGCATCACACGCAGCAGAGCTTCTCGCAGCGGCTCGACGGTGGCAGGAATGAGCAGTTTTTCATCTTTGGAGAGATCCAGAGTGGTTTTGCCATCTTTGGTCACCATCTCGGCAAAATCATTGGTCTCCCAGCCATCCAAAACGGTTTTGAGCGTCGTTCGATACCGCTCCTGCAGCAGATCAAGATAGGCGTCAGCGCTCTCAGAGGCGGGAAGTCGCGTGAACCAACTGGCTTTGCGCTCGGCCCAGGAGGCTTCCGTATGCAGATACGAGGTCCAGACCTTGTGTTGTCGACTTCCTGGAACCGAAAGGTCGGAGGAGCGAAGGTGTTTGCGCATCTGCTCGGCCAGGCAGAGTTCCCAGAGGTGTTTGGCAGTGTGCGCCTTCGCCGCATCAATAGCCTCGCGCCATTCAGCGGGAAGAAAGTCACACGGCGCATCTGCTGGGAGCTTGCGTCGCCCTTCTGCATCCATCCGTTTGAGTGCCTCAATGGCGGCAACAACGGGTTTGGCTGCACTCGTTCCGGTGAAGGTGAGCGCCATGAGCAGGTCCGGGAGGAAAGCACGCAGAAATGAGTAATGGTGGTCCAGTAAATCGAATGCTTGCCCATCCTCTGGCCGCGCTTTGGTGCCAGATTCGTCATGAACCGTTTGCAACTGTGCTTGAGGGACGGCCTCGTAAATACGGGGGCGGACCTGTTCATCAGGAATCTTGGGGTCTAAAACAATCTTGGTGACTTTGCGAAACGTGTGGATGTGTCGCGTCAGGGCTTTGCCATGCGTGGCGTGGTGGGTCTTCTCGGTGCTCTCGGTTCGCCGGAAGATGCCAGTGATCAGATCGTCAAACGAGATCAAAAGCCGATCCAGCAGTTCCTGCTGGAGATCCTGAAGGTAACAGACCAGCAATGCCGCACGCTTCTGGTGAGAGAAACGAAGGAGGGAGTCGCGGTGGTATTTCGCTCCCAGATGGGCCAGCACCCGCACACGATTGCGGTTGAGCCGCGAGACATCGATCGTGTTCAGCTGGAGCTGGCGCACCGTTTCCAATTTGGTGATCAAGGCCTTAATGGAAGCAGGTGACGCTTTGACGGCTGGTTCTTTCAGCCAGGCGAAGGTCGAACCACGTTTGCCCTGGTCACGCTGCAGCAGATCCTCCAGGGCTTGCGCCTGGGTTGGGGTCAGTTGCGACGTCAAGGCCGCGAAGACCTGGCTTTCTGCCTGTGGACGGACCTGGGCGATGATTTTGGAAATGGTACTTTCCGCCGGAAAGAGAATACCCTCTTCGCGTAACCAATCCTCGGCTTCTTCGAGCAAGACAACCGGATCATCGCGTTGTAATGCCCGTGTCAGAAGATAGTCAGTGAGGCGTGGATCGTCCCCTTCATGGGCATAGGGACGCAGTTTGAGATAGGTACGAATCTGCGCCAGATGCTCGTCGCGCGTCTGTGGTCTCCGAGTGCTGTACTCAGCGAGGACCTCTGGATGGACATTGAGCTGCATAGCAACGAACTGGATGATGCGTGCAGGGGTCAGGTTCACTTCAGAAAGAGGACAATACAGCAAGCGGAGGAGGAGCAGATTGAGCGCGAACCCGAAGCGATTGGCTGCACCGCGGCAGGTCCGCACCTCTCGCATATCCTCCGGGGTCAGGAGGAAAAACCGGGCGAGGTCCTCAGATGCCCAGTCTTGTCGCAAGGCCCGGAATCGCCGAGCGTCGAGGGTCTCTGTTGTCATAGTTGGTCCATCCTTCATCGCTTCCGTTGACGCGCTTCCACCAATTCGCGCTTGATCGTCTCCAGATCGATCTCGGTATAGCGCAAGGTCGTCTGTAGGTTTTTGTGTCCCAGGAGTTTACGCACCGATGGTAGGCTGACCCCGCTGCGGAGCTTGATGGTCGCGTAGGTGTGGCGCAGCCGGTGGATCGTAATAGGTTCTTGCTCATTGGCAAAATGCTCGGGGCGTGCGGAGCGTGCTTGCTCCACGTACCGCTCAAAGTGATACCAGATGGTGCTGTAATCGAGAGCCTGGCCATACCGTCCGCCTTTACGCACATCACCACGGAAGAGGGGACCAACTCCGCCCACCGCTTTGAGCAGTTTCCGGAGCAACGCGACACTGTGACTGGCGTCGATCAGGGGGATCACCCGTTCCTTGTTCCCCTTGCCCACAATCCGCAGGTAGCCACCATCAAGGTCGTTGAGATGCACGTGCTGTACCTGCAAGCCCAATGCCTCCCCCACCCGCATGCCCGTTTCGTACAGCAGTGTGAACAGCAGGTGGTTGCGCAACTCCTGGCGGGGGATAGCGGCCAGAATCGCCTCCACTTGCTTTTCAGTCAGCGGACGTGGGTCACGCTCGCCGATGGGGATGGCTTCCAACTTGGCGGTGGGATCGGCAGGCACCAGATCCTGCTGGTACGCCCACCGGAAACACGAGCGCAACGCAGCCTTGCGGCGCGCCAGCGTGGTGGGTGCCAGATCCATTGTGGCATCCAGGAACAGGCGGAGATGGGAGACGGTGATCTCGCGAATGGGGAGAGTCGGAAGCACCTGCGCACACGCCATGAGATCATAGCGGTAAGCGCGGCGGGTGTTTGAGGCAAACGTGCGCTGTTTAGCCGCGAAAAAGGCCTCAATCAGTTCTGTCAAGTCCATAGATTCCTCCGAGTCCAAGATAATCTCAATTCATCAGCGGACGATGACCGCTAGTGAGAGTGCTCTCTTGCTCAACGGCACACCAGTAATGTCCAGGATAACAGCTATTATCTTGGACAGATAGCAAGGCTGAGTATATCACACTCCTGAGCTACGGTGATCGCTTACGTACTTTTGGCTCTTCTGAGGTTGCGTTGTTCGCAAAACTGTTTCAGGACTGTCAATGACCTTCATGCCGTACATTGCAAAAATAACGAGCTACATTTCGCTTAGCTCATATGTAGAAACATATATACCAGTATTGAACGGGGCGAAAGGAATGCATGCACTAAAAATCACTGCTTCTGGCGTCTTATTCATTAGATGGCATTTTCTCATTGAGAGAAACCGTATGACCCTCCATATTTAGATGTGGAAAGAATCCGTTCACTCTTAGCGACTATCCTTTTGACGTTTACACAAGGGAGTGTGAGACATTACCATGAGATCTGAAGCGACGCGAGCACAGAAAACCAATACAGTGACATCTCTGCCCTCGCGCATCTTACCACTTGTTGGAAGGCTGCGTGAGGTGACACGCGTCATGGATGTCTATGACATGGCCAAAGATGAGTCTGCTCGCGTCGTATTAATGATGGGGGAACCAGGTATAGGTAAAACCCGTCTCTTGGAAGAGATTGCTTTGCGTGCTGCTCGCGATGGGGCGGTTGTCCTACGAGGAGGGAACTCTGAAGCTGAGGGCATGCCACCCTACCTCCCGTTTTTAGAAGCGCTTGGTCAGCACATCCAAATCACCCCTCTGGATGACCTACGCGAACAGGTTGCTGTGGCCCCTCAGGTTCTTGCCAGTCTCTTCCCAGAACTGATCGTGCGTCTGGGTGATCTTGCTGTTCCTTCTGTGTCACCTCCTGAGCAAGCACGCCTGCGACTCTATGAAGCTATTGGCGCGTTTCTAGAAGCCATCGGCACTGCTCATGGGCTCGTCCTCATCCTTGATGATCTCCAGTGGGCCGATAGCGCCAGCCTCGATCTGCTCTGTCACCTGGCACGACGCCAGTCGCATGCTCGTCTGCTTCTGTTGGGTGCCTATCGAGAGAGTGAGTTCGCCCTCAACCCAGCACTCGCTCGTACGGTCGCCGAACTCTCACGTCAACGACGATTAACAACAGTCGCCGTCGGTCCTCTCTCGGCTCACGAGGTCGACATCCTTGCCAGCACCAGGCTCGGCGCTCCTCTCAGTCCTGAGGCCAGCGCGCTCCTGTACGAGCAGAGCGAGGGCAATCCGTTTTTCGCTGAGGAACTGCTCCAAGACTGGATCGAGACGAGGGCACTGGTGGACCAGCGCGGTCAGTGGCTGGCTATGACACCCCTCGACCAGGCACTGCCTCCCACGCTTGTCGGCGCACTGCGTCAACGATTTGCGCGACTCTCGCCCACGACTATTGATCATTTGAGAATCGCCGCGATCATTGGGCGAACCTTCGATCTTGGACTTCTGGCTGCTATCGAGGCGCAAGAGATCGAGGTGGTCGAAGAGCAACTGCGCGAAGCAGTGCATGCTCGCCTCGTCTTGGATACTCAACAGGGAACCATGACCTTCAGCCACGACAAAACCCGTGAGTGTCTCTATGCCGAAGTCAGTACGTCCCGACGTCGACGCTTACATGGAAGCATTGGTCAGCTCCTCGAAGAGCGCTACGCGGGGGCGCGGATGCTCAGTGTCCAGCAATTAGCCGAACTGGCCTTCCACTTCGCCCGCAGTCCTGCCCGGGCGAAGGGCATCGAGTACTCGCACCGCGCTGCTGGTCAGGCCTTGCAGACCTTTGCCGCCGAAGAGGCGATCATCCACTATCACACCGCACTCGATCTACTCGGCTCCCAGGAGAGACCACGAGGTGATCTCTTGCTTGGCCTGGGCGAGGCGTCGCTCCTGGCGGGCAAAGAGGCAGAGGCCGTGAAGAGCTACGCGGCAGCGTATCATGAGCTCTTGCATGAAGGTGACATGAACGCAGCGGCACAGGCAGCACACGGTCTGGGCCGAGCCCATTGGCAACAGGAACAGTTGCTGGAGGCACACACAGCCCTGGAGAACGCACTGCGATTGATCGGGGAGTGCTCCTGTGCCTCCACTGTCCGCGTGCTGATCGATCTGTCTACGTTGCTGACGGTCTACTTGGGACAGCAAGCTCAAGGAGCGAGCTATGCCAGGCAGGCACTTGAGATGGCACAGGCACTCGATGATGCTCACTTAGAGGCGGTGGCAAAACGGACCGTTGCTGCTAACCTCTGTATGCCTGTTGGTGACCTCACCTCGGCGATGGCACACCTGGAGGACGCCTTGCGGGTGACCGAAACGGGGGATGATTTCATGGAGGCGGCAGAATGTTGCCTCTATTTGGCAACGCCGTCCTACTGGCTGGCAGATATCGGGCGTTCCAGGGAGATGAGCAGGCGGCAGATCGCCTATGCGGAGCACTGTCGGCAGTCCTATTCTCTGCGTACCGCCTATCCCTGGTTGGTGCTCCTCTCCGCCTCGCAAGGGGAGTGGGTGCAGGCAGAGCAGATGGTAGAGCAGGCGCACTCCATCGTCGACCAACTCGCCAACCCGATGCCCCGCTCCTTCCTGCACCAAATGCGGGCCTTTCTTGCCTATCAGCAGGAGGATTACGAGATGGCCGAGCGCGAGTGCCAGGCGGCTCTGGTCCACCAGCAGAGTGGTCCAGGAGGACTCATGTTTTATGCGGGGCTCCTTGGCCTGGTGCAAGCAACGCTCGGCAAACGCGACGAGGCAACTGCCACCTTGCTCCAGCAGGAAGGCATGTTGGCCTTCTTGCCAGAAAAGACGTTGCCGATTGGGCCCATCGCTACCTGCCAGGCACTGGGTGCTATGGCTCTCGGTGAGCTTGAGCTCGCAGTACAGTGCTATGCCCGCCTTTTCCCTTTCCAGGGACAGCTCTACTGGTTTCTGGTGGATCGTGTGCTGGGCATGCTCGCTGCTCTGCGAGGTGACTGGCAGGTAGCAGCGACCCACTTCGCTGCAGCCGAAGCCACCGCTCGGCGCGAAGACCTGCACCCTGAACGGGCGCGAATTCTCCAGGGACAGGCCGAGGTCGAGTTGGCTCGGGAAGATCAAACCAGTTTCCTGCGTGGCAGAGATCACCTCAATGAAGCATGTGCGCTCTTTGAAAAGCTCGGTATGCTGGCTTCAGCGCAGCACGTGCGTAGGCGACTGCACGCTCTTTCCCATTCACCCAGTCTCCTCACACCTCCGGTTCTTCCTGCCCATCTGACCCAGCGTGAGGTCGAGGTGCTCAAGCTCGTTACCCTGGGCAAAAGCAATCGCCAGATCGCACATGCCCTGTGCCTCACCGAAAAAACCGTCACCAATCACCTCACCCACATCTTCAATAAGACTGGTTGTGAGAACCGGGCAGCGGCTGCCGCTTTCGCGCTGCGTCACGGGTTGGCCTGATCTGCTCATCGAATGAGACGTTTACGAGGTTCTGGGAGGATCCTCCCAGATCATGCTGCCTTCCTCTCCTGCGAGAAACTCCGCCAGAAATGGGAGGTTTCTCCGATGGCAAGACTCCTTGAAGAGGATATACTTCCACTAACACCTGAAGAACCGTATGTGCTACCAAGCTTTCGTCTCTGTAGACATGCAGGAACGCTCGAAGAACTGAGGAGAAAAAGGCGATGGAGATGTTCGTGACCGTTTCCACGTACCAGGCGCGAGCCGGTGAAGAGGATGCCATTGTAGCCTTGCATGAGGACTGGCAACGTACCTTGCAGCCTTTGGCTGCAGGGTACATCTCGGGAGAACTGCTCAGAAACGTGGCGAACGCGTGCGAATTCATGGCGATTATGCGTTTCGAGAGCCGGGAGTCCGCTCAAGCTTTAGCGAACGACCCAAAGCAGAATGCATGGTATAGACGTTTAGTAAGCTTGGTTGAAAACGTACCGGTGCGTGAAGAGTACAACAGCGAGTGGCGCTGAATAACTTTAAAGGGGTCACGACATTTTTACCCCGAAGAATCCCCGCTAAGCAGCGAGGGAAATGTCAGGCTTCAGCGGTATTTCTCTAGAGAAGCTGCCTTTGATGCAACGTTTGAGTCGCCAATGAGCCAGAAAGAAGCAGTTTGCTCTTCAGGTAAGTGATCACTCCCAGCTTCCTGGGAGGATCTCCACAGAATGTCGTGATCCCATGAAGGGGAATACTTTTGTAAGCTACTCAGCCCGATCTCGATTAGCAAGGAGGAGACCATGAAGATCGCCAGACAACAACTGCTCGGCCACGTATTTGACGCCGTATCCAAGCTGAAACCGGTTGGCCCGCTCGCCGAGTCGATGCCCATCAACCTGGTAATCGCGCTCCCGGCGCAAAACGTGGAGTCGCGTACCGCGCTCTTGCGCGACATCTATGATCCGGCGTCACCGCGCTTTCGTCAATTCTTGAGCCCTGACCAGTACATACAGAGGTTCGACCCGACGGAAGCCGGCTATCAGAGCCTTTTGGATTTCGCGCAAGCCAACCAACTGACCGTGGTCTCGACGGCCCCCCCAAAGTTCATCCATGTAACGGCACCGGCGGCAGTCATCAACCAGGTGTTCCATGTGACGTTGCAGCAGTATCAACACCCGACCGAAGACAGGCACTTCTACGCACCCGACGCCGATCCGGAGGTCACGCTGGAAACGCCAGGCTTGCAAATCACCGGCCTGGACAACTTTTGGACGCCTCGCCGGGCACCGAATCTTCTGAAATCACCAGGGCAGGTTTCGGGCTCCCCGCGGCAGGCCAGCGGTTCCGGCAACAACGGATTGTATACTGGAGGGGACTTCCGGGCCGCGTACGCGCCGGGCGTAACCTTGACTGGCAAGGGGCAGGCGGTTGGAATCCTGGAGATGGACGGCTATGTCGAAAGTGACATCAGGATGTACGAGCAGCAGAATGGCATACCGAACGTTCCACTCCAGAACGTGTATCTGGACGGCTATACCGGAGGGAATCCGAACGAAGAGTCGGCGGCAGACATCGAGCTGGTCATCTCCATGGCACCCGGCCTCGACAAGGTGATTATCTATGGTGTTCCCAGCAGCGCTGGAGTCATCGACGCACTGCACGAGATGGCTAATCCGACCCAAGGCGAGCCGCTTCCCTATCAAATCACCACTTCGTACTATTTCTTCTACGACCAGAATGTCTATGACGCCCTGGCTCGGCTCGCGGTCCAAGGGCAGGCACTGTTCGTCGCTTCCGGCGATTTCGGATCCTATAACGAAACAACCGGGTCCGGGGCCTTTCCACCCGCGGATCATCCCCTCGTCACTTCCGTCGGCGGCACCGTGCTTCAGACCAGCGGCCCTGGTGGTGCCTGGACCTCAGAAACGACGGTTTCGTTCAGCGGAGGCGGTTACAGCCCTTGGGGAGGCAATCCGCAGTTTGCCATTCCCTGGTGGCAGACCGGCGTAGACTACACAGCATCCAAAGGATCGACCACGGTCCGCAACGCTCCCGACGTTTCAATCGTGGCCCAAAGCATCACAGTTTTCTCCAATGGCAGTTGGACAGGCTTTGCAGGTACTAGCGCAGCGGCTCCGCTCTGGGCCGGCTTCATGGCGTTGGCCAATGAACAGGCCGCAGCGTCGGGCAGACCGCGTGTTGGGTTCGCCAATCCGGCGTTGTGGGCAATCGGAAGCGGCGGAAATGGCCCGACTTGTTTTCACGACATCACGACCGGCAACAACTTCAACAGCACGAATCCGAACTTGTATAGCGCCGTCGCTGGCTATGATCTCTGCACCGGGTGGGGAACTCCGAACGGCCAGAACCTTATCGACGCTCTGGTAGGTTACAGGAGTATCTTGACCAACACGGCTCCAGGCGCGGGATCCTCCGGGAATACCACCGCCCTAGTCGTCACCAGTACCGACGATCGCATCTTCTACAAATGGTGGGACCTCGGCCAGGGCGCTTGGGTCTACAGAGAGTTGGAGGGCGGCGGCCGGACGGACGCCGCGCCCGCCGCGGCCCTTGTCGGCCCGCAGCACAACTACCTGTTTGTCGTTGTCAAAGGACTTGACGGCAACATCTACCTGAACCAGGGCGAACTCGGGAAGCCCTTCGTCGGCTGGCAAAGCAGCATGAACTTCCAGACCAATTTGGCCCCGGGCGCGGGATCCTCCGGGAATACCAGCGCCGTAGTCGCCGTCAGCCCCGATGGCCGCATCTTCTACGACTATTGGGATCTTGGCCAGGGTGGTCACGGGTTCAGAGAGTTGGAGGGCGGCGGCCGGACGGACGCCGCGCCCGCCGCGGCCCTTGTC
>JADEYI010000256.1_pt1 | contig 90994 bp, 77 predicted proteins | sample 8542331 | NCBI WGS metagenome assembly JADEYI01 (sample SAMN16510988, study PRJNA670497) | mine drainage metagenome | isolation source: biofilm near Copperflume 1 | place: Germany: Marsberg coppermine Kilianstollen | collected 2018-02
CGGCCCGTGGCACGCCGCAACCGTTCGTCGATATCACGCAAATCAATCTGCAGATTTCGTGGAAAACGGTTTTCAAACTCGTTCCGATCATAAAAGAGGTGACGATCGAAGGCCCCAAAATTCACCTCGTGCGCAGCGCCCCGCAAACCTTCAATTTCTCCGATTTGATGCAATCGTCGCCGAATGCGCCGGCAAACAAGAAACCCACCAGCTTCGCGGTCGCCAACATTCAGGTGGATAAAGGTACAATCGAACTCGACGATAAGGTCACTGGACAGCACCATAGGATTGAAAGCCTGCAACTTGATCTGCCGTTTATCGCTAACCTGCCCGCCGATATCAACATTTTCGTGCAACCGTTGCTGCAAATGAACGTCGATGGCAGCCCGCTGCGTGTCGCGGGCGTTAGCAAGCCATTCGGCGCCACCAGGGAATCGATCATCTATCTGAACCTGAAACAGCTCGACCTGCATCGTTATTTCGATTACGTGCCCGCGAAACTTCCGATCAAGCTGCCGCAGGGAACCCTTTCAGCCGGCCTCAAAGTTTTTTTCATCGAGCAAAAGGACCATCCGATGGTTCGCCTGACGGGCGACGCTGCGATCGACAACCTGGCGATTAATGACAGTACGGATGCGAAGCTGCTCGAACTCAAACACTTCGACATGACAATGGCTGACGTGGAACCGCTGGAAAATTTATTTCATCTGGCGGCAGTCAAGGTGGATGGCCTCACCCCTCATCTGACGCTCAATCCGGATCGGACGACGAACTTAACCGCCATTTTAGCCGGCGTCTCCGGCAAACAGTCCGCTCAATCGGCGTCGGCCGCGCCGGTTCCTCCGGCAGTGAGCGCAGCCGCCGCAAAGGCGAAATCCGCGGCCATTCTCATACTGGATAATTTTCAACTGAATAACAGCTCGATTGAGATTACGGATCGCCTCAATCCGAAACCGGCGGTGCTGGCGATCAATGCAGTCCATGTTGGACTCACAAAGTTGGCGACCAATTCGCAAACGCCGGCATCATTCGAGATGACGGCCGCTCTCGGTGGTGGCGGCAACGCCGCCGCCAAAGGGACGCTCGATCTGCCCGCTTCCGAGGTGCGCACGCAAATCTCACTCGATCAGGTAAATCTGCCCGCGTTTCAGCCACTGCTGCCCCAGGCATTCGCCAACGACCAACTCACCTCGGGAAAGTTGCAGCTCCAGGCCAATCTGCGGACCCTGTTCGCAAGCGGAAAGTCCAACCTGCTGGTCGACTCCGCGAAGCTTTCGCTCAACGATGTGCAACTGAAGTCGGTGAAGGATAATCAGACACCGATTTCGTGGAAACAGTTCAGCACCTCGATCGCGAAGGCCGATCTCTCGGCCCATACGGCTACCATCGATGAGGTCCGATCGGACGGAATAAATCTCGCGGTGCAGCGCGGACCGCATGGCCAGTTGAATCTGCTGGCGCTGATTCCTGACGGCAATCGGAATCCGCCATCGCCATCAACCGGGCCGGGTACAGCCGCGGGCCAGCAGCCGACAGCAACATCCTCGGCCGCGAGCACGCCCGCGGCGGCGGGCGCATGGCAGTACCGCATCGCTTCGGTCGCACTTGAGAATACCACGCTGAACCTGGAGGACCATTCAGGACCGAAGCGCGTCACGATGATGGTTACGCCGCTCAATATCCATTTGAAGGACGTCACCGAGAACCTCGCGAAGCCTTTTAATCTGATCGTCGATGGCAAGGTGAATCGCCGCGGCAGTTTCAATGTGGCGGGCGATGCGGCGGTTAAACCGCTGCGCGCCAAACTTCATATCGACACCCACATGCTGAATCTTGCGCCGATCGACCCGCTGATAACGTCATCGTTTAACGCGACCATCGCCAGCGCTGCGCTTACGTCAAATGGCGAGCTATGGGCGCAAGAGCAGGCGAACCAAATTCAAGCGAATTATCGTGGCGATGCGCTCCTGGGTGGGGTCAAGGTGCTCGACAAAGTGACGGGCGACAGTTTTCTTCGATGGTACTCGCTCGATGCGCGGCATATCGATGTCGGGTATGGAAAAGGATCGCCCCGTGCGCACGTCGGATCGATAGCCCTGTCCAACTTTTATGCGCGCGTAATCCTCAACCACGATGGACGGCTCAACCTGAACGACATCATGACCAATCCGAACGCCGCCCCGGTCTCGCTGACTCGCGCCCATAATGCCGCCGCCGCGCCTGCTCCAAGCGGCGTATCGAATGTTCCGGCGGCTCGTCCGCTTGAAACCGATTTCAAGATCGGCGGGACTACCTTGCACGCTGGCCGGATCGATTATTCGGACAATTTCATCAGGCCTAACTACTCCGCCAATTTAAGTCAGATCGGCGGCCATATTGGCGCTTTCGGGAGTCGCGATACCGCTCCTGCCGACGTCCTGATCGAAGGGAAGATCAATCGTACTTCGCCGATCAGGATCAGCGGCTCCATGAGTCCACTCGCACCACTGGCCTCGCTGGACATCAGAGCCAAGGCGAACGATATCGAGATGGCTGGACTCTCCACCTACTCGACCAAATATACCGGCTATCCAATAACCGGCGGCACCTTGACCGCTAACGTTCACTATCTGCTCAAAGATGAAAAGCTAACGGCTCACAATCATATCCGGCTCGATCAACTGACTTTCGGCAAACACGTCAACAATTCGACCGCGACCAATCTACCGCTGCGGCTGGCGGTTTCAATCCTGAAGGACCCGCAAGGACGAATTAACCTCAATGTGCCGGTTTCGGGATCTCTGTCCGATCCGGAGTTCAGCCTGGGCAAGATGATCGTGAGCGCATTCAAGACCATAATCATGAACGCGGTCACTGCGCCGTTCTCGCTGCTGGCCTCCGCGATCGGCGGCTCCGATAACCAACAGCTATCGTTCATCGCGTTCGATCCTGGTTTCGCCACCTTAACCGCGGCCAGCAAAAACAAGCTGACGACTTTAGCTAAAGCGCTCAAGCAGCGTCCGGCGGTGAAGTTGCAAATCACCGGGCGGGTCGATCCCAGCGTCGATCGCAGCGGTTTGCGCAATGCGATCCTGCTCGACGCGATCAAGCGGCAGAAAGTCAAATCCGAAGGCGGCCCGAGCGACACCGATCTCGACAAAGTCGAGCTTACGCCCGACGAATACGGCCGCTATCTCACGCGCGTTTATAAAGCCGCGGACTTTCCCAAACCGCGCGATCTGGTGGGATTGGCTAAGTCGCTGCCGCCCGATGAGATGAAGAAACTCATTATCACTAACACCAAGGTGACCGATCAGGACTTGCGCAATCTGGCCGAGGCACGTGCCGCCGCCGTTCAAACATTCCTGAGCAAGACCATCGATCGGTCGCGGCTGGTGATCGCCGCACCTAAGCTTGATGCGAATGGAATCGCCGATCGCAGCAAAACCGCACGCGTTGACCTTTCGCTGAATTAGTCGCTCAATAGGCGGAACCTTACCGATAGATCGGAGAAAAGTATGAGCAAGCAGATGGACGTCGGGATCGGACTTCCCACCCATATCCCCAATGTCGAAGGGAAAAATGTAATTGAATGGGCGCGGCGGGCGGAAGCGCGCAACTTCAAAAGCCTGGCGGTGATCGATCGGATCGTCTACGGCAGTTACGAGCCTCTGATCGCGCTCGGAGCGGCGGCGGCGGTTACCGAACGCATCCGTTTGATAACCACGATCATTCTGGGCCCAATCCGCACCAATACCGCCCTGTTCGCGAAGCAGATCGCAACCCTCGATGCGCTCTCGAACGGGCGCTTCGAACTCGGTATCGCGGTCGGCCAGCGCACTGACGATTACAGCGCCAGCGGCGCGGAGTTCAACGGCCGCGGCAAAGCGCTCGATCGCCAGCTCGCCGAGATGCGTCAAATCTGGGCCGGCGAATCGCGCGGCATGGCAGGCGCAATCGGGCCCACGCCCAAACGTAAGGGCGGACCGCTGGTGATTCTCGGCGGACACTCCGAGCCGGCCTTCAAACGCGCCGCGCGAATCGCGGATGGATGGATCATGGGTGGCAACGCCACGCCCGAAGGCTTTCAGCAGGCGGCCGACCAATTCAAATCAACCTGGACCGCGACTGGCCGCAAGGACAAGCCGCGCATGCTTGCGCTTTTGTATTTCGCGCTCGGGTCCGACGCGTTACGCGGCGCGCAGCATAACGTCCGCGACTACTACGGATTTGCCGGTCCGTATGCCGACCAGGTAGCGGCTGGCATCCTGTCGAGCGAAACACAGATTGCCGAGAGAATCGCCGGACTCGAACAGGTTGGCTGCGACGAATTGGTATTGATTCCGGGCGTACCCGATATCGGGCAGGTCGACCTGCTTGCGGCGGCGGCATTTGGCAAACAGCGGTAGGAAATTGAGGGAAGGAGCAAATCATGGGACGACTTGACGGTAAAATCGCACTGATAACCGGCACTGGCGGCGGGCAGGGACGCGCGGCGGCGATCTTGTTTGCCAAAGAGGGCGCCAAGGTGATCGGCTGCGACCTGAAAGAACAGGGCGCGGCGCAAACGCTGGCGACGGTGCGCGATACGGGCGGCGAGATGGTCTCGATGGCACCGGTTGACATCTCGACCGAGTCCGGCGCGGCCAAATGGGTCGAAGATGCGGTGGCGGCCTTCGGCGGCGTCGACATTCTCTATAACAACGCATCCTCGCCGAAAATCGGCCCGTTTCAGACCGCCAGCGCTGAGGATTGGCATTACACCATCCGCAACGAACTCGACATCGTATTTTTCGTGACCCGCGCCGCGTGGCCTCATCTGATCAAGCGCGGTGGCGGATCGATCATCAATACCGCTTCGATCGCCGGTCAGTGCGGAATGACTAAATTCCTTCCCCAGACCGCCCATAGCGCGGCCAAGGGGGGCGTGATCGCCTTGACGATGCAGTTCGCCGGCGCAGGCGGGCCACACGGAATTCGCGCCAATTCGATCAGCCCCGGCTTGATCGTGACGCCGGTCACCGAAGAATTGCTCAAGGACCCCGATTTTGCGCGCGACGCGCGCGACACCCCGCTCGGCCGTATGGGCTACCCCGAGGACGTCGCGAAGCTGGCGTTGTTCCTGGCCTCGGATGATTCGTCCTTTATCAATGGGGTTGACATCCTAATCGATGGCGGACGATCGATGGTTTTTTAACTGAGTGGATCGCGCTCCACTTTGAGCGCCTCCGGGTAGAGGAATTGGTCATGAAGTTGCGGCGTCTGGGCAACAGTGATCTGATGGTTTCGGCGATCGGGCTCGGCTGTATGGGCATGTCGTGGGCCTATGGCTCGGTCGATGAGAATGAAGCGGCCGCGACCCTTCATCGGGCGGTTGAACTTGGCGTCAACTTCTTCGATACCGCCGACGTGTACGGGCCGTTCACCAATGAGATTCTGCTTGGAAAAACGCTCAAGGGGGTTCGCGATCAGGTTGTGATCGCGACCAAGTTCGGCAACCGGCGTGGGCCTGATGGCAAACCAATGGATCCCGATGGCCGGCCCGAATACGTGCGCGAGGCCTGCGACGCCTCGCTCAAACGCTTCGGCATCGATCATATCGATCTTTATTATCAGCATCGCGTCGACCGGCAGACGCCAATCGAAGAGACGGTCGGCGCGATGGCTGAACTGGTGCGGCAGGGCAAGGTGCGTTATCTCGGCTTGTCCGAGGCCTCGCCGAACACAATTCGCCGCGCGCATGCCGTTCATCCGATCACCGTGCTGCAAACCGAGTACTCGCTATGGAGCCGCGAGCCGGAAGGCGAAATCCTGCCTACCATCCGCGAGTTGGGTATCGGATTTGTAGCTTATAGTCCGCTGGGCCGCGGGTTTCTGACTGGCAGGATCGCCTCGCTCGATCAACTTGAAAGCTCCGACTTCCGCCGCATCTCGCCGCGCTTCCAGGGCGATAACCTAAACCATAACTTGAACATTGTGCGCGAATTACAGCAGATGGCGGCGGACAAGAACGTCCGCCCGGGCCAGCTCGCGCTGGCGTGGGTGCTGGCGCAGGGCGAGGACATCGTTCCGATACCCGGCACCAAGCGCCGCCAGTATCTCGAAGAAAACGCAGCGGCAGTTGAAATCGCGCTCTCTCCAGCGGAAATCGAACGTCTGAACCGGATCGCACCACGCGGGGTTACTGCCGGCGAACGTTATCCTGCGGCTGCGATGCGCAATATTGATTTCTAGAGGCGGTTGGGAAAAAAAAATTTCACAGTCTGCCCTTCACTCTTATCTCTCCCGCCAGGGACAGAAAGATGGAGGAAAGCAGCCGGTTTTCACGCAGGGTGACGAAAACCTCAGCGCCATGCCTGAGAGGGTCACGGTGATCAACGGCGCAGATCGCCGAATCGATACGGTTTCAGGTTTATCGCGTAGTATTTACAAAGTGCGGACTAATCGGGTTCCAGCGGCGCTCACTTGCAGTACCGAAAAAAATAGCTTTTTCCTCGAAGAAACATAAGTTTGTTCGCTCTTTAAAAACTCTTGGCACGATGCTCGCTTTGTTCAGATTGGACGGTACTTAGCCAGACGATTCTTCACATGCTTTGACCGTTGCCACGGTTGTTATTAGCGGTCAAAAGGTGAGTTGGATATGCGTATTCGATCGTGTCTGCCAGTAGTCCTATCCATTTTCCTCAGCGCTTGCGCCGCTAATAACAACTACGAGTCGCGGCCTTTTTTTCAGCATGAGCACGACGTTGAGACTCATGGTCGTAAAACGATGTTCGATCGGATAGTTGAAACTGATCCTGGCGGGTTCAAAGTAAAGTCGTCGCCCGAGTTCAAACAGAATCCACCGGCCCGAATCGCAATACTGCCGTTCGCGGATCGCGGCAGCGCGAACTTTGTGGTCGATAAAATTCCGCTTACCCATCGTAACCGGACCGAGCGTGCCGAATGGGCATGGACCGACTCGCAGCGCCTGCGCCGATCGTTGCATGGCTATCTATCTGAACGCGAATTTATCCTGATACCGATGGGCGCGGTGGACGCCGTGCTCAAGAACCGTGGCATCGATACGCCCGAAAAGCTCAGCAAGGTGCCGCCCCAGGAGCTTGGCCGGATGTTAGGCGCGGATGCGGTCGTCTATGGCTCCGTCGTGCACTATGAAGCGTACTATCTGTTGCTAGTTGCGGCGTGGCAGGTGGGCGTTCAGGTCAGGATGGTTTCCACTCATGACGGTCAGGACTTGATTGAGGCCGATGGATCCCGCTACGCGGCTACGATAATGCCGGCCTTTTCCATGATGGATATTGCAATTAACTCAGCGGAGAACCTGCTCCAGATGCGCGATATCGTGCTGGCCCGCGCCGAGGAAGAAACCTGCCGCGAGATCGTTCATCGAATTCCTCCCTCGCCGGTGCTTGAAGCACGTTTGGAACAAAACGCTTTACGGCGCGCGGAAGAGATGTCGGCTCTCGATTCGCCTCCGGGACTGCAATCTGCGGTGCACATGGTGCACCTCTCCGAGCCGCCAATTACGCAGTAATCCGGAAGTCCCGGGGTTCTTCCCTGCGCTCAGAATGACGGATGGGCTGGAATCGCGGAGTTGGCCCTGATGCGGGGCTTTCGTAACAACAGACCGCGTTAAGGGCGGATTTCGAACAGGATCGCTACTTCGTCCTTAATCGGCAGGCGGCGGAATTGCGAGAAACCGGCGCTCGCCGCGAGTTCCCGCGCTTTCGCTTCACCCATGCCGATTCCCAATCCAGCGCCCTCGTGAGCAAGCGAAGTGGCCAGGCAATACAACGTGCTGATCGAATAGCCCAGCTTGCCGAGCGTGCTGATATTTTCCGTCAGTTGGTCCGAGACATTTATCTCCTGGACCAGGTAGGTGCCATCGCGCTTGATCGCATTATGGATCGATCGCATCAGACCCGCGGGATCGACCGCGTCGTGCACCACATCGAAGGTTGAAACGAAATCGAACTTTTCGGCGGGCAGACTGCCCGCATCGCCAACTTCAAAAGTAACCCGGTCGGCTACCCCGCGGTGCGCCGCAAGCTCGCGTGCGCGTGCGATCGATTCCGGATGCACATCGACGCCAACTGCACGCGCGTTTGGAAACGCCTGCGCGATCATCACTGCCGCTCGTCCGCCGCCGCATCCGACGTCGGCCATGATTCCGCCGTGGTCCAGGGCTTGAACCACCTGCGGCATCGCGGGCAGCCACTTGCGCACCAGCTTATGCCGGTAGCGGGTGCCCGAATTCCGCTCGAAAGCTTCAAATAATGAGGGCGGATACTCCGATTGATCGACGCCGCCACCGTCTTTGAATGCCTGGGCCACGCGCGGTGCGATCGCGGCCGCGGCTTGCGCGGTCTGAAAGTAGCTTGCGACGAAAAATGGCGACTGGTCGTCGGCCAGCGCCGCCGCGTATTCGGGGGCGAGAAAATAGGTCTGCGCCGACTTGTCGTAATCTACATATTGCGCTGCCACCATCGCTGCGGCCCATTCACGCAGATAGCGCCGATCAACCCCACTGGCCGCCGCCAGCGCATCGATGCTCAGCGGTCCGGCGTTCATCATCGCCTTGAAAATTCCCAGCCGGTCGCCGATGTAACAGAGTTGAATATGCAGCGCCGAGGCGACGTCGCCCATCACGCCCTGCGCGACTCGCCGGGCTTTTTCCAGATCGAGTTTTTCGTTACCGGCCATTATCGCCTCGCTTGGATTGGCCGAATTGGCCGCCCATTTTGTCGCGGGCCGCGCCGCTGAGCGCTGCCAGTATGCAGCGCCTTTCATTGGCCTGGCAGGGCTTCCTTATCCCGGCAATCAGCGTTGGAGATCAATTCCCCTGCAAACTTTTGCGCAGGATCTCGTTGATCACTTTGGGATTGGCCTTGCCGCCCATCGCCTTCATCACCTGACCGACAAAAAACCCGAACAACTTGTCGCGACCGGCGCGGTACTCGGCCACTTTGTCCGGCTCGGCGGCGAGCACTTTGCCGCAGGCGGCGGCGATCTCGGCTTCATCCGAGACCTGCGTCAGACCGAGTTCCTCGATCGTGGCCGCGGCGCCGCGGCCCGACTTGACCATCGCGGCGAACGCGGTCTTGGCGGCATTCAGGCTGATTTTCGCTTCCTCGACCAGTCGCAGCAGTGCGCCGGTTTCCTGCGCAGACGGCACCGCTTCGGCGATCGGTTTCGCGCTCTCGTTTACGATCCTCAGCACCTCGGTCATCACCCAGTTAGCTGCGGCCTTGCGATTTTTGAGTCCCGCCGCGCACATGGTTTCGAAGTAGTCGGCCACCTCACGCTCCTGCGTCAGCACGCTCACTTCGTAAGGCGTGAGAGCGAATTCGGCGGCATAGCGGGCGCGGCGTTCAGCGGGCAGCTCCGGCATCGCGGCGCGAATCTCGTCGATCATCGCCGAGGGCACCCGTAACGGCTGTAGATCGGGTTCCGGGAAATAGCGGTAGTCGTTGGCGAACTCCTTGGATCGCATCGGACGCGTCACTTCGCGAACGGGATCGAACAGATGGGTCTCCTGCATGATCCGTCCGCCCGATTCGATAACCTCGATCTGACGTTTGACCTCGTAGACGATGGCTTTTTCGACGAAACGAAACGAGTTCAGATTCTTGATTTCGGTCTTGACCCCGAATTCGCTGGCGCCGCGCGGCCGTACCGACACATTGCAATCGCAGCGAAATCCGCCTTCTTCCATCCGCCCGTCCGAAGCGCCGGCGTAAACCAGCATCGATCGCAGCTCGCGCAGATACTCGACCGCCTCTTCCGCCGATCGCATGTCAGGCTCGCTGACCACTTCGAGCAGCGGCACGCCAGATCGATTGAAATCGACGAAGCTGGCATTCGCCTCGTGGACATTCTTGCCGGCATCTTCTTCGATATGAATCCGCACCAGACGGATTCGCCGCGCACCCCCGTCGCCATTGCCCGGCAGTTCGAGGTAGCCGCCCTTGCAGATCGGCAATTCGTACTGGCTTATCTGATAGCCCTTGGGCAGATCGGGGTAGAAGTAGCTCTTGCGCGCGAAAATCGAGAAGTCATTGATATCGCAATGCGCGGCGAGGCCCATCCGAACCGCAAGTTCGACCACCCGTCGATTCAGCACCGGCAACACGCCGGGCATCCCGAGGCAGACCGGGCATACGTTGTCGTTGGGCGCCGCGCCGAACCTGGTCGCGCAGCCGCAAAACAGCTTCGATGCGGTCTGCAGATGGGTATGAACTTCGAGGCCGATTACCGCTTCATATGCTTCAGGAGCCATGTCGTCTCTCTACAAAGCGGGCCGCCGCGGGATGAACCCGCGTTCGTAAGCGTCGGCCGCGCGCAGGATCGTCTCTTCGCCGAAAGACGGTCCGATTAGCTGAAGACCTATCGGCAGTCCGCGATCATCGTATCCGCAAGGCATCGACAGACCCGGCAGACCGGCCAGATTCACCGAAATCGTGAAGATGTCCGACAGATACATCTGCAACGGATCGGCGGTTTTCTCGCCGATCCTGAAGGCGGTGGTCGGCGTCGCCGGAGTCGCGATCAGATCGCATTTTTCGAAGGCCTGATCGAAATCGCGGCGAATCAGCGTGCGCACCTGCTGACCTTTGCGATAGTACGCGTCGTAGTAGCCGGCCGAGAGTGCGAAGGTGCCGAGCATGATGCGCCGTTTGACTTCGGCGCCGAAACCCGCGTCGCGGGTGCGATTGTACAGCTCGATAGTTTCCTCAGCGGGCGCCCGCAGCCCATAGCGCACACCATCGTAGCGGGCCAGATTCGCGCTCGCCTCGGCGGTGGCGATCAGGTAGTAAGCCGCGATCGCGAACTGGGTATGCGGGAGCGAGATCTCGACCGTCTCCGCGCCCATCTCACGATAACTCGCGAGCGCGCTTCTGATCGCACGTTCGAGTTCCGGCTGCATGCCATCGACGAAAAATTCGCGCGGCACACCGATGCGTAAATTCTTCACCTCACCCGTCAACGCCCGCTCATAGTCGGGCACCGGCCGCGCCGAGCAGGTCGAATCGCGAGGGTCGGCGCCCGCCATCGTGCGTATCAGGATCGCGGCGTCGCGCACGGTTTTGGCGAAGGGGCCGACCTGATCCAGCGAGGAGCCGTAGGCGATAATTCCATAGCGGCTGATCCGGCTATAGGTCGGCTTGATGCCGACCACGCCGCAGAAAGCGGCCGGCAGCCGGATTGAACCGCCGGTGTCGGTGCCGAGCGCCGCTATGCATTCATCGGCCGCGACCGCCGCCGCCGAGCCGCCCGATGATCCGCCCGGTACGCGATCCAGATCGAATGGATTATGCGTCGCGCCGAAGGCTGAGTTCTCGGTCGATGAACCCATCGCGAACTCGTCCATGTTGGTCTTGCCGAGAAAAATCGCACCGTCGGCGCGCAGCCGTTCGATCACGGTGGCATCGTAGGGCGGCACGAAATTCTCCAGCATCCGCGAGGCGCAGGTGGTGCGGATTCCGCGGGTGCAGATGATGTCCTTGATCGCCAGTGGAATTCCGCACAGCGCCGGCGCGCCGCCGGTCTTTAGCCGCGCATCGGCGGCGTCGGCCTGCGCCAGCGCCTCAGGCTCGGTCACGGAAATATAAGCGTGGACGCGCGGCTCGACCGCTGCGATCCGATCGAGATATGCGCGCGTCAGTTCGCGGGCCGAAAGCTCGCGCCGCGCGAGCCTCGCCGCCGCGTCCGCGATGGTCAGGTGGTGGAGTTCGGATGGCATGCTTGAAAGTTTATCGCCTGTAACGAATGTGCGCCGGGAATGCGTTCATTCAATCGTTCGACTGGTTTCACTCGATAATTTTGGGAACTTTGAAGAAGCGGCCCTCGCGCGCCGGTGCGTTCGCCAGCATCGCTTCGTGATCGGGCGTATTCGTCACCCGATCCTCGCGCCACGCGAGTCCGGGATCGCCCACCTGAAGGGTCGGCTCGACTGCGGCCGTATCGAGTTCATTGAGCTTCTCGACATAACCCAGGATATTGCTCAGATCGGTCTCCAGTTGCCCCTGCTCGGTCTCGGTCAGTTCAATCCGGGCGAGCCGAGCGATATGCTGCACCTGCTCGCGGCTGATCTTTTTGGTTGCCATGGAACGGCAATCCTAACATTTGGCCAGCGCGATGTCAGTGTACGCAACGCCACCCGAACTACCTGTTGGTTCCGTTGCGTTGCGCTTGAGCATAATAAAGATTGGATGATTCGCGGGCTGATTTGGCGTGCGGCGGAGCTGATCCGGCGGATCGCACCGGGCGCGGCGGACGATTCGGCCGGTGGGCGAACCGGGCTGGGGCAGCGGGGCGAGCGCAGCGCCGAACGCTACCTGCGCCGGCGCGGCTATCGGATTCTCGGCCGCAACTTCCGCGCTGCGGGCGCGGAGATCGATCTGATCGCCGCCGATGGCGACACGCTGGTGTTTATAGAAGTCAAGGCGCGCCGATCGCTGACGGCCGGCACGCCGCTGGAGGCGGTCGATGCCCGCAAGCAAAATCGAATTCGGCGCGCTGCGCAAATTTATGCCGCCCGCAGCGGAGCCCATGAGCGGCCGATTCGCTTCGATGTAGTGGCAATTCGATGGGATGGGCGTAATAAGCAGATCGAACTGGTGAGGGACGCTTTCTGATGCTCGATATCAGGTTAATTCGCGAGCAGGCCGATTTCGTCAAGGCCGAGCTGGCCAAATGCGGGGTCGCGGCCGGCGAAATCGACCGCGTGATCGAATGCGACGCCCAGCGCCGCTGGACGCAATTTGAACTCGACGAACTGCGCGCCGAGCGCACCCGCCGATCGAAGGAGCTGGGCAAAGCCTCGCCCGCCGATCGCGATTTGCAGCGGGCCGCGATGCGCGAGCTGGGCGACCGTATCGGCGCGGGCGAACGCACACTGGCTGAAATCGATCGGCGGTTCGAGGACCTGATGCTCAACCTGCGCAATCTCCCGCGTCCCTACGTGCCGGTCGGCGACGGCGAGGCCGCCAACCGAATCTTACGCAGCGAAGGCGAACCGCGTTCGTTTGCGTTCAAGCCGCGGCCGCACTGGGAAATCGGCGAACGGCTCGGGATTATCGATTTCGAGCGCGGTGTGAAACTGGCGGGGACCCGTTTCTATGTGCTGGCGGGCGCTGGTGCACGGCTGGAGCGCGCGCTGATCACCTGGATGCTCGATGTAAAAATTCAGGAGCAGGGCTACTTCGAGGTGATTCCGCCGCTGATGGTCAACACCGCGACCGTGATCGGCACCGGCCATCTGCCGAAATTCGGCGACACCATGTATCGCGATATCGAAGAGGACTACTGGTTCGTGCCCACCGCCGAGGTGCCGCTGACGAATCTTTATCGCGAGGAAATTCTCGAAGCTGAACGGTTGCCGGTCTATTTGACGGCATACACCCCCTGTTTTCGGCGCGAGAAGATGTCGGCCGGGCGCGACGTGCGCGGAATCAAGCGCGGCCATGTGTTCGACAAGGTCGAGATGGTCAAGCTGGTGCGGCCGGAGACCGCGGACGAAGAACTCGACAAGCTGGTTGATAACGCGGCGGAGCTATGCCGGCGGCTTGAAATTCCGTTTCGGGTGGTGCAGCTATGCACCGGCGATTTGAGCTTCGCGAGCGCCGCGACTTACGATCTCGAGCTGTGGGCGCCAGGGGTGGAGGAATGGCTGGAGGTTAGTTCGTGCTCGAACTGCACCGATTTCCAGGCCCGCCGCGCCCAGATTAGATTCCGTCCGGCGCGCGGCGCCAAGCCGGAACTGGTCCACGCGCTCAATGGATCAGGACTGGGACTGCCGCGTACGCTGATCGCGGTGCTGGAAAATTATCAGCAGGAAGACGGCAGCGTGGTGATCCCGCAGGTGCTGCGGCCATACATGGGCGGCCTCGAAATGATCGAACCGCGCCGCTAATGCAGCTTGAAGCGTTCGCCGAGGAACACCTGGCGCACCGCCTCGCTATCGACGATTTCGCGCGGTCCGCCCTCAAACAGAATCTTGCCGGCATGAATCACGTAGGCGCGATCGATAATCGACAGCGTTTCATGCACGTTGTGATCGGACATCAGCACGCCGATGCCGCGTTCCTTGAGGTAGGTGATGATGCGCTGAATCTCGATTACCGTGATCGGATCGATTCCCGCAAAGGGTTCGTCGAGACATAAGAATTGCGGTTCGAGCACCAGGGCGCGGGTGATCTCGACCTTGCGGCGCTCGCCACCGGACAGCACCCCCGCTTTGGCTTTGGCCAGCCGCGCGATATCCAGTTCATCGAGCAGCGTTTGCAGCCGCGCCTGGCGCTCCTCGGCGGTGATCGGCAGGGTCTCGAGCACGGCCAGCAAATTCTGCTCGACCGTCAGCTTTCTGAAGACCGAAGGTTCCTGCGGCAGATAACTGATTCCACGGCGCGCTCTTTGATAGAGCGGCAAGGTCGTGATGTCGTCGCCGCCGAGCATCACCTGGCCCGAGTCGGGCTTGACCAGCCCCACCAGCATGTAAAACGTGGTGGTCTTGCCAGCGCCGTTTGGACCCAGTAATCCCACCACTTCGCCGCGATTGACAGTGACGGCAACATCGTTGACGACCGCACGGCCACCGTACTGTTTGGTAAGTTTGAGCCCCCGCAGGGCTTCCCGATCCGAGGCCGACTTATCCGCCTCGGGCGGGGAATCGCGCGTTATCGATGCAACCTTCGCCATCCGGATTCCTATGTGTGAGAAGTGCGCCATCCAGATTAGCCTTGTTTTGGAACAAATCGAATAGCGCGATTCCGGCTACTCTTGACCGGTGGGCGCCGCAATGGAACATTCAGCGCATCAGTCGGCGAGGGGGACTTCCATGGGCCGTTATACGTTAAAGGATCGACTTGGGCGGACGCTGGGGTTTCGTGAGGATAAGGGCAATCTGATTGCCGGTCTCAACTCCCGTGGACAGTATCGAGGCCGTTATGACCGGCAGTTCGATACCACTTATAGTCAATATGGACAGTACATCGGCGCCGGCGACCTGCTTTCATCGCTGATCTTCGACGACGAAGGGGATTGAACCGAACCGTGGCGGACTCGCCCCGCAAAATTTATCTCTGCGGCCCGATCATGGACGCCACCCCGCAGGACGCCAAGGATTGGCGCACGCGCGCCAAGGAGCGCCTGGCCGGCCGCTTCATCCTACTCGACCCGTTGCGGCGCAACTTTCGCGATAACGAAATCGATTCGGCCAACGAAATCGTCGAATTCGATTTGCAGGATGTGCGCGAAGCCGACCTGCTGCTGGTCAATTACTGCAAGCCCTCGCTGGGCACCGCGATGGAGGTTTTTTACGCCAGTCACGATCTGGGCAAGTTCGTGATCGCCTTCAGCCCGCACGGCTTCAAAGAGTGCTCGCCCTGGATGGTGCGCTTCTGCACCAAAATCCTGCCCGATCTGGAAGACGCGTTGGACTACATTCAGCGTCATTTCGCCTGATCGCCGATTCGCCGGATCGATTGACCGGCCGCGCGCGTCGAGAGTAAGCCTCGATCAGCTATCGGCGGGAGGCGCGCTTTTGAAATTCGGATACTTCACGCTGTCGGATAACCGCTATCCCGCTAACCCGCGCACTGCCGAGCAGGCGGTGGTGGAAATCTACGAGCAGTCGATTCTGGCGGATAAACTTGGGATGCACTCCGCGTGGATCGGCGAGCATCACCTGAATTATTTCGGCGTCAACTCCTCACCCCAGGTGATGCTGGCGGCGATCGCGGGAGCGACGCGGCGGATCAGGCTCGCGCCGGCCGTAGTCCTGCTGCCGATTCATCATCCGCTGCACGTCGCCGAAGATTGGGCCACGCTCGACCTGCTTTCCGGCGGGCGGGTCGATTTTGCGGCCGGACGCGGCTACGACCGTGACGAATACGCGGCCTTCGATGCGCCTTACGACGATTCGGCGGGCATTTTCGCCGAAGCCATGGAAGTCGTATGGCGCGCGTGGACCGAAACCGGACGCTGGTCGCACAGGGGCAAGTATTACCAATTTCAGAATGTCGATATCGTGCCCAAACCGCTTCAGAATCCGATGCGTCCCTACGTCGCATGCTTTTCGCGCCCGAGCATGGAACTGGGAGCGGCCAACGATTGGCATATAGTGTACGCGCCATTCTCGGCCGCGATGGCCTACGGGAGTTTGGCCGCGGGGGTGAAAGCTTACGAAGAAGAATGCGCGAAATACGGACGCGCGCGACGGCGCGTGGTATGCAGCGTCTATACGCATCTGTGCAGCGCGCCCGGCGACGAACAATACGGACGCGAACGCATCGTGAGCTACTTCAAAGACGCGCTGCTGCCGGCGCTGCCTGCCGATCCGGAAAAAATCCCGCCGCATTACCGCTATTTCCTGAAGATTGTCGATGCGGTGAAAAACATGCGGGCGAAAAGTTTCGTTTCGAGTTCGGTGTTGATAGGCCCGGTGCGCAAAGTGATCGACGAACTGAAAGCGATCGAGGCGAGCGGGGTGGATGAAGTTGTGGTCGGTTTCGGTTTCGGTTGCAAGCCGAATCGGATGGTTCAGGATCAGATGACGATGTTCATGGAGCAGGTCGCCCCGGCCTTCGACGCCTAGCTCCGGAATCTTCCGATACGCAGATCTTCCGGCGCGCTCTGTTCAGCGCCGCCACATCCCGGTAATTTGTCGCTAATCATCGGTTATGGCGTCATTGGCCAACCCGTCGCCATCGTTTTCGGAGGGTTCTATGGAGTCGATTTGGACTGCCCTGATGGGCAATGAAGTCAGGCAGACGTTCTATCAGGCGGGATCGGTGAAGACCCGCGTGTTGGAGGCCGGTACGGGCGTTCCGCTGATCCTGCTGCATGGCGCAGGCGGTCACGCCGAAGCCTACTCGCGCAACATCGTCGAGCATGCGAAGCATTTTCACGTTTACGCCATCGACATGGTCGGCCATGGTTTCAGCGGACGTCCTAATATCGCGTATGAACTCGACGATTTCGCCAACTTCCTGCGCGACTTCCTCGATGCCATCGGGGCCGGCACTGCGATTCTTTCGGGCGAATCGTTGGGCGCGATGGTTAGTATTCGCTTCACCCATCGGTTTCCCGAGCGGGTCCGGAAACTGGTGCTGAACACCGGCATCCTCGGGCCGCGCGATGAAAAAGGGCGCGAGGAGATTCGCGACGCCTTGGAACGATCGCGCAAAGCGGCGGGTGCGCCGACTCGCGAAAGCGTGCGCAAGCGCCTGGAATGGCTGATGTACGAGCCGGAGAAGATGGTGACCGAGGAGCTGGTCGATATTCGATACAAAATATATTCGCAGCCGGAGTTCGGTGCGACGCTCAGGAAAATCTCCGATGTGGTCTTCGGTGCGGGCCTACAGGAGCGGCCCAGCGCCGCCTGGGATCCCGAGCAGATGCGATCGATAAAATGCCCGGTGCTGGTGTTATGGAGCCGCCACAATCCGGGCCGATCGGTCGAGGTGGCGCGCGAATCGGCGAAGATCATTTCGAACCATCGGATGGTGGTGCTGGAGCACAGTGCGCACTGGCCGCAATGGGAAGAGGTCGAACAGTTCAACCATGCGCACCTCGAATTCCTGCGCGCCTGAGTCAGGGCCGGTAGACTGATGCCACGAACACTTGAAGGGCTTACGGTAATCGATCTGACGCAGAACATCGCGGGACCGTATTGCACTGAATTAATGGGCGATTTCGGCGCCACGGTAATCAAAGTGGAGCGGCCTGACGGCGGCGACGATGTGCGCCGTTACGCCCCAATCGCGCATGGCGAATCGGCCTCGTTTCTGGCCTTCAATCGCAACAAGCGCAGTATCTGCGTCGATGTTCGCCAACCGGCGGGACAGGAGATTGTGCGCCGGTTCGCGTCCCACGCCGACGTTTTCGCGCATTCGCTCAAACCCGGAGGCGCGGAGTCGTTTGGCCTCGATTACGAACGGCTGTCGGCCGCCAACCCGCGTCTGATTTATTGTTCGCTGACCGGCTTCGGCGCCAAGGGGCCGCTGCGCGACCTTCCCGGCTACGATGCAGTGGCGCAGGCGTATTCAGGCGCCATGACCTCGACCGGGCACGCGGGCGATCCGCCGGCCCGCATCGCGGTTCCATTGGTCGATATGGGGACCGGCATGTGGTTGTTCATCGGCGTACTGGCGGCGCTGATCGAGCGGAGCCAGAGCGGGCGAGGGGGGAAGGTTGACACCAGCCTGCTCGAGGTGGCGGTCACCTGGAACACGCTTCAACTGGCGAACTTTATGGCGAACGGCAGGTTGCCGGAGAAATCCGGATCGGCTTCCCCGGTGCTCGCGCCCTACCAGGCGTTCAAATCCGCCGACGGGAATGTCTTCATCGCGGCCGGTAACGATCGCTTGTTTGTGAAATTGTGCGCGATGCTCGGGCGCGAAGATCTGCCTGAAAATCCACGCTATGCCACCAACGCGGCGCGGGTTACGAATCGGGAAGAGCTGCGCGAGATACTCGATGGCGAGACGATCACACAGCCCTCGGCCTACTGGATCGGCAAAATCCGCGAGTTTGGAATTCCGGGCGGTCCCATCAACAGTGTAGATCGGCTGCTCGACGATGAGCAGGTGGCGGCGCTCGGGATGTTGAAGCCGGCAAAGGATTTTCGCGTGCCCGGCTTCCGGATGATCGATATACCGCTCAATCTCAATGACGCCAAGGCGGATCTGCGTGAGATGCCACCGCGGCTCGGCGAACATACCGATGATGTGATGCGATGGGCGGGATATTCCGGCGACGAGATCGCGCAGCTCCGCTCGACCCGGATAATCGCCTAACCGGCCGGCGCCGTGTCTCCCGCCGGCGCTTCTTTGGCGGTTTGTGAGGCCGCGCCCGCCAGCAGCGCGCCGGCGACGATGGTCAAGGCGAAAGCGGCGATGCGCAATGCCGCGAGTCTCGGATCGCGCGGCAGGTGCTCGCCGAAGGCTAATATCCCGCCGACGATCGGCAGCAGGTTGGAGACCGCCGACGACAGCGGCATCGCGATTATTCCCCGTGCGCGATGGAACGCATTTTGTAGAGTGACCAGCCCAATCAGGTTCGCCACAATCGCCAGGTAAATATATGGATTGTCGAGCGCCCTGACCCATAGCGGCGCTCCCGGATCGCGTAGAAAGGCGTCGGTGAGCGCCTTGGCGTAAAGACTGCCGAATCCGAATGCGATTCCTGAAGCGAGTGCGAGCGCGGCGCCGCTGGCGCTTAATCGATCGGCGAGACTCAGCAGCGCGCCCAATAGCACACCGCCCAAGGTCAGCAAGATGAGCGCGTGCGGATCGATAAAATTCCGCGCCAGATTTGAATGAACAGAGATCGCGACCGCGGCCATCGCCAGCACCACGATCATCACTCCGGTCCATTCGGCGGAAGAAGCGCGCTCGCCCAGGAAAATCACCGCGAACAGGATGAACAAACCGATCCCACCCTGCATCATCACGGCGATCAAGGAAATCGGGGCGTTCGCCAGCGCGAAAAGATAAATCGCGTAGCCGGCGGTTTGAAGCCCGATCCCGCCCAGCCAAATCGGATCGCGGCACCAGCTAATGGCGGCGGAAGCGAAGTGGCGGCCCGAGGCTTCCGGCAGCGCCGCGCCCCGGCTTTTCATCATCACCAGCCCGAGCGCGAAAAACGTGCTCGCCAGCAGCCCCAACAACAAATGCAACGCCATCAGAATCCGTAACCTTAGGCGTCGATTTCCTGCATCGCACCACCGCTCAATATCCGAAAGCGGCGCCCGCCCCAGGTTACCTCGTTACTCAACAGGCTGACGAACCATATGGCAGCCATTACCAAATCCTTGACTGGGACCAGGATCGAATCACCAAGCATCTGCTTAAGGCCGAGCACCCGATCGATCATCAAGGCGGACATCGCGACGCGCGCGGCAATTACGATCGCGAAGGTCAGGACCGCCGACGGCGCGAAGCGCGATGCGAGCATCAGAATCAACCCCCACAGGGGACCGTTAACGATGATGGTGGCGACGCTTTCCGCCCTGGTGGTGCGATACGTGCGGGCCCATCGCAGTTGATGAGTCCAGAACTCTGCCATCCGAGCCTCGCCGCAAGCGATCGTCACCAATGCATGGGAAAGCTTTACCTTGAAGCCATGTTCGGCGGCCATGCGGCCGAGGAAAAAATCGTCCGCCAGCACATCCTTGAGCGCCTGGAAGCGTCCGAAGGATTCCATTGCGGCGCGATGAAAGGCGATCGATGCACCATAGGCATGACGCAGCGGTTCGAGCAGATCGGCCAGCATCACCATCGGAGCGAAATCGGTGTTGACGTACAGCGCCTCGAAGCGCGCGGCCAAAGAGCCGGTGGGCTGCGCCCGGTAGGCGCAGGTTACCACTCCCACGCCCGCTTCCGAAAAAAGCTCGCTGACCAGGCGGCGAAGATAATCGCGATCGACAACGATATCGCCGTCGCTCACCACGAATACCTCGGCTTCGGGGACCTGATCGACCATCCGGATCAGCTTGGCGATTTTGCGATTAGCGCATCCAGCCTCGGCATCGGTGACCACGATGATGCGTTTGTCGGGATAACGCCGCGCGAGTTGAGCGATCTCGCGCACGGCCCATTCAGGATAAGTTGCTACGCCGATAACAATAGAAACAGAGGGATAGTCGGTCTGGAGAAAAGTCTCGAGGTTGGCAAGGTTCGCCTGATCGAGGCTGTATAAAGGCTTGAGCATCGCGAGCCGCGGCAAAGGTTCCGCCAGTGCGGGCGGGGGGGGCGCCGCGGCGCGCCGAAATCGCAATGCGGCGAACGAACCGACGACGTAATAAAGCAGCGACGAAATAGCACCAATCGCGGACACTACGACGAGCGCATACATGGAGCGATAAAGCAGTTCGGGCGATGCCTGAGTTTTGCGAAAGCGGCTTCCGGTCCGAAAGCCAATTCCGGAATAATCTTCAGGCGGCCTGGCGAACGTGGGCGCGGCGCTGGCGCATCGTGGACAGGAACTGCATTCCCTCTTTGAGCAGCCGTTTGCATTCCTCGCTCGAACTCATCATCTTGCGCACCGCTTTGAAGATATAGCGCGGCCGGAAGTAAAAGCTGCGGTAAAATTTCTCCACGGCTCCATAAATCTCGTTGGCGGTAAGCCCGGGATATTTGATGGTGCACTTCTGATACCCGTACTCGTCGAGCAGGGGATCGACGGCGAGATAGCCGTTCTTGGTGACATACTCGAACAGCTCGGTGCCTGGATAAGGCGAGGCGAGCGAAACCTGGATGGTCTCGCAATCCATCTCACGCGCGAACCGCATCGATTCCTGGATGGTGTCACGGGTCTCGCCCGGCAGGCCGAGAATGAAGGTGCCGTGAATCAGGATGCCCAGTTTGTGGCAGTCCTGCGTGAATTTGCGCGCGCGATCGAGGCGGACGCCCTTTTTGATATTCTTGAGAATCTCCGCGTTGCCGCTCTCATAACCGATAACGAACAGCCGCAGGCCGCCATCCTTCATGATCTTGAGCGTTTCGTAATCGACGTTGGCGCGCGAATTGGTCGACCATGTGATGCCCAGTGGCTTGATTAGCTGGGCGATTTTGCGCGCCCGCATCGGATCGGCGGTGAAGGTGTCGTCATCGAAGAAAAGTTCCTTGATTTTGGGGAACTTATCCTTGAGTGTGCAGATCTCTTCGAAAACGTTCTCGGGGCTGCGAACGCGATAAAGATGGCCCTGCGTAACCTGCGGCCACAGGCAGAAGGTGCACCGCGCCGGGCATCCCCGGCCGGTATACATCGAGACGTACGGATACTGGCAATAGGGGCTGTTATAGCGCAGATAATCGAGGTTTTTTTCGTACACCTCGGTCACGAACGGCAGTTTGTCGAGTTCCTCGTTGGTGAGCGAAGGACGCTCGCCGTTATGATGGATCGCACCATTGTGACGATAGCTGATGCCGGTGATTTTGCTCCAATCGATACCCTGCGCCACTTCCACCATCGAGTGGTCGAATTCCTTGCGGCCCGCGATATCCACCGCGTTCGAGAGCTTCAGGGTTTCCTCCGGGCGAGCCGTTGGATGGCCGCCCACCAGCGCGATAATGCAATCAGGGTTCGCCGCCTTGATCGCTTCGGCGGTACGGACATCCTGGCGCAGGGAAGGGGTCGAGGTGTGCATCACGACCAGGTCGTACTGCTTGGCCTCTTCGACTGTACGTTCGGGCGTATATCCATGGGGCGGAGCATCGAGCAGCCGGGCTCCCGGAATCATTCCAGCCGGGTAGGCGAGCCAGGTCGGATACCAGAACGACCAAACTTCTCGCGTCGCCTGGTAACGGGAACCGGCACCTCCGTCGAAATCGTCGTAGGAGGGTGGATTCAGGAACAATGTTTTCATCACGTCCATGGATGGATGTAGCTCCTCAGACCTGTCCGCTTGGTTAGTGCGAACTATACAGTTGTGAAATCCGTCCTTCAAGCACGAACGCCGCGCGAAATTCCCCGGAATCCGAACGGAGATTCGTCGGGCTCATCGGCTGGCGTGGAATCTGGGGTACGATACGGCCACTCACCCGGCACACCATTCGATCGTTTTGCCGCGGATATATGTGAAGTATGGTTCCTGATTGACAAACCGTGAGAGCTTGACCTCGCCGGAACTTGATTACGATAGTGGTCTGAGCGGAGAGCGTACGCATAATATGAAATCCATCGGCGGTCTGATTTTTGGCGCACTGTTCGCGGCAACTCTAATGACCGGTTGTTTCGGTTCTGGTCTCGGAGGTTTGATGGGAGGCGGGAACTACGGCAACTATGGCGGTTACCCCAACGAATACTACGGCGGCTACGGTAACTATGGTGGATATGGAAATTACGGCGGCTGGGGCGGTGATGGCGGAAGCATCTTTGATGGATACGGTCCCGGCGGCGACAGCTGGGCTGAACGCGGTCGCGGAGAGGAAAGCTTCGGCTGGGGAGGCGGTGAAGGCGGCGGAGACGATGAAGGCCGCGGAGATGATAGTCGTGGCCGCTGATCGCCGTCGGCGTAACTCGCCGCTGGTGATGCTCGTGCGCAGTCGGCGAGTTTTGCCGGTCTTGTTTGTCAGCCTGCTGATCGGGCTTGGCGGGGCCCTCTCGGCCTTCGCGCAAACGCCGGGCCAGAAGACTTTCAGTTCGCCCACTGAAGCAGCCGACGCCCTAGCTGCGGCCGCGCAGAATCATGATGAAGCGGCAATGCTGGAGATACTCGGCCCTTCCGCCCAGGATCTGATTTCCTCCGGCAATCAGGTTGCGGACCAGAAAAAACAGGATTTTTTCGCGCGGAACTATCACGCATCGCATCAGTTTGCCGTGGCCAGCGATGGACGCATGTTTCTGTACGTCGGTCCGGAAAACTGGCCGGTTCCGGTCCCGCTCCGGAAAAGCGGTTCTCAATGGTACTTCGATACGGCCTACGGCAGGCGGGAGATTCGGTTTCGCCGTATCGGTTCCGATGAGCTTAACGTGATCAAGGTTTGCACCGCAGTGGTTGACGCTCAGCGGCAATACCACTCCGCGCTTCACGATGGCGCCACGGAGTCTCAGTATGCGCAAAAGTTCAGGAGCACCCCCGGAAACCATGATGGTCTGTTCTGGGAAGCCAAGTCGGGCAAGCACTCGCAAAGTCCACTCGGCCCTTTAGTGGCTGCGGCAGCCGCCGAGGGTTATCAGCCTCATGCCACCGAACGGCTACATCCTTTCCAAGGTTACTTCTACCGGTTGTTAACCGGTCAGGGCGCAAATGCGAAGGGCGGCGCTAAAGGCTATCTCGTCGATGGGAAGATGACAGGCGGATTTGCGATGGTGGCCTATCCGGCGCGCTATCGAAAATCGGGAGTGATGACCTTTATCGTCAATCAGGATGGTGAGGTTTATCAGAAGGATCTCGGTCCTCGGACCGATCAGATCGTCAGCGCAATGTCTGTTTACAATCCCGATGACACGTGGAAAGCGGTGAAAAACGTCGAAGCGGCCAAGCTTCAATGAGCAAGCTCCAAATGAGATTGGCGCGCAGCGAGTCGTTGCTGTGAGGGACCTTCGAATTCCGCAGAAATTTTAACGCTTCGTCAACAGGGAGTGGTAGAAGTCCGAGACAGATACTTTCGAAATGTTACGTAATTTTGCTTAAACTGGGCCTAGGCAGAGAATAACTGTTCAAAGTAGTCCATTGACCTCAAATGAAGTCAAGTTGCTTGGGGACACAATTAGCCAGTCTTAAACGGTGCATTTGAACAACACCTGATCGTCACAATTGAGACGGTTGAGCCGTTTAGGTATTTTCTGAGTACATCGCTGTTTTCAGGGGGATGGATTAGCGTACCATTACAAGCCACGCGCCGATTCCCGCCCCAATTCAGACCTTCAGAGCTGACCGAGGAGTCCTAAGTTAGATGGACAATACCGAAATAAATAACCGTCCCGCGCGCCGCCGCCCACCAGTTAAAGGCAAGCTTCAGGGCAACGGTAAAAGCAACGGAAATAAACCGTCGAATGTGGAGCAGGCTCAGCCCGAGGGGCGTGCCCGTATCGATGCTCGCATGCGTTCGTTGTTGCAGGCATTGATCGAGGCGGCGGATGGTAATTTCAGCGTGCGTCTGAAGACCGACGAAAACGATACCACCGTGATCGGACAGATCTCGCAAAAGCTTAATGAGGTGGTGGCGCGTAATGAAGCGATGGCGCATGAGATCATGCGGGTCGAACGGGTGGTTCGGCGTGAAGGCCGCATGAACGAACGCGCCACTCTGGATGGTGCGCGAGGCGGTTGGCGCGACAGCGTCGATTCGATCAACGACCTGATCAGCGGTCTGGTCCAGCCAACTACCGAAGTTGCGCGCGTGATCATGGCGGTCGCCGAAGGCGATCTGACGCAGAAGATTGCACTCGAAATTGACGGCGAGCCGGTCAAGGGCGAATTCCTTCAAATTGGCACCACAGTCAATTCGATGGTCGATCAGCTAAGTTCGTTCGCCGCCGAAGTTACGCGTGTGGCGAAGGAGGTCGGCACTGATGGAAAACTCGGCGGACAGGCAGAGGTTAAAGGGGTCTCCGGAACCTGGAAGGACCTGACCGATAACGTCAACGTTTTGGCTGGAAATCTGACCGATCAGGTACGCAATATCGCGGAGGTCACGACCGCGGTCGCCAAAGGCGATCTGTCCAAGAAGATCACCGTAGATGCCCGCGGCGAAGTGCGGGAGCTGAAGAACACAATCAACACGATGGTCGATCAGCTCAATTCGTTCGCTGCCGAAGTGACGCGCGTCGCCAAGGAAGTCGGTACCGATGGCAAGCTCGGCGGTCAGGCGGAAGTGCGCGGAGTATCGGGCGTCTGGAAGGATCTGACCGACAACGTCAATTTCATGGCCTCGAATTTGACCACGCAGGTGCGCGGGATCGTCAAAGTCATCACCGCGGTAGCCGATGGCGACCTGACCCAAAAGCTGGTGGTTGAGGCCAAGGGCGAGATTGCGGCGCTGGCCGATACGCTCAACAACATGACCAACACGCTGGCGATTTTCGCCGAACAGGTCACCAGCGTCGCGAAAACCGTCGGCGTGGAAGGCAAGCTGGGCGCTCAGGCTGAAGTGCCCGGGGTGGCCGGAACCTGGAAGGATCTGACCGACAACGTCAATCTGCTGGCGAATAATCTTACCGCCCAGGTGCGGAACATCGCGGAAGTCACCACGGCGGTGGCCAAGGGCGACCTCTCGAAGAAGATCTCGGTCGATGCCCGTGGCGAAGTGAATGAGCTGAAGGGCACCATCAACATCATGGTCGATCAGCTTCGATCGTTCGCCTCGGAAGTTACGCGCGTGGCGAAGGAGGTCGGCACCGACGGCAAGCTCGGTGGTCAGGCCGAGGTGCGCGACGTCTCAGGAACCTGGAAGGATCTGACGGATAACGTTAACGGGCTCGCACGTAATTTGACCGACCAGGTGCGCAATATCGCGACCGTAACGACTGCGGTCGCCAATGGCGATCTTTCGCAAAAGATCACCGTCGATGTGCGTGGCGAGGTGCTCGAACTGAAGAACACCATCAACACCATGGTCGACCAGCTTCGATCGTTCGCGGCTGAAGTTACCCGCGTCGCCAAGGAGGTCGGCACCGAAGGGCGGCTGGGCGGCCAGGCCGATGTCCGCGGCGTCTCGGGCGTGTGGAAGGATTTGACCGACAACGTTAACGGCCTCGCGCGCAATCTGACCGATCAGGTGCGTAACATCGCTGAGGTAACCACCTCGGTCGCCAAAGGCGATTTGTCGAAAAAGATTTCGGTCGATGCGCGGGGCGAGGTGAATGAGCTGAAGGACACCATCAATACGATGGTCGATCAGCTCCGATCGTTCGCCTCGGAAGTTACCCGCGTGGCGCGAGAAGTCGGCACCGAAGGCGAACTGGGCGGACAGGCGCAGGTGCGCGGCGTCTCGGGCGTGTGGAAGGATTTGACCGACAACGTCAATTTCATGGCGCGCAATCTGACCACCCAGGTGCGCGGTATCGTCAAGGTGGTGACGGCAGTCGCCAACGGCGACCTCAAGCAGAAGCTGTTCGTGGACGCGCGCGGCGAAGTGGCGGCGCTGGCCGAAACGATCAACAGCATGACCGACACGCTCAGTACTTTTGCCGAGCAGGTTAGCACGGTGGCTCGCGAAGTCGGCGTCGAAGGCAAACTGGGCGGTCAAGCCCGCGTGCCGGGCGTCGCCGGAACCTGGAAGGACTTGACCGACAACGTCAATTTCATGGCCTCCAACCTGACCACGCAGGTGCGCGGTATCGTCAAGGTGGTGACGGCGGTCGCCAATGGCGACCTGTCGCAAAAGCTGGTGGGGGTGGAAGCCAAGGGCGAAATCGCGGCGCTGGCCGATACCATCAACAGCATGACGGATACACTCGGCACCTTCGCCGATCAGGTCAGTACGGTGGCCCGCGAGGTCGGTATCGAGGGCAAGCTCGGCGGTCAGGCGAAGGTTCCTGGCGCGGCCGGCACCTGGCGCGGTTTGACCGACAACGTTAACCAGCTTGCAGGCAACCTGACTACCCAGGTGCGCGCAATTTCCGAAGTCGCGACCGCAGTCACCAATGGCGATTTGACTCGTTCGATCACGGTCGGCGCGGAAGGCGAAGTCGCGCAACTCAAAGACAATATCAACCAGATGATCATCAATCTGCGTGAAACCACGCAGAAGAACACCGAACAGGACTGGCTCAAAACCAACCTGGCGCGGTTTTCGAGCATGATGCAGGGCCAGAAGAACCTGGAGTCGGTCTCGCGCTTGATCATGTCCGAGCTGACGCCGCTGATCTCAGCGCATCACGGCGCTTTCTTCCTGATGGATGGCGACGGCGACCGGCCGACCTTGAAGCTGACCAACACCTACGCCTATCGCGAGCGCAAAGGGGTGCCTAATCAGTTTAAGTTAGGCGAGGGCCTGGTCGGACAGTGCGCGCTCGAAAAGAAGACCATCCTGCTGACGAAGGTGCCGGCGGACTACATCCAGATTAATTCGGGCCTCGGTGAGGCGTCCCCGGTTAATCTCGTCCTGATTCCAATTCTGTTCGAAGGTGAGGTGAAGGCGGTCATCGAACTGGCTTCGTTCCATCCGTTCAGCTTGATCCACCAGCTTTTCCTCGATCAACTCAGCGAGAGTATCGGCGTCGTGGTCAACATGATCATGGCGAATATGCGTACTGAACAGTTGCTCCAGCAATCGCAGGGCCTGACTCAGGAGTTGCAGAATCAATCGAAAGAGCTGACCGAGCAGCAGGACGCGTTGAAGAGCACCAACACCCGGCTGGAACGGCAGGCGCTCGAACTCGAGGAGAAAGCTCGCCTGCTCGAAGAGCAGAACACGAAGGTCGAAGAGAAAAATCGCGAAGTCGAACAGGCGCGGGTATCGCTGGAAGAAAAGGCGGAGCAGCTCGCGCTGGTATCGAAGTACAAGTCGGAGTTTCTCGCAAACATGTCGCATGAGCTGCGCACGCCGCTCAACAGCCTGCTGATCCTCGCCAAGGTTTTGAGCGAGAATGAAGAAGGAAACCTGAGTCCCAGGCAGCTTGAGTACGCCCGGACGATCAATGCCTCGGGTGCCGATCTGCTCAAATTGATCAACGAGGTGCTCGACCTGTCGAAGGTCGAGGCAGGCCGGATGGAAATCGAGCCGCGCAACATTTCGGTGGGCGATCTAGCTACATTTGTCGAGCGCAATTTCCGCGCGGTTGCCGCCCATCGGGAACTTGAGTTCACCACCGAAGTGGCCGAGAACGCGCCCGCGATCATCCGCACCGATCCGGAGCGCCTGCAGCAGGTGCTTAAGAACCTGCTCGACAATGCGTTCAAGTTCACGGAAAAAGGCGGCGTACATTTCCACATCGGAAGGAGCGAACAGCGCCTGTGGCTGGATGAATCCTCACTGGAGGATGCCGCTGAGGTATGCGCGATTTACGTTCGAGACACCGGGATTGGTATTCCGAAAGACAAACAGCAGGTGATATTTGAGGCTTTCCAGCAGGCCGATGGCACGACCAATCGAAAGTACGGCGGCACTGGATTGGGACTTTCCATCAGCCGGGAAATTACGCGTCTGCTCGGGGGCGAGATTCAGGTCGAAAGCAGCCCGGGCGAAGGCAGTACATTTACCGTTTATCTGCCGGTTCGGTTCACCCCGCCGGATCGACCGAACGATCGCGGACGGGCCTCCCGCAACTCGTCTTCAGCCGCCGGCGAGTTCCTCTATACTGCCGGCTCAGGCCGCCATGGATGGATCAACGAGGCATCTCATCCAGCGGACAAAGTGTTCGTGGTGGACGAAGAGGATAGCGGCAAGCTTTATCAGTTACCTGACGGATCCGCGGTGGCCAACAAGCGGGCTTTGGTGGTCGATGATGACATCCGCAATATTTTTGCGATTACCAGCCTTCTCGAACGGCATCGGATGAACGTGATTTATGCAGAAGACGGGCGCAATGGTATCAAGGCGCTACGCGACAATCCCAACGTGGATGTGGTGCTGATGGATATCATGATGCCGGAGATTGACGGATATGAGACCATCCGGATGATTCGCGAGGAGGAGCAGTGGAAAGATCTGCCGATCATCGCGGTCACCGCCCGCGCGCTTAAGGAAGATCGTGATCGATGTCTGAGCGCGGGCGCCTCGGATTACCTGGCGAAGCCAATCGATGAGCAGAAACTGATAGAATTGATCGCGACCTGGACGCATAGTCGTTCCCGCGCGGCCTGAAGGCCGGCGCAGCCGCATGGCTTTAATGCAAGATATGATGCGCAGAGTTCCAGAAACACGCGGATCGAGCGACCTTGGCCCGAGCAAGATCGGTCCGCGGGCGACCGCCCATATTCTGATGGTGGACGACCGGCCCGCCAATCTGCTCTCGCTGGTCGGAATCCTCGAACCGCTGGGCCAGATTCTGGTGCAGGCAAGCTCTGGCGAAGAGGCCTTGCGCCGGGTACTTGATCACGATTTCGCGGTTATCCTGATGGACTTGCGGATGCCGGGTCTCGACGGGATGAAGACCGCGCAGCTCATCAGGCAGCGCGAGCGATCGGCGCAGGTGCCGATCATTTTTCTTACCGCGGTGGCAATCGAAACCGCCGATATAATGCGGGCCTATCAGGAAGGCGCGGTCGATTTCCTGCTCAAGCCATTCGAGCCGGAGATTTTACGTTCCAAGGTGAAGGTCTTCGTCGACCTTTATCACAAAGAGGAAATGATCAAATTCCAGGCGGCGTTGCTCAGACAGCGCGATCGTCTGGAGTTTCAGCGCCGCGGCGAGATTCGTTTCAGGAATCTGCTCGATGCGATGCCGCTGTGCGTGCTGGGGCTGCGGCCCAATGGAATGGTCTACTACTGGAACCGCATGGTTGCCGAGTACCTTGGCAAGCCGGCGGGCGATGCGCCCGATTCTTCGCCGCTCGAAATTGTTTGTTTTGAGGATCGTGACCGGATCGGCGGACTGTGGCAGGCCGCGCTGATAACCGGGGAGCCACTCGAGACGCAGTTCAGAATGCGGCGCGAAATCGATGGCGCAAACCGATGGCATCTGTGCCGGATCGTGCCGCAACGCGCGGAAGAGGGCGGTATCGTTTCGTGGATTTGGGCCGCGACCGATATCGACGTTGAGCGTGAGGCGCGCTCCAGCGCCGAAACCGCCAACCGGATGAAGGATGAATTTCTCGCCACGGTTTCCCATGAACTACGCAATCCACTGAACGCGATCCTGGGCTGGACCAAAGTCCTGCGATCGGGAAAGCTGGATGAGGAAAAGACCGCGCAGGCGTTGAGCACAATCGAACGCAATGCGCAGAGTCAAACTGCATTGATCGAAGACCTGCTCGACGTATCGCGCGCGATCCAGGGTAAGCTGCATCTCAAGTTCACTACGGTCGACATGGTGCAGGTGGTTGAATCCGCTATTGCCACCTCACGTCCGAGCGCCGATGCAAAAGAGCTGGCGCTCGAAAGCACGCTCAGCGGGGATGCCTGCCAGATCAACGGCGATCCGGATCGCTTGCAGCAGGTGGTGGGCAATCTGCTATCCAACGCGATCAAGTTCACGCCGTCCGGCGGCAATGTTTCGATATCGCTGCGGCGCGCGGAGGCCGGGATCGAGCTGATAATTAGCGACACCGGCCAGGGTATCAGTCCAGAGTTGCTGCCTCATGTATTCGATCGATTCCGGCAGGGTGACTCCGGGCCAACTCGGTTTCATCAGGGTCTCGGTCTGGGACTGGCGATCTCGCGCCAACTGGTTGAATTGCATGAAGGTACGATTCACGCTGAGAGCGGCGGTCCCGGCAAGGGAGCAACCTTCACGGTGCAACTGCCGCTGCAGCGAATCGATACTGATAGCGGTGAGATCTTCGCGCCGAAATCTGGGGACGAGGTTTCTCTCCAGGGCATCAAGGTGCTGGTGATCGACGATGAAGCTGATACCCGCGAGGTGATGGTCGAGATTCTCACCGGGTATGGTGCGCAAGTGATTGCCGCCTCCTCTGCGCAGGAAGGCATTACGGCGGTGCGGACCTGCAAACCCGACGTCCTGATAAGTGACATTGGGATGCCCTTCGAGGACGGTTACTCCCTGATTCGAAAGATGCGCGAGCTCAGTCATGAAGAGGGCGGCCTGACGCCGGCCTGCGCGCTCACCGGATGGGGTACGGCTCAGGAAAGTGAACGGGCGCTGGCCGCGGGTTTCCAGGCTCATCTGAAAAAGCCGATTACGCCTGAGCGGCTGGCGACTGCGATTTACCAGCTTTCGAAAGGCGCTCACGCCGATCAGATTGGCGATCGCACAGTCTAACCACGCACCCGCACGGGCTTCGGCTGCCGCCGCATCCCAGGGCCTCGAACGCCAATACTTCCGCCATTGTTCCCGTTCCGCTGAATCTCGACTTCCTATAAAGCAAATGGAACGCAAGGTGAATCCAGCCTCACCTGCGGCAGACCCATGATCCCCGATGAATTTTGGTTGCATTTTTCGACATGAAGGAAGCGTGTGATATCGCGATCGTCGGAGCGGGTGCGGCGGGACTGGCGGCGGCGATCTTCGCCGGCGAAACTGCGCGAAAATCCGATCCGGAGGGAAGGCGGATTGTGGTGCTCGAATCGGCGTCAACCGTCGGCGCAAAAATCCTGATTTCCGGCGGCGGACGATGCAACGTCACTAACGCCGAGGTCAGCCCACGAGACTTCAATGGCGCGCGCAATCCGATTCGCAATATTCTGGCGGCCTTTGACCAGGCCGCGGCGTTGCGATGGTTCGAGTCGATGGGTGTGGCGCTCAAGCGCGAGGAGAACGGCAAGCTGTTCCCGGTGACGAATCGCGCTCGCAGCGTGCTTGACGCGCTGCTCGGCGGCTGCGCCCAGCGCGGCATCACAATCCGAACCGGATGCCGAGTGACCGAGGTGGTCACGAAAACGGCCGTGGATGCGGAAACCTCCAACGGTGGGTTTGTGGTGTATCACGCGCAAGGCCGGCTCGATGCAGGATGCGTGATTATGGCGACCGGCGGCCGATCGCTTCCACGTACCGGCAGCGATGGCAACGGATGGGAGATCGCGCGCCAGCTTGGGCATGACGTGACGGCTACGCATCAGGCGCTGGTTCCGCTCAAATTGGAAAGTCCTTTTCATGCTGCATTATCGGGGATTGCCGTAATCGTTGAATTGTCGGTGGTCGTGGATGGCAGGCTGGCCGATCGGCGGCGTGGCAGTATGCTGTGGACGCAGTTTGGGATCAGCGGTCCGGTGGTGATGGATGCGAGCCGGCATTGGATTGCGGCCCGTGCTCGATCCGATCGGGCGGGCGTGCGGATGATCTGCAATTTCTATCCGGGCGAGACTCGCGAGTCGGCTGAAGCCGCGTTTTTGCGCGCGGCCGCGGCTCATCCTCGGATGAGCCTGTCTAATCTGCTGGCGGCGCGGATGCCGGAGCGGCTCGCTGCGGCGCTGGTGAACTTTTGCGGAATCGACCCCGCAATCAACGCTGGTCAGCTTCCGCGCGAACTGCGCCGAGTGTTGATTAGCACCCTGACCGCTTTCGAATTGCCGCTGATCGGTGAGCGCGGATGGGACTTCGCTGAAGTGACGGCGGGCGGCGTGCCACTGGATCAGATTGACTATCGCACCATGGAGTCGCGTCGGAAGCCGGGTTTGTATCTGATCGGTGAAATGCTTGATTGCGACGGGCGTATCGGCGGCTTCAATTTTCAATGGGCGTGGGCCACAGGTTACCTGGCGGGCCGCGCCGCGGCGCACTCGAAACGATGCTGTCTTTGATCGAGCCGCGGTTGGACGCCGCCGGCTCTATTGGCTATAAGCGAAGCACTCTTCAAGGCGCCGGGGAAGGCAAGGCAGTAATGGGAGCTACCGCGAGAAAAGTTCAGAGCAAGTCAGTCGCCAGCCGTCAGTATGCGCCTTATCTAGAAGCTACCTGGGGAATCAAGAATCACTGGTATCCGGCGGCCTTCAGTAAGGAGTTACCCGAGCGCGGGACCAAGGGCGTGGCGATTGCGGGCCATGAAATCGTTTTGCGCCGCGCTCGCGGCAAGGTTTTCGCTCTCCAGGACCGCTGCACGCATCGATGGGTCAAAATGTCCGACAAGCCGTTGCGGGTGAGCGACGATCATATGACCTGCTGGTACCACGGCTTTTGTTACGGTCTCGAAGATGGCGTGCTGAAAACCATCGTCGGCGCCCCGTCCGATCCGCTTATCGGCAATGTCAGGATCCGCACTTATCCGGTGCGGGAAGTCAGCGGCATTATCTTCCTGTTTGTCGGCGACGAGGATTACCAGCCGATTCCGCCGCTCGAAACAGACCTGCCGATTCGGATTACCGACGTGCCGAACCCACCTGGATACCTTCTCGACCGCGAGGGTTACGTGCGCGGAATTCATCGCACCGCCAATTCCAACTGGCGGCTGGGGGTGGAGAACGGCTTCGATCCCGGCCATATCCTGATTCACTATGACAACATCATAATCGCCGCGACCGAGCGCAAGGTATTCCTCGGCGCGGAGCCAATCACTGCCGACGCGGTAAAGATGATCGATGAGCCCGACGGCCCCAAGGGCATCATGAACATGTACTACGATCAGACAGCCTATCGGCTGGTGCAGGAAAATCCGGTGGTAAAAATGAAGGTACACGGGCGAGTCGATTATCCGGCCCGCACCTCGATGTACCTGCCGGGTGTGCTGCTGGTCGAGAACTGGCCGATGCAGGACTGGGCGCAGTATGAATGGTACGTGCCCATCGACGATAAGCGCCACGAGTATTGGGAGGTGGTGGTCAAAACCTGCGCTAACGACGACGAGCGCGAGGAGGCGGAGTACCTGTACGAGAGCGCGATTGAAAAAATCGCGCTGCGCGATTTCAACGATCGCGACATTTTCGCTCGCGAGGCGATGCAACAGGTATACGGCACCGGCCTGGGATGGGACAAGGAAGTGCTGTGCTCGATGGACACCATAATCGTGGGCTGGCGCAAACTCGTGTCGCAGCATAATCGTGGCATCCAGGAACCGCCGGAGCGGGCGGAGTAGAATTGCGATTCGTTTCACCTTCCCACCGAAAGTTCAAAAGCGAATGGCGCTCGGCGGTTGATCGAGTCCGGATCGCCGCTCTTTCGAGTCGCTTTTTAATCCAGTCATGGAGTGCGGGATGAGTTTGAAAAGATTCGCCGTACTGGCGATGTCGGCGCTGATGTTTTTGGGTTTCGTCAGGAACGTGAGAGCGGTGGACAATCCGATCGCGCCGGGCACGGTGATCACCGCGCAGAACTGGCAGCAATACAAACAGTACATGCCGGAGGGGATGCAGTTGCTATTCGCCGGTACTTACTCGTGGAAAATGCCGGCAGATATACGAATTGAGGTTGGTCCCACCAGCGATTATCCGCTGCCGCAGGTGTACCGCGATAATACCGAAAAATACAGCCGTCAGGTGCAGCTCAAGCAGTTGCCGGACGGCGGTTACCAACTAACCGGCTATGTCGCGGGTTTGCCTTTTCCGAATCCCGGCGAGCCGCATAAAGGGTACAAAATTCTGGCCGATTCGTGGTACCGGTACACGCCTTATCTGTTCTGTGGCAATGAAGGCCATCTGTATCTGGTGACCGGCGGCGGTGAGAGCTCCGGTTTCAGAGTCGAGGAGGTTTTCAGACGGCTCGATCATATCAGCGATATCGATCAGCCCATCACTGACCCGCGTGCCGAAGGAATCGACTCCAGCCAATACGCAATGTTTCTCGAGCCCGAGCAATATAAGTACACGCAGATACTTACATTGTTCCTTGATAACAACTCCGAAGCCGATTACTTATATGTGCCGCAGCTACGGCGAGTGATTCGCCAATCGGCGAATCAGCGCTGCGCTCCGATCGCCAACAGCGATTTCACTTCTGACGATCTGCTGGGGTTCAATGGTGGCATCGCGCGCTTCCGAGCCCACTATCTGCGCGATCAATCTATCCTGGAGCTGGTCAATTCCGATCCCAAACTCTTTGGCGACAAAGCCAACTACTATTCAATTTCCTTTCCGAAACCGGTTTTAGGGAAATGGGAGGTGCGTCCGAACTATTTGATAGATGCGCGCCGTATCCCATCGAAGCAGGCCGGTTACTGTTACGGCAAGCAGATATTGTACGTCGATCAGCACTCGTACAACGTCTCCTGGAAGGAACTATACAGCCCGGATATGAAACGGGCGAAAATAGCCATGTCGGAAAAAATTGCCTTGCCGGTGCCCGGCGAAGGCATCCAGTTGTACAACGGCAACTCGATCGAAACCATGTGGGACATCAGCAACGACCATATGAGTCTTTTCGTTACCGCCGGACCAGACGGCAAGGGCGGACTGTCCGTGAATCAAAATTGCCGCAATGTGGACGGAATCAACTATGACGACGTGAAGCGTTACAGCACCGTGGGCGGCCTGACCCAGGTGATGCGTTAGGCGGGTTGGCGGCTAGCCGAACATTGCCGCGATATAGATCACACCGCCGGCCATAATCAGCAGCGCCGGATTGACATGACGCCATAGCAGCACGCCGAACACCGTGATCGCGATCGCCGCGCCCACCAGGTTGAACACCGCCAGCTTCGCGATCGCCACCGTGCCCGCCAGCATCAGTCCGATCGCCACCGGTGCCATCCCGCGCTGCACCGCCCTGCGCCATGGCGAGGCCGCGAAATGTACCCACAGGCGATTCGCGAACAGAGTCAGGATGCAATCGGGTAGGAAGAAGGCGAATCCGACCACGGCCGCGCCGAGAAATCCCGCCAGTTTGTATCCAATCAGCATCACCATCAGCATGTTCGGGCCGGGCGCCACCTGGCCGATACTGTAGATATCGCGGAACTGCTTGTTGCTCACCCAGTGGAACTGGTCCACCGTCATGTGCTGCATCTGCGGCAGCACTGCAGTGCCGCCGCCCACGGCCAGAATGGATAGCAAGGCGAAGACCCAGAACAGGGTAAACAGCTTCATCGGACTTAGTCGCGCAGCAATCCGCGACGTTTGTGAAAATGCGGATGGGGCAGTTTGACCTCGCGTTCCCCATGATGGCTGCCGGGACGATAGATCAGAACGGCGATGGTGCCGATCACGAGCAGCACCCATAACAGCGAAATATGAAATACGGTGACTGCCACGAAGGTTGCGCTCAGAATTGTAAGATCAAGCCAGTGCGTTAATTGCCGATGTCCGAGTTGGACAGTCACGGTGGTCAGCAGTCCGACTGCCGCGGCGGCGACGCCAATCAGAAACGCCGTAACGTAGGGGTTACGCCGCCGTTCTTCCCACACCACGCCGAGCGTCATCACTATCAGCATGCCGGGAATCAGGATGCCCGCGACCGCCACGGCGGCGCCCGCGACGCCGCGCAGCCGATCGCCGATGACCACGCTCAGGTTGACCGCATTGAGGCCCGGTAGCGTTTGACTCACCTCGAGCGCGTCAAGGAATTCGTCATCGTCCAGCCATTTTTCGCCACGCACGGTATATTCGCGCAAATATGCGACCACGCCGCCGCCAAAACTGATCCCGCCGGCCGTAAGAAAAGTTTTGAAAATTCGCGCGAGGCTCGGGCGTTCATCCGCTGATGCCGAGGCCCTGGCGGCGAGAGTCTCACTCATGATTATTGACGGGAATTTTGCCGAGGCGATAAACCAGCGAGGTTTTGGTGGTACCAAGTTGAACCCATTCCTCGGCCTCATGTTGAAGTTTTCTGAAAAATTCCTCAGACAGTTCGCGCGGCTTGCGGCGCAAATCCTCCAGCCGTTCAAATTTTAACTGGAAGCTGAATTCGCCGATCAGATCGGCTTTGGTGTGATGGTCGCGCCATACGGCGATATTTGATTTTGCAACGGTCTTGGAGTCGAACTCCAGCAGGCCTAGATTCGCGAGGGTTTCATCGACCACCGTGCCGTTGACCTCGCTCAGCTTGGTTTCGGCTTTTGCGCCGGCCCGCAGCAAGGCCGGGAACACCTGACAGATGGTCTCGAACCGCTGCGTCAGAATCAGATTGGGCGTATCCAGCTCGCATCCATGCGAATAGATCATGCGGATTCCGCCGATCTCATTCGGCAACGGCAGCAGCTCTTCCTTGAATTTCACAGTATTGACGCAGGGCAGCAGTGGGCGCACATCGACCCGCGCGACCGCATCGCGATCGGGACTGCGCAGCTTGAGCGTCAACTCGTAGTTCGGTTCCGGTCGTCCGTGACGGTAGAAGGTTCGCTTGCGCAGGATGAAGGCGTTGTTGTAGAGGCGAAACTTGGGCGTGTCGAGAAAGACAATTTCCCGCAGATGCAGTGAGACCGGCTTTTCCGGCTTGGTCATCGAAATCTTCAGGCTCTTGGCCGTCCGATGAACTATTTTCCAGAATTTATGGAATGAAGAGGGTTTCGAAAAAAGTTCAGCCTTGAGCAGGATCTTGCACTCGCGGTACTGAACGTCGTCCGCCCGCTCGAGTGGGACGGCGGCAATATCTGAATGTGCGTGTGGTAGTGTGGCGCTCATCTGGCTGGCGATACCCGTTCCTCCGCTACCCTCATCCGCGATCGTACGATCCAGCTCCGGCGAGGTGCATGCGCAAAACTTTTAACCTAGAACCGCCCGGTTTGCTATCCTGCGTGAGCGTTTCGCGATAGTTTCGGCGAACTGCGACAGCTTGCGGGATAACAGCAGCTTAGGGCGCGAGTTAAATGATCGTGCGATATGTGTAACCTTTGCTTGTGGCTCAGATCTGCCGCGTAAGCTGAAACAGATGGCGAATGATGCGTGGCGATAAACCATCTGGAGATTTCGGTCTTCAGTCGAAATCATACCGAGCAGTAGTTATTCTTTAACCGAACGGGGCGCGACAGCAAGCAGATCGGAGCGAACATGCGGGTTGGAATAGGGTTGCCCGGTGGCGTACCGGGAGTCGACGGCTCGATGGTGATCGAATGGGCTCGTAAAGCTGACGACAGCCCGTTTACCAGCCTCGCGGTGGTCGATCGCTACGTTTACGACTCGTATGAGGCGCTCACCTCACTGGCCGCCGCTGCCGCGGTGACCACCCGCGTCAAACTCGCGACCACGATCGTCATCGGTCCGCTGCGCAATACGGCGACGCTGGCAAAAACCGCCGCCACGGTCGATGCGCTGTCGGGTGGACGGCTGGTGCTGGGGATGGCGGTGGGGGCGCGCGAGGACGATTACCAGGCCGCCAACATCGACTATCGGCAGCGCGGAAAAATTTTCACTCAGCAACTGGCCGCGCTGCGCGGTCTGTGGGAGAGCGGCACTATCGGCCCGCGACCCGTGCGTAAAGGTGGTCCCGAAATTCTGGTCGGAGGTTTAAGCGATCAGGCCTATATGCGGGCGGCCCGTTACGCCGACGGATATGTGCATGGTGGCGGTCCTCCACGCGCTTTTGCCCGCGCCGCCGATCGCGCCCGCGCCGCGTGGCGCGATGCCGGCCGTCCCGGACTGCCGCAGCTATGGGGCCAGGGTTACTTCGCACTGGGCGAGGGCGCGGCCGCACGCGGTATCGCATATTTGAAGGACTACTACGCTTTCACCGGCCCTTTCGCCGACCGAATTGCCGCCGGTCTGTTGACCACCACCCAAAGCGTGATTCAGTACATAAGCGGATACGAGGAAGCCGGCTGTGGCGAGTTGGTGTTGTTACCCGCGATTGCGGAGCCGAGTCAATTCGACCGGCTGGCCGAAGTATGCCGCTCACTGTAGGACAGAAAAGGTAGCGATCCAGCGTGAAGATACTGGTTTTAGGCGGTGGACCGGGAGGTTTGTATAGCGCCGCGCTGCTCCGGAAGAACCATCCCGATTGGGATATCACCGTTGTCGAACGCAATCCGCACGATGCCACCTATGGATGGGGCGTGGTGTTTTCGGATCGCACGCTGTCCTCGTTTCGCGAGGCGGACTATCCGAGCTATCGTGATATCACCAATCAATTCGTGGTGTGGGACACGATCGAGGTGCGCTACCGCGGCGAGACTATCCGATGCGGTGGCAACGTGTTCGCTGGTATCTCACGCAAGCTCCTGCTGATGCTGCTGCAGAATCGATGCCGGGAGTTTGGCGTGAAGCTAAAGTTTCTCACCGAGATGCGCGAGCCGTCGGAACTGGATGGATACGACCTGGTGATCGCCTCCGACGGCGTCAACAGCTTCGTCCGCCGCACCTATGCCGAGGAATTCAAACCCTCTGTCACCTACGGGCAGACGCGCTTCGCATGGCTCGGCACGCGTAAAGTTTTCGATGCCTTCACCTTCTCGTTCCGGCGCAACGAGCATGGTCTGTTCCAGGCGCATATTTATCCCAACGACGGCCTCGCCAGCACCTTTATCGTCCAATGCGATCCGCAGACCTGGCGGCGCGCCGGCCTCGACCACGCCACCGAGGCGGAAACCGTGGCCTATTGCGAAAAGGTTTTCGCTGGCGATTTGAATGGCGAGCCCCTGCTGGCGAACAAATCCGACTGGATCGCCTTTCCGACCGTCAGCAACAAGACCTGGCGCTTTCGCAATATCGTGCTGATCGGCGATGCGGCCCATACCGCGGATTTCACGATTGGATCGGGCACCAAGATGGCGATGGAGGACGCGATCGCGCTGGCGAACGGGTTCGAGCGCTATGGCGGAAATATCGACGCCGCGCTGAACGATTTCGAGTTGGAACGCCGCCCGGCGATCGACGGAATCCAACGCGCGGCGGCTGAAAGCAATCGCTACTTCGAAACCACCACGCGCTATGAATATTTCGAGCCGATGCAGTTTGTGTACTACCTGCTGACGCGCAGCGGACGTATCTCGTATGACGAATTGCGCCGGCGCGATTCCTCGTTCGTGGATGCCATGGATCGATGGTTTTACGCTCGCACCAGCGGCGCCGGTCATCCGAACAAGCTAATCGTCGCGCCGTCCCCGATGCTCGCGCCGCTGAATTTGCGCGACCTGACGCTGCGCAATCGCGCCGTGATGCCGGCGCCCGCCAACTATGCCGCGCGCGACGGCATGCCGGACGAAGCCTACGCAGCACAGTTGGACGAACTGGCGCAAAGCGGTGCGTCGCTGATCGTCACCGATATTCTCGCGATCTCACCCGCGGCGCGGATCACGCCCGGATGCTCCGGGCTGTACCGGCCTGAGCAGGCCGCGATGTGGTCGCGCTTGACGAAACAGGTCCACGATCGGCAGGCGAAAATAGCCGCCCGGCTGGGCCATGCGGGACGCCGCGGCGCCACCCGTGCGCGGAATGAAGGGCTTGATCTGCCGTTGATCGGAGATGGATGGCCGCTGCTGTCGGCCTCGCCGATTTCGTTTATCCCCGGCGGCCCAGTTCCAAGAGAGATGGATCGCGCCGATATGGACCAGATCTGCGATCAGTTTGTGCGCGCGGCGCAGATGGCGGACGAGGCCGGCTTCGACCTGCTCGATCTGCATTTCGCGCACGGGTACCTGATCGCCAGTTTCATCTCGCCGCTTACAAATCGGCGGCGCGACAACTACGGCGGCGCGCTCGAAAACCGGCTGCGCTATCCGCTCGAAGTGCTGGAAGCTGTTCGCGGCGTGTGGCCGGAACGCAAGCCCTTAGGGGTGGCCTACTCGGCGACCGATTGGGCCAGAAACGGCCTGGAGCCGGAGGATGCAATCGCGATCGCGCGCGCAATGAAGGATCGCGGGGTCGATCTATTGGATGTGCTCGCGGGTCAGACGGTGCTCGAATCCCGACCGGTCTTCGGACCGTACTTTTTAACCGCCTTTAGCGATGTTATCCGTAACGAAGCGCATATCGCGACCATCACCGGCGGCGATATCACCAGCACCGATCAGGTGAACAATATCGTGGCGGCCGGGCGCGCCGACCTCTGCCTGATGGAGCCGCCGCGCCTTAATGCGCATTATCGTTATATTGGAACGGACACTGGTGCGATCGATGGACGAACCGGTTCTCAAGGGTAAGCACGCACTGGTAACCGGTGCGGGCCGTGGTATCGGACGGGCCTGCGCGATCGCTCTGGCGCAAGCCGGCGCCGCAGTTGCGATCGCCGCGCGCAGCCGTCCCGAACTTGAGACCCTGGCCGCCGAAATAAAAAGCCTCGGCGTGCGCACCTTGGTATGTCCGTGCGATGTCACCGACCGCGAGCAAGTCGAACGAATGGCATCGGCGGCGATCGCGGACTTCGGCACGCTCGAAATTCTGGTCAACAACGCCGGATCGGCCAAAAGCGTCGCGTTCCTGGACCATCCCGACGAGATTTGGCATCAGATGCTCGCCGTCAACCTGACCAGCACCTACTACGTTACCAAGGCGATCGCGCCTGCGATGGTCAAACAGCGCAACGGCCGTATCATCAATGTTGCCTCGACCGCATCGCATGTCGGCGCGCGCTACGTCGCGGCCTACACCGCCGCCAAGCATGGCGTGCTCGGATTGACTCGCGCGCTGGCGGTCGAGCTGGTTGGCCATGGGATCACAGTCAACGCGGTATGTCCCGGATATGTCGATACGCCGCTGACTCAGATCGCGGTCGCAAATATCGCCAAGGTTACCGGACGATCCATCGAAGAGGCGCGCAGGATGCTGGAGCAGAAAAGTCCGCAGGGACGGTTGATAACAGCCGCTGAAGTGGCGGCGGCGGTAGTCTTTTTAGCGCGCGATTCGAGTTTCGGAATTAATGGCCAAGCCATCAATATCGACGGCGGTGCAGTCCAGACCTGACACCGCCGTCTCAACTCCGATACTGGGCGCGACCAGCGAGATCACACCGCAGCGCCGCGGCAGTTTTTATCCGCCGCTAAATCTTGGCCGCGTCGGCCAATACCTCAGCGGAATGTTCCGCCGGGCTGACCTTCGGATACGCTACTGCGATCTTGCCTTGGCCATCGATCAGATAGCTAATCCGGCTGGCGTGTGATGCGGTCGCGTCGGCGCAGGCACCGTAGGCAACCCCAACTTTGCGCTCAGTATCGGACAGCAACCTGAAAGGGAAATTGAATTTCTTTGCGAATGCGGCATTAGCATCGACTGGGTCGAAGCTGATACCAAGAATCGTGATACCGCTCTTTTCGAAATCGCTATATTGGTCGCGGAACCCGCCACCTTCGCGAGTTCAGCCAGGGGTGTCGGCTTTTGGGTAAAACCACAGCAGAACTTTGTGACCACGCAATGATGACAGCGACAAGGACTTTCCCTCATCGGTCATCAGCGTGAAATCGGGTGCCTGTTCTCCAACTTTCAGCATACGATCAGCTTGTCATCCAAACCGCCAACAGGCAACTCCCGCGAGGTCGATCGCGTTGCGGGGTGACGCGATTTTTTGCCAAAAAACACCATCGATTGGGATGTTTGGCTGGTGGACGCTTCCTGCCATATGATTCCGTTTCGACGATCGCGTGCGTTAACTGGATCGCATCAGAGAAAACAGCTCAAAATTGAGCGCAGCCGGCTGGAGTTTCGATGGCATACGATTTTCTTTACGAAGTTGATCGGGGGGTGGCGACGATCACGCTTAATCGCCCGGCAGTGCTCAACGCTTTAACCTTCGGGATTTATGCTCAGCTACGCGACCTGTTCGCCGCGATGCAGCATGACGACGCGGTCAAGGCGGTTCTGATCACCGGCAAGGAACGGGCTTTCTGTTCCGGCGGCGACGTTGAAGAAATTATCGCTCCGCTGCTGACCTTCGATGCGCGGGGCCATCTGGAGTTCACCCGGATGACCGGTGCGGTGGTGCGCAATATGCGCGCGCTCGACAAGCCGATTATCGCGGCGATCAACGGGATGGCGGCGGGCGCGGGCGCGGTGATCGCACTGGCTGCCGATCTCAGGATTTTATCTGAAAAAGCCCGCTTCGCGTTCCTCTTCACCAAGGTGGGGCTGGCCGGCGCGGACATGGGCGCGGCCTACCTGCTGCCGAAGATAACGGGGATGGGGCGGGCGTTGGAGCTGCTGTTCTTCGGCGACACGATCGATGCCGCCACGGCCGAGCGCTATGGAATCGCGAACCGGGTGGTGCCGCCCGATCAACTGATGACGACCGCGGATAAATGGGCCCGGCGGTTGGCGCAAGGCCCGTCGATGGCGTTGTCAATCACCAAGCATCTGGTGAATAACGAATTGAACATGGATCTGTCCTCGGCGATCGAGAACGAAGCACAGGCGCAGGCGCTGCTGATGCGCGGTGAGGATTTCAAAATCTTTTACGAGGCCTTCAAGAATAAACAGGAGCCGAAGTGGATCGGCCGCTGACAGCCACCATTAAGGTTGAAAGTGGAAAAGCGACTGATCAATCCTGCCAGTCTGCCGCCCCCGCGCGGTTATAACAATGGAATTCTGGTCAGCGGCGGCAGGACTCTGTTCATGGCCGGGCAGGATGCCAGCGGAGCGGATGGCAAAATCGTCGCGCCGGGCGATCTAGTCGCGCAGTTCGAGCAGGTGATGCGCAACCTGACCGCCGTCGCCGAAGAGGCGGGCGGCAAGGCCGGCGATATCGTCAAACTTACGATTTTTGTCCGCAGCCGCGAGCAATATATCGCAAGGCTCAAAGAGCTGGGACGAATTTTCCGCGCCTGGTTCGGCGACTACTATCCGGCCATGGCGCTGTTCGAGGTCTCCGGTTTTTTTCAATCCGACGCTTTGATCGAGATCGAGGGAATTGCTGTCATCGCCGAGCAATGAGATGAACTGCCATGGCCGATAGCCCGTACTGGAATCCCAAGAACGAAACCATGCCGCGCGAGGATTTGCGGCGGCTCCAACTGCTCAAGCTGCGGCGCTTATGCGATTGGGCGTATGCGCGCACGCCGTTTCATCGGCGCCGCTTCGATGAGGCCGGATTCCATCCCGATCAACTGAAATCGCTCGACGACGCGCGGCGAATTCCAACCATGACGCGCGACGACTGGGTGCGGAGCCAGTCGGAGAAACCGTTGTGGGGTGATTTGATCGCGACCGACCCGATCAATGCGATTCGCTACCATCTGACCTCCGGCTCGACCGGCCGGCAGCCGCTGCGGGCGCTCGACAGCACCAAGGACTGGGAGTGGATTTCGGAAATGTGGTGCTACGGGTCGTGGGCCTTCGGCGTGCGTCCGGCCGATATAGTTTATTTCGCTTTTGGCTACGGATCGTTTATCGGCTTTTGGGGCGCGCATTACGCCTGTGAAAAGATCGGCGCGCTGGTGGTGCCCGGCGGCGCGCAATCGACCGAACGCCGCCTTGAGCAGATAATAGAGCTGGAGGTCACCACGATCTATTCGACTCCGACCTATGCGCTGCGGCTGTGGCAGGAAGCGGTTGCGATGGGCATCGATCTGACCAAGAGCAAAGTGAACAAGGTGATCGTTTCGGGCGAGCCCGCCGGATCGATCCCCGCGATGAAACGCCAGCTTGAGCACGGATGGGGCGCCAAGTGCGGCGATACCGCAGGGATGACCGAAATCGGCACCATCTTCACTTACGAATGCGCCGCGCAGCCGGGCGGCACGCATATCATCGAGGACAATATGTTCGAGGAGGTGATGAATCCGGCCACCGGCGAGCCTGCGAAATACGGCGAGCTCGGCGAGCGGATCGTAACCTCATTCGGACGCGGATTTATCCCGCTGATCAGGTATCGTAGCGGCGACATCGTGATGCGGGTGCCGCACAGCACCTGCCGCTGCGGGCGCAACAGCGACATCTACGATGGCGGCATCCGCGGCCGCTGGGACGATATGAAGCTGATTCGCGGCACCAATGTTTATCCGCGCGCGGTCGAGTCGATCATCCGGGAGCACGACTCGATCGACGAATTTCAGATTTACGTATGGCGCGACGAAAACAATATCCGCGACGAAATTACTATCCGGCTGGAGCTCAAGCCCGATCGTCTGGCGGATTGGGAACCGATCCGCGAACGGCTCGGCAAAGATCTGGCCGGCGCTCACGAAGGCTTACGCTTCAACCTCGAGCTGATGCCGCAGGACAGCCTGCCGCGCTATGAACTCAAGGCCAAACGGCTGATCGACGCGCGCCCCCAGGCCGGCGGACTGACTCAATAGGAAAAGATGTCGAACATATCTAACACGGCAACCGATCTGCTTGGACAATCGTTGACCGCCAACGAGGAGCAGTTGCTGGCCGCCTACCGGGAACTCAAACGGCTGGCGGCCATCTCCGATCTGCCTCCATGCGCGGCGCGTGCCGTGCGCAAGGCGCTGGCTTGCATGTGGCAGGCCGTCAACGATTTAGATCTTGAGTTCGAACAGCTTTATGACCTCGGAGTATAGCAGCGGGCGGCCGCTGAGCCGGCGATCAAAGCGGGGCGATTTCCCAAATAAAGTCTCAGCACTGGAGGTATGCCGATGCCAACTTTAAGCTACATGGAAGGTTCCCCGAAGATTGCCTATGAGCGCCAGGGCAGCGGGCCGCTGGTGGTCTTCATGCATGGTATCGGCGGCAATCGCGGCAATTGGACTGGACAGCTTGAACATTTCGGCCGCCGCTATTGCGCGGTCGCCTGGGATGCGCGCGGATATGGCGCCAGCGACGACTCGCCCGCCACGCTCAAGTTCACCGATTATGCCGATGACTTGCGCCGGCTGCTGGATCATCTCAAGGCCGCGAAGGCGCATGTGGTCGGGCTCTCGATGGGCGGGATGATCGCGCAGGACTTCTATGGACGCTATTCGGATCGGGTCGCCACCTTGAGTCTGGTCGACACCAATTCCGGTGTCGGCATGACCTCGGACGCTTTCAAGCAGGACTTTCTCGCGCGGCGACTGGAACCCTTGGAGCGCGGGCTGACTCCGGCGGATACCGCGATTGAGAATGCGAAGGCGCTGGTCTCGCCGCATACTCCGGATGAACTGGTGGCGAAGCTGCGCTCGTCGCTATCCGCGCTGCGGGTCGAGCCCTACAAGCAGGCGGTGCGCGCGATCATGACCACCAACTTCCTCAAGGTGCATCCGGCAATCAAGGTTCCGACGCTGGTAATCGTCGGCGCGGACGATCGCTTGACCACGCCGGCGCAGGCCGACGAACTGGCGAAGAATATATCTGGCGCGCAGAAGGTGGTGATCGATCGCGCGGGCCATCTGAGTAATCTGGAGCGTCCCGACGATTTCAACCGGGCGTTGGAAGCATTCCTCGATCGGCACGCGGCGCTGGCCTCGCGCATGGGGTGAAACTCCCGCCGTAATTTCCCTCCCCTTGTCCGAGGGGAGGGTTAGGAGAGGTCTCATCTTTTTGCGTTCGGTTGAGGTGGCCATTTTTCTGTCATTCTGAGCGCGGCGAAGAACCCCGGCTTTTCGAGCGTACGGCGTCCGCTGACGCGTCCCGAATAGCGGTAGTATCTCGATACGGGTTGTCGCGGGCCATCAGTTCGCGCCATCGGCGGTAGAAGGCGCGCTGGGTCAACTCGTCGGTGATCTGCGCAACAGTCTCGCCATGCTCGATTCGCTCGCGATGCAGTCCGCGATCGAACTCGATCCACTCGCGGCCCCGCACCCGCATTCCGAGCGAGCAGCGAATGAACATTTCGACATCGTCGGGCGCGCCGAGCGATCCCGGTCCGTAAAACGCTTCGTGCGATCGTAGCCGCGCCAGGTTCATCTGTTCCGGCACGCCTTTAAGCGTCGTCGGCTGCTGGTAGACCTGAGTTTCCATCACGCTAATCGGCGAAATGGTTCTTAGCTGAACTCCGATGATTAACAGATTGGGAAAGATCAACAGGTTCACATTCGCATTGGCGGTCACCTCGACCGCGCGTTCATAGCCCCAGGCTTTCACCAGTTGATCGAAGTAAGCTCCATCCACGGCCGGCTTGAGCCCATCGGAGGGCAGTTGAGTGGCGGGCTTTGCGTCCGCCGACCGGTTAGCTTTTCCATTTGTTGCCGGGTGGCTGACCAGCGCCGACATGTCGAGAATCCCGTGGCCGTTGCCGAGTGCGCGCGTCACGCACGGCGAAGTTGCGGTGAAGATATCCATCGCGCCTTCGGGCTGATTTTCCCAAAACGATCGATGAACAAAATTGGGATGGTAGCCATCGACCCCGTTCTCCATCTGAAATTTCCAGTTGCCCGGATAGGTGAACGAGTGGCCACCGGCGCGAGCTTCGATTTGCCCCAGCGGCGACAGATCGATGAATGCGTCTATGTACCGCCTGGCGCCGGCGAGATGATCGATCAGGTCGTCGCCTGCCGCCGCGAGGCTGGCGAACACCAGTCCGCGATAGATCTGCACGCGCGTCGCTTTGAGCAGGCCGCGCCGGCCTCGATCGAAATCGGGTCCGTAGGCCTCGGCATAGGGTACGCCGACCAGTTCCCCGCGATGATTGTAGGTCCAGCCGTGATACCAGCAGCGGAAGTTATTCGCCCGGCCGCGCGTCTGCTGGCATAGAGTGGCTCCCCGATGCGCGCAGCTATTCATCAGCACCTGCACGCTGCCGTTATCGTCGCGGGTGACGATCACCGGCTGCGTGCCGATCGTCATGGTGCGAAACTCGCCCGCTTCGGCCAACTCGCTTTCGTGGCAAAGGAAGACCCAGGTATGGCCGAAAATCCGATCCATCTCCGCTTCGAAAACATCCTGATCGGTATATACGCGGCGATTTACGCGATGTCCGTCGACGAGCTTCCCGATTTCAATCGCGATTGACATCCTGGGTTACCTCCGGCGCGCCGGGTTCGGATGCGAACTCCGGTAAGACGGGTTGATCTTAATCGCGATTGGAATGGATGGATAGTGCGCCAGCAGCCGGTTTTGTGGCATCGTACACGCCGGATGCGGAGTCTCGGTCGATCCTTGTCGATTGCAGACGAGGGCGATCGACACAGATCCGATTCAAGCTGGTGAACCGTTGGTTTCGCAGCCAGGCGATGCGCGCGAAGCAGGCGCGGGGAGATTTTGAATGGGGCGGCCGCGAGGCTCAGGAAAGAAAAAGCCATCGTATTGGAAGTGGTTGCGATCCCACTGGCGTCGGATTGGACTAGCTGCTTTCCTGCTGTTTTTCTTTGGCGCCGGCTTCTATCTGGCGCAACTCTATGGCGAAATTTCGCAGTTGATCGAAGAGCGCAGCGCCGGACTGACCTCGGCGATTTACTCGGCGCCCATGGTGATTAGCCAGGGTGACGACCTGGCGCGGATGCACATTCTCGACCGCCTGCGCTCCTTGAGCTATTCCGAGATGCCAAAGGTTGCGCGACCGGGGCAATATCAGCAACAGCCCGGCGCGATGACGATCTACTCCCGTAAATTTTCGATTGGCGCGCAACAGATGTCGGCCACGCTGGTCCGAATCAGTCTTTCCGGCAGCAAAGTGACCGGCGTGCATGATTACTTTGGCATGCCGCTGGAGCATGCGACGCTCGAGCCTGAAGTGATCGGACGGCTGTATCCCAACGCACCGGCTGAGCGAGTCGAGGTTCAGCTCGCCGACCTCAAGCCGTATCTGGTCCGCGGCCTGACCGATACCGAGGACCGCTATTTCTATTGGCATCCCGGTTTTGATCCGATTCGGATCGTCGAGGCCGCACTCAAAGACTGGCATTCCCATCGGCTGGCTCAAGGCGCCAGCACGATCACGCAGCAACTGGCCCGTACCTTCACGGGTGAGCGTACGCGCACCTTCCGCCGCAAATTCAAGGAACTGGCGGTGGCGCTGGTGATCGAGCTGAAGCTGTCGAAGAACGACATCCTCGAGCGCTACGTCAACGACGTTCCGATGGGTGAGTATGACGGCACGCCAATCTATGGAATGCCGCTGGCGGCGCGTTACTTTTTCAACAAAGACCTGGGCGAGGTGACTCCGGACCAGGCGGCGATTTTGATCGGCATGATCCAGGCGCCCACGATGTACGATCCGCGCCGCCATCCCGAAGCATGCCGGGCGCGCCGCGACGTGGTGCTGGGCGTGATGCGGCGCGCGGGCCTGATCGACGAAACAAGCTACACGCAGGCGCTCGCCGCACCGATCGCGATCGCGCAACTACCCGGCCTGCGCCGCGCGCCATATTTTACCGATTACGTCACCAGCCTGGTCCCGCGGATGCCGGGGTTTACCGGTTCCCTGCGCGGACTGCGAGTGTACACCACGCTTGATCCGGAGATGCAGGCCGAAGCGCAAAACGCGGTAACCGGCAATCTGGAGCATCTTGAGAAAATTCATTCGCGGTTGCGCCGCCGGATTCCGAAAAATCGGTTGGAAAGCTCGATGGTGGTGCTCGATGCGCATACCGGCGGGATCCGCACGATGGTCGGTGGACGCGACTATCAGGCGAGTCAGTTCAATCGCGCGGCGCAGGCCGAACGCCAGGTCGGGTCGGCCTTCAAACCGATCGTTTATCTAATCGCGCTCGATCCGTCGCGATCGCCACTGGCTCAGGACGTGACGCTGGCCTCGCTACTGCCCGACCGTCCGATGTCATTCGGCGGCTGGGCGCCCGTAAATTATGAACATACTTACCAGGGCACGGTGACGGTGGCGGAAGCGCTGGCGGAATCGCTCAACGTACCGACTGCTTATCTGGGCAGCCTGCTGGGCGCGCCGCGGATGGTGCGGACGGCGCATGAAATGGGTATTCCCGAACATATGCCGGCGGTGCTTCCGATCGCGATCGGCGCGGGCGAGACCACCCTGCTCAATCTGACTTCGGTCTATCAGGTGTTCGCGTCGGGAGGCATGGCGGATCCGCCATATGCGATTGAATCGATTATAGACGGCGCCGGACGTGTGATTTATCAGCATACCCCTGCGGCGCATCGGTTGATCGCGGCGGATGTCGCATATGTGATGACCGGCGCGCTCGAAGGCGTGATGCGTTACGGCACCGGCGTCGGCGCAACCCGGCTGGGAGTGGATTTTCCGGCGGCGGGCAAGACCGGCACCACCGAGGATTATCGCGATGCATACTTCGTCGGTTACACGCCGAATCTGGTATGCGGTGTATGGGTCGGATTCGACCAGCCGCAATCGCTGGGTATCCCGGGCGCCGATGCGGCCCTGCCGGCATGGGCTCGATTGATGTCGGCGGAATCATCGCGGGCGGCGGATTTCAAAATACCGCCGGGAATCACGTTCGCGACGATCGATCCGGCCACCGGTGGACTGGCTACCCCCGCATGCCCGAAAACCGCCAGGCTCCCATTTCTGTACGATACTCAGCCGACTGCCTATTGCGCGCTGCATAGCGGGGGCGGGATGGCTGGTCCAATAACGGCCGGCGCTGCCGGAACTACCAATTCGGGGACCAATGCGAACGCGGCGGGCGTCGCCAATCCACCCGGATCGCCGATGGCCGCGCCGACTCCCGAACACGGATTGTTTTCCGGCGTCGCGCATCTGTTTGGGTTTGGCCATTAGCCTGCTTTTCCGGCGTCCGGCTACTTTACGCAGAGCGGCGAAGAAGTCTGCTTGAAAGCGCTATCTGCGCTGCGGTTTTGCTAAGATAATCCCGCCAAAAAGTGGGGGAGCTCATGCTCTTTGTGTCGCACAACATTCTGGAAGATCTCGGACTGGTGCTATGTGTGGCCGCGGTTACAACCGTGGTTTTCCAGAAGATCCGGCAGCCGGTAGTGGTCGGTTACCTGGTGGCGGGCATGATTGTCGGACCTCATGTGGCGATCCCGTTGCTGGCCGATCATGGACGAATTGAGACGCTCTCCGAATTGGGCGTGATCCTCCTGATGTTCGCGCTCGGACTCGAGTTTAGCCTGCGCAAGTTGCTCAAGCTCGGTCCGACGGCCGGATTTGTCACCGCCTTGCAGGTCGCCCTGATGATTTGGCTGGGCTTCATGGTGGGCCGCGCGCTGGGCTGGTCGGAACTTGAAAGTATCTTCGGCGGTGCGCTGCTGTCGATTTCAAGCACCACGATCGTGGCGAAGGCCTATGGCGAGCAACCAGTACGCGAGCCGGTTCGCGTACTGGTTTTTGGGGTGTTGCTGACCGAGGATTTGGCGGCGGTGATGCTGCTGGCGGTGCTGACGGCATTGGCGTCGGGGGCCGGGCTGTCGACCACGATGATGACCAGGACGGTTGGGCAGTTGGTGCTGTTTCTGGCGCTCATGGTCGGTGGCGGGCTGCTGATCGTGCCGGGCGCGGTGCGCTGGATCGTGCGGCTGGGCCGGCCTGAAACCACGCTGGTCGCCAGTATCGGAGTGTGCTTCGCATTCGCGATCATTGCGGAGCGGGCGGGTTACTCGGTCGCGCTGGGTGCATTTTTGGCGGGATCGCTGGTGGCGGAGTCGGGTGCTCAACAATCGATCGAACACCTAATTACGCCGGTGCGCGACATGTTCGCGGCGGTGTTTTTCGTTTCGGTTGGCATGATGATCGACCCGGCGCAAATTTTGGCGCATTGGGGTGCGCTGGCGCTGCTGATTGGAGCGGTTATCGGCGGCAAGTTCGTGAGCGTGGCGATTGCCTCGTTGCTGGCCGGATCCGGCCCTCGCACGGCGGTTCAGGCCGCCATGAGTTTGACGCAAATCGGCGAATTCTCGTTTATCATCGCGGGGCTTGGGATCCGAACTAACGCGACGCGGGAATTTCTCTACACGCTGGCGGTGGCAGTTTCGGCCATCACCACTTTCACCACACCTTTCATGATCCGGGCCTCGGAGCCGGTTGCCGATTTTGTCGGGCGCCGTTTGATTTCCAACCGGCTGCGATCGATGCAGGTGATGTACGATGCGCTGATTCAACGCGCTCGCGGCGCGCGGCGGGATCGAGCCAGAGCCGTCCTACCGGTTGCGCTACTGCTGTCGGGCGCAATCGCGATCGCCGTAATATTGATTCTGAATGAGACTGATCCTTTCGATTTGACCGATATGGCGCAGCGGGCTTTTGGCGTGGGCCAGTTTCGCGCCGGGCTACTGGTCGATCTGGGGGCCTTGATGGTCTGCGTACCATTCGCCGCGGCGATGGCGATGGGAGCACACAAGCTCGCCCACGTTATCGCAGGCCGCGCATCGCGCAATAACGAAGGCGCTCCGGACATGACTGAAGCGCTGATCGGAGTGCTGCGCGCCGCCATCTTGTTCGCGGTGGTGACGCCGCTGTTGGCGTTCGTGCAGCCGTTTGTGGCGCCATTTGAAGGCATCGGCGCGATGGTGATCGGAATCGCGATAATGATAGTCGTCTCGGTGCGCGCTGGACACAGAGTTCAGTGGCAACTTGGAAAGCTGACCACGATGGTCGGGGGTGCGATCTCGTCCGGGCGCGCCACCAACAAGCGCGGCAAAGATATTCTTACGCCAATTCAGTTGAGCGCCGGTGCGCGAGCGATCGGAAAAACGCTGGCGGAACTCGATTTGGGCGGCGCAACCGGCGCGATTGCGGTGGCGATCGCGCGCGATGGAGACGGCGCGATCTTTCCCACCGGTCATGAGTTACTGCGTGAGAACGACGTAATCGAAGTGGCGGGGTCCGCTGAGAGGGTCGCTGCTGCCCGCATTTTATTGCTTCAGTAGTTTTATGCGGGTCATTGTTCAGGCCATCGAATGTGCGAATTTTTATTGAAATACTTCCCTATTGTTAAGCAAATAAAAAAATCACGGAGCTTTAATAGCGATCATGCCGCATCGTCCCGCCTCGCAGGCCTTAAGCCGCTTTACAGTGATCGATCTGACTCGCGTGCGCTCCGGTCCGACGGCGGTGCGCCAACTTGCCGATTGGGGTGCGAACGTAATCAAAGTTGAATTACCGGAGGAACTTGACGAGCGCGAAGGGATGGGCGGTCCGCGTGAAGGCTCGGATTTCCAGAATCTCCACCGCAATAAGCGCAGCATCACGTTGAATCTCAAGGAGCCTCGCGGCCGCGATCTGTTGATCAGGATGGTGGCGAAGGCGGACGTGGTGGTCGAGAACTTTCGGCCCGAGGTGAAGCATCGCCTCAAACTTGATTATCTGGCGCTGCGGGAAGTGAATCGCGCAATAGTGCTGGCCAGTATCTCGGGATTTGGCCAGGACGGGCCGTATCGCAATCGGCCGGGTTTCGATCAGGTGGCGCAAGGCATGGGCGGCCTGATGTCCGTCACCGGATTGCCGGGGCAGGGGCCGCTGCGCGTGGGGATACCCATCGCCGATCTGACGGCGGGGATTTTCTGCGCCTATGGAATTCTGACCGCATTGTTGGAACGCGAGGTTTCAGGCGAGGGACAATGGATACAAACCTCGTTGTTGCAGGCGCAAATCTTCATGCTCGATTTTCAGGCCGCGCGCTGGTTGATGGAGGGCGAAATCGCGGGACAGGCCGGCAATAATCATCCGACCAGTATGCCAACCGGAGTTTACCCAACCAGCGATGGCTATGTGAATATCGCTGCTACCGGCCAGCGAATCTGGGAGAAACTGGCGCACAGCGTGCAGATGCCCGAGCTGATCGACCACCCGGATTTTGCCACCGCCGCGAAGCGGTCCGCTAATCGCGACGCCCTCAATGATGTTCTCAGTCAGAAGTTGCGTACTCGTACCGGCAAAGAATGGGTCGATCTGTTCAACGCGGCAGGCGTGCCATGCGGCCCGATTTACACAATCGATCAGATGTTTGCCGATCCGCAGGTTCGCCATCTAGGTATGGCGCAAGCAGTTCAATCTCCGGCGCTGGGCAGGATTGAGCTCGTGGGCCAGCCATTCACTATGTCGCGTACACCGAGCACACTTACCGAAGCTCCGCCCGAACGCGGTGAGCATACTGAAGAAATACTCACTGAACTTGGCTTGGATAGAGATGAGATTCAGATGCTACGGCGAGACAAAGTAGTCTAATAGCTGCCCTTCAGTCGGATTTAAAGCGGACCGCTAAAGTTTGTTTCGCGACCACTTGCCTGGCGTGGATCGCGATACAAATAATCGATCATACGCAGTTAACAGTACGGCTGCCGCCAGCCGCCTTGTTTTCCAAGCTCATGGTGGATTGCTATGCCTGATTATCGCGGTCTTGCCGCCAAAGTGTTTCGTTTTGAATCGCGTGTGGTGCTTTGGACGCTGGCTGGGATAGCGGCGCTTATCGTACTTGTTTTTATCGCCTCCTTTTTTCTCGATCCGATACTAACCCCGCGCATGCAGCGTGCGATGAATCAGAATCTTAAGGGCTATCGAGCCACCCTTGGTAATGCTCATCTGACGCTCTTTGACGGAACCCTGACCTTGCGCGACCTTGTAATTAGACAGGAGGCGCATCCGCGGCCTCCGGTGGCGCAAATTAAAACCACCGTTGCGAGTATCGAGTGGCTCGGATTGTTTACTGGCCATGTGGTGGCTGATTTCACTTTTGAGCAGCCGCGGCTGCGCTACGATCTTTCTCAGTTCAGTACCGAGGTGCACTCGAAAGTGCCTATTCAGCATAAGGGCTGGCAACAGGCGCTCCTCGCCGTATATCCATTCAAGATCAATCGATTCGACATTGAGCACGGCGACATCGTGTATATCGACACTGATCCTCAGCGCCCCTTACATCTGGTAAACCTCAACCTGAGCGCCCGAAACATTCGGAATATCTACTCGCCCAATCGCGTTTATCCCTCCGACTTCCACGCGTCCGCAGGTCTGGACGGGCAGGGTAGGATGGCACTCGACGGCAAAGGAAATTTCATGGCCACGCCGTTTCCTGGAGTGCTTACAGAGTATCGAATCAGTCATGCTCCACTGAGTATGTTCGATCCTGAGATGAAGCACGTGAACCTGACTTTTCACGGTGGAATCCTTGATAGTAAGGGCAGGGTCGAATACTCACCCAAAATTGAACGGGTGAATATCAACTATGTCACAATCGATGGAGTCAATTGCGGCTATGTACATATTCCGCAGACGGCCGCTAAAGAATCGAGACGGGTGTCGAAGGTAGGACACGAGGTGAGAAAACAAAACAATCGCGCGGGAGTGCAGTTAACGATGCAGAAACTGCTCATCGAACATGGCGAATTTGCTTATACCGATAAAGCCGCATCGCCTGCTTACAAGCTGTTTGTGTCCCGCATGACGTTGAAAGTGTCTAACCTATCGAATCACTTTGAACACGGGCCGGCCAAGGTCAATTTGACGGGCAAGTTCATGGGCAGCGGTAATATCCACGTCGATGGTGTCTTCCTGCCCGAGACCAGCGGTCCCGACTTCACAACTAAAATTGCGATCGAGGATACCGACCTGCCTTCCATGAATGATTTGTTGCGTGCATATGGCAAGCTTGAAGTAGCTGCGGGCCAATTTTCCATGTATTCGCAGATGGGCGTAAAAAACAATGAAATCAATGGTTACGTGAAGCCGATGTTTTCGGGCCTGAAGGTTTATTCATCGAAACAGGAGAAAGGCAAAAGTATTACACACAAAGCTTATGAGGCCACCGTCCAGGGGGTATCGGATATCCTCAAGAATTCGGACACGAAAAAGGTCGCTACGCAAACCAGGTTAGAGGGTAAACTGTCGAGTCCAAGCCCCCATACCTGGCAAGCGGTAGTCGAGTTGATCCGCAATGCCTTCATACAGGCAATTTTGCCCGGCTTCGACAGGAAGGTACAAACGGCTAACGGATAGGAATCGGTGGAGTGACTAATACTGGCTGTGCTTTGTGTCGAACTGAATAGCAAACCGGTTGCCCGGCTGGATCGAAAGATGATAGTTAAATTCGGCTTTGTTGTTGAAGGCGAATTCAACTTACGAGGGGAAACACCAGATGCCACGGACTTCTGAAAGCCAATTTACTTCGGCTTTCGACCAATTGCAGAAGCAAGCGCGCGAATTGTTGGCCGAATTACGCAATGAGATTCGGTCGCGAGAGATCGATCTTGAACGTTTAAAAAAAGAGGAATCGAAACTGTTAGCGCTGGCCGGTCAGCGCGGCAATAATGGCGCTCCTGCCGGTAGCAACGGCATTCATCGCGGAGGACGCATTAACTGGAACAGCATCCTGGAGCAGATGCCGAAGCAGTTCAAAGCTTCCGACGTTCGCGGCATTCGCAGCTTGAAAGATAAACGCTCGTCAGAAATATTTGCCGCCATTACGCGATGGATCGAAGCAGGCGCGGTCAAGCGCAAGGATCGCGGCCTCTACGAACGGGCTAAATAATCCCGTTAGTTTTTGACTTTTCCAGAAATCGAAATTTGTTTACTGAGCCGGCGCGGTGGTGCGCCGGCTCAGTTGGCCGAAAGCGCCGATGCGGCAGCGATTATTTCGAGAATCGCACCCCGCTTATTTCCGGCCGCCGGTTTTGCGTTTTCTGGCGCGGCTCCCGGCGCCGCTCTTGGTCCGGCTTTGAGTCGTACGACTTCGGGCGCTCTTCTTCGACCGCGTGCTGCGGCTTTTGGCCGTGTTGGAGTGTTTCGATCCGCCGCCGGTGCTGCGCGTTTTGTCCGGCGGTGATGGGAGCTTGACTCCGGCACGCCGCGCCTTTGAAAGTCCGATCGCGATCGCCTGCTTGCGGTTTTTGACCGGATGCTTACCGCTCTTGGCGTGATCCATTTCCTCGCGGACGAATTCTCCCGCCTGCGTGGTGGCGGCCTTGCCGCGTTTCTTGTCCATGCGGGCGCGTTCAAGAGTGCGTTTTTCTGGCATCGTCAACCTCAAGCCAAATCGTGGACCGCAGCAAAAAGAATTGCTCGGTCCTGGACTCGGCGTTCCTTAATTGCGACGAATCTGCCGGCGGCGTAGTCATCACCAGCGGCAGCAGTTCATCGCTTCTCCATAATTCATTAAACGAGAGGCAACCGAGCGAGGCAACTGACAATACAAGATTGATCGGTCCTCGATTCGATTCGATACTCAGTTGCATTTTTCGAATGGGACGTAGAAGCCGGCAGCCGTCACTACCTTGTTTTCAAAAGGTTCAGATTGTGAATGAAGCTCGACTCGAAGCGTTGCTCTTCCCGATTCGGATAGAGCAGCGCTAAAGTTGGCGTCGAAAAACGGAGGCGCAGATGCCATTCGCGAAAATTAACGGAGTCGAGTTGTACTATGAAGTTCATGGCGAGGGACCGGCGCTGGTGTTCGCCCATGGCGCCGGCGGTAATCATCTGAGCTGGTGGCAACAGGTGCCGGTGTTCGCCACACAGTTTCGATGCGTGACCTTCGACCATCGTGGATTTGGCTTTTCGCACGAGGTGGCTAATGGGGCGGGGCCGAACGCCTTCATCGATGATTTGCGCGGTCTGCTGGACCATCTGCAGATTGATCGCGCGATGCTGGTCGCTCAATCGATGGGTGGATGGACTTCGCTCGGCCTGGCGTGCGCCGCGCCCGATCGGGTCGCGGCGCTTGCGCTGTGCGACACGATGGCGGGTATGGACGATCCGGAAGTGATCGCTGAGATGCAGGCGCATGGCGCGCCGCGCGGCGGTCTGGCCGAAGTACTGAAGCGGGTTTATGCGCTCGATTTTCCGGCGCGGGAGCCCGCCAAGGCATTCCTTTATCAACAGATATCGGCGCTCAATCTGCACGTGCCTCCGGATCTGGTGCCGCGGATGATGCGGCTGCGGCATCGAATCGAGCCCGTAATCGAAAAGCGTATTCCAACCATGATTCTGGTTGGCGAGCAGGATGCGTTAACCACGCCAAAGCTGATGGAACTGATGGCGCGCAGCATCCCGCATTCTCGATTCGTGAAGATTCCGGGTGCGGGCCATTCGGTATACTTCGAGCGGCCCGAAGAGTTCAATCGCGCGCTGGCGGACTTTATAGCGGGGCAATAGACAAATTCCCGCCTGCGTCCCTGCACCGATATGGCTTGACATCGCGATTTGCGGAGTCTAAATCTCGCGCCACCGCGGTGCCGGTCTGATACGATTTCCAACTGGACGGTATGAATTTGGAAAAGTTGAATGTGCGTGGAGTTGAGGTGCAGTTCGTGCGCGAGGGCGGCGGGCGGCCGCTGCTGTTGCTCGATTCGGGGTTCAGCTTTGAGCACGATTTCGTCTCGCGTCTGGCGCGGCATTTTGACGTAATCGCGCCCTCACATCCAGGCTTCATGGGTTCGCCACGACCCGGCGACATCGACAGTATCGATGACCTTGCTTATCTCTACCTGGATATGATGAGGCAGCTCGGGCTGCGCGAGGTTACGCTCGCGGGATTTTCGATGGGTGGCTGGATTGCCGCGGAAATCGCTATCAGGAGTAGCGATCGGCTCTCGCAGCTCGTTTTGGTGGATTCGTTTGGCATCAAGGTGAGCGACCGTGAAACCCCCGACATTGCCGATATGTTCGCCATCGGTGAAGAAGATCTGATGCGGCTGCTGTTTCACGAGCCGCAGAAGTTCAAGATCGACATGAACGGGCTTTCCGAGGAACGGTTGGCGATCGTCGCTCAGAACCGTGCGGCGTTGGCGCTGTTTAACTGGGAGCCGTACGCGCACAATCCCAAGCTGCTGAACTGGCTCGGGCGCATCGATATCCCAACCCTGGTGGTATGGGGACAAAACGACGGCCTGGTCAAAGCGGATTACGGCCGTAAATTTGCCGCGGCTATTCCCGGCGCTAAATTCGAGACCATCGCGAACTGCGGACATCTTCCGCATCTCGAGTGCCCTGAAATCCTGCTGCAGCACGTAACCACTTTTGCCGCGAAAGCCCGCAACCGCTAGCCAAGTGCAGAAATGAAAGCTTATTTTTTCAGTGAATGCGCCTATCCTTATTTACCCGATGACTATGACTCCATTCGCGTAAAGCTGCCGAATCGGATTTACGATCCGGAAAAAGGCGCGCGCCTGTACAACGACTATATCGATGAATGGGTGGCCGCCGATGAATTGGGGTTCGATCTGATGCTCAACGAGCATCATCAGACCGCCACCTGTATGAATTCCGCGGTGCCCCTGACCGCCGCGATCCTGGCTCGCGTCACCAAGCGCGGCCGGATTCTGATTCTCGGCAATCCGATTGCAAACCGCCGCGAACCGGTGCGGGTGGCGGAAGAGATGGCGATCATCGACAACATTTCGTATGGGCGTCTCGATGTGGGTTTTGTGCGGGGCGTGCCTTACGAAATATCGGCCATGAACAGCCGTCCGGTGGATATGCAGGATCGATTCTGGGAAGCGTTCGATCTAATCAATAAGGCCTGGACCTCGCACGATGGCCCGTTCTACTGGGAAGGCAAATATTTCCGCCATCGCCAGGTCAACATCTGGCCGCGTCCATTGCAGCAACCGCATCCGCCGGTCTGGATCACCAGCACCAGTCCGGAGGGCGCGCCGAAGGTGGCCGAGCGCGGAAGTGTGGTGGCGACGTTTCTTACTGGTTTCGAGCAGACGCGGGCGGTCTTCGATGCTTACCGCAAGCGGCGCACGGAACTCGATCAGGACACGCCGCTCGATCGGCTCGCGTACGCGGCGCTCCTCTATACCGGAGACACCGAAGCGGAGGGCGTGCGGGTCGGCGAAAAGCTGCTCTGGTATCTGAACTCCAACCGCGTGCCGATGCAGTTCGTCAATCCGCCGGGCTATCATTCGACCTCGACCGTGATGAAAATCCTCAAGGGCTCCGGTCCGTTCGCCGCCTTCGGCCGCAACACCACGGCTGAGCAGGAATTGAAAAAGGCGGTGTTGATCGCCGGGAATCCGGACTCGGTCTACCGGCAGATCAAGGCGCTGTACGATCACGTCGGGGGATTCGGCAATCTGCTGATAATGGGACAGGCCGGATTCGTCACGCCGGACGAAACAATCAAAGGATTAACGCTGTTCGCTCGCGAAGTGTACCCGCGGCTGAAGGAACTTTAAGGCGATAAAAAAGGCGCTCCGGCGATTGATCGCCAGAGCGCCTTTGGTCAGCCGGCAATGAAATCGTAACCGCGGTTAGACCAGTTCGAATTCCGTCCATTCGTTGCGCGCCTGGTAAAATCCTTTGCGAAAGTCCTCGTCGTTCTCGAAGGTGGCGCGCGGCAGATGCTTGAGCCGCAACTGTACCTTGAGCGGACGTACATCGAAGGGGTAGGGCGAGAACGCCACGCGCGTCTTACTCTCGGGTTTCATGATCATTTTGACGCCCCGGTCACCATTGGCGGAATATTTTTGCGGCACCGGATCGACAAAATCGTCGCATACGTCCTGACAGCAGAAATAGAGACCGAGCAGGTCCCACACCTGCATCAGTCGATAGTTGGTCCTCAGTTCCTTTTCGTCGAAGGACTTTTTCTGCTGTTCCTGCCACTGCTCGTTGTCGCTGGTGAATTTGGCGACATCCGGCGGCGGGTTGCTCAGATTGAATGCGGTTGGATGATCGATCGCGCCATAGCGGCCCCGCCACAGTCCCGTCCGATGCATGCAGATAATGAGCGCGGAATAGGGATCGATCTCGTTCATCCAATCGACCACCCAGCGATAGGAATTAAGCTGGGATTTTTGCAGGCCGACCTGCATGAAGCTCAAAGGCTTGCCGGTTTTGGGATCGGCGCCGGGCGTAGTTTCATACGGCAGCCATCCGAAGTCATGATAGATTGCGGCCCGCACTACCGACTCGTACGGACGCGGAGCATCGAATTCCGAGTTGCCCCAATGCGAAGCGAGTTGTCCGACCAGTTGCGAGTGATCGGTCTGGTTAACCATCACAATCTCGCCGTTGTGTTCGCCACGAATGATCATGATCGTTCTCCTTCTGCAGGCCGCTCAGGTTTGCGATCGGCGCAGGCGATTCGCGTCTTCATTGCGCTACATAGCCGCCGTCGACCGGTAAAATCGCACCAATCACGAAGCGCGCCGCATCCGAGCACAGCCATACGATGGCCTCGGCAATTTCCTCGGCGCTGCCCCATCGCGCGATCGGGAGCCGTCCCAGGATCGCCTCTGGAATCGACGGGTCGTCCTTGATCGCCGCTTCGGAAAGCGCAGTTAACGTCGGGCCGGGACATACCGCGTTAACTCTGATTCCGCGCGGTGCCACTTCGATCGCGGCGGTTTTCGTCAACCCTGCTACCCCATGCTTGCTTGCCGAATAAGCGGGCATATGCTGGGAGCCCACCAGCGCGAAATTCGATCCGGTATTGACTATAGCCCCTTTGCCGTGACGCAACATCTCGCGCAGTTCATATTGGAGACAGAGAAAAACGCCTTTAAGATTGACCGCGATGATCCGATCCCAGTTCTCCTCGCTGCATTCCACGGTCGGAACGATCTCGCCCTGGATGCCGGCATTGTTGACCGCGCAATCGAGTCCGCCGAAGGTTTTCACCGCGAACGCCACCATGGCCTCGACTTCAGCAGCGCGGGATACCTCGAGACGGTATGGTACTGCCTCAGCGCCGGCTTTCGCCATCATCGAACAGGTTTGTTCGCTATTGGCGGCATTGAGGTCGGCCACCACCACTTTGGCGCCCGCGGCCCCAAGCTTGATCGCGGCGGCGCGGCCGATTCCCGATCCGCCACCGGTCACAATCGCAACTTTACCTTTGAATTCAGAATTTGACATGGAGATCCAGTTACCCCAGACCGCTTTAAGCCTGCGATGTTGCGATGTCAAGAAAGGGCATTCGCGGATTTGCCGAGTAATGGTGCTTGACAGGCTCGCGACTGCGCTTATCATCGGCTTGCGAAGAATGATTAAGCTTACCTGCCATAAACACTACGCTTGTTGGCAGCATTGATCGCGGAGACAGAATGATTTTACGGAGTGTCGGAGAGTGAGTTCCGACGGTTTGAGGTCTGCGGCTTCGCGTTCCGGCGCGAGCCAACCGCCCGAGGGGGCACAAGCACGATGGTGGGTTCCGCGGTGGCTTAACCGTGACGTAACCTTTTTATTGATTCTTCAGGGGCTGCTCAGCCTCACAATCGGCTATCTGCCGATTATCGTTCCGTTGTACCTGATCGCGATCGGATATGGCGCGGTGCAGTTGGGCCTGTTGATTACGGCGGTATCGTTCTGCGCAGCATTGTTCGCTGTCATTTCCGGGGTTGCCTCCGATCGCCTTGGGCGCAAAACGGTAATCATAGCCTCCTCGTTGCTGATGGCGTTCGGGACGGTGGTTTTTTCGCAAGTTACCAGTCTTTACCTGCTGCTGATCTTCGGTGGAATTTCGATGATCAGCCCACAGGGTGGTAGCGGCAGTGGGGCAGGGATCGGCCCATATTACCCGGCCGTGCAGGCGTTGCTGTCAGCGCATGTTGACGATCACGATCGGACCACGGCGCTTTCCTCGATCTTGCTGGTATGTGGAATTATCGGCGCGGCTGGTTCCTTGATCGCCAAGCTTCCCGAACTGCTGCATCATCTTGCGGGGATGCCGATGATCGCGGGCTATCGGGCGGTTTTCATAGTCACGGCCGCAATTAATGTGATGATCGCGGTCCTGACCCTGCCGGTCGGCGAACAACGTCACCCAGGCACGCGCGAGGGTTCGCCACCATCGAACGACGAGGCGGAAGCTGACCCCGGCCACAAGCGGTTAGGCTTGTCGCACGACACTTGGGCGATTGTGTGGCGTTTCATGCTGGTAAACTGGACCAACGGATTGGCGGTCGGGATGCTGGGGCCGTTCGTCACCTACTGGTTTTACCGCCAATGGGGCACCACCGCCGATCAACTCGGATCGCTGTTCTTCATTATCAACTTGATTGTGATACCGCCGCTGTACGCGGCAGGGCCATTGGCGCGGCGCTTTGGTACGGTCAATGTGGTCGCCTGGTCGCGCGCGATTTCGACCGTTTTCCTGGCGTTAGTGCCGCTGATGCCGACCCTCGTCCTGGCCTACGCGGCGTTTCTTGGACGGCAACTGACCAATGCGATGTCGGTGCCGATCCGGCAGTCCTACATCATGGGTGTGGTGCGTCCCTCGGAACGGGCGGCTGCCAGCGGAATCGCTAATCTGCCGATCCAGGTGGGACTGACAATGAGTTCATTATCTGCGGGTTTTCTAATGCAGCTTGCGCTCACCATCCCCATGGAGGTGTCGGCCGCATTTCAGGTGGTGAATACGGCCATATACTGGTGGTTCTTTCGTTCCTTGCCGCCGGTTGAAGAGCGCGCGAGCGAAACACGAAGCGCCCGCTAAGGCCGGCTCATTGGTTGAGAACCTTTTCAACCTCCGGACACGAAACATGGGCTGAGCGGAGCTTGGTTCCCAGTTCCGTCATCTCCATGCCGTGGCCGGTCATCTGATGACACTGGGTGCATCCGAATTCGTGGAAATCATGCACCTGCGCCTGATCGTTGGAGGTCCAGCGCTCCTGCGGCAGGCTGGTGAGCTTGGTCATCTGAGTCAGCAAATCGACGCAGCCTAACGATCGACTTTTGATCTCGATTCCGCGAGGTGTGTACCCAAACTGCCCTTTTTTGCTGAGCGTGTGGCAAGAGGCGCAATTGTGATCCTTGAATACTTTGGCTGCCAGTCGATGCTGGGCGGGAACTGTGGTTTCAGCAGCCCGAGCAGGCGCCAACGACAGCCCGCTTACGATCAAGCCGATGAGAACAGCGATCAGCAGACGCAAGCATCGGAGTTTTGGGCGATCTGAACTCAGGATTAAGACGGCAGGCGGCGTTATCATCGCGGGTGCGCTCCTTATTATAAGGCAGATGAAAAATAGCTGGCCGAAGCTCCCGAGTGAAGCCCGACCGTTTTTGGGCAGAGTGATCCGGCTTCGTCAGACCGCATTTTTTTGCAGTATTTACATCCCGTATTAGCGCAAAGCGCTGCCATATTTTGGTTTTTTTCGAAATAAACGCGTTAGTAGCTCGTAAAAATCGTGGTGCGGCAATTGCATCCTACCACCGCAGCGGACCTACACCTCATAAACAGATGCCCGTGGAAGGGAATGGAAGCCGTAACAACGGAGCTTGGTCTATTACATTTATGATTAAACTGTTTACCCTTTTAATTGCCGTTTCGATGCTGTCTGGGTGCTGCGAGTTGTTTGGAATCTGTACCTCCGTGGCGGTGCATAGCGCTATCGATTCGCCTCAGGAATATGCGCAGAATCAAACCGCACAGATCGCCTCGGCCACTGCTGCCAGCTCCACTAATGGCTGTGCTGCCAGAGGAAATTAAATAGATTCAGGGACCCGCCGGAGTTCAGCTCGAAAGCTCTTACTAGCCAGCCTCCCGGGATTCTTCGCGGCGCTCAGAATGATCGACAGGAGGGCGGGCCGAGGCAGGTCGGGAATAGTTCAGGCGCCCCAGTAGCGGACCCGGCCCACGTCAACGTGAACAAAGTTTGCGCGCGGATAGTAACCAACTCCGCCCCGGCGCAATGCGGAAGCTGATCGATGGACGTTAGCTAGATGGCGCCCCGGCACGCGAATATCGGCCGCCATCCCATACATATGCAGGCTGTTCACGGCGACTGCTTCGCTGTGCAGGCGCAAGGCCGCATTGGTGGCAGGTGATCTATAGCCCGAGATCAGATCGAATGGCGCGGTCGTGTCCAACTGATAATGCAGCGCGTAAAGCAGGTCGAGCAAGCGCGGATCAGTCTGAACCTCCAGATTCAGATGAAAATCACGCATAACATAGTTGATCGCCTGCACGCCTTCGGGAACGTATTGATCGTCCGACCAGTAAGTTGCCCGCACCGACTCACCGGTATGCAGATTGTAGAAGGAAAGCGCGCGATCACGCTGCCAAAAAGACGATGCGATCGCGTGTCCCGGTATCAACCATCCGCTTAGCGCGGTAGCCCCCAGTACGATAAAGCGGCGGCGGCTGACCCTGACCGACGGGATTCGAGGCGTCGTTTCCTCCGCGGTAATCATCGTAAGGTATTCTGGGCACTCTCACTTTCCGAATCAACCTCCCGCGCGATCCCCTCGGCGGTGCCTATCACCTGATCCGCGCGCGTCCAATCGATCTCATCTTTTCCAAGCATGATCCAAGCATCACATGTGCCACTCGGGCACCAAAAACCGCTACAATTATCGCGAAACCGTGGCCGCACTTAATAAAAAATCCGTCGAACACCGGAGCTCGGCGATAAGTGGCGTGCGATTGGTGGCGATCGAGGGTTCTGCGCCGCGCGAACATGCATTATTCGGTGGCGTGACGCGGATCGGGAGTGCGGCGGAAAACGATATCGTTATCGCCGACGCGAGCGTTTCGCGAAGCCATGCCAAAATCCATCACCGGCGCGGGACTTACCAGATACAGGATCTCGGCTCGACCAACGGCACTTACGTAAACGGGCGCAAAATCGCGAAACATACGCTCGTTAGCGGTGACGAACTCAGGTTCGGCCAGGTGCGGTTCGTAGTGGTCGACTCAACTGCCGCGCGATTCAGGCGGCGCATCCTTTTCCGCACCTGGATCGAAATTATGGTGGTGCTGTTTGCGATCGGGTTCGGCGTAACCGACTACTTATTGGTTACTGAAAGCCCTTCGGTATCCCCTGTCTCCTCTACTCCGGTGGCGAACTCCCACCCGGTCAAATTGCCGATCGCTCCGGATCGAATCGCAGCGCCGGTGAGTAAGGTCGTTCGGATTAGTGTGCGGCCGCCCGATGCCGGTCCGATGCCAGGATGGCTTGCGCGCGTAAATCAGTATCGCGCGATGGTGGGGGTTGCGCCGGCCGATGAGAATCCGGCGCTGAGTGCGGGCGATGCGGCTCATGCCCGTTATCTGGTCACGAACTATGGTTCGGCGCTGGCGGCCGGTTCTCCGCTCGGAGCCGAAATGCACGCCGAAAATGCCGGTTTACCGGACTATAGCTCGATCGGCCGCGAGGCGGCGGAGGATAGCGATATCGAGTTATGGGAGGGCGGTCGTCCCGATACCTACTCAGGCCCCAAGGCAATCGATGGATGGATGTCGATTCCGTTTCATCGGCTGCCGATTCTCAGCCCGCGCTTGCGGCGTGCTGGTTATGGGCAATATTGCTCGGCCGACACCTGCGCCGCCGCGCTGAACGTGCTCACCGATACTGAAAAGCTCACGCCGATCCCGCAGGTATACAAAAAACCTATCGAATTTCCGCCCAACGGCGCCGGGATTGAAATGACGAAGTCCACTGGCGAATGGCCGGACCCGCTCACCTCATGTCCCGGCTATGCGTTGCCAACCGGTTTGCCAATCACCCTTCAGCTTGGCAACTGGTATTGGCCGAAGATGACCGCATTTTCTTTCAAGCGCGACGGCGCAGACGCGCCGGCCTGCGGTTTCGATGCGAACGATTATGTGAACCCTCAGGCTTCGGTGCAGCTCGATGGCCGCAACGATTTGCGCGATCACGGCGCGATGGTGCTGATTCCACGCGATCCGCTGAAACCCGGATCGACCTATTCGGTTTCGATCACCGCCGACGAAAAAACCTATTCGTGGTCATTCAAGGTCGTTGCAAAGTAGGCGCAAGGTCGGCGGCTGATGATTCCTGGCTCAGGCGGCAGTGGAACGATTACGAAATCCGGCGACCACCTGATCGGCGGTTTCGATCGAACCGAGCAGACTCATGGTGCGCAGCGCGCCTTCATGAAGTTCGGGTACGCCCGAGGAACAGGCATCGCCAACCACCGTAATCCGATATCCCGCGTCGGACGCATAGGTGACCGTATGCTGGACGACGTAGTTGGTCGCGATGCCTGCAACAATCAGACGGTCGGGATTGAATAGATCGACAATCTCCTGAAGCTGCGATCCATAGAATGCATTGATGCGCGTGTGATTAACCGTGAACTCGCCCGGCGCCGGCGCCAACTCATCGAAGAATTGCGCGCCCCAGGTGCCGTCCTCGCAGGCGCGAAGCTTCATGATGTTCTCCCAAATCGGGCCGTTGACCTGAAGGTCGCGAAAATCAGGACGGAACGCGATCCGAACCGAAATGACCGGCACCTGGTGCGCCCGCGCGCCGTCGAGCAGGGTTTTCGCGGCGCGTACTATCGCCTCGCGGCCGCTGCTTTCTTCGGCCACTCCCACGCGGATCTTGCCGTTGGGATGCAACACTTCATTCTGATAGTGAAGCGCGAGAACCACCGATTTCGCGTGCTGCGCCATTGCAAATCTCCTCGATTCCGTCAGCCTCGAATTAGATAAAGAGCTGCAACGGCTCATGCATGCCGCCCGCGTTTATCAGATCGACGCGCTTGAGCTTGATCTTGAAACTGCCATCAGCCGGAACCAGCGTAAAGGTCGCGAAGCCGCCGAATATCCGATGCTCCTCGCCATGAAATTCCAGCAGATGGAAACTCGATCGCACGATGCATTCGCCGCTGGTTTCATCGAACTGTTCAAGCATCACACCGGCGACAACGTGCGAGGTAAGCGAGGGCGTTTCCTGCGAAAAAGCTCGTGGATGGCGCAATCGATCGATCCGCATCTGCATCAGCACGCGATCTTCATAGAACAGCGAGGTATGCTCCATCGGATCGGACTGCTCGAAAAAAAGCGGCACCCAATAACAGCCGTCGTCGGTGAACAGCCCGAGCCATTCATCCCATAGCTTGCGATCCAGCAGCATCGCCTCGCGATAAAGGAACTGCTCGAGATCGGGCAGGTTGGGCTTGCGGACGGTGGCCGCACCGGTCGCACTCTTCACGCCGGCGCCTCCCCCGTCATGTATTTGAGCCACACCCGCGTCTGATTACGCATCGGCAACTCGCTGGTGGCGTTGGCGGTAACGCTGCCGGCGTGCGCCGAATCGCGGCCATAATCGCGATGGAGGCTGATCCAATCGGAGCCGTTGCTGCCAAGCCCCTCCTGCACCCGATGATAGGCCTCCAGATCGTCGGGCATCACGATCGAGGACGGCGAGTTGGTCAGGTTGGTGAAAATCATAGTTCGGCGATAGGTATCCGGCGGCGCACCAGCGAGCCGGAAATTGTAAATTTCCACCATCGTGCGATCGACCGCCAGCGGTCTTATCACGCGCAACTGCTGATAGGCTGACTGGGTGGAGCAGCTTGGATAGATGATCGTGTTGTGGCGGTTAACCGATAGAATCTCGCGCATCCGCTCGGTGCCGTGAGCTTTCTCCATCGCTTCGACATAGCTGCGCTCATAACTTTCGGGATTGAAGAAGCCGCCGAGGAAACTGTGTCCCCATTCGAACGCGGTGGTCTCAAGTTTTTCCCAGGCAGCGTAAGGAATGCCGTTCTTGTCCAGAGTTGGGATGAGCTCAGCGGCATAGGAGCCCTGCCCGTTTGATTCGGGCCGGGCAGCTTCCCGCGCCGCTTCTGAACGTGCCGCCTCCACCGACGACTCGTGCACCACCAGCGCATGCATCGCGTCGTTCAAATTCTCGAAAAACAGCTTCCAGTTGTTGCGCTGGAGCACCCGAAATGGACGGCCCGCCACTTCGATCCGGCCCTGCGGCGAGCGATCGACAAAGTCATCGAGTGAACTGGCGACGCCGCCCAAAAAGCTGCGCAAATCCGGACCCTCGGGCGCGAGGCTCGCGAAAACGAAACCGCGATAGCTGTCCACCTGCGCCGCCGGTGTCATCCAGAATTGCGGGTCCTGCGGATTGAAGTTGGTATCGTTGTAGCCTCGCCGCAGCGGCACCGACAGCACCTGTCCATCGGTGCGGAAGGTCCAGCCGTGATAGCAACAGCGGAAAAAACGCGCATTGCCAGCGCGGTCGCCAACGACTTTGGCTCCGCGATGGCCGCATCGGTTGTACAGCACTCGGATCGATCCGTCCGTATGCCGCACCATCACCACCGGCTGTTTGCCGATAATAGTGGTGAAGTAATCGCCCGGATTCGGAGTCTGGCTTTCATGACCGACCAGCACCCAGGCCCGGCCAAAGATGCGTTCCATTTCAAGGTCGAAAATCGCGGGTTCCACGTAGATGGCGCGATGCACCCGGTCGGGTTCGATCAGCGCGCGTAGCGCCTCAAGATTGGTCTGCATCATGCTCCGCTTCCATGAGCTTCACAGTCGAATTGCATCAGTGTGAATCGAACGTTGTCAGGCTGGAAAGCATTGTGGCGCACGCGGCGCGGCAATCTCAAGCGCGCGCTTACGAGCTGTTAGCCTGCTCCGCGACGATCTCTTCGGGCGGACGGATATTGCGGAAGAAAATATAGTAGAGCGCAGTGTTGAGACCCATCAGAACCGCGGCGATTTCGAGCGGCAGCGAGAGCGCAATGTACTGCATCAGATATCCAGCAAAATAAGGCGTGACGGAGCTGGCCGCGTGCATCGGCAGATTGGCGAGACCGGCGGCGCTGGCGCGCTCGCTCGGCCGGATCACGCCCATCAGATAGGACTGGCGTACCGGCAGGCTGAGCGTGTTGAAAACCATCCGGATGCCGAACACGATCGCGGCCAGCGTGAAAGTCGGCATCACGGCCAATACCAACAGCAGAATCACCGAGATCCCCCGAGTCCAGACCACTGCGCCAACCGCGCCCATCCGCGCCGCCAGCCGCCCGGCCGACAGGTATGGAACGGCGGCGATCAAATTCATAAAAAAGAACAGGCCGCCGAGTGTGCCGGCTCCGACCCCATAGCGTCGATAAAACCAATAAACGATGAACGGTCCCAGCATCCCGATCGCGAGGCCGTTGATCGAGTTGGTGATCATGAAGCGCGAAATCAGATGCCAAGATTCGCGCGAAAGCGAAATCCCAAAAAGCCGCCTGGGTCCGCGTTGCGGGGTGAGCTGCGGATGGCGTGAGCGCGGTTCAGGATGGGCGTGGCGATGCGATTCATGTACCGGCAGCACTATCAGCGCCATCGCGATTCCCAAAAGCGCCGTCAGTGCGAACAATCCACGATAGCCATCGATCAGCGTGAGACCGGCGAAACGCTGCATCAGTTGCGGCATATAGGCCAGCAGCGATCCGAGCGCACTCGCAATCACGCCCACAAAGGAGATCACTCCGAAAATGGTCGTGCGTTGGCGATCGGACGCCTGCTCGGCGATCAAAGCCTGCTCCGCCGGGTAATACGGTCCCCATGCGCCGCCGCTGCCGACGCCGCCGCCGCGTCCGATCGTGCCCAACGCCGCGCCGGCAACCAGCACCAGGAAATTGCTCGAAAGCGCGAAGACCACGCCACCGCCGGCCGTCATCAACGAGATCAGTATGAGCAGGGTCTTGCGCCCGAATCGATCCGAGAGCACTCCGATCGCGGCGACCAGAATTGCGCTGGTGGCTGCCGAGGCCGCGAACAGAATCCCCAGATGCTCGGCATCGTAGCCCAGCATCGAAAGGTACAGCGGCACGATGATCAACAGGTAGCCCTGGGCGAAGCTTCTAATCGCGCGGCCTGCGAGTAAATACAGCAAGTCGTGCTTAAGCCATTCCGGCCACCATCGCGAAGGTTGCGACGCCGCCGCGGCCTTTTCGGCTTTAGAAGGGATTGGACTGGACATCAGGTTGGAGCACTCGCGAACAGAGACGGGAGCGCGTTAATGCGCGCCACCGCCCTGACCACTTTGCGGCCGTTTGAAAAAGATGAACCAAGGCACCAGGGCGGCCATCGCAAATGCCAGCAATCGATAGATGTCATTGTACGCCAGCAGCATCGCCTGCGCCTGAATCGTCGAATATACCATCCCGAGTCCCTGCTGATGGCCGGCCGTGAGAGATGGAATGAGATTCATGTGAATGCCGCCCGGCACCAGCGGTACCTGCCGGTTCATCTTCCACGCCTCGAAAACCGAGAAGTGTTGGACCAGATAGGTCTGATGGACCTGCTGGCGCTCGGTCAGGACGTTGCTCACCAATGAGATTCCGATCGCGGCGCCGGTGTTTCTCATCATATTGTAGAGGCTCGCCGCATAGCCCATCCGCTCACGGGGCACACATGAGACCGCCGCGGCTGATAATGTTGGCCATCCGAACGAACCGCATCCGAACAGCAGAACCGGCCACAGTATCGAGGCCATGTTCACCTGCAAATCCCAGCCGGCCATTTGCCAGGTGGCGTACGAGGCCAGCACGAAACCAACTCCCATCAATGGCCGCGTATCCACGCCATAACGCGATAACTGGCCCAGGGTGAACATGCAGACGCCGGCTCCGATGCCGCGCGGCAGCATCGCCAATCCCGCCTTCCACGCGGTATAGCCCAGCAGCTCCTGCAGGAACAGCGGATTAAGCAGATTGACCCCATAAAATGTCGAGACCATGACCGCGACGATCGTCACCGACATGGTGAACTCGCGATGCTTGAAAATTCTTAGATCGAGAACGGGATCGGGGAATCGCAGCTCATGCATCACCAGCCCGATGAACGAAAGCACCGAAAAAAACGTGCAGTAGCGCACCCACGGCGCCGCAAACCAATCCGAGCGTTGGCCGCGATCGAGCACCAACTGCAGCAGGCCGAGCGCCAACGCCAGCAGCACGATCCCGGTCCAGTCGATACGACCGCCCTTGCGCTGCTTGAGGTACGGCGGATCGTGCACGAACAGGAAGACCATGATGATGGCCAGGGCACCCAGCGGCAGGTTGATGTAGAAGTTCCAGCGCCAGTTGAGATTGTCGGTGATCCATCCGCCGAGCGTGGGGCCCAGAATCGGTGCCGTTATCAGCCCCAGTCCCCAGGTAGCCATCGCGAGCGCCTGCTCGTTGGGCGGGAACGTCTCCATCAAAATCGCCTGCGACGACGGGATCATCGCGGCGCCGGCCACCCCCTGCAGGAGCCGGAAAATCACAATCTGAGTGAGGCTTTGCGCCAATCCGCACATCGCCGAAGCGATCACGAAGGCGGTGACCGAGAACAGGAAGTAGCGCTTACGGCCAAAGCGCGCCGAGATCCAGCCGGTCATCGGAATTGTGATCCCGTTCGAGACCAGGTAGCTGGTCAGCACCCAGGTGATCTGATCGATGCTGGCGCTGAAACTGCCCTGCATGTGAGGCAGCGCGACGTTGATGATCGAGGTGTCAAGAATCTCGAGCGTCGCCCCCAGCATCACGGCGATCGCGATCAGCCATTTATGCTTGTGAGCCGCTTCAACGGGAGCGGGAGAACTCAGCGACGACGCAGCCATTCAGCGGATGAATATAGCAGGGCCGATGCCGCCGCCGCATCAGAACGCATAGGTCGGAGCCCGCGTATCGATTTGCACTGGGCGATTCCCCCAGCCGTCAACTATTCTTCAGCCGATATTCTTCAGCCGAACGAATTATTCCGTGCCGTTGCGGCGTGCAATGTAACCCAGCAGCTCCGCCGTCTCGCCTGCCAGAGCAACCCCCCGGCCATTCGAATGATGGGCTGCTCTCAACCGGTAGGCGGCCGAGAGATCCGTTACCGGCTCGCTGAATGGAATCGGGCTATGGCGCTGGGCGAGCAGGAAGGTCTCGATCGGAGCCCAATCAGGCAAGTCGAGGAAGCGGCCCAGCGCGGCGGCTGTAGCCTCCGGCTTTTCGAGCAGGTTGCGGTAGGGAATCGTCAGTCGGCAATGATCATCGATCTCGTCAAAAAAGTCGACGATCTCAGTGATGTATTGCTGCCATACACTGACACCCTCCTCGATCGTGGGAATCCAGCCCTTGCTTACCAGCGAGTGGGCCACGTCGCCGGGGTTACGATGGATATGGATGAATTTGGCGGTGGGCAGACAGCTTCTGATAAGCCGCAGACAGGAACCTGAGCGCGGCAGCATTTCGATCGAACCTTTTCGCCCGGAAAGCACGGTCGGATCGGCATAGGGCGGGGTCTTATCACCCCAGATAGGCGCGACGAGTCCGAGCCCGTTTCGGTAGAAGCGTTCGATCCACTCGCCAGCGCTGTCGTGCACAAATTTGACGAATCGATCGTGAAAATCGTACCCGATCAGATCCGGGCGCCCGCTGCGAACCTCGATCAGATCCTTAAGCCAGACAAAAATGCGGCTTTCATTCTTGATCTTAATCAGCGGGTGCTGGTTCAAGACCTGACAGAGAAATGTGGTTCCAGATCTTGGAGCGCCGATGATAAACAAGGGCTGGGATTTCACGCGATTGGGTGCCTTCATTTTTTTATTTTTTGGAATGGGCCAAGGTTCAACTCACCGCACTCCCACCACAAATTTGACTTAATGCGTATATAGCCAAATAGCGCCCAATACGCATCAATAGCCTCAAGGCGTAATATGCTGGCCTTGCGTGGCGCCTGCACGCAGATACAACGCTTCGTACTGTTCGGCCATGCGATCAACCGTAAATCGCGCCTCGAATTCGGCGCGGCAGTCCGCTCGCGAGATCCGGTCAACTTGTTTGGTCGCCGCCACCAGCTCCTCAACGCTTGACGCGATAAAGCCGGTCTTGCCGTTGCGTAGTATCTCCGGCACCGATCCGCAGGGACGGGCGATAACCGGGGTGCCGCACGCAAGCGACTCGATCATTGCGAGCCCAAACGGCTCCGGCCAGTCGATGGTGAAGAGCAGCGCCAGTGCATTGCCGAGGAATTCACTTTTTTCGTGCTCGCCGATCTCGCCGATGTACTCGACGTCGGGAGGCGATAGTCGCGGTTTGATCAGCGTCTCGAAATACTCGCGATCGACGGCATCGACCTTGGCCGCGATTTTAAACGGGATTCCCGCCCGCAGCGCGACATCGATAGCCAGATCGGTACGCTTTTCGGGCGAAATCCGTCCAAGAAAAGCGAGGTATTTTCCAGGACTCGGATTAAAATCAAGAAGATCGCTCGGCAGTCCATGGTAAACCGTGCCGATCCAGTTCATCTCCGGCAGAGGTGCGCGTTGCGCATCGCTGATCGAGACCAGCGCCATATCGCGAAAGCGATCGTAAATGGGCCTAAGCGCTTCGACATCCAGGCGCCCATGCATGGTTGAAACAGTAGGCGTCGCAAATAGCCGCGCAAATGGAAAGCTCCAGTAATCGACGTGCGAATGGATGATGTCGTAGCGATCACCGCTCTCGTAAAGTTCCGTTAGCATCGGCAGGTGTAGTGGCGGACCCATTTGTGCCAGCCCTGCGAGTCGCAGGGAGCGCGGAAAGCCAGGCATCAAGCGCGCTGAGGTCTGCGAATCGCCGGAGGCGAACAGCGTCACCTCGTGTCCGCGGCGTACCAGTTCCTCGGTGAGGTAAGAGACCACGCGCTCAGTGCCACCATACAGTTCGGGCGGTATGCGCTCGTACAGAGGAGCGAGTTGCGCAATCCGAAGCGGTCGTGTCCGATGCACGGCGTGCCCGTTGGGCTGGCTGGCGGCGCCGTTGGGATTGGCAGTCACAATTGGCTGGATGGTTGACACTTTGGCTCCTAAAAAAACCGAAAACTTATTACTCAAAGCCGATTTGGATTCCTGGCGGCGGCTGCCAACTCGAGAACCCGAAAGTCATCTCCGCAATTGGCGTGCCCAAGACTGATAGCCTGAGGATACAAGCACTTTTCGTCTTAATGGGATACTTCGTAGACTGAAAATGCCCGTTTTCGTGTCCGCTCTAAACCATATGCGAAAAGTCTTGATTGATTGATCTCATGCGTGCAGAAAACACCCGAGTATAAGAAAACGACAATCGGCGGCCCTTAATTAGTGGCAGATTGGTATTTAGCCGGGGCCGAAATGCCGCATGCCTTCTGTGCTGTACGCCTGCGAATATTTGAGCTTTAATCGTGAACAACCGAAAGCGAGAAGAGCGGCGCGAGCGCTCGCCCGGCTCCGACTGCGCGCCCGCCCCGATTAAATGGAGGATTATCCTCATGCCCCGGATTACCGATCGATCGATAAACAAACCGGTGCTGGACATTACGCGTCTGGGCCATGGGACGCTCGAGTGCGTCGACATCGCAAAAACCCGCCGCTTTTACGAAGAGGTGCTGGGTCTCGATGTGGTCCAGACCAGCCCGATCTCGCTGCTGATTCGCAAGGGGTACGATCATACCTACGCCGTGGTCGAAACCGGCAAGGTCGCCAATGAGCAGGACTTGATGAATCATAACGGACTCGAGGTAATCGGCGACGCGGCGGTCGATAGCAGCTATGAACGGCTACTCCAAATCAAAGACGAATACGGTATTCGTAAGTTGCAGCGTCCGCATAAACAACACGGCAATTATGCCTTTTACTTCATGGACCTGGACGGCAACTGGTGGGAAATTGTTTCGGTGGGCCCGGGTGGCTATGCCGATGCTTTCACTGATAAAAGCTACGACCTGACCGGCCGGCATGATTTGAATCTCAGCCGATCGTCGCATATGAACGATCCGCAGGTTCGCGCGCGAACGAGCGGCAACGGTTAAACGTTAGACTGCCTAGCGAACGTAGCAGTCAAAATAATTGGGCGCCGGCACTTTTGAAAAACCTGCTGCCGGGTCAATAGCATACAGGAGTTGCGGTGAGGTTTGATCTGATTTCTCTTGGGGACCACCTGCCGGATCCTCACACCCATCAATACAACGAAACTCAGGCCGAACGGCATGCAATGTGGGTCGATCTGGCGGTTCAGGCGGAGGCGCTTGGGTTTGGGGCAATCTGGTTCGGGGAGCATCATTGCAGCGATTACATTATTTCGTCGCCGCAGATGATCCTGGCCGCGGCGGCGGTACGGACCAGCCGGATACGTCTCGGCACCGCGGTCTCGATTCTGCCCAACAACGATCCGGTCCGGCTGGCGGAGGATTTCGCGACCCTCGATTTGCTCAGCAAGGGCCGTGCTGAAATCGGTTTCGGCAGCGGCTTCACGGAACATACCTTTGCGCTTTTCGGGCAGGACCTCAATTTAAGCGACAAAATTTCGGCGGAAAATCTCGAGTTGATCCAAAAATTATGGAATGAGCGCGAGATTAATTGGGCAGGGCGGTTTCGGCCTCCAATCCAGGGCCTGCAAATCGAGCCGCGCACCTTTTCGGGCAAAGCCCTTCCGATAAATCGGGCGACAGCCACTTCGATAGAGGTGGCGCGTGACGCGGGACGCTCCGGCCAAAAGCTGATGTTGATGACGGTGGCGGGACGGTTTGCCGATGCGAAGCCATTAGCTGCGGCATATCGCGAAAACTATCGTGCTGCAGGTCACGATCCGGCCGGAATGAGCGTGTCCGCTATCGCCTATGTTCACGTACGACGCGACGGCGCGCGAGCTCGCGAATTCTGGCATCCATACCGCGACAACTACCGGGCGTTCACTCGCGGGCTGACCCGTGCGCGAGGAATTACGCGCGGACTGCGCGAACTATATGCCACCATTTCAAGCGATCGGATGGCTCAGCGCGAGGGCGATTTCTGCGGGGATCCGAGCGAGGTGCTCGACAAAATCGCGTGGGCTTACGCCGAGATGGGCGGCTTTGACACCATGATCTGCTTCTTCGACCTGGGCGGGATTTCACGCGCCGACACCATGGCTACGATCGACCTGTTTGCCGAATCTGTGATGCCCAAGGTCGATAACGCTGTCGGCAACGCGGCCCACAATCAGAATGGCAGGCCCATATAAGGATCGACCGGGATCAGCTTGCGCACATACTGATCGAGCCAAAGGTCGAGATTGGCGATACCGCTACGCGGCACGTATAGAACGTCACGCGGCATCATGGCGATGTCCTCGCCCTTCGAGGGATCCTTCGTCGCGGATTTCAGATCGATCTTGATTTTCTGCGGCGTGCCGCACAGGTCCCGGCGAATCACCACCGCGGTATTGCCCGCGTCGCCCGTAAGCCCCCCCGAATCGGCAATTGCCTGCAACGCCGTCATGCCGGCTTCCAATGGCACCACGCCTGCCTTGGTAACCTGGCCTTCGACATAAACCTCCCTGCTCGGCGACTGCTTCACACGTACGGCGGCGTTGGGCGATCGAAGTTCCGAGTTGTAGTCCTTATCCAGTTCCTGCGCCATCGCCGCCGGAGTAAGTCCGGCCGCGTGTACGTCGCCCACCAAACGTAACGTCGCATCGCCGTCAGGTCGGACGGTGACGTTGTCGTCGAATTCCGGGCTCATATAGAAAGAGATGTCGAGCTCGTCGCCGGGCTGAATTACATATGCGCTATCAGGCCCATTTCCTGCCTCGATCGCCGCGCCGCTGGCGCATTGTTCGGGCGATAGCTGGTGCGCAGCAGCAGCAGACGATGCCCCTGCCATCTCCGATCGTGCCCGGTTGTTATCGGCGGCACATCCTGCGACCGTCAATATCATCGATGCTAAAAGTGCAAGTAAGATAATTGATTTTGATTGAGTCATGGCGCCAGTCCAGTTTTGCGATGCAGCATCTCACTACGGACAAACACTGCGGAATCTTCGGTCCCCATGATGGCGCAGATGGGGGGCCAGAAATATTTGGATTAAACCATACGAGCTAACTTGGGACGTTCAGGATAACCTCCGCCTCTGGTTGATTTGGCTCGCTTAAGCCAGACCGAAAGTCCCGCCTTCTATGGCGAAGGATTCAATTGCTCCAAATCCAACAGACTGGATTCATCAATATCGGCCTTCAATATCCGCTGCATATATTGCAAAGCCTGCTCGTGGTGCTTCTTCTCCACCGTGGCCACACAAGTTGAAGGAACCCACAATCGATAACCGCGCATGAAAGCATCGTTCGCGGTGAATAGAACGCATATATCGGTGGTAAGACCGTGAGAATCAAATTATTTGCGCCTAGATGCTTTAAGACCAAATCGAGCGTCGTGAAAAAAAATCCTGAGTGCTTCGGCTTAAGCACGAAGAAATCGTTCTTTGCTGGCGCCAGCAGCCGAGCCAGTGGCGATCCACGGACGCTGTCATGCTGGCAATGTTCCACCAACCGGCGGAAATCTGACGTCCACCTGCCAAAATTGTCATTGACGTAAATCGTAGGAATTTTGGAGGCGCTGGCCCGTCGTTTCAGCTCCGCAATCTTTTCCCCCATCGTCAGCGCCGCTGCCAATAGTTTATCGCCGTCTTCAAATTCGAGATCGTTGATAACGTCGATTAGCAAAAGGGCAGCGGCGCTGTTTTCAGGAACGTTGCCATGCAAATCCGGATGCGAGCTCATCTACTGATCCAGGCATCCTAGGAAGTCGAGTCTTCGCCACGGCTGCGACGTTTCCCGGCTTGTTCAGCGCGCTTTAAACTCTCACCTTCGGATCCTTCTACCGCTTGTTCCGCTTCCCGTACGGCTTGATCAACTCGGCCGCCGGCCTGAAACTCCTGTGCGCCGCGATCATATTCGTGAGCCGCGTTCAGGCCTGCCTCTTCATGCAGGTACCCGCCCGATCGCAGCCACTTCTCACCGGCCTTGAATACCACGAAGCCGCAGGCCACCAGGATGGCCATGTCGGCATAGCTCCCAACGCGGTTGGCGAGGCTCGGCGGCGTCGGCGACCATGCCGATCTCGCCATCCCGCTCATCCGACCGATACCGCTGCTGACCGTTCGATTCACGTCGGAACGGTCCGGTAATCTACGCCTCAGGCCGGACAAATCCGGCATGTTTCGTCTCAAATCCGACGGCTGCGGCATATTTCGTCCCGTCAAATTTGAGAACCAGTTTGAAATGGAACCTGCGGTTTCCGACTTTCCCATATAATTGGCGGATCTCATCTGAACCTCCCTTTTGCAAAACAGAACCCTTGGGTTCTCTAGTTACTAGGATACCGCGCGGGCGGATTGAGTGAAGAGCGAAATTCCAGCGCCTGTCCGCCGATGAGGGCGAAATCCCATTTGACGGCAAAGTCACGCCGATACAAAATGGCGCACCAATGGCTGAGATCTACCATGATGAAGTCGTGAAGCTGCCCTGCGGTGAGCTACCGATCAGGATTGGAGGCTCTGGGCCGCCGCTGCTGTTCCTGCACGGAATCAACGAGGCCGGCATCTGGTCGGACTTCCTCGCCAGCCTGGCTCGCGGCTTCACCGTTCACGCCCCGATTCATCCCGGCTTCGGCGGCACCACGCTGCCGGACTGGGTTCAGGGCGTCGATGATCTGGCTTTTCATTACATCGATTTAATTACAACCCTCGGTCTGCAACGGCCGCTGGTGATGGGCAATTCGATCGGTGGATGGATCGCGACCGAGCTCGCGATCTTCCGGCCCGATCTGATTGGCAAGCTGGTGCTGGCGAGCGCGCTGGGATTGCGCCCCGAAAATCCGTCGCCGGATATGTTCATCCTCGATGGCGCTGAGGAATCGGAATTGCTGTCCGCCGATGGCAAGCCGGACGGTCAGGTGTCCTTCTCGGATCCCGAAGTACTTATCAGGCGATGGGAAGATCAGGCGGCGCTCGCGCGGCTGATGTGGAAACGTCCTTACGATCCCAGGCTCGATCGTCGGCTTCATCATATTGCCGCGCCGACTCTGGTGATCTGGGGCGAGTGCGATCGATTGTTGCCTGCGAGTCATGGTGCGCGCCTGAGCTCCGCGATCACCGGATCCCGATTCCTGACGATAAGGGACGCCGGTCATCTGATCAGTTTCGATCGTCCAAGTGAGCTGGCGCAGGCGATAATTGAATTCGGTTCCGCTGGCCGGAAGTAGGGTGATCGGCATGGCATTGCGTCATTGCATTGAATGATCGGTTTGAGCCAGCCGCCGGGACGGCGGGCGTTATCCTCACGCGGCGGCAACTCGTTCGGATGCACGGTTAAAAAGAGGGCCCGATGGAATTTTATTTCTTTCATTTGATGCCATGGCCGGAGATTCCGGCCGATTTCAAGGCGCACAACCGCAGTTCCTGGGTGGTGTTCTCAAACCGCAATTATGATCCCGCCCTCGGCCATCGCGTTTACAACGAATATCTCGACGAACTGGAATTTGCGGATCAAATCGGCTTCGATGCGATCTGCGTCAACGAGCATCACCAGAATGCCTATGGCCTGATGCCGGCGCCAAACATCATGGCGGCGATGCTGGTGCGCCGTACCAGCCGTGCGAAAATCGCCATCTTGGGCAATGGCATTTGCCTGCGCGATAATCCGCTGCGGATAGCGGAAGAAGTGGCGATGCTCGACGTTATCAGCGGGGGCCGGGTGATCTCGGGCTTCGTGCGCGGAATCGGCTGCGAATACTATTCGCTCGGGCTCGATCCGAGTATGTCACGCGCCCGCTTTCGCGAGGCGCACGACCTGATAATCAAAGCCTGGACCGAGCCGGGGCCTTTTACCTGGGATGGCGAGAACTATCATTTTCGCTATGTGAACGTATGGCCGCGTCCGCTTCAGCAGCCGCATCCGCCGATCTTCTGTCCCTCCCAAGGCTCCAGCGAAACTATCGAATGGGCGGCCGAGCATGGATATCCGTACATCTGCACCTACACGCCGATCGACGTGCTGGTGCGGTTTTACGAACAGTACCGCGAATTGGCGCGAACCAGATTCGGTTACGAAGCGGGGCCTGAAAAATTCGGGGTGGCCTCCATGGTCTACCTCGCTGAAGATGAACGCACCGCGATGAGAGAAGCGCGTCCCCATGCCGATTACTTCGCCGAGCGATGCTTTGCGATCCCCCTGCAGATGCTGATTCCCCCTGGCTATGCGAGCGCGGACTCGCTCAGGCGTCTGGTTCGCACGCGCGGCGCGCAGGGCGCCAGCTTTGAGTTCGATTCGATGACTAAAAATGGTCAGGCGCTGATCGGCACGCCGGATCAGGTTGGCGAGCGCTTGACGCGCATGATGGAGCGCGCGGGCGCCGGGGTTTTCATGGGTATGTTCCAGTTCGGCGATATGCCGCACGGGCGCGCGATGCGCAACATGGAATTGTTTGCCACCAAGGTGATGCCCTATCTGCCGAAAACCGCGCCGGCCAAGCCGTCCGCGCAGGCTCCAGCGGTTTGATCGGCCTGCCCTCTCGGCGTTTGGGCTTCCCGTTGTCAGCCGGATTGGGCCGCGGGCGCGACTGCGGTTAACGCGAGCAACTGTCTAGCGGCGTCATCCAACGGTGGATCGATCGGCGGGCGGGTGCGCAGCAGATGACCGAGGGTGCGGCTGTGATGCGTCACGATCGCGCCGAAGTTCAACCGTTGGCCTTCAAATGCCTGCAATGCCTGCTCAAGATGGTCCGGTGCGGCGGATAACTCTCTGACGAGCGCAAGTGCATCGCCGGCCGCTTTCGTCACGCCGGCTCCGGCATGCGGACGGGCGACGAACGCCGCGTCTCCGATCAACACCACGCGGCCGAATACCAGTCGCGGCGATTCGATCTCATAGATCGCCTGCACGAATGGTTGCGGTGCGAGTCGAATCGCTTCCGCGAACGGCGGCGGCAACAGCCGCTGGGCGTCGCCCCGCATCTCGGCGATCACTTCATCGCGAATCAGATTAGGCGGAATCGATAGCTCGTGCCGGATGCCATCCTTGCCGGTCAGGATACGCGCCAGCTCGCGATGCTCGTCCGCCCCGCGATACCATACGACATTGTAGTAGCGTGACCCCGGAAGCAGGCTGTTGCCCGGACCGGAAACCGGATAACCGAGAATTTCTTCGCCCGGCGGCAGGTAAAACGCAAATCGATCGCCGATTGCGCGATGTGTACCGCTGGTCATTTCGGATTCGCGCACCAGCCCGCGCCAGGCAATATAACCCGCGTATTCCGGCTTGCTGGCCGGCGCCACAATCGATCGTACGGTCGAATTGATGCCGTCAGCGGCGATCAAAAGATCGCCTTCGATCAGCGTGCCGTCAGCGAACCGGGCCTCTACGCTATCGGCGGTTTGCTCGAACCGCACCAGCGCGCGCCCGCGTAAATAGCATGCGGCCGGAAGCGCGGCCAGGAGAATTTCAAATAGATGGGGCCACGAAGTGACTATCTGATGCAGTGGCAGCTTCAGCGCCGGCGCGCCCGCCCGGACGAGCAGCACCCGTTCATCGACGGCCACTCCGAGATCGTCAACCGGCGAACCGATCGCCGTCTCAAGCGCGATGCGAAATTACTCGTGGGTTACGATTCCGGCGCCCCTGCCGGTCAGTTGATTCGGGGTGCGTTCGCAAACACGGACTTCCCAACCCATTTGGCGCAGCAGCAGGGCGGCAAACAACCCCGCCATCGAGCCACCCACGATGATGGCGCGCGATGCCGTCACATTTCCCATTCTCGCTGGCGAAATCTCAGTTCAGAACGGACGAATCGTCATACTCCCGTCGCGAGCCATCGGTCCGCGGCCTGATAGAGCGGTTTCAGCAGGTCGGGACGATCGTCGCCGGGCAGCTCCTGGTTGACGGTATAGCCCCCGGCTGACAGCGAGTAGCTCAAAAAGCGGTACGATTCGCGAAGTTTTGAAGCTTTCTGCGCGTCGATTTTCAGTCGCTCCCACGGATTCACCGGGGCGATCGTATCGCGAATATAAATGGCCTCGAAGGTCGCGAAACGCCATTCGGTCCCGCTGCGCCGCACGCGGGACAGGAACCGGCAATGAGAGGTCAGATCGTACTCGACGCCTTCGAGGCTGGCGCGAATCTGGACCTGGCCATAGCTTTCGGCCAGCGCGCGATCGCCATTGATGCGCGCATAGGTGGGCAGAATCAGATGTTTGCTGCGGGTGCCGCTTTGATGCATATCGCGCGAACGTTTGACGAATTCGCGCGCGGTGCCCTCGAACCACGAGACCCGTACGATGCCATCGTCGGTGTACGAAGCTTCGAGCCGGTCCCACTCCCGCTGGTCGCGCCAGAATCGTTCGAGCCGGACCAGGTTGAAGATCGCGTCGCGATCAAGCATCTCGCGCAAGGTATCCTGAGCAGTATCGATATTCATGCCGCGAGAGCTACCATTTACGTGGCCGATTCGTCGAGCGTAGCGCCATCTCGGTGTTTTACCGGTTCCAGAGCCGGTTATGCTGTCCTCCTGTGTGTGCTATAGGTCAAGGGTATTTCGCTGCTGTTTGTTTCCGGTTGGGTTCTCGACAACTTCGGCGGTCAGGGGAGGTGGGGGCGTAAAGCTAACGGCATGCCTGCGCATGGCATCTACGGTTTAACGGTGGAACTGGCCATGCGACGGTCAGAGGGGAAACGCAAATGGCAATTACACAGAGCGAACCCCCGGAGATCGGTGCCATAGCATCATTTCCGATAGTAGCGATCGGTGCGTCCGCTGGCGGGGTCGAGGCGGTCTCGGAGTTCGTGAAAGCTCTCACGCCGGATTCCCGCCTGGCTTTCATGCTGATCCTGCACCGCGACCCCGATTATGACAGCCTGCTTACCGAGATTCTGTCGCGAGCGACCGGCGTGCCGGTGGTCGCAATCCAGAGTGGGATGGTGGTGGAGGCGGGGCGAATTTACGTGGTTCCCGCCAACCGGGCGCTAACCATGGATGGTGGGACGATGCTCCTGCATGATCGCGACACCCCCGAGCGGCGGCGCATGCCGATCGATTTAATGTTTTCCTCGTTGGCCCAAGCACATGGCCGCAGCAGCATAGGGGTGGTGCTTTCGGGGACCGGCTCCGATGGGGCGATCGGCATCCGGGAAATCAAGGCGGCCGGCGGAATCACCTTTGCCCAGGATCCGGCTTCGGCCAAGTTCAACGGCATGCCCGACCGGGCGATCGATACCGGCTGCGTCGATTTCGTGCTGCCCGCCAAAGCGATCGCCGAGGAAATCGAACGAATCGCGCAACATCCATATCTGCGGGACTACGGCGCCGAGTTGCCGAGTGATTCATCCGACCGCGAGGGCAGCTTGCGGAAGATTTTCCGGTTGTTGCGAACGCAGACCCATGTGGACTTCAGCCACTACAAGCGCAGTACGATCGAGCGGCGCCTGGGGCGGCGAATGGCCATGCGTCAGACCCCGGAACTGGCTGAATACGCCGCTCTTCTGCACGACGACCCCGGCGAGGTCGATGCCGTAGTCGAAGACTTTCTCATTCCGGTGACCAGTTTTTTCCGGGATCCCGAGGTCTACAAAGGATTGGCGGAGATAGTTTTTCCCAAGCTGCTGGAGGATCGCTCGCCGCAGGACTCGATCCGCATTTGGGTGCCGGGCTGCGCCACCGGCGAGGAAGTCTACTCGGTAGCTATCGCGCTTATTGAATTTCTGGCCGATCGCTCAATTACGACTCCGGTTCAGATCTTCGGCACCGATTTGAGTGAGAAGGCGATCCAGAAAGCTCGCGCCGGGATTTTCCTCAATAACGTTGACCATGCGATTTCGGACGAGCGGATGCACCGGTTCTTCAACAAGCTGGAGGATCACTATCAGGCGGCCAGGTCGATTCGCGACATATGCATTTTCGCGCGCCACAATGTCGTCTACGATCCGCCCTTTTCGCGCATGGATCTAATCTGCTGCCGCAACCTGCTGATTTACTTCGACCAGGTTTTGCAGCGGCAGGCGATTCAATCGTTCCACTATGCGCTAAAGCCGCGCGGGTTTCTGATGCTGGGCCAGTCCGAGAACCTCCAACAGCAATCCTCTGAACTGTTCCGGTCGATGGACAAGCGTTATCGAATTTATCGCAAAGGATATGAAATGCCGCACACGGCGATTGAGGCCGTGCCCGCTGGACGGGCGATCGCGCCGCCAGCGGAGGTCAAGCACGCTGTGGAGACGTTGCGGGGAGAGCCGATGCGTGGAGAAACGACTCGGGCCGACACGGTGCGGGGAGAGACGGTGCCGGGCGAGAGAGAAGTCGAGCGACTGCTGCTAGCGCGTTACGCTCCGGCTTGCGTGCTGATCGACGAAGCCCTCAATATTCTCTATTTCCAGGGCAAGACCGGCAGATATCTGGAGCATGCTCGCGGTAGCGCCAGCCTCAGTCTGCAGAAGCTCGCCCGCCCATGGTTACTCGCTGACATATCTTCAGCCATTCAACAGGCGCGCAGGGAAGGTGCGCCGGCGCATCGGCAAAACATCCATGTCGAAGCGTCGGGCGACAGGTTGGAAGTCAATATCGAGGTGATCCCGCTCCGGCTGCCCGATGCCGATGCGAATCTCCTGATTGTGCTTTTTCATGAAGCTTTAACGCGGGCCGATGCGCTCCATCTCGGCCGCATGCTTACGGGCTGGTGGGGCGAGCTCATTTCAGCGACCGCAAGGAGTTCACGCAACGAGAAGGATCGCCGCATCCGGCAGCTCGAGCATGAGGTCGAGTCGACCCGCGACTATCTCCAGGCCGCGATCGAGGAACACGAGGCCGCCCAGGAAGAACTGAAATCGGCGCACGAGGAAGCGCTCTCCGCCAACGAGGAATTTCAGAGCACCAACGAAGAACTCGAAACCGCGAAGGAAGAGTTGCAGTCGGCCAATGAAGAACTATCGACCACCAATGAGGAATTGCGCAATCGCAACCGCGAACTGGCTGAACTCAATGACCGGCTGGCGGCGTCCCGCGATCACATGAACGCCATCTTCGATACCCTGCGCGAACCGTTTCTGGTGCTCGACGCCGATCACCGGGTAATTCAGGCGAACGGTTCCTTTTACGCCGAGTTTCAGACCACCCGCGAACAGACCGAGCATCATGTGCTCTACGAACTGGGCAACGGTCAATGGGACATCCCGGCGTTGCGCCATATGCTCGAAGAAATTCTGCCGAATAACGCCGTGCACGACTACGAGGTCAGCCACGTATTTCCATTGCTGGGAAACCGCACCATGCACCTCAATGCCCGCAGGATCGAAGCGGGGGACCATTGGTATGCGGAAGAGCGGATACTGCTGGCGATCGAAGACATTACAGAACGTCAGGACGCGGTGAATGCCTTGATCGAGGCGGATCACCGTAAAGATCAGTTTCTCGCGATGCTTTCGCACGAACTGCGCAACCCGCTGGCGCCCATTGAAAACGCGCTTCAACTTATCCGGCTTGAGGGCAGCGAGAATCCAATCCAGCAGCGCGCGCGCGCTACGATTGAGCGCCAGGTCGGTCAGCTCACGAGATTGCTAACCGATCTGCTGGAGGTTTCGCGCGTCACTTCGGGAGCGGTCGCGCTGCAACCCGACGACGTCGAATTAGCGGAGATACTTACCCGCGCGGTTGAAACCAGCCGTCCTCTAATCGAGCAGCGGCAGCACCAACTCGTGATATCGATTCCGGACCGTCCCATAGCGCTCCATATGGACTCGACCCGGCTGGAACAGGTGTTCGCAAATCTTCTCACCAACGCGGCCAAATATACCGATCCTGGCGGGCAAATTAGATTGACTGCGGAACGCGACGGCGGCCAGGTGGTGGTGCGCGTCAGCGATAACGGTATCGGCATCGAACGCGCCCTGCTGCCTCACATTTTCGAGATCTTCACCCAGGCTCAGCGCGGCCTTGCCCGATCCCAGGGCGGTCTCGGAATCGGACTGTCGGTGGTGAAGGCGCTGGTGGAACTACATAACGGAACAATCGAGGCTCACAGCGAGGGACTTGGCCGCGGGAGCGATTTTATCGTACGCTTGCCCACCATTGACGCGGCAGCGGCGATCTCCATGCGCTTGGAGCAGCCAAAAGGCCGAGGGTGACAAATGCGCTTGCTGATAGTTGATGATAACCAGGACACGATCGAGTCGGCGGCCCAGTTGTTCGCATTGTGGAAGCACGACGTTTTAGTTGCCCGCTCCGGACCCGAAGCACTCAAAATCGCGGCTGAACTTCCGCTGGATGCGGTGCTGCTGGATATAGGTTTGCCGGAGATGACCGGTTATGAAGTGGCGCGGCGGATGCGCAAGGACGTCCGTCTGAAGGACGTGGTGCTGATCGCGATTTCCGGCTATGGGCAGCCCAGAGACCGGCAGTTATCGCGCGAAGCCGGTTTCGATGAACATCACGTCAAACCGGTTAATCTGGAGCAGCTGAACCTCCGCCTGGCCGAAATGATAAAGGCGAAAACCAGAAACCGCAGCTCCGCCGTGGACTAACCGCACTTCTCCTCTCCGCAGAACTTCCCCAAGCAGTCAAGCAAAGTCGTTTGCCGGCTCCAGTTGCACAATCGGCGCGACTGCATTACCAATCGGGTTCTCAGCATACGTCGAGGCGGTTGATTCATATGGGTAAAGGACATCAGGGCAAGGTTGCGGTTATCACCGGCGCCGCATCGGGTCTGGGCGAAGCCTTCGCGATGCGGCTGGCGGAAGACGGCACGCAGATAGTGGCGGTCGATCTGAAGCCGGCCGACAAGGCGGTGGCGCATGCGAAATCGCTCGGACGCGAAGCGATCGCAATCCGCTGCGACATCACCGATCCGCAGCAGGTCGGAGCGATGGCGCAGCAGGTCAACGACAAGTTCGGCCGCTGCGACATCCTGGTCAACAATGCCGGCGTCTACCCGGTGAAGTTCTTCCATGAGATGACCTTCGAGGACTGGCGCCGCGTGATGGCGGTCAACCTCGATTCGATTTTCCTGATAACCAAGGCTTTCATCGCCGGGATGCAGGATCGCCGATGGGGACGGATTGTAAACCTGGCCTCGAATACCTTCGGCCTGACGGTCGAAGCGCTGGTGCATTATGTCGCTAGCAAGGGCGGCGTGATCGGCTTTACGCGCGCGCTCGCCACCGAAATGGGTTCCTACGGAATCACCGTGAATGCGATTGGGCCGAGCCTGACGCGCACGCCTGGAACGATGTCGTTTAACAAGCTGCCGGGCGAGATGACCTCGCAGCAGTTTTACGAACTGATCGCTAACATGCAGGCGATTAAGCGCATCGAAGAACCGTCCGATCTGGTCGGCGCGGTCTCGTTCCTGACCAGCGACGACGCCGCGTTCATCACGGGGCAGACCCTGTATGTCGATGGCGGATTGGTTCGCGGCGCGTAATTACCGTCGCGCAGACAGGATGGTCCAGGGCGCGACGCGGCTTAGCGGCGAAGACCTCGCTCATTTCCTCTGCTGGTCCGTGAAGCACTGCCAGTTCCCTCTCCTTATCTTAGGAGAGGGTTAGGGAGAGGTCCCGCCTGACGATCAGCCGGGATTTTATCCGGCCGCCCTCACCTGTCCGGTCTCGCTGGTATTGTAGCCGCATAAGGTGGACAGCTCGCGTCCGAAGCGTTGCGAGTTGAGCGTGTCGATCACGATCCGCACCGGCGCGAGGCTCATCGCGGATTCCGGAATCACAAGATCGTATCGTTCCTCGCGGATCGGCACGAAGCCCAGGCCATAGGCGTCAGCCGCGACCCCGATGGTGACGCCGAGGTCCGCTTCCTTCGCCGCAATCGCAGCGGCGACCGCCAGATGGCCGTCCACTTCGCGCCGATAGCCGTCGATCGCATGGCTTTGAATTTTGCGTTGCGTAAGCGCCTCGTCGAGCGCCATTCGCGCACCCGCGCCCGCCTCGCGATTGACGATTCGCAGATGCGGACGCCCGAGATCGTCCCATCCGCGAATCGATAACGGATTTCCCGGCGCGGTGGCGATTCCCAATTCCCAGCGGGCGAAATTTATCAGCACCGGCTTGCGTTCGCCGCTATTCCTCGACGAAGGCAGCACGTTGTATGCGCCGCTGCGCGGATCGCGCAGGTGAACGCCGGCCATATGCACCTGATTCCTGAGCACCGCCGTCAGCGCTGCCCGGCTCGATCGCGTGATGGCGGCGATGGTCACCGGTAGGCGATGGCGCCGCAGCCAATCCGAAAGGATGGTGACCGCCGGATCGCATCCGGCTATCACCAGGGTCGAATCGATCTCCTCGCGAGTGCGCAGCGCCCGCACCGCCACGCGGCGATGGCTCGCGTGCGCCACCACGCCGAAGGCGGGCGCGAGGCGCAGGTCGGCCAGCGGCTGGTTAAGCGCGATCAGCTTGCCGCCTATCCGCGCCAGGACGACATGACTGCCGGCCCGCGGTTCGGCTTCACCAATCCAACCGGCGCTGACCTGTTGGTCTTCTTCGGGGCCGAACAACTGCTCGACCGACAGGCCCAGTTCCCGCGCGATTTTGATCGCGGCCTGCACGCCCGGCTGATAAACGCCGGCTTCGATGGCATTGAGCGCCTGACGCGAAATTTCAGCGCGGGCGGCCAGTTCCCCCTGACTCAGCCCATGGGCCTCGCGAGCGCGCTTAAGACGCGAAACTTCATTGCCGCCCATGCTTGATACCCGCCCCGATGCTCTCGAACAGATTCGTAACTGCCAAGATACTTGACAGATGGCTTGTATACTGGCAGAAAGTTCAAGCCATGAAAATCTCTCGACCCCTCAAATTGCGTCCCATTTCAATCATGCTGGCGATCGCTACGCTGCTCGTAATTTCGATCGTGCAAGCGCCGCGCTGCGAGGCCTACGATCTGTTCGCGCCGGTCACGGACTACTTCGCAAACTGGTTCACTCGCGTTGATCGCACGCAGGCCGAACAGCCCCATTGGATGACCCCGCTGGTTACCGTCACGCCGCGGCTCGAACAAGAGTATCGTTACGATCAGTTGTGGCAAAGCCAGCCGCGTGGCAAAGCGCTTAACAACTTTGGTGCGAACAAGGGACTCGAGTTGATTCCCGCCGATCCGATCGAGGTGATCCTTGGCGTGCCGGGTTACATCGTGCAAGGCGGTACCGGCAAGAAAGCCAGTGGATGGGCGGACGAGACTTTTCTGATCAAGTACCGGCTGCTGTCGGCCAACGAGGAATCGGGTAATTACATCCTGTCGCTGTTTCTCGGCGTCAGTGTGCCGACCGGCGACGATCCGATGAGTTTGCGCGAAACTATCTACACGCCGACGATCGCATTGGGTAAAGGCTGGGGTAATTTCGATATTCAGAGCACAGTGGCGGCGGCGCTGCCTGATGGCGGCATGAACCGGCTCGGCAGTCCGCTGCTGTGGAATACCACCTTTCAGTATCACATCGAGCAATTTTTCCTGTGGCCGGAAGTCGAAACCAATTACACGTGGTGGCCCAACGGCGAACGGGTTGGCAAGAGCCAGCTATTTCTGACCCCGGGGGTGATCCTCGGGCGCTTCCCAGTCTGGAAGCGGCTGCGGTTCGTGATCGGCGCAGGCTATCAAGTCGCGGTGACGAAAAATCCGCTTTTCAACAATGGGGTGGTGCTCTCGGTGCGGACACCGTTCTGATCGATGATGCATCGAGTTTTGAAATATTTGCCGATAATGATGCTGCTGGCGATTGCCGCCGGCACTGGGGTTGCGCTGGCGCAAGACCCGATCGAGATTGCTTACGCCGGTTCGATGGGCGCGCTGATGGATCGTGGAATCGCGCCGGCAATCGCCAAGTCGTTCAATGCGGAACTGCACGGGCGGGCGCAGGGATCGCGCGGGCTGGCCAACCTGATTGTCGCGGGTAGTATCCGGCCCGATGTTTTCATCGCGGTTACGCCCGGCCCGATGCGGGCAGTTCTCAAAGCGGGCAAAGCCGATCGCGCGATTGCGATCGCGCGCACCGAAATGGTGATCGCCTACAGTCCGAAAAGCCGATTCGCGGCGCAATTTTCCGGCGGCAAAGCCTGGTGGCGGATTCTTGAAAGCCCCGAAATTCGTTTCGGGCGCACCGATCCCAACGTCGATCCGCAGGGGCTGGGTACGATCTTCACCGTCAAGTTGGCTGAAACTTACTATCATCAGCCGGAGCTGATGGCTAAGATTCTGGGACCGCAAATCAATCCGCGGCAAATCTTTCAGGAAGCAGAAGTGATGGCGCGTTTGCAGACCGGTCAGCTCGATGCGAGCGCAGCCTACAAGACTCAGCCGGGCGCGATGAACCTGCCGTTTGTGACGCTGCCGAATCAGATCAATCTCGGCGACGCCGCGATGGAGCAGCAGTATCGGCAGGGCATGGTAATGCTCAATGGCAAGCCGAAACATCCGTCGCCGCTAGTCTTCTATGCCGCCGCGATGAACGGCGCGGCCCATCCGCTGCTGGCGCGGAAGTTCATCGCCTGGCTCACCGGCGCCGGCGCGCGCGCGATCCTGACGCAATTTCATTACGACCCGCCCGGCGATGCGCCGCCGCTGGCGCCATGAAGTGATGCGATTTCTGTCGTGGAGCCGCATCGCGATGCTCCTATTTTCGCTGGCCTTGCTTTATCCCCTGGCCGGCCTGTTCGCATCGGTGGGCCGCTGGCAATGGGACGGCGGGATGCCGGGATCCACCTTGTCCGCAGTCAAGGTTTCGCTCGGGTTAACGGTGCTTGCGATGCTGATCGATATCGTGATCGGCACGCCGGTAGCGGTTTATCTGGCGCGGCGATCTGGTCCGGATCGAATCACCTGGGAAGCCGTAATCCTTATTTCCGTTTTGATGCCGCCGCTGGCGCTTGGAATTCTATTGTCGCTCGCTTTTGGCCCGCAAAATCCATTGGGTGCATGGCTGATGAGCCTCGGCATCCCAACCAGCAATAGCGCAACCGCTTT